>Ga0073936_10000467_pt1 | contig 62093 bp, 53 predicted proteins | sample AliMusrvi5mmetaG_FD_87041 | JGI IMG/M metagenome (GOLD analysis project Ga0073936, IMG submission 87041) | Freshwater lake bacterial and archeal communities from Alinen Mustajarvi, Finland, to study Microbial Dark Matter (Phase II) - Alinen... | ecosystem: Environmental > Aquatic > Freshwater >... | reverse complement strand
TCATGGGATACTGCACCAGGTTTCAGACGATTGCCCTGTGGAGATAAAGAAGGTAAACGGAACTTATTTTCTTGTAACTATAGATTTTAAAGGCCTTTCACATAAAGACATGGGAAAGAAATATGGCGAAAAGATCATGAAGGCCATGCCTGACTACCCTAAGGTCATGGACGAAATGATGAAAGACCAGTTTGATATGCTGAAACAGGCCGGCTTGACATTTGAAACGGTGAAGAACCGGGCGGTTGCGCTGGAGCAGTCCATTCAGCCTGAATACCGCGACGAGATCGAAGGCATGGCCACGCTTTTTCCTTCTGTCAAGGATGAGCCCGGCGACGGGGTGTTTTCAAGAAATGAATTCCTGGTCTGGCAGTTTTATGCAGATGTTGTAAGGCCGACCCAGTGCTCCGCTTCAGCAGCTTTTGCAGGGGCTTCTGCGACAGGTAAGACCATTGTGGGAAGAAACCTCGACTGGTATGCCCTGAAAGATAACAGCCTGGCGAAGATCCATGCTGTAACCCTCATTCATAACGGGGGCAATTCCGTTGTTTTCATTAATTTCCTCGGACAGCTTACTCCTGTCAGCGGTTTCAACGAGCACCATGTGTTCGGCGCCATCCTCGACTGCGAAACCGGCGCGGCCTATCCGCCCGTACAAGGTAAACGTTCCTATCATTTCGACCTGAGGTTCGGGCTGGAACATGATTCAACCATTACCGGGCTTGCAGATTTCATGAAGGACAAAGACTATACGTTCAATCATTTGATTTTCCTGGCGGATGAATACGCGGCCGGGGTTCTTGAGGATAACATCGGCAGCAAGGCACGCTCACTTCGCACCTCCTCCTCGAAAGTGCGGCCGGGCGCCGAATGGGGGATACCGAATACTTTTGCAACGGTGAACGACAACCGCCTGCCGGGTAACTTCGTCGAAAACCCCGAGAGCCCCAGCAACCTAAAACGCTGGGCCAGCCTGAAAGCCCGCTATTCAGAAGAACTGAAAAAAGGCAGGATCGGCACTGAAGCAATGAAACAGATCGCAGGCTTTCCTTCCACCGATGGAAATGCCCGCTCATCCGGCGCCCTGTTCCGTTCAGCAGACCATGTGCCTACCCTGCAATCGATTATACTCGACATGCATACATACGAACTCTGGGTCGCCTTTGCACCCCAGGGGAAATTGCCCATGAAGCCCGCTTACCTTAAGGTGTTTAGCGGGGATCCTTTTATAAATAAGTAAAGTACAAAAAATGATCACAGTCTCAAACCTGGGCATCCAGTTCGGCAAACGCATTCTCTTCCAGGATGTGAACATGGTGTTCACTTCCGGCAACTGCTACGGGATCATAGGGGCCAACGGCGCCGGCAAATCCACTTTCCTGAAACTGCTCTATGGTGAGATGGATTATACAAAAGGAAGCGTAACATTCGGGCCTGGCGAACGCCTTTCGGTACTGAAACAGAACCATGCTGAATTTGATGAATATCCTGTGCTTTCCACTGTGCTGATGGGGCATTCAAAACTGTGGGAGATCATGCATGAGAAGGAATTACTCTATTCCAAAACTGATTTTTCGGAAGCGGATGGCCACCGGGCTTCGGAACTGGAAGAAGCATTTGCCGCCATGGATGGATGGAATGCCGAAAGCAATGCAGCCAGCCTGCTGAGCGGGCTTGGCATCAAAGAGGACCTGCATCCCAGGCTGATGAGGGAACTCAAGGGCCGCGATAAGGTAAAAGTACTGCTTGCCCAGGCTCTCTTTGGAAAACCTGATAACCTCCTGCTTGACGAGCCCACCAATGACCTTGACCTTGACACGGTGAACTGGCTGGAGGGCTACCTGGCTAATTTTGAAAATACCGTGCTGGTGGTTTCCCACGACAGGCATTTCCTTGACACGATCTGCACCCATATCGTCGATATCGATTTCGGAAGGGTCCAGCAGTTCCCGGGAAATTACAGCTTCTGGTATGAGTCAAGCCAGCTGGCGCTACGGCAACAATTGGCACAAAACAAAAAAGCCGAGGAGCGTAAAGCCGAGCTGCAGGAGTTCATCCGGCGTTTCAGCGCCAATGCTTCCAAATCGAAACAGACCACGAGCCGCAAGAAGATGATCGAGAAGCTCAACATCGAGGAAATACGGCCATCAACCCGCAAATACCCGGGCATCATATTCACCCCCGACAGGGAACCGGGAAACACCATCCTCGAGGTGCACGATCTCAGCAAAACAATGGATGGCTCCCTGCTGTTTAAAAAAGTAAGCTTTACTATGCAGAAGGATGACAAGGTGATCTTCCTCTCACGCGATCCCCGCGCCATGACCGCCCTTTTTGAGATTCTCAAGGGCCATCAGCCTCCCGATACCGGGACTTTTGTATGGGGCCAGACTATCACCAAAGTATACCTTCCCCTGGAATACGAAAAGCTGTTCCAGACCGATATGAACCTGATGGAATGGCTCGCCCAGTTTTCAAAAGATACCAGCGATAATTACCTCCGAGGATACCTTGGGAAGATGCTTTTCTCTGGCGAAGAGATCTATAAAAAAGCCAACATCCTTTCGGGTGGCGAGAAAGTCCGCTGCATGATCGCCAGGATGATGATCAGGAATGCCAACGTCATGATCCTTGATACGCCCACCAACCACCTCGATCTTGAGTCTATCCAGGCCTTCAACAACACCCTCACCAAATTCAAGGGCAACCTGCTGATGTCCTCTCACGACCACGCTTTCATCCAGACCGTCTGTAACCGCATCATCGAGATCTCCCCCAAAGGCATGATCGACAAACGTATGGAGTACGATGATTACGTGACCGACGAAAGGATCAAAGAACTGAGGGAAAAACTTTATTAAGCCGGGCTTGACTTTTTCTTCCCGCTTTCGTATATTTACAGATTGATAATATTCATATATTATGAAACCTGTATATATTTTCCTCTGCTGTTTTTACGTTTTGTTCTTACCAGCCGGGCAGGCAGCAGCCCGGGTCAGTCCAGGGGTGTCGTCTGATTCTCTCTGCCCTCCCCGATTTTTGCAATCCAGTGCACCTGAATTTATGGCTTCTTATCTTTGGTGGTCTAAGCCTATGAGGGCGGACTCAACCACACCGCCGGGACTGCTGGGCTACTATCTCCACGGCAATGGCCACAGACTGGAATATATTGATGGTCCAAATACCCTGATGCACTATCATATGTGGCCGAAACTCGGGAGGTGGACTTACGCTGTCACCGCCTACTACGACCTGGGTTATTACGGGCAACCGGGGCAATTCGGCGAATCCCCTGCCTCAAATGAATCCATTCTCGACATGGATGTTGATTTTATGTATCCTTTGAATGAAAACTTTGATCATGGTTTTTATGGTAATTATAACTGGCATTTTTCCCCTGACCAGGGGAATTGGGATGCCGATTATGAGCATGGGAACCCAAAACCTTGCATGGTTTTCAAAGGCAATCCGGGGGAAACCAATTACCACACGGCTTTGATCAGCTTCTGGAATCCCATGAACCTCTGGGTGTGTGCCAATGTATCGCTTTCAGTTGACCTTAAACTTGAAAATGTAAATCCCACGGGCAAAGAAAAGCTGATCATTGAGGCCGGGAGCGACAGTGTATGGGATGTTTTACAGACTTTCACAAATGTGATGGATACCGGCTGGATCCATTACCGGTATGATTGCAATAAATACATTGGTGATGTGATCATGTTCAGGTTCACGGCTGCCGGGGTAAATTCGACAGATATAGCGGGCTGGTATCTTGATAATGTTAAACTGGATCCGGTATGCCTGCCGCCGGCCGGGGGAAAAGCAGTGAGACAGAAAAACAACATCAACCGTATCTCGTGGGTCCCGCCCTGTGCCGGCAGTTCAAAGACGTTATATCCCGGCGGCATCATTGCAGGCTACTTTATTTACAGGTCGGATTCAGCAGGCAATCCTCCCTTTACGGTATTGAATTACATGCCTTTTAAGGATACTGTTTACTATGATACCCTGCCAACCGGGTTGTATTCTAATTATTTTTCTTATTACCTGCAAACCCGGTTTAATGCTCCGGGAACAAATTATTATGCCTGCGAATCCCCCCCGGGAGACACCCTGAAAGTAACCTCCCTGTCTGTTGCCTCACTTGAAGAATCTGAAGTGCTGGTTTATCCCAATCCCTCATCCGCAGACATTATTATTACGGGATCCATTACCATCAGCGGTTGCGAGATATGGAACACTTCAGGGCAAATGGTGGAACTCATCCGCAGTAACAATACAAAAGAACTTAAACTGGATGTAAGCAAACTTGTCCCGGGCTTATATTTCCTGAGAATTCAGACTGAGAAGGGTGTAATAAACCGTAAACTTTTCAGATCAGCCCGCTAATCGGCAAGGGTAGTAATCCCGGTAGTGATTACTGATAATTTGCGGATCAGCTTATTAATTTTTTCTCCAGTGTTGTTTCAATGAATTTATTTAAAGAAACTCTTTCCTGTTTGGCTTTTATAAATGCAAGACGGTGAATTTCCGCGGAAAGACGGATGTTAAAACTACCCTTGAAAGGTTTCTCAGGTTGAATGTTTTTTTCCTTGCAAAATGCCAGGTATTCGTCTACTGTACGCTCAAAGGCATCTTTTAATTCATGGGCATTATCTGATTCGAACGTGATCAGATCATTGATATGCTCTATCTTTCCCCAGAATACTTCGTCATCAGAAGAAAAATTTACAGAACCTATATATCCTTTATAAAGGAGGATGTTAGTTGTTCCATGCTGTCTTTGTTTCTTTTCTTTTCTCTTCATAAAATCCTGTTATATCATTTCATTTTCCCTTAACTTTTCGATAATTAAGGTGAGAACATAGCTTTCAGCTCTTTCCCCGGATGTGGTTTATGAAACATGATTTTGTCATTCAATCTTTTGTTATAGAACATCACTGCTGAGCCAGATGTTTTACCCCTGTTTTCCTCTGCATATCCAAATCCGCGTAATAACCGGACCATTTCGTCATAAGTAAAATTTTTTGGCCCGGAGAGAAGTTTTTGAACCAGCTTTTCCTGAATACTCATCGACACTTCTATTGCAAAAGTAAAATAAAAAGATAGTTTGTGCAACTATTTTTTAGTTGCATTTTAAAATAAACCGGCAAGCCTCCCAAGTTCCACCCCAGATGGGAATTAACCCGGAGAGATTAAACACTTAATTCGCCTTAAGGAAAAAAGTGATAGAAAAGAAAGGTTTAAATAAAAATCAAATAGTATGAATCTCAGGCGAGCCCTGGATCCGGGTCCCCCCCCCCCCGGAGGGGCAGGAAATTAACCGGGAAGGTTAAATCAACCCGCTAAGAAGGAAGGGTAAAAATCCCAGCAGAATCGTAAGGATCGTAAGGAACAGTATTGAGATCCTGAAAGGCCGTCCAACCTGCAAGACGATCCCGTTGTCCTCCCTGAAATACATGGCTATGATGGGCTTGAAATAATAGCCCACACTTACGGCCGATCCTGCAATTGCAACGATCACCAGCCAAAGCCAGCCCTGTTCAATGGCTGCTGCAAAGAGAAAATACTTTCCTATAAAGCCTGCCAGCGGAGGAATCCCAGTGAGGGATAACATGGCTACAGCCAGGGTAAAGGCTTCGATACGGTTTTTCTTTGCGATGCCGTTGAAAGACCCGAAGTAATCGTTTCCCATGGCTTCCCTTACAAGGATAAGGATTGCAAAGGCAGCGATGGTTGCTATGGAATATGAAATTGAATAGAACAGAAGGGCGTTTGCCGTGCGTCCCGAAAATGCTACCATGGCCAGCATCATATAACCGGAATGGGAGATGCTTGAATAAGCCAGCATTCTCTTGAGATTAGGCTGGTATAAGCCGGTTAAATTTCCTATCACAATGGTGATGGCCGCAAGGACTGCGATGGTCATTTCCCAAACTCCGTGTATGCCGAAGAAAGTGATGCTGAAGAAGCGGTACATGGCGAAAACGCTGGCAGTTTTAACTACGGTTGCCATAAATGCAGTAAGCAGGGTTGGTGTTCCTTCGTACACATCAGGAGCCCAGAAATGGAAGGGGGCGATGGCTATTTTGAACAGCAGTCCTATGATCAGCAGGAAGAGCCCGGCTTTGAACATGGGTGGCAGTCCTGCACCGGCATGCTCCGCCACATAGGAATGTATTGCATAGAGGTCGAATGAGCCGCTGGAGCCGTATATTAGGGCTATGCCGAATAATAAAAAGCCTGAAAGGAAAGAACCGAGCAGGAAATATTTTAAGGTAGCTTCGTTGGATGTGATGGCTTCCTTGTGGCTGCCTGCAAGCACATACAGGGCAATTGAAAGTGTCTCGATGCCTATGAACAGCATAATGAGATTTCCGAAGTAGCTCATCAGCACAGCCCCAACAAGAGCGAAGATCATGATGGCGTAAATGTCGTCGAGGGGACGAACCACCTTGCGGTAGTACTGGGCTGCAAACATGAAAATGAGGAAGGTCGAAAAGATCAATACCGAGCTGAAGGCCACTCCTGAATTGTCGATGATGAGCATATTGTGGAACAGGCTGCGGTTCATGTTCCAGTGCAGCACGCTCATTACGAGCGATGCCAGCAATCCGACGAGAATCAATGGCAGCAGCCAGGTCTTCTTTTTCAGAATGCCGAGAAAAAGCACCAGCACCCCTAAAACCGATAATGATATTATGCTATTCATTTACATTAATTCAATGTTCAATATTCAATATTATTCGCACCAATTGTTTATTCCATTTGTGTGCTCATTAAGGCTTCGCCGAACGACATTCATCTTATAATTCCAATGACCTGCCCCACCCCATTCTCCGCCATTTTCATAAACATGCCCGGGAAAATTCCTATCCAGAGAACCATGATCACGATTGCTATAAGCGGTATCATTTCCTTCCAGCTCAGATCGCTTACCTGTTCAGTCACCGCATTGGTGTTTCCAAGCATAACCCTCTGGTACATCCACAGCATGTAAAGTGCGCTGAAAATGATTGTAAGTCCTGCCACTGCTGCAAAAACCATATTGTATTTAAACATGCCCAGGAGGATGAGGAACTCACCCACAAAGCCGTTGGTAAGCGGAAGTGCAATGCTTCCAAGCAAAATAATCATGAAGAATGCCGCCAGGCGCGGGGCTTTGATCGCAATCCCTCCGAGTTCCGAAATGCTGGTGGTCTTTGTCCTTGCCTCTATATACTGTATGATGATAAAAAGCCCCACGATATTAATCCCGTGCGAAATCATCTGTATCATGGCCCCCTGCATCGCCTGTGCATTCAGGACCATGATCCCTGCAGCAACAAGGCCCAGGTGGGCAATTGAAGAATAAGCGATCAGCCGTTTCAGGTCATCCTGTCTTATTGCAATCAGAGAAGCATAAACAATGCCCGTCACGGGTAAAATAATGAAAAGGCCGTTGGTCGTGTTAAGCACCGAAAAAGTTATCGGAATCATCCAGCGTATCATCCCGAACAATCCCATTTTGGACATCAGTCCGCCAAGCAGCATGCTTCCCGGATAAGGCGCCGTTACGTAGGTATCCGGCTGCCAGGTATGGAATGGAAAGATTGGAACCTTTATTGCAAAGGCGATAAAGAATGCCAGGAATACCCAGATCTGTTCGTCCGGTTTAAGGTTGCTTGCATAAAGCCAGATATGATCGAAGGAATGAGGAAGCGGTGTACGGAAATACAGGAAGATAATAGCAACCAGCATCAGCAGGCTGCCGCTGAAAGTATAGGCAAAGAATTTAAAGGTGATCCTGATCCTGTCTTTCCCTCCCCAGAAAGCGGCAATGAAATACGCCGGGATCAGCGCGAGTTCCCAGAAAATATAAAACACCATCCCGTCAAATGCCGTGAAAACGCCCATTAGTCCTGCCTGCATAAGAAAGATGAGACTGTAAAATGAAGCAGGCCTGTTGATCTTCTGCCCGAAAGTCGTGTAAATGATGATGGGTACAAGGAAGGTAGTCAGAAGCACCATCAGCATGCTCAGCCCGTCAATCCCGAATTTCAGGCTTATTCCATAACTTGCAAGCCAGTCGAGGCGGAACAGCAGATGGCAATGGCAGTATAGGAAATACTGGACCAGGGCTGCGATGCTGATGCCGAATTCAACCAATGCCATTGCGAACGCCAGGTTACGGGCCCATTTTTCTTCCTTCACGAAGAACAGGCCGGTTGCCGCAAGCAGGGGCAGGAATATCAGTGTAAACGTCAGCATCACAAAAAGATATTAATAAACAGTATCAGCAAAATCCCAATGATCATAAAGAACAGGTACATACCCACATGCCCGCTCTGGAGGTAGCGGATTCCATTACTGAATCTCACAACCAGTGTACCTGTCCCGTTTACGATACGGTCGATGAACCTCTCCTCGATGAATTTTTGAAGTGCATCCGAAATGCGCAAAGCCGGTCTTACGAAAAGGTAATCGTAAACCTCATCCACATAAAATTTATTTTCAATCAAACGAATCAATACGTTCCGGCTAGCGGTTCCAGGATCACGATTCACGGTTTTCCGGTATGCGACATAAGCCATCAGCAGTACCAGTAAAAGCACCACTACCATATTCGACCACTCCAGCCTTGCAGTCACATGATGAGGCTGAAGCTGGTTAAGCCTTACTGCATCGGCAAAAACAGGCGCAAGGAATTCTTTAAGCATGCCGCTCCCACCCATGATTTCAGGGATGTTCAGGAAACCCCCGAAGAACGCCAGCACGGCGAGTATGATAAGAGGTATTGTCATCACTGAAGGTGATTCATGTATTTTTAATGACTGCGGATCACTACCTCTGTTTTTTCCTGCGAAAGTGAGGAAGAGTAGGCGGAACATATAGAATGCCGTCATCATCGATACTCCCACGGCAACAACCCAGAGCGGCAGGCTTGATCCGAATACGTTGCCCAGGATCTCATCCTTGGAGAAGAATCCCGAAAGCGGCGGCAATCCGGCAATAGCCAGGGTGCCGACCAGGAATGTCCAATAAGTTTTCGGCAAAGCATTTTTCAGTCCTCCCATTTTCCTGATATCCTGTTCCCCTTCAAGGGCATGGATCACGCTTCCCGCCCCGAGGAACAGCAGGGCTTTGAAGAAGGCATGGGTCATAAGGTGGAACATGGCCCCTGTAAATGCTCCCACGCTTAATGCAAGAAACATGTAGCCGAGCTGGCTGATGGTTGAATATGCCAGGACTTTCTTGATATCGTTCTGAAAGATGGCTATTGCCGCGGTCATCAGCATGGTGGCCAGGGCAGTGATGCCCATGACTTCCATGGTAACAGGTGCAAGAACATATAACACACCCGAACGTGCAACCATATATACGCCTGCCGTGACCATGGTTGCTGCATGTATCAATGCTGAAACAGGGGTCGGACCGGCCATTGCATCGGGAAGCCAGGTGTAAAGGGGAATCTGGGCGCTCTTGCCAACCGCTCCAATAAACAGCAGCATTGTAATGGCAACCATTGTCCCGCTGCCGGCTGACATTGTTTTTGCCTGTTCAAAGACCACCTGGTAACCGAAACTCTTGAAAGTCGTAAAAATAAGGAACATCCCCAGCAGGAACCCCAGGTCGCCTATGCGGTTCATGATAAAGGCCTTTTTTGCGGCATTGTTGAATTGCTGGTTTTTAAACCAGAAACCGATCAGCAGGTAAGAACATAAGCCAACGCCTTCCCATCCGATGAACATCACTGCATAATTCGCACTCATCACCAGGATCAGCATGAAAAAGATGAAGAGGTTCATGTATGCAAAAAAACGGTTGAACCCCTTATCGTGCGACATGTAGCCGATGGAATACACATGGATCACAAACCCCACACCGGTAATGATCAGCATCATCAGGATAGACAGGGAGTCGATCAGGAACTCGAAGGGTATGGAAACGGGGCCGAGGGAAATCCAGTCAAAAAAGCGAAAAGCGAAAGGCGAAAGGCGAAAATTAAATAATACAATCAGTGAAAGAATAAAAGAAATGAGAATAGTCCCGGGACCGAGAATGGCAGCAACACGTTTCGGAATGCCGCGATAGCCCAGGCCCAGGATGATGAATCCTAAAAGAGGCAGTAAAGGAACCAATGCAATGAGTATAGTCATGTTTTGTCTTTGTCTTTAGCGAGCATTTTGCATAAGCGGCATCAGGTTCAAGGAGCTTTACGTTTGCAGGAGGAGCATATCACTATATCGCTTCGCAGCAACCGTAGCCGCGATGCAATGATGCGAGCGCTTCACCACTTCAACTTATTTAAAACATCTATGTCAATAGAATGCGTCGTCTTATATATCAGCACGAATATCGCCAGCCCTATGGCCACCTCGGCAGCAGCAACCACCATGATGAAAAACACGAAGATCTGCCCTGCCGGATCGTTCGAATATGCCGAAAACGCCGCCAGCAGAAGGTTCACCGAATTGATCATCAGCTCGACCGACATCAGTATCACCAATGCATTCCTCTTGATCAAAACCCCTATCACCCCTATCGAAAACAGCATGGAGCAGAAGATCAGGTAGTGGTTTATCGGTATGGTAGTGAGTGTGTTCATTTATTATTACTTCAACATTCAATGTTCAATATTCAATATTCGATATTCAAATTTGTTCTTTTTTCCCCAGCAATACCGCTCCCACCATCGCCGTTAAAAACAGTATTGATGAAACTTCGAACGGCAGCATATAATCCCTGTAAAGTACTATTCCCAGTTCTTTTACAAGTCCTATCTGCGATCCTTCGGGCTGCTGCATAACATGCAGGTCATAGCCCCTCAAAACCCCGATAAGTACCATGCCCAGCATAACTCCGGCAATTATTGCCGAAGCTTTTACCCAGATTGGCTTCGGTGATTGTTCGTCCTTATTAAGATTTAAAAGCATCACTGTAAACAGGAAAAGCACCATGATGGCGCCGGCATATACGATAATGTGGACAATAGCCAGGAACTGGGCGTTCAGGAGGATATAATGCCCTCCAATGGCGAAAAAAGTCAGTGTAAGATAAAGCACGCTGTGTATGGGCTTCTTTGAGAGCAGCATCATCACTGCGCTGTAAAGTGCGAGTATGGAAAGGAAATAAAATATGTAACTAGTGAACATTATGCCTCTGATTTTTATCCTTTTTGAACTCCAGTACTTCGGTTGTCTGCCGTTTGCTTACATCTATTCTTTTTGAAGGATCAACAGGTTCTACCAGTAAATCCTTGCCATAGATGAATTTATCCCTGTCATAACCGGCCTTCACAATTGTTTTCGTGAGGAAGATTGCTTCCTTGGGACAGGCTTCTTCGCACAGCCCGCAGAAAATGCACCTGAGCATATTGATCTCGTAGGTGGATGCATATTTTTCCTCCCTGTACAGATTTTCCTCCCCTGGCTTGCGTTCAGCAGCCACCATGGTGATTGCTTCGGCCGGGCAGGCGACAGCGCAAAGCCCGCAGGCCGTGCAGCGTTCCCTTCCCTCATCATCTCTTTTCAGCACATGTCTGCCCCTGTAAATCTCGGAAAATTCCCGTTTTACTTCCGGATATCGCACCGTTGTCTTTTTCGTAAAGAGATGGCCTAATGTGATCCACATACCTTTAAGGATTGCAGGCAAATAGATCTTCTCCCAAAAAGACATCTTTTTGTTGGAAACGACCCTGCTCCGTTTAGTCAATCCTGTCACAGCCCTTATTTATTTAATAAAATTACCACTCCCGTTATCAGAATATTCAGAATTGCCAGCGGTATCAGGCCTTTCCAGCCAAGCCTCATCAGCTGGTCATACCTGAAACGGGGCAAAGTCCAGCGAACCCACATGAAGATGAACCCGAAGAACGTGATCTTTGCAAACAGCACCAGGAAGCTTACAAAGGCAAACGCATTGGGTGACAGACCAAGCCTGTCAATGAAAGGAAAATGATATCCGCCCATAAACAAAGTAGCCATTACCGCTCCCGAAATGAACATATTGATATATTCCGAAAACAGGTAGAATCCCAGTTTCATGCTGCTGTATTCGGTATGGTAGCCTCCCACCAGTTCCGTCTCGCATTCGGGAAGGTCAAAGGGTGAACGGTTTGTCTCTGCAAATGCACAGATAAGGAAGATCATGAATGCCACGGGCTGGTAAAAAATGTTCCAGTGAAGGCCTTGTTGCTGGTTCACGATTTCGCGCATACTCAGTGAACCTGTCATCATCACTATGGCGATGATCGACAGGCTCATGGCCAGTTCATAGCTGATCATCTGTGATGATGCGCGGATGGCACCCAGTAACGCATATTTGTTGTTGGAAGCCCATCCCCCGATCATAATGCCGTAAACACCGATGGAAACGATGGCAAAGATGTAGAGAATTCCAATGTTCACATCAGCCATCTGAAGGCTGTAGGTTTGTCCGTTGACGACAATATCGGGGCCCCAGGGGATCACTGCGCTGGTGAGACAGGCAATGAACATGGTCAGCGAAGGGCCAAGGATATAGAGGAATTTATCTGCCGTATTGGGCATGAATTCTTCCTTGAAGAAGAGCTTTATGCCGTCGGCAAGGGGCTGGAACAATCCCCATGGGCCCGCCCTGTCGGGGCCGAACCTGTCCTGGAAGAACCCGGCCATCTTTCGTTCGATCAATGTCGAATACATGGCCACAACAAGGCTCATCACCAAAACGGCTGAGGCAAGCAGGATTTTAAATATCAGCATTGTGCCCATTATTCCTGTGGTTCCGTTGTACCTTCGATAGGATGAATGATAGATCCCTTTTTCATTTCTTCATAATAATTACTGCTGATGACCGATTTCCGTTTGATCTTTCGCGGCCCTTCGATCACCCAGTCATTAATGTCTTTCTTCTCAAACCTGCATTCATTGCAGATGAATTCCTCTACTTCCCCGAACTGGTCCTTACGGCCCGTGATGCGGTAGATCTCGTTCCCGAACATCCATGCTGCGACTTTACCGCTGCATTTGCTGCACTCCCTGTGCGCATCCATGGGTTTAAGGAACCATACCCTGCTCTTGAAACGGAAAGTCCTGTCGGTAAGCGCTCCCACAGGGCATACGTCTATCATGTTCCCCGAAAAATCATTGTCAATTGCAGCCTGGATGAAGGTGCTGATTTCCATGGTATCTCCACGGTAAAGCATTCCGTGTGCCCGCTTTTTTGTGATTTGTTCTGCGGCCAGAACACAGCGGTAACAATGTATGCAGCGGTTCATATGCAGCTTGATCAGTGGGCCTATGTCCACAATGGGATATTCCCGCCTGGCTTCAAGCGTAATGGTTTCTTCAATCCCAAACCCGAAACTCAGGTCCTGCAGGTCGCATTCCCCTGCCTGGTCACAAACGGGGCAATCCAGAGGGTGGTTTAAGAGAAGAAATTCAACAACTCCTCTGCGGGCGATTTTTACTTCCTCCGAAAGGGTATTTTCAACTACCATCCCGTCCTGTACCGGTGTACTGCATGATGCTACCAGCTTGGGCATGGGGCGGGGATCCTTGAACGAACTCCTGGCGACTTTCACCAGGCAGCTCCTGCACTTTCCCCCGCTGCCTTTCAGCTTTGTGTAATAGCACATCGCAGGAGGAACAACCTTCCCTCCTATCATGCGCGCAGCCTGGAGGATCGTTGTGCCTTCTTCAACTTCGATCAGGATGTTATCTATTGTTACCTTGAACATTCTTTATAACCCTAAAAATTGAATTTCGAATATTGAACAACGAATATCGAATTTTGAATTTAATATCAGATTGACAAAAGTGGTGCTATATAATTTTTCCATTCTACATTCAATGTTCAATGTTCATTTTAAATGTGCTTCAAATTCCCCGCGAAAATGCCTGATAGCACTTGCAACAGGCCAGGCTGCTGCATCGCCGAGGGGGCAGATCGTGTTCCCTTCAATATTTTTTGCAACCCTCACAAGAAGGTCTATATCACTCATCCTGCCCTGGCCGTTTTCGAGGCGGTACAGAATTTTTTCCATCCATCCCGTCCCTTCGCGGCAGGGTGAGCACTGTCCGCAAGACTCATGCCGGTAAAACCTCGTGAGGTTCCAGGTATTCCTGACAATGCACTGATCCTCGTCAAATACGATAAAGCCTCCCGATCCAAGCATGCTTCCGCTCTCAAATTCGCCTTCGGCAAGAGATTCATAACTGATAAGCCGTTGTTCTCCCTTAGCGGTATTCAGTATTAGATCTGCAGGAAGAATGGGCACTGATGATCCTCCCGGGATCACTGCTTTGAGCATCCTGCCGTTGCGTATCCCACCGCAGTATTCATCAGAATAAATAAAATCCTCAACAGCAAGCCCCAGTTCAATCTCGTAAACCCCGGGCCTGTTGATATTTCCGCAGGCCGAAATCAGCTTGGTGCCTGTGCTTTTCCCGATCCCGATTTTAGAATAAGCTTCGCCTCCCATCTCAATGATGGTTGCAACAGTTGCGAGCGTCTCAACATTATTGACAACCGTAGGGCAATCATATAATCCCTTGTAAGCCGGGAAAGGCGGCTTTATCCTGGGATTGCCACGCTTGCCTTCGAGCGATTCAAGCAAGGCAGTTTCTTCCCCGCAGATGTATGCACCTGCACCGGGATGTACGTATATTTCCAGTGAAAAATCTGTGCCGAGTATTTTCTCGCCAAGGTATTTATTTTGTTTCGCTTCGCGGATAGCGGATTCCATTATTCCCACAAGGTACTTGAACTCCCCCCTGATGTAAATATAACAGGTCTTCACGCCAAGCGCATAACTTGAAATAATAAGTCCTTCTATCAACAGGTGCGGCAATCTTTCCATCAGGAAGCGGTCCTTGAAAGTCCCGGGCTCGCTTTCATCGGCATTGCAGACAAGGTAACGGGGCCTGTCGGACTTCCTGTCGAGGAAGCTCCACTTCAGACCTGTCGGGAACCCCGCTCCACCACGGCCGCGAAGACCCGACTTGATGACTTCCTGCTGAACCTGCGCAGGGCTCATCTCAAGAAGGCCTTTGTCGACCGACTTGTAGCCGCCATTCGCCCGGTAGACCCCGAAGTTCCGGATGCCCGGTACGTTCACCTTATCTAGGAGAATTGTTCTGCCCATCCTGTTGATTGTCCGTCTTCAGATTTATTCCTGAGGTCTTCGATAATTTTTTCAACCCCCTTACTTGTCATATGCTCATAAAATTCAGTGTTAACCTGCATGGAAGGGCCGCTTCCGCATGCTCCCAGGCATTCCACCTCTTTCAGGGTAAACATGCCGTCGGGAGTGGTTTCCCCGGTTTCAATATGAAGGTAATCCTTGATATGCTGTAACACCTCTTCTCCGCCGCAGATCGCACACGGACCTGTATGGCAGACTTCCAGTATGTATTTCCCCATTTTTTCAAGATAAAACATTGAATAAAATGTTGCCACTTCGTAAACCTCCATAGGGTTAAGCCCCAACAGTGAAGCCACATAATCCATTATATCCACACTGAGGTAACCACCGAGTTTTTCCTGGGCAATATGCAGCACAGGCAGCAATGCCGATTTCTGCCTCCCTTCAGGATACCTGCGGATGAGGGAGCGGATTTTCTCCAGCGTTTCGTCTGAAAACGAAACAGCTTTGTTCTCCCTTACAAACAGATGATGGTTAACCTTATTCCCTGCGTTCATGAATTTTTTTTATTTCGCTATTTCGCTATTTCACCATTTCGCTATTTATTTACGCATCTAATTCACCGGCTATGACATTCATACTGCTCATCGTCAATATTGCATCCGACAAAACCCCTCCCCTGATCATCTCCGGGTAAGCCTGGTAATAAACAAAACATGGCCTGCGGAAATGCAGGCGGTAAGCTGCCCGTCCGCCGTCGCTAACCAGGTAAAACCCAAGCTCCCCGTTTCCGCCTTCCACCGAGTGAAAAACCTCGCCAACGGGTGCATCGATCTCACCCATCACTATTTTAAAATGATAGATTAGCGCTTCCATTTTACTGTATACTTCTTCCTTAGGAGGAAGGTAAACATGAGGGGCATCCACATGGAAATCCCCTTCGGGCAGGTTGTCCAGGGCATTCCTTACCAGTTTAAGGCTCTGCCATATCTCTTCCTGCCTCACACAGAAACGGTCGTAAGTATCGCCCTGGGTCCCCAGGGGGATGGTAAAATCAAAATCATCATAAGAACAATAAGGCGTCATGACCCGCACATCGTAGTCCACACCGGCAGCCCTCAGGTTCGGGCCGGTAAACCCGTAATTCAGGGCCCTCTCGGCACTGATAGGTCCTACTTTGATGGTCCGGTCCATGAAAATGCGGTTGCGCATCAGGAGCTTCTCAAACTCATGAAGCACCTTGGGCAGGCGGTCGAGAAACTCCCTGATCTTTTTATAGACCGTGGTATTGAAATCACGTTCAAATCCTCCTATTCTTCCCAGGTTGGTCGTAAGCCTCGCCCCGCTGATCTCTTCATAGATCTCATAAACCTTTTCCCTTTCCTGGAAAACATAAATAAAGCCGGTAAGGGCGCCGCTGTCAACTCCGACCACCGAATTGCAGACGAGGTGATCTGTAATCCGCGCGAGCTCCATGATAATGAGCCTCATATAATCGATGCGCTTGGTGGTTTTGATGCCCAGGAGCTTTTCAACAGTAAGCTGCCAGCCGATATTGTTGATGGGCGAAGAGCAGTAGTTAAGCCGGTCGGTGAGAGGTGTGACCTGGTAAAAAGGCCTGCGTTCCGCAATTTTTTCAAATGCACGGTGAATGTACCCTATGGTCTGCTCGGCATCAAGAATGATTTCCCCGTCCATTTTCAGGACGTTCTGGAAGATCCCATGCGTGGCCGGGTGCGTCGGGCCGAGATTCAGGGTCGTATATTGCTTTTCGGTGTTCATAAACCATCTGTGAATAGCGAAAAATAATTTCGCTATTTCGCTATTTCGCCATTTCGCTTTTTCTTTATCATCTTCCAAAGAATCGATTATCCTTGTCTTCCCTCGTCGGGTCCTCAAGCGGATATTCCTTCCGCATCGGAAAATAATCAAGGTATTCCACATTCAATATCCTCTTCAGGTTGGGATGCCCTTCAAATATGATCCCAAAAAAATCATACGTCTCCCTTTCCATCCAGTTTGCAGCTGAAAACAGGTCACTGACCGTCCTCACACCGGGATAGTCACCGCTTACGAAAGTCTTTATCCTCAGCCTCTTGTTTTCATAGAAATTATGAAGGTGGTATATAACCCCGAACGCAAGTCCGCGGTCGGGATAGTGTATCCCGGTAAGGTCCGTCAGGAACCGGAATCCCAGGCTTGGATTGTCTTTCAGAAATGCAATAACATCATACGAAACCGGCGAGGCAACGGTTATGGTAAGAATATCCAGACTGTCGTCAACATCCAGTATATCTTCACCAAACTTTTTCCTCAGCTTATCGTTGATGAACGAATTTTCCATTGTTAATCACAGCGGATAACATTCTCCGCCCCTCTGAATGATTATTGTTTTTTTAAAATCCCGTACTTTATCAAAACTTCCCTGTACTCATCCGAATAACGCCTTCTCAGGGGTTCGTGTGCGACCAGGTCCTGTATCCTCATAAAACCATCTATGATCTGTTCGGGTCTCGGCGGGCATCCCGGGACGTACACATCCACAGGAACAATCCTGTCGATACCCTGCAATACACTGTATGTGTCAAATATCCCTCCGCTTGAAGCACATGCCCCGACGGCAATAACCCAACGCGGCTCGACCATCTGCTCATAAACCTGCTGCACAACAGGTCCCATTTTTTTTGCAATGGTTCCCATTACCATCAACAGGTCGGCCTGCCGGGGACTGAAACTCAGCCTTTCGGCACCGAAACGCCCGAGGTCATAATGAGCTCCCATGGTTGCCATGAACTCAATGCCGCAGCATGATGTTGCAAAAGGCAGCGGCCAGATGGAATTGCTCCTTGCCAGGCCTATCACCTTGTCGAAACTCGTAGCGAACAAACCCGGAGAGGAATATCCTTCCGGCGGATCAACTTTACTGTATATCGGCTTACTTGTTTCCAAAATTTCGCTATTTAATCATTCTTCCCAGTTAAATGCTCCCTTTTTATAGATGTAATAAAACCCGAACAGCAGAAAGCCCAGGAACAACAGCATCTCCAAAAATCCATCCCATCCTGATTCCTTGAAATTAATAGCCCAGGGATAAAAGAAAATGATCTCAACATCAAACAGTACAAACAGTATGGCTATCAGAAAATATTTCACCGAAAACGGGAAACGGGCATTTCCCTTAACTTCTATCCCACACTCGAAATTTTCATCCTTCCTCAGGGTGCGGATCTTCTTCCTCTTCCCGCCAATAACATGGGTCAGCACCATGGTGATCACAACAAAGCCAAGCGCCACAACCGATTGTACGAGAATCGGGATATAATCCGAAGGAATGAATGTTCTTTCCATCGTTTATTTAGATTAATTCTTTACAAAGATACTGTTTTCTGAAATTATTGTTACAAATTAAACAATTTTCCTCTGAAGCAAACAGGTAAAAAAATCAATGCTTTAATAAACTGCACAAATACAGGCAAAAAGAATGGTCTGACCTGGTTGGGAAGTCAGGCATGAGGGCTTTCAGTGTATGAAGTGAAAATAAATACCCAGCTTAACAAGCCAGATGAGCAGGACTATAAAAAGCAGGCCGAAAAGTACAACTTTCCTTTTCAGAAATGCATTGATCCTCAGATAAAACCTGTAAAAACTTTCCCGGCCCAGAATAAGGTCGGCAAGTATCCAGTAAGGAATGACAGCAACTATGAGAATCCCGGCAAATCCCAGGGGATTTTCAGCAAAAGCTTTCTTCAGATCTCCGTGCAGTATAGATACAATGGAGTGGATGCTGCCGCATGAAGGGCAGGGTATTCCTGTAACCTGTTTAAAGATGCAGGTATTGAAAGCTTCTTCCCGTCTCTCAAGCTTCTTATAACTGTATGCGATCCAGATCTGCCCGGCAAGACCCAGGAAAAGGGCCAGGAAATACAACCGCCTGCGGGTCATTTAACCAAGGATCAATCTCAGCTTTTCAAAGTTCACTTCCTTTGTACGTCCCATGATCAGGAACCAGTCCACAATTGTCCAGATACCAAGGCCACCACAGGTCAGAAGTTTGGCAACGCCCAGTCCGGTATCCCCCAGGATAAACCTGTCAATCCCGAAATGACCACCGAGGATAGAGATAATAAGCATCAGTATCGGTTCCCTGTAGGTTGTAGACTGTATCATCATGAACCTGGAGTCATCGGTTTGCAGTAATTTTTCCCTGATCGCCGGAAGCAGGTGAGGTTCGAAAAACTTTGCATAAGACATAATGAACATGTCGGCTTTCTGTGCATCCATAAACTTTTGGTTTTGGTTGATTTGATTTATTAGATGCCTTGAAACTTTAATAAGTTACAGCATCAGGTAGTAAATATACAAATTTTATACTTTTACAAATCAAAATCGAACATACTGATGAATGCAATGCCCCTTGTTATCGGCGCTCTTGCCATTTTCGCCCTGGCTTACCGGTTTTATTTCAGTTTCATCACTGCAAAAGTCCTGACCCTGGATGACAACCGGGCCACTCCTGCAACTGAATTCTACGACAAGCAGAATTATGTTCCCATGAACAAATGGGTACTCTTTGGTCACCACTTTGCTGCCATTGCAGGTGCCGGTCCCCTGGTAGGCCCGGTGCTTGCATGCCAGTTCGGGTATTTCCCGGGTTTTGTCTGGATGGTCGTGGGCGCCGTAATGGCCGGTGCAGTTCATGACGTGGTCATTCTCTCAGCTTCCGTCAGGCACGAAGGCAAATCGCTTGCCCTGATCGCACGCGAAGAAATAGGTAAAGCGACCAGCGGGGTCACCGCTTCATTTGCCACCTTCATAATCATAATCATCTCCCTTGCAGGCCTTGGCCTGGTGGTCGTGAATGCTCTGACGCATTCACCCTGGGGAACTTTCACCATCGCTTCAACCATCCCTATCGCCCTGCTGATGGGTGTCTGGATGTTCGTCTGGAGAAAACATAAAACCGCCGAAGCAACGGTTTTTGGAGTGATACTTCTCACCCTGGCGGTCATCTTCGGGAAATATGTTCCGGGATCACCAATATCCTCCTGGTTTGATTTTGATGTCAAAACCATGACACTTCTCCTTGCAGGTTACGGGTTCTTTGCTTCAGTTCTGCCTGTGTGGCTTCTTCTCTCCCCCCGAGACTACCTGAGCTCCATCATGAAACTGGGCGTGGTTGCCATGCTCGCAGTCGGCATCATCATCGTAGCCCCTGTGCTTAGAATGCCGGCATTCACACCCTTTGTATACGGAGGCGGGCCTATAATTCCGGGGACCCTCTTTCCTTATCTTTTTATTACCATTGCCTGCGGGGCGATCTCAGGCTTTCATTCGCTGATAAGCTCAGGAACCACCCCCAAAATGATCATGACCGAAGCGCATATCAAACCCATAGCCGTCGGTGCCATGCTTTCCGAAGGCCTCGTCAGCATTATGGCGCTCATTGCAGCCGCAAGCCTCCTTCCTATGGATTATTTCATGATCAACGTTCCTGCCGAAAAACTGGCCCACTATCTTCCCATGCTTAAATCACTCGGCTTTACAGCTTCCGATCTGCCCCGTCTGCAGGCAGAGGTTGGGGAAAATGTGACAGGCCGCACAGGCGGCGCTGTTTCACTGGCCGTTGGGATGGCACAGATCTTTTCATCCATCCCCGGGTTCAAATCATTGATGAGCTACTGGTACCATTTCGCCATCATGTTCGAAGCCCTGTTCATCCTTACGACAATAGACGCCGGTACCCGTGTTGCAAGGTTCATACTGCAGGAAATGTTCGGAAAAGTTTATAAGCCACTTGGGCGCACCGAGTGGCTGCCTGCAAATCTTTTTGCCAGTGCTATCGTGGTATTTTTCTGGGGATATTTTATTTACACAGGCAGCATTTCAACGATATGGCCGATGTTCGGGACGGCAAACCAGCTTCTGGCCACTATTGCACTGACTGTTGGTACCACCTACATCATCAATAACGGGAAAATAAAGTATGCCTGGGTAACTATCATTCCGCTTGTCTTTGTAGGCATCACCACCCTTACTGCAGGAACAATGAATATAATCGGCATCTATATTCCCCAGATGAGTACCGATAAACACTTTTTACAGGGGATGATAAATCTTGTAATGACTGCTCTGATTATGATTTCGGTACTGATCATCCTCAGGGATGCCATTCCGATATGGATAAAAGCAAAGCGGGAAAGCCGGTTGGGAATAGCCGTTTAGGATGGATTTACTTCAGGTTGGTTTCAACCAGCTTAACATCCAGTTCGCCGGGTGTTCCATGATGGCTGTAACGGTACCTCACAATGCCTATTCCAGGCACAACGTCTATTGTCATATCGTCGGCCAGGGTTTTATAATTGACTGTAAACCTGTCGAAAGGACCTAGCAATTTCAATCCCCTGATCGATGAGGCTTCAAAGGCGTGCCTGTCCGTAACCCGCCAGAAGTAATTCAGATCCTCCCTAGTCATTTGTGAAGCTTCACCAAAAGTCTGCCCGGTATCAACCAGCTCTTCCAAAAAAAGTTCAGAATCACTGAACAGGCCCGCAAGGATATTATTCCTGTCAAGAATTGACTTCCTTACCGAGTCAGTCTTCGGGGAGATGAATTTATAATAATGCTGATCTGCTGTTACCAGAAGCCCCCATTCCGAAGGTTCCCAATCCTCGCCGCCCAGGATATCGGTGGGAAATCCCTTCAGTGTTGCAAATGTCAGGCTTCCCCTTTTTTTTACTTCGCTTACCCTGATGTTAAGGGTGACCGGCTTGTTATTATAATTCCCTTTGTAAACCCAGCAATTTGATTGCTTTAACGGAATGATCTCTTTTTGATGGTTCCTGCCATCCCTGCATGCAATCATTGACATTATCAATATAACGGTCAATATGTTCAGAAAGATTACCGGCCTTTTCATCCTTAAATTTTTTGCAAATTAATAAATTGTTATTTAATGAATGCAATGACCAGCATCACTTCTTTCCCCGAAAGGCTGCTCACTCTATAGCTCCCGGCAGCGGCAGGTATTGCAAAGGTCTCGGCATAACTGAATTTCATGCTCATCCCGTTCAGGGTTTCTACAGTTATATCATCCCCCTCCACGAGATTTAGCACATGGCATTTATTGTTTGTTTCAATGTATGCGGATGTGAGGATATGGTACCTCCATACATCATAGTAATGCAAGGGATGCGTCGGCAGATGGAATTTTTTCCAGCCCGGCCCTTCGGCCAGCAATACCGGTTTCGAAATGAAATCACGTGCAATGATTTCCCCTTTACGGCTGAAATCAAGGTTTTCCATAGCCCTTCCAATGTTCAGGTCCCTGGGGTTCCCGTCAAGGTCCATTCTCAGCCAGTCATACATTTTGAAAGTAAAGATATACGGAGTGGTGCTTATCTCGAGCACCAGGTTATTGCATCCTGAACCATGAACGGTTCCTTCGGGGATCAGGAAAAAATCATGCTTTGCAGCAATATGCTGCTGCACGAATTTCGGGATATCCACCAGGGTTTTTTCTTTCGCGCTTTTTTCCAGATTTTTTTTGAAATGTTCACTATCTATGTTTTCAATAAATCCCAGGTTTACCAAGGCATTATCCTTAGTGTCAAGAATATAATAAGCCTCCTGCTGGGTGATGTTTTCGCCGAATTTATTTTGAATATATTCTTCCTGCGGATGACATTGCACCGATAAATTTCCACCGTCGAAAGTATCAAGGAAGTCGAAGCGTATCGGAAACTCATTCCCGAATCGTTCATGACAGTCGCCCAGCACCCTGGCTGCCTCAGTGAACATCAGCCAGTCAAACGAGATTTCAAGCCTGCTCCCGCTGCTTTCCAGGATAAGTCCGTTTTCGGGAACTATCATTTCGAAAGACCAGGCATAATTGGGAACGTCCGTACTCAGCCCGGGTATATGCTCCTTGATCCAGGTCCCGCCCCAGGCACCGGGTTCAAACCACGGCCTCACACGGAACACATTCCGGCTCATTGTATTGAGCGCCGACCTGAAAACATTGCCTTCTATCCAGAAGATGCTTCCCGGCTTTTGCCCGTCCACTATGATATCCACAGAAAAAGAAATCTCATCCTTATGCCTGTTCAGAAGTATCCAGTCGACAAAATAAAACCTCTTGTACATCGCCTTCGGATGTGCAGGCTCCAGCGCTCCGAGGTTGTTGATGCTGCCTGACCTGGCACGGTATTGCATCTCGTTTTTAGGCAGGTCAATGTATATGAGGCGTCCTTCCCATCCCGACAGTGAAGAACCGGGTCCGTAAATAATATTCAGGTCGGCCCCCGGATCAGGCTTCAGGTTGTGGATCTTTTCAACATCAAAATAATCAGAAAGGCTCAGGGTGCAGCGTTTGCCAAAAAGAGGATCCTCACCCCCGAGAAAGGGTTCAATAAGTTTGCTTATCTCTTCGGATGGCAGCATTGCACTGCCCGCATCCATCCAGGAAACATTTAAGCCTGAAGCCCTGAAACATTTATCGAGGCTTTTTCTGAAATCTTCAAAATAAACCCCATGGTAACCATCAATTATCACTGTTTTCTCAAGGCTGAGATGCTTCGCCAGACCGGCGAAACCATCATGGATCAATCCACCCTCCAGGGGAAAAACAGGAAAACACTCGTACATACTTATTTATCAGAAATAAAAGGCAGCCTGGAATAAAATGAATCATCGCAAAGCCTTGCTACACCTGTGATTCCTGCAAGTTCACCCAGTTCAGAAACAAAGACAGGGATATTACAGCCATGATCTTTCAATGCCTCAAGGAAAGGCTTTTCAAACAGGGAATATGAATTTGCGATGTTCCCTCCAATGGTAAGGCATTCTGCATGGAACTTCAGAAGCCACGGGGCAAGGAACACTCCCATATGGAAGCCGAATTCATTGAAGATGAGGGATGCGGGATTCGGGATGCTGACGTTTGGCGATGATCCTGCATCCTGCATCCTGTATCCTGCATCAAGTTCCATAAGCTCCTTTACACCCGTAATTTCTTCACCCGTAACTGCTTTGTACCTGCCAATAAACCATCTTGTGGAGAAATGGTCGTCGGCAATGCTGTTACCGAAAGGCAGGTGATAAACGCAGCCGTACTCAGGGACTTCAGGGCCTGACTCCACGGGAATGCCATCTGAAATGAAGGCTGACCCGAACCCGGTTCCAAGGGTGACAGCCATATTTTTCCTGTAAGCCGAAGCTTTGCCTGTCCAGGCCTCGCCTATGGCAAAACTTGTCGCATCATTTAAAAATCTTAAGGGTACCGAAACATCCAGGCCAAGACGGCTAAGGAGTTCCTGACGCACATTGATGCCATATAAGCTGTCGTATTTTTGAACTCCCTTAAACCAGGCGATGCCCCCTGGGTAATCGAATGGGCCGGGCATTGCAAACCCTATCCCTCCAAGGTCTTCTTTTCCTATGAGGTTAATCAGCCTGGCCAGAGCTTCACTCCAGCTGTTCAGGATGATTTCAGCGGAAGCCTGGCTGTTAACATCTTCCCTTACTTTAAATACATCCGAAATAACATGTCCTCCTGGGCTTATACCCATGCAGGTAATATGGCTCCCTCCGATATCAGCGCCAATAAGAATTTTTGTCATGATTTAGACTTAGGTTTAGTAAAGGTATGGTTTTTGACGCTTAAAAGTAGAAAGGAAATGTTTACCTTTAGTAATCAAAAACTTAAGCTTTATGAAGACTTTACGTTCATTGGGAAACAGCGGGATGATGGTTACACCTATCGGTCTCGGATGCTGGCAGTTCAGCAAGCAAAACAACCTGGCAGGAAAATTCTGGCCTACCCTTGAAGATGACCTTATAACCAAAGTGGTTGCCCTTTCACTTGAAGGCGGTATCAACTGGTTCGACACGGCCGAAATATATGGCAAGGGTGCTTCGGAAAAAGCCCTGTCAAAAGCGCTTCAGGCTGCTGGGAAAAAACCGGGAGAAGTTCTGATCGCTACAAAATGGTGGCCCATGTTCCGTTTTGCCTCAAATATACCAGTTGGTATTGATCAGCGGATTGAAGCCCTTAACCCTTATCCTATCGATCTTTACCAGGTACACCAGCCCTGGGGATTTTCAAGCGAGAAAAGCGAAGTTTCAGCTATGGCTGAATTATTCGCTCAGAAAAAGATAAAATACATAGGTGTCAGTAATTTTTCGGCAAACAAAATGAAAAGTGCCTGGGAAACCCTCGACAAGAAAGGGATCCCGCTGGCTTCCAACCAGATGCCATACAGCCTGCTGAACAGGAAAATTGAATCAAGCGGCGTGATGGAAATGGCAAAAAAACTTGGCATTTCTATTATTGCCTATTCGCCTCTTGCCCAGGGACTGGTCACGGGGAAATTTCACGACAATCCTGAGCTTTTAAAAAACATAGGGTTGAGAAAGCATACTTCCCTGTTCAAGCCGGCCGGGCTTGAGAAAAGCCGCCCTGTCATCAACCTTGTTAAAGAGCTTGCACTGAAGTATAATGTAACCCCTTCACAGGTAGCCCTGAACTGGGTGATCAATTACCATGGCGACTCGGTGGTTGCAATACCGGGAGCTACAAAAGAGGTCCACGTGAAAGAAAACACAGGGGCAATGAGTTTCAGGCTTTCCGACGAGGATATGCTCAGGCTGGATAAGGTGAGTGCGATTTTCAAATAAACCGCGATACAGGGAGCATTGACCGGCCTATAAGGATTTCAGCACATCTTCCACAGTCATCATCATGCTGTCGGTGAAATCGAGATGAGTCACAAAACGTATGACCTGGGGGGCCAGGGACATTGAATGGATATTTTTATCCTTCAGTTTTGCCAGGAATTCTTTCTCCGAATACTTTTTCCCCAGTGTAAATATGAGGATGTTCGTTTCACAGGGCATGACATTCTCAACATAAGGCAAGGTCTCGAGGAGTTTCCCGATATACCTGGCACGGTCATGGTCTTCCTTCAGCCTGCTAATATTATGATCCAGTGCATAGATCCCTGCAGCTGCAATATACCCCACCTGGCGCATGGCACCTCCGAAGGCTTTCCTTACACGCCTTGCCCGCTTGATAAAAGCGTTGTCTCCGAGTATAAGCGAACCTATGGGAGCTCCCAAACCCTTTGACAGGCAGATTGAAACCGAATCAAAAAGGGCGGCATATTTTTGAGGACCTTCACCGGTTTCGGCGAGAGCGTTGAACAAACGTGCCCCGTCGAGATGGTATTTCAGGTTGTGCTTTCTGCAAACTTCTGCGATAGCTGCCAGGGTCCCGAATTTATAAACAGATCCTCCTCCTTTGTTCATAGTGTTCTCAACTTCCACCAGGGTAGTCACCGGGCGGTGAATATCGGTATCAGGATTGATGTGAGACTCAACATCAGCTGCGCTGATCTGGCCTTGGTCCCCTTCAAGAAGGCAGACCGAGACTCCTGAATTCCGCATCATTGAACCGCCTTCATAATAATACACATGAGAATGCTTATGGCAGATTACCTCGTCGCCGGGACGGGTATGTATATTTACCGCAATCTGGTTTGTCATCGTGCCTGAAGGACAATACAGGGCTGCCTGTTTCCCCAGCAGGGCTGCAGCTTTTTCTTCAAGCATGATTACGGTAGGATCATCATGGAATACATCGTCGCCCACTTTGGCCGAGAACATGGCCTCAAGCATTTCCTTTGAAGGGCGCGTTACGGTATCGCTTCTTAAATCAATCATGCCCAAAATTACTAAATTATTCGGTGGCAGTGGCTGCAACACCCGTCAAATTACCATACTATGTACCGGGAATAATTGAATTACCAGGAGTTTGCTTATCTTTGGGGGAGGAGGATAGATCCTTATCACAGAAAGATAGTTTAATCACCAAAAAGCAAGAAAGCATGAAACGTAAAGCAACAGCCGTATGGCAGGGAAACGGGATGGAAGGCAAAGGAAGCCTGACTTCCACAAGTGGTGTACTGAATAATACCCCATATTCATTTTTAACCAGGTTCAAGAACGAGGACGGAATTGCGGGGACAAACCCTGAAGAACTTATTGCCGCGGCCCATGCAGGTTGTTATGCAATGGCTCTGAGTTTTATGTTAAGCGGGGCTGGTTTTATAGCCGACGAACTCAAAGTTGATGCGGCAGTGAGCATTGACCAGGTAGGAGATCATTTCGAGATTACTTCAATAAACCTTAATCTTACAGGCAAAGTGCCCGGGATTACTCCTGAAAAATTTATAGAATTAGCCAATTCGGCAAAAGTCAATTGTCCTGTATCACAGGCTCTGAAATCTGTGAATATTACTCTTTCTGCAATACTGGTATAGCGGGCAGACACATCACATCCTGGAATCTTTAAGCTTTGTTCCGGGGAACTTCAGGAGTATAAAAAAAGGGGCGGTTCTTTCAGAACCGCCCCTGGCGTTATAGAGAGCAACATTACCGCAAAATAGTATCAGTCATTAAAGGCAGCTTCAGTTGGTGTTGAGGGAGAAAATTTGGTAATGTCAGTATCGGCAACTTCAGCATCGCTGAAATCAGCTTCGGCAGGAGCAAGAGGAGAGAGGGAAGTAAGGTCTGAGTTTGAGGTTTCAGCATCGCTGAAATCAGCTTCGGCCGGGGTAACAGGAGCGAGGGAAGTGGTTGAGGCTTCAGCATCATCGAAATCGGCTTCGGCCGGCGTTGCGGGTTTCAGCATGGATGAGATAAAATTCTCAACCCTGTCGGTAAAAGGTTCATCGAAATCGGCCTCTTTTGGAGTAGAAGGTGCAAGTATTGCAACCAGGTCGCTAAGCGAGAACGAAATGCGGGGGCTGAAGTTGAAACCTGTTGCATATGAATTATTTATAGTGAAAATTGTAATTGCTGCGAAAATGATCAGGCTTTTCAGAAGTTTGCCGGTAATGTTGTAATGTGCTTTCATGGTTTTTTGTTTTTGCGTTGTTGATGAAGCAAAAGTAATACACCATGAAGGCCGGGAACAGGGGTTTTCGTCCTTCGCAGGAGCTTACCCGATGAATGCGGGTTAAACCCCGATAAAAAAACAATTAAAATTCGTCGGGAAGACATCCCCCGGTAAACAGGAGATTACTCTTTGTCGAACCCGAACCTCCACACCAGGGCTGCAATGACAGCGCCAACAATGGGAGCAACAATGAAGAGCCAGAGCTGTGAAAGGGCTTTGCCTCCTGCGAACAATGCGGGCCCCAGGCTTCGGGCGGGATTTACTGAAGTTCCTGTAACAGGTATAGCGACAAGATGGATCAGCATAAGGGTGACCCCTATGGCCAGTCCTGCCATCGCCCCATTCCCGTATTTCGAAGTGGTGCCAAGAATTACAAATATGAAAAGGAAAGTCATGACCGCCTCTATAATGAAGGCACTTGAGACCATATAACCTCCCAGATACCCTTCGCCCCACCCATTAGCTCCAAGGCCCCATTCTTTAAGCTGAAAGTCCGGCTTTCCGCTTATTATAACATAAAGAACAAAAGTTCCAAGGATGGCTCCAACGCATTGGGCGATAATATACCCTATCGCGTCCTTGCCGCTGATCTTCCCCGCAACCAGAACACCAATTGTAACAGCAGGGTTTATATGACAACCCGAAATGCCGCCAATGGCATATGCCATGGCAACTACAGCAAACCCGAAGGCAATGGCAATACCAAGGATCCCGATTCCGTTCGGACCGGTCTGGGACATGCCGGAAATCACTGCGGCTCCGCAACCGAAGAGGACCAGGCAAAAAGTCCCGATTAATTCTGCAAAATACTTTTTCATGATTTTGGTTTTTGGTTGATTAACACTGCTAATTTATGTATTTCGAAAGGAAAAGCAACTATTTGGACTTCATTGCCGGAGCCACCTCAACAAGCCTTACGGTCCAGAAGTCGTCACTCAGGTTTTCGTTAAGCAAATAATCATAAGGCATAGTGAAGTATCCCTGCAAACCCCATTGCGCACTCCAGCTGTTACGGACAATGAACCTGTGCGTCCTATCATCATACCCTACCGCAAGCACTGCATGCCCGCCGATTACCTGCTCTCCCGGGCCCGGCATATTAAGTGCACCTGTCTTTGCAACTGTTGAGCTTTCAAAGCTCTCATATACTGTAAACCCGAACACCATGGGGTAACCATCAGCCAGGCAGCCTTTGATCTGGTCAAGCACCCTTGGAACCCTGTGATATGAAAGAACCTGGTGGTCCAGTGCTGTTTTATAACAGGCGGCAGTGGGTTTTACTGCAAATTTTTTAATATCGTAAGGCCAGTTCTTTTCGGGACAGGTTCCATCCTTGCTTACAGTTTTCATACCATCGCGTATCATGGCCCCGCTATCGCTGCCGGTTGAATTTTCGATGACCCTCTCATTATAATAAATGAATAATCGCGAAGGCATGAAATCACTGGCCTTCTGTTTGATCAGGCCGAATTCAAAAGCCGCTCCTATGGCATTGGCGGTACAACTCCCAAGTTGTCCCTGGTCATACACCTCGGGGCAGCCGGGCCTTAGATCGGTCATTGGCGGAAGTTCTTTCAGGACCGCCGCTGGTGCAGCATACCTGTAGTCCCTCTGGTCGGGGATATCGGGCTGCCATCCGTAATGTGATACTTTAAAGCTCATGTTCCCTGTGATTTAATATTTATTATGGACTGCGGATGGGATTTGCGAAAACCTCATCCACAGTCAAAATTACAATTAAACTGCCGCTGCTTTATCCTGGGACCGGCTGGAAAAACGAGTGAATACAAAGGCAAGGACGAGAAATAGAACCCCGATGATGAAAGCGTTCCTTACTCCTCCAATATTTTCAAGAGTTGTAGGATGCGCGCTGTCACCACCTGTTGTCAGAGAGAAGGCCATCTGGAAAACAGAAACACCAATCACTGCCGCCACCGATGTGAAAGTGTTTGAAGTGGCGGAAACGATACCGTGTTTTCCTTCGGCGGCCATGCTCATGATCATGGTGTTGTTGGGCGAGAGGAACAGGCCGAGGAAGGTGCCCGAGAATAAAAGGAATACAATGGGGACCCATACCTGCATCATTCCAAGTGCAACTGAAAAGAAGGAATAGTCTATAACTCCAACGATGAGTGCGATGGTACAGATCTTTACTGGATTTATTTTATCCGACATTTTACCGGCCATCGGGGCCAGTACCATGACTACCAGTGAGGAGATCAGCAGAAGCATTCCCACGATATTCGAAGTAAGTCCCAGGTCTCTTTCCAGGTAAAACGGCATGATGTATGCGTAGCCGAAGTTGGCGCTGCTTGCCATCAGGCTTGCGATGAGGGCGAATGTCAGGGGTTTGATGCTGAACAGGCTCAGGTCAAGGATGGGATGGCTGGCCCTCTTTTCTCTTTTGACAAAAAAGTAAAACAGGAAAGCAGCGATGGTGAGTGCCCCGTAGGGCATTATTACCTCTACGCCCCTGTTGTCAAAGGAATTGAACGCAAGGATAAGGAAAGTGAAGGCAACCAGGGCCAGCAGGGCTCCCTGGATATCAAACCCGCTGAATGAAAATTTCTCCTTCTTCTCTCCCGGGATATATTTTGCCGACAGCCAGATTGCTGCAATCCCGATCGGGACATTGATAAGGAAAATCCAGTGCCAGCTTGCATAGAAGGTGATGAAACCTCCAAGGGGGGCGCCGAGGCTCACACCTATTGATGAAATGGTGGTAAGCATGCCGTAAGAAGAACCTACTTTGTCATGGGGCATGAACCTGCCTATGATGGCCAGGCAGTTGGCGACAAGCATCGATCCTCCAAGTCCCTGTATGAAGCGGGCGATAATAAGTGTGACTATACCGGGTGAAATCCCGCAAAGCAGTGATCCTATTGTGAACAGGATGAAGCCGCTGATGTAGATCTTCTTCAGCCCGATGCGGTCACCCAGCATCCCGAAGAGCAGTAATGTGGCTGTGCTGGCCACCAGGTAGGCCAGGAGGACAAGTGATACAATGTCGCGGGAGCAGCCGAAATTCTGGGCTATCGTGGGCAGGGAGATATTTACGATGAAAGCATCGAGCTTTACCATCAGCATGGCCAGGGATGCACTGATCAGGATGAGAGTGTATGATCTTTTTTCAGTCATACGGGCTTACTTTTTCTTCTTGCTTGATTTTGCTTTCGGGTTGAACTCAAGGGCAAGCTTTATCCAGTATTCAAGATCGGCATCCATATCCGTGCCTGTAGGGTCGATAAATAAAAAACCTTTCATCGACCTGCCTGTGAAATCCATCAGCCTGCAACCTCTCTTTTTAAGTGCATCTTCTGTGCCTTCAGGATCTATGCGGGCCATCAGGTCTTCTTTGACAACTCCGACGCACATTTTATCATCCACCAGGTAACAAACCCCTCCCATCATGAACTTTTCTTCGTATGTAATACCAAAGATCTCAAAGGTGCGGTTGACGCGATCGGCAAGATGTTTGTCATAAGCCATGATCCTGATTTTTTGATTAATCCCGGTTACAGGTTGAGGTTTTTTGCCTTGTCTGGATCAAATTCCCCCTCCCACTTAGCAATCACTGCCGATGCCAGGCTGTTCCCTATCACATTCGTGGCGGTCCTGCCCATATCCATGAGCGCATCAACTCCGAGAATAAGAAAGACAGGCAGGGTGGATAATCCGAAGGATGACACAGTCCCCAGGAGGATTACCAGCGATGCCCTGGATACACCAGCCACACCTTTGCTTGTAAGCATCAGCGTCAAAAGCATGAGGATCTGGGTGCCCAGGGGCATGTCGATCCCCGAGGCCTGGGCCACGAAAACCGATGCCAGGCTGAGGTATAAGGTTGTGCCGTCCAGGTTAAATGTATAGCCCAGGGGCAGCACAAATGAAACGATTTTCCGGGGCACGCCGAATTCTTCCATTTTTTGCATTGCCAGTGGGAGAGCTGCCTCGGAACTCGTGGTGGCAAATGCTATTGCCGCAGGCTCGGTAATCGCTCTTATGAAACCCCGCAAAGGGATCCCGAAGAGCAGGCAAACCGGCAGAAGGACAAGAACCATGAAGGCCAGGAGGGCGATATAAAGGGTGCCCAGCAATTGTAATAGTGAGATGATGACCCCAATGCCCATATGGCCCACAGTATATGCTATCGATGCAAATACAGCCACCGGTGCGAAATACATGATGATCCCTGTGAATTTGAACATGACTTCCGACAAGGCCCTGGCAAACGTCAGCATCGGCATGCGGTACTTTTCGGCCACCATGACCATGGCGATGCCGAAAAGTATTGAAAACACGACAATCTGCAGGATCTCGGCCCCGGCAATGGACTTTGCAATATTTTCAGGGAAAATATGAAGGACGATATCCTTCCAGCCCTGGTGGGCTGGGGCAGCAAGTTCATTCATATTGGCCGATTTCGGCAGTTTCAGGCCAACCCCTGCACGACTGATGTTTATGGCTGCCAGGCCTATGAACAAGGCAATGGTTGTAATAATCTCAAAATACAATATGGATTTCCATCCCAGCCGGCCAGTCTGCTTCAGATCGGCATGCCCGGCAATTCCGACAACCAGGGTCCCGAATAATAAGGGAGCTATGATTGTTTTGATCATGCGGAGAAATATCAGGCTGAGTACATCAAGGTCTGTCGCAATGGAAGGGAGATCGTGCCCGAACTCCATTCCGGCCAGCATTGCAAGGAACACCCAGGTGGTAAGGCTCTTTTGCTTTAAGACATAAAAAAAAAGGACCAGTACAGGCAGCCAGCGAAGAGGGATCAGCAAGCCTTCGGGGAGGTTTAGCGAGGCATAATGATCAGCCAGCAGTAAAATGACAACAAGTGATAAACTAATAAAGAATCCAAACAGCAGGCTCTTTTTCGAAAACATAGATTAAAACTTGGAGTAGTAAATATAGGAAATAAATTAAATTTGCCTTAAAAAGATCCAAACATGTTCGCATTCCACTCAGTTTACCTCAAACCCCTTGAAGAAGTTGATAAATATGTTGATGCCCACAGGGCTTATCTGCGGACATTGGTTGAGCAGAAGATTCTTGTTTGTTCCGGCCCAAGGATTCCGCGTACCGGGGGTTTTATCCTGCTTAATGCCGGCAGTAAAGACGAAGCCTTAAACATCATGTCACTGGATCCTTATGTTCTGAGCGGCATGGCAACCTACGACCTTATCGAATTTGAGCTTAAAAGTTGTGCTGAAGGATTCAAAGAGATCCTGAAATAATATTCTGCCTTTCATATAAATATCTCCATGGACCTCCTTCTTACAGGTGTATTTTTATTTTTTGTTTTCCTGATAGGACTACTGCCCTTTCGCCTGCTTTACCTGTTTTCGGATTTCGGGCAGTATTTCCTGCGCAGTGTTATGGGGTACCGTAGGAAGGTGATACTGTCGAACCTCAGGTCCTGTTTCCCCAACCTGTCGGAAAAAGAACTGGATGACATCCTTAGGAAAGTTTATAAAAACCTTGCCGATGTGCTGGCCGAAGGCATCAAAGGGTTCAGCATGCTTCCGCGAACAGTAAAAAAGCGCCACTTTATTACAAACCCTGAGATTATTGAACCCTGGCTTGCCCAGGGAAAGAGCGTGATCGCTCTGCCCGCCCATTTCAACAACTTTGAATGGGGCAGCATGTCGCCGGGATTGTTCACAAAACATCCCATCATTGCCTTTTATAAGCCCCTCAGCAATAAATATATCAACCACTTCCTGAAATGGAGCAGGGCGAAATTCGGAACCACACTGGCTTCAATTTATGAAACTTACCAGGTATTTGAAACCAATGCGAATACACCTTCGGTATACATCATGGCTGCAGACCAGAGCCCGGCCAGGCCTGAGAAATCTTACTGGATCACATTCCTGGGAAGGGAGACTGCTTTCCTTCACGGGCCCGAAAAATATGCCCGTATGTATAATTATCCTGTTGTGTATGTGGATGTACAAAGGGTTAAACGCGGATATTACACCGTTAAAGCGATAATGCTGGCCGATGACCCTGCGTCCCTGCCCGAAGGGGAGGTCACGCGAAGGTATGCAAAGAAACTCGAGGAAACCATCCTGATCGACCCGGGAAACTGGCTATGGTCTCATAAACGCTGGAAACTCTCCTTATAAGTACATGGCATCAATCCGGTCGGTGTAACTGGCCGAGATCACTTTGCGCTTGATTTTAAGGGTGCTGGTCAATGCATCATTTTCGATGCTGAATGGTTCATGAAGCAATGTAAACTTTACAACTCTCTCGTAGGGGATTAGTTCTTCCTGAATTTCTTCCAGCCGTTTCCTGTAAAATTCCAGTATCGTGGCATCGGCGATCAGTGATTTTTCATCAGGACAGGCTTTTCCAACCAAAGGAAACAGAACTCTCAGGGAATTAAAGGACGGCACTATAAGAGCCGATATGAATTTGCGGTTGTCGCCAAGTACAACGATCTGCTCAATAAACGGATCATCGCCCAGTAACAGTTCAATTTTCTGGGGTGAAACATACTTCCCTCCGGAAGTTTTGAAGATATCATTGATCCTGTCAAGCATGATGAGGTTGCCCTCTTCGCTGAACTTCCCCTTGTCACCACTGCAATACCACCCGTCCTTAAGCACTTTTGCAGTTTCACCTGGCTTATTGTAATATCCTTTGAAAACAGTTGCCCCGGAAATGAGGATCTCCCCCTGATCACTTATTTTAACCTCTGTCCCCGGCATCACTGTTCCGCAGGATTCAAATTCATATACATCATCCTTGAAGCATGAAACAGTAGCCGTTGCCTCAGTAGACCCGTATCCGTAATTCACAAACAGTCCGGCCGCATGGAAAAACCTGAGCAATTCGGGCCTGATAGCAGCGCCGGCACAAGGCATAAAGCGGATATTCCCGCCGAATATCGACCTGAGTTTTTTTAGAACCAGTACGTTTGCGATGCCGCGCCTGAACCTGACACCAAAGGGCGGGCGGCAATTATTTTTCAGGTATGCTGAATATTCATGGCCTGCGAAGATGGCCCAGTCAAAGATCTTTCTCTTACCGGGAGCCCACCTGGCTTCTTCCTTCCTTATCTCCTCATATGTTTTCTCGAAAAACCTGGGGACTGTGCACATTAAACTGGGCTTTGCTTTTGAGAGCTCTTCGATCACCATCTTCGGATTATCGAGGAATACATTTACAGCGCCCTTGTATATCATGTAATATGTCCATCCGCGTTCAAAGATATGGCTGAGTGGAAGAAAGCAAAGCGACACATCCTGTTCAGTGACAACCAGTCTTTCGTCATGGTTCTGAAAACAACTGAAAAAATTGTCCATCCCGAGCATAACACCTTTGGGTTCACCCGTGGTGCCTGAAGTATATATGATTGTCGCCAGGTCATCAGGTTCTGCTGACTGCAGGATCTGCTCAAGCCTTTCCCGATTCGCTTCGCTCTCACCCAGTTTGAGAAAGTCTTTCCAGCTTATGCAACGGGCGTCCTCATCCGCAGAAAGGTCATCCTTGAAATATACAACTTTTCTCAGGCTTGCCGAATTACTAAAAAGCCATTTGGCTTTCTCAAGCTGTTCCCTGTTCCCGGCAAAGAGAAGTTCCATGCGGGTTTCATCAACAATGTATTTAAGCTGCTGCTTTGAAGTCGTTGCGAAAAAAGGAACCACTGCAGCCCTGATTGAGAGAATGCCAAGATCGGAAATAGTCCACTGCGGTTTGTTATCGCTGAAAATCCCCAGATTCGATCCTGGACCGAAACCAAGAGACAACAAAGCTTTTGCAACCCTGTCGGTGGTGGAAACCAGTTCCAGCCAGTTATAGCTGCTGTATTCCTCCGTGCCTGGAGCCCGGTAACGGAATACCTCACGTGTGCCATAACCGCCAGCTCGGTTGCGCATCATATGAACCAGGTGTTTTTCCATCGGTATGTTAGGTATTGACATGCAAAGTACCGACATTTTTTCGATGATATGAAATTACATATGTTACATATATATGATTGTATTGCAAGGGAAGCCCGGAATTTTGTTTCCCCTGATTTGCTAACAGAAGTTTTTTGATGTAAATTTGTATCACTTTTATCCTTTCCCCGGATTAATGGTAAAGGAGGTAAAAATGACAGTTACTACATTGGATCTCTTTCAGATCCTTCAAGCGAAGTTGGGACAAAATGAAGCAAAAGCCCTGGTTGAATTTGTGGAAAGTGAAGTGCAATTAAATCTTAAACAAGAAATGAACTCTTTTGCGACTGGTGATGACATCCGTAATTTACGGGGTGACATGCATGCTGAAATCCACAACCTGGACATAAAAATAGAAAAAATGCGAGCCGACCTGATAAAATGGATGTTCGTCTTCTGGATGGGTCAGATCAGTGTGACTGTAGCTGTGGTAATGCTTGTTTTGAAATAAGCTTTCGTGTCTTCCAATATCATTGAAATCAGCAATCTTTCGAAGTACTACGGCCGTTCCCGTGGCATAGAGGACGTTTCCCTGAATGTCGGGCAGGGTGAATTTTTTGGCTTTATCGGCCCCAACGGGGCAGGCAAATCAACAACCATCCGCATCCTGCTGAACCTCATTTTCCCATCTTCAGGCAGTGCAAGGATATTCGGCCTCGATGTGCTCAGGGATTCCAAAAAGATCCGGGGCCGCCTGGGGTATGTGCCTTCCGATGCCAACCTGTACGATAAAATGAAAGTTCGCGAATTCCTCAGCTTCGGAGCGGCATTCTACGGGAGGAATAAGAGTGAAGACAGGATACAGGAGCTGGCAGGCATCCTCGATCTCAACCTGGAGCGCAGGATCACTGATCTGTCCACAGGCAATAAAAAGAAAGTGAATATCATCCAGGCGCTTGTGCACAGGCCCGAACTGCTGATCCTCGATGAGCCAACCTCCGGTTTGGATCCATTGATACAATCAAAGCTTTTCGGACTGCTGACCGAAGAAAACAAAAGAGGCACAACGGTTTTTTTCTCTTCCCACATCCTGAGCGAGGTGCAGGCACTTTGCCGGAGGGTGGCCATTGTCAAGGAAGGCAGGATCGTTAAATCGGATGAGATTGCAGTCCTGAGGGAGAAGCAGCTGAAGAAGGTCAGGGTGCTCTTTACAGACACAGGCACGGGCCTGCAGCATGACTTTAAAATTCCAGGCATGGAATCATTTCACAGGGAAAGTCAGAGAAGCATTGTATTCATGTTTTCGGGTGACATCAATGAATTGGTGCATTGTTTATCGGGCCGCTCCATTGAAAACCTGAGCATTGAAGAACCTCCGCTCGAAGAGATCTTCCTGCATTATTACCAGTAAAAACAGGGTTGTATGATAAACATTATTCTGTTTCGTATGGAATTCCGCAGGAACGTCAGGAGCCTGGTGCTCTGGTCGGTGATCATCTGCGCCCTGATCTTCTTTACCATGTCGCTGTTCCGTAGTGTGCTGCAGTACCAGCAACAGATCATGGGAATGATGAAGATAGTTCCGATGGCCGCCATGAAAGCCAGGGGCTTCGGAAACATCACGGATATTTTCTCCGGCCTTGGTTTTTATGCAGCAAACAATATAGTGTATATGATGCTCCTGGGAAGCATCTATTCCATGGTGCTTTCATCGAACATCCTTTTAAAAGAGGAATACCTGAAGACAGCCGAATACCTGATGTCGAGGCCGATCAGCAGGGATGAGATCTTTGCAAGCAAATTGGCTGTTGCCCTGCTGAATATTGTAATCCTTAACCTGGTTGCAGGAATAACCGGGTTTATTTCCTTGATTGTATTCCGTTCGGGCGATGTTGTAATACGCCCCTTCCTGATCATTACCATGTATACATTCCTGCTGAACCTGTTCTTCGGTGCCCTGGGAGTCATTGTGGCTGTAATGATAAGACGTCCAAGGCCTGTCACTTTCTTCTGCGTGGGGCTTGTCCTGGTGTTTTATTTTATTTTTACCATCTCAAGGATAAGCGGGGTCAGCGGTGAATTCGGTTATGTCAGCCCGTTCAAATGGGTTAACATGGATGTTCTGAAAAGCGATTTTTCTTTCGAGTTCTGGCGGATTGCATTGTTCCTGGGCCTGGCGCTCCTCCTGTCGGGCCTGTCTCTTATGATTTACAGGAAAAAAGATATTCTTACCTGAAAAAAAAGGCAAGGATATTTCCCTGCCGGCCATTTGTGTAATATAAGCAAATTACCTATTGAGTAACATCTGGCTTTCAAATACATTCGGGTTTGGAACGTGGGTTTCAACCCGAAAGAGGACAATAAATGCGAAAAAATTTGCATGGTAAATTTTCAAATTTACTTCCCTTGTGCGCAAAAGTTTCGCATTTTTGCTGTAATGACGAGCCCTGACGAATGAATTTTAAAAATCTTTTCGTTTTCTTGTTTCTTTTATTCTCAGCAACCCTGCCGCTGCATGCACAAAGACAGCCGGTACCGGGTCAGATTCCTTATCCGCCCTTGTATTTTGATCATCTTGGCCGTGAAAACGGGCTTCCCTCTGAAGTCGTTTTCCGTGCTATACAGGACTTTGAAGGGTATATCTGGGTAGGAACAACCAACGGGCTTGCAAGGTATGACGGGCATGACATGAAGATTTTCAGGTCAATCCCAGGAGACAGTGCTTCACTTGTCGACAACAGCATTTACGACCTTCACCAGTCAAAAGATTCCCTGATCTGGATCGGGACAGGGAACGGGCTGAGCGTATATGATCCGAATACAGGGTTGATTAAAAACTTTCCTTTCGACACAAAAAAACCGGGCGGTTTTCCGGCAAGGCGTATCTATTCTTTTCATGAGGAGACTGACGGATCGTTATGGGTGGGAGCCGATGACGGGATTGTGGTTGTTTCCGGAAGCGGCAGGATGTTCCGTCACATCAGCATCAGTCAATGCCCGGATCCCCTGAAAAGGGAATATAATATGAATATCGTAAGCTGCATAACAGCCTTCCCCGGTGATCAGGGCAAACTGCTTTTAGGAACTATGGGCGGACTACTTCGTTTTGATAAAAAAACGAATTCGGTCGACAGGGATTTCGGAGGGCCAATCTTACCACGGACTATGATACGCGGGATCCTCCCCGATTCAAATATGCAGGTCTGGGTCTTCGGTTGGGGCATGGGGCTGGCTTGCTTCGACCTGAAAAAAGAGAGCTGGAAATCGTTTTGTCCCGATTCAAAGAAAATCACAATCCTTTCGGTCATACCTAAAAACCGGGATGAATTATGGCTGGGAACCGACGGAATGGGCCTGGCAATATTCAATAAGCGAAACTCCTCCTTCTTTTTCTATAAGAATAAGGCGAAAAACCAGGGATCCGTTCTCCCGGATGTGATCCACGGGGGAGCTTATTTCAACAGCAAACAGGATTTCTGGATCTGGGGGAATGGAATTGACATCGGGAACAGGGAACTTTTTTCGTTTAAGCAGATCAGGGCCCCTTTCAGGTTCTGGTGGATGAGTTCGTTTTTCAGGGATGGAAAAAACGATCAGCTGTTTGCCGGGGCATATCGATGCAGTGGGATGCCTGTGTTCGATCTGAAAAAAGAAGTCTGGAAGCTAATCGGGACCGATTTCCCCCTGCCGAAGGAAGGACTTTCGGTCAACCAGTTTTTACGTGATTCCCAAAACAGGCTTTGGATCAGCACAAGGAGCGGCCTGGCGTATTACGACCGGGAGGCTGATCTTCTCAGGCTTTTCAGGACGCCCGAAGGGGAAACCCCGAAATTGAGTGACCCTGTGGTTTACGGACTGTTTGAAGATGCAGATGGGAATCTCTGGGCGGGAACCCGCTACGACGGGGTCATGCGGATCAGCCGGGACCGTAAAAGAATTGAAAATTTCAGGCACATCCCTGGCAATCCTCAATCACTCATTGAAGGAACTCATTTTCTTTCTTTCCAGGTTGACACGTTCAAAAGGGTCTGGATGGGCTGCAGGAACGGAGTTAGCATGTATGATCCTGTAAATAAAAAATTCAGCAACATCCTGATGGATACCCTGCAGAAATACGGAATCAAAAAGAGATGGGTGAACGGGATGGAAAAAGATTCGCTTGGAAGGATATGGGTGGCCATCGATGAGGCCGGACTGGTGAGAGCAGAACCCCGGGCCGACGGATCTTTCGGGATAAGGACCTTCCATTCGGGTAACGGAATGAACGATCCCGGTACAGGCATGATCGCAAAAGATCCCGATGGAGGGTTCTGGGTGTTGAACAATGGCCTGCTATACGTGAACCCATATATTGAACAGTTCCAGGTTATTGATCTGAAAAACGGGCTTCATGAAAATCCCAGCGGATCTTCAAGGGTTTATGTTGATGAAGAAGGAATGATTTACCTCGGGGATTCAATTGGATTCGAAACAAGGAACATGAAAGACATTCCTTTCAAAGACAAACAGCCTCTCTTCCTTAAGGTCGAATCAGCGGAGATCAACGGCAAGGTAAGCCCTGAACTGCTTGCCTCCCGGCACTATGCCATCCGGCAACTTAGTGCAGATGAGAATAACCTTACATTTCATTATGCGGCTATCTGTTTTCACAGAAGCGGCCAGGTCCGTTATAGGTATAAACTCAGCGGGTATGATATGGCATGGATTAATGCCGAAACATCAAAAGAAGCCCGTTATACTAACCTTCCCCCCGGCAGGTATTCGTTTATTGTAAGCGTGTCCCAGGGTTCGGGATGGTATGAAGTGAAACAACCTGTTCAATTTATTATTCGTCCGCATATCTGGCAAAGATGGTGGTTCATTCTTACCTGCATGACAACACTCATTGCGATAGTAACGATCATCTACCGTTACCGTGTAAACCAGCTTCTGAAAGTTGAACGGCTGAGAACAAGGATCGCTACCGATCTGCATGATGACGTTAGTTCCACTTTAAGCAGTATTTCGATCCTCAGCGATATCGTCATACAGCAGACCGAAGACCGGAAATCAGCCGGGATGATAACAGAAATCGGGAGCAGTGCGAAGGAGATGCTTGAACGCATCGACGATATCATTTGGGCAGTCAACCCCTCAAACGATACCTTCCAGGACCTAGGACTCAGGATCAGGGAATACGCGATCCCCCTGTTTGAGTCGAAGAACATTGCATTTTTAATCGACATGCCCGAAAGGCTCGATGATGTTAAATTGCAGATGGATGTGAGGAGAAACCTTTACCTGATTGCAAAGGAAGCGGTCAACAACCTGGTTAAATATTCGGCATGCAGCAATGCATGTATCATTTTCACTGAAGCATCATCCCAGCTGGTACTGGAAGTAAAGGATGACGGAATCGGGTTTGACCAACTGAAAAAAATCAACCGCAACGGTTTGAAAAATATGAAAAAAAGGGCTGAACAGATAAAGGGTTCCCTGGAGGTGAATTCACAACCCGGAACCGGAACCCATATTTTGCTGAAAGTAAGAACCATATGATCATATGATTGTTTCACCCCGGCTTCTGTCGTAATATTGTAATCAAATCTGTACTGCCTTGGCTGTAAAAGTTTCCATCTACGAAGACAATGATTCTCTGCGGAAAACACTTTCCCACCTGATCCAGGGAACTTCATCCCTGGAACTGACAGGCAGCTGGCCCGACTGTTCCACGGTGATTGAAAACTGCAGGGAAAACACCCCCGATGTAATCCTCATGGATATTGATATGCCAGGGATCTCGGGGATACAGGCGACAGCAATGGTAAAACAGAATTTCTCCAATATAAACATTCTTATTTTTACAGTGTTTGAAGACCGGGAGAAAGTCTTCGAAGCGCTCTGCGCAGGGGCGACCGGATACCTGCTCAAGAGATCCGGTGCAGTACAGATCATCGAATCGATTCTGGAACTTCACGATGGTGGATCGCCGATGACCGGCGAGATCGCAAGGATGGTTCTGAAGTTCTTTTCAAAAGCCCCGATTAAAAACGAAAACGACTATGCAATCTCGGCCCGCGAAATGGATATCCTCAAATGCATTGTCAAAGGCGACAGCTATAAGATGATTGCTACTTCCTGCTTCATATCCATAGGAACTGTACGCACCCATATCAACAACATCTATAAAAAGCTTCACGTGAATTCCAAGTCCGAAGCTGTGATCAAGGCCATAAACGAACGCCTGATCTGAGTTCCCAATATCATATGTTTATCTGATTGCCACGCAATTACTTGCTCTTTACTTTTACATTAAAAAGTAAAGAAGAATGAAAAAGCTGCATTTAATCATCCTCGGGCAGATCCTTCTGCTGACATTATCATCACCTCTCAGTGCACAGGTTTTACCATTAAAACCGATGTATGCCACCGATGTTCTTGTTACAGACCTGAACATACGGAATGTAACAAAAACAAAAGTTGCGGTTGCTGAAAACGGGTTTATCTATGCTCTTGCGTTTACCGACATTGACTTTTACCGGGAGCGAAGCTGGGAAGTATATAAGTCAGCCGATGATGGAAGAACCTTCCAGAGGATCTGCAGCCGTACCTATGGTTATGATTATATAGCCCTTGCAGATGTTGATTTCGTGGTAACCGGGTTCACCCCGAATGACATTAATGTCTTCGTCGCTGAGGTTGGTAACCCCGGAACAACCGGTTCACACAGTGCATACTGCATGATAACAAAATACAAGGCCAACGGGGATTCTGTAGGGGTGGTCTACAACTACGACTGGGGTGCAAACACTACAATGAACGTTTCCGTTGCCACTGATTTCAGGTCGCCCGACCAGTCCTTCTCTAAACCATTTACAGTGGCCCTTGCATGGACGGGTTCGGCTTTGTTGGGAAACTCCGACCACCTGACTTATGCAGTTTCGGTAGATGGAGGAAGCACGTTCACCGACCATTTTTTGTATAACCAGCCCTGGCCAAAACGCCTGGGCCGGGTCAGCCTTGCCCTGGGCAGTGCACCTGATGCCTGGAATATTTTCACGGGAATGTTCGGAGTGGCTTTCGAGATGAATAAAACCGGTGAGACCGGCGACATCGGTCTTATCATGAACTATACCGATTTCAGCGGGGCCTGGACCAATCCGGTAATATTCTCCGCCGTGGGAGCCTACAGCTTCCCTTCTCTTGCAGTCCGTCAGAAAGTCCCCCTGGTTTTGCCGTCAACTGACCGGTTTTCAATGATGCTTTCATTTAACCATCCTGATATGATATACCTGTACACCATGGATTCTACATTAGTTACCGCTGGCTGGCCTCAGAGAACCTGGCAGGATTTCAATTTCGGGGGTATAGGGTATCATTCTTCTGATACATTAAAAGATTGCCGGGTCGTTTACAATAAAAATGCTGAAAGTTATCTTCTGACGTATCAGACCAGGGTAAGCAATGAGTTACGGTATGTTTCGATTAAAGCAAATACTCCTTCAAACGTCACCGAGAAAGGCAATTACAGGGACCTTAATACAAAAATGACATGGAAGGCATTTCCTTCGGTTGATATAAACCTAAAGAAAAACAAAGCTTGTTTTTCCTGGACTGATGAGCCCTGGGGGAACTTTCAGAGTACCCTGTTCGATTCGGAATGGTCAACGGTAGGGATAAGCGAAACACCTGAAACCGGGGGATTGTTCAGCTTTTATCCGAATCCTGCAAAGGATATGATCTTCCTGAACAATAATGCTAAGGAACGGGCGGAGGCCTCTGTAATTACAAGTGAGGGCAAAGTGCTTAAACGATTCAGTCTTGACTTCGGATTGCAGAACATAGATCTTTCAGGCATCAGCCCTGGAATATACCTGCTGAAAGTTGCGCCTGAAGCCAGTCAGCCTGAATTCAGGAAACTGATCATCCGCCGGTAAAAAAATCCACCACAGCCAAATGAACAATACCCTCCGAATGAAACAAGCTGCTGATAAGATCTGCATTATGCTTGGTTTCATGATGATCGTATTGTTCCCTGGTAAAATGGCGGGACAGGACATCCAGAACTTGAAAAACAAGAAACCGGTTACGTTTCACGGCTCGATCGCAAATACCTTCCTGTTCCTGAACTCAGGGAAACCGGGCGAAAATCCCCAGCTGATATGGGCGGTGAGTGCGAACGCAACCCTTTCGGTTTACGGGATCGATCTTCCTTTTTCCTTCACTTTTTCTGATAAAAAAGCCAATTATTCCCAGCCTTTCAACCAGTTCGGCCTAAGCCCGAGGTACAAATGGATCACTGTTCACCTCGGGTACAGGAATGTGAACTTTTCTAATTTCGTGATGGCGGGCTATACGTTCCTGGGCGCAGGTGTCGAACTGAACCCGGAATTTTTCGTTTTGGCTTTATCTGGGGCCGGTTCGTGAAGTCATCCACATCCAATACCGACCAGAGCCTGTTCGCCCTGCCTGAGCTTTCCAGAAAAGGTTTTGCAGTTAAAATCGGACTGGGCAACCAGAAAAATTTCGTCGACCTGGTGTTTTTGAAAGCCAAAGACGACAGCAGCTCCCTGAAAAAAACAACAAATGATTCCCTGGTCACCCCTGCCGCTAACATCTCGCTTGGCACTAAAATGCATTTTACGATTATCAAACCCCTGATCCTTGATGTTGAAGGGGCAGTGAGTTTATACACGAACGATATACGTTCCCCGGGTTTTGCCGATTCAAACAGCAGCGCCTGGGTAAAACGGCTTAACAACATCATCCCCATCAACCTTTCAACAGAATACTACACCGCTTTCAAAGCCTCCCTGGTTTTCACTAAACCCTCCTATTCCCTTGGCCTGGTCTATACCCGCATCGATCCCTCGTACCGCACCATGGGAATATATTACATCAACAACGATCTTGAAAATATTTCATTCAATCCCTCTTTTTACCTGTTCAAAAGGAAGTTCAGATTCTCAGGCAGTGCCGGTTACCAGCACGACAATCTCCGCCACACCAAGAGAGCGACATCGGTCAGGACGATCTGGAACCTGAATATCGCCTACGATCCTGTTCAATGGTTCGGGATCGATGCATCCTACGCTAATTTCAGCACAAACCAGAAACCAGGGAACATCCCCCTGGTTGATTCTCTGAAAACCTATAATGTGAACCGAAACCTTAGCATCAATCCCCGCCTGCTTTTTGTCAACCCAAAGCTTATCCACTCTGTGATCCTGAGCTTCAACCAGAGCGACTATATCGACCGCAATTCATATACTGATGCTGCAACCACCAGGGCCACGACCATTTTCCTGAATTACAGCGTAACCTTTATCAATTCCCAGCTGGGACTGAACGCAGGGCTCAGCTATATCAACTGTGTGAATTCCTATGCCGAAACCAGAATGACAGGAGGATCGGTTGGCGTGAGCAAGCCGTTCTTTAAAAACAAGCTGTTCTGCAGCCTGGGTGAATCGGTGCAGAATTCGTATATCGCTTCCCAGTCAGGATGGGTGTTCAATACCAATGCCTCGGTAAGGTATCGTCCTCATCCCAAGCATTCGCTTGTTCTGCAGATATACCTGGTAAACAATACCATTTCTGACCAAACCGCCGCAAACGTTTTTAACCAATCAAAAGGAGACCTGAGTTATGTATTTACATTCTGAAACCTTTCAGCTGATCAGGAAGACATCCGTCATCCTGGCTTTTATCTTGATCATTCTTTCGATTTCAGGATCAGGGATTGCGCAGCCCAGGCCTTTGAAAGTGAATGTTGTGGTGATCCCGCCGTATTCAACCCGGATATCTGATTATATCAACACTCCGAATAAAATCATCGTCACCATTACGAATACCTCTGCCGGGCCGGCCGGCAAAGCCTATAACTTCTATCTCCTGGGTTCGATGAGCTGCGACGCAGGTATGTCGATCGCCACTGACCCGAATTATCTTCCCACCCGGTCAATATCGATCCAGCCCGGACAGGTATACAAACTAACCCAATCAGACGTTCAGGAGATGTATGACGCGAACCATCTTATTTATAACGGGATCAGCCAGCAGCAGATCCTTCAGGACGGAGGATTTCCGGAGGGGTATTATACGATCTGTGTTTCGGCTTATGATTACCAGACCAGGCTTAAGCTTTCTGATGACGCTCCTTCGGGATGTAAAAGCTTCCCCGTCACAAACCTTGAAACACCCATCATCCAGAAGCCGATATGCGGAGATACTGTTTGGGATCCCCAGCAGCTTGTTAATTTTACCTGGAGTCCATGCGCCGGTGCCCCCCCAACAACCATGTACAGGCTCAGGATTGTAGAACTTCTGTCGGGGAACCAGGTTCCCCCTGATGCCTTCAAAACAACACCCCCTAATCCGTTTTTCGAGGCAACAACCCAGGCACCGGTGTTTTTGTACACCAGCGCCTTCCCCCCCATGACCGAGAACCGTACCTATGCATTCGCCATCCAGGCTTTCGATACGAAAGGACAGGCTGCATTTAAAAACGGAGGATGGAGCGAGATCTGCTATTTCGTTTATAAAAAAACCAAAAAGCAGATCGGTGGAGGTTTAACCATTGTCAAAAAGCCCCCCCCAAAACCCAAACTTTTCAATGTCGCAACACTCTCGGGACATATTGATTATAAATTCCCGGTTTCAGGCGAGCAGCATCCGATGAAAAACATTAATCTTTCACTGCATGTGGTGTATGTGATCAAAAATGCTACAGCTGTCTCAGGAAGCGGACAAACAACCCAGGGAGGCGAAATAGTCTTCGACCCGGTTTCCCAGGGATTTTCGAACCAGAAAACAATAGCGCATGATAATATGCAGTTAAGGGCAACCGCGACTACCGATAATTCGGGGAATTTTAACTTCAGCACAACCATTGACCCTGAAGAGCAATTCGGGCTCATCCAGGAGGGATTTGCAGCTTCCATGAGCATAACGTACCCGCCGACTCCTGTTGAGATCGGCCCGGTAATCGGAGGGATAGACCCCAGGGTGATCCCGGGCTGGGATGGACTTATAGACAATATCCTGCTTGAAAATAACGGGTTCAAATATGAGAATTTAATTGGAAATTCGGGAGGCTATGGCTATTCTAACTTTGAGTTGGGCTCAATGACCTGGAGCGGCTTCAACCTGGCCGGTACATTCGCAGGTAAGGAATTCGTCAATATTGTAAAAGATGAAATCGGGTTGAAATTCAATAATCAGGGCTATAATAATGCGGGAGGACAAATCGGACAGGGAGGACAAACACAGGTGATGTCACTGAGCGGTCATAACCAGAATCTTGGTTCGGTAAAAGGCGACCTATATAAATATCTAAGGGTGGTCGTAGATAATGATTATTACAACAGTCCGGATGACGACTTTTTACTTCAGTCCGGCACCGACCTGATCGCACCCACGACTCTGATCGGACTGGTAAACACCTATAACCTCACAGTTGAAGTCAGATCGGGAGATACTCACGACCAGGCGGCTGGAACAAACTCGGCCATGGCGAATGTAAAAGTGGAGGTGGGACGCATTGCCCCTATACCCGAAGATGTTCCCTTTGAAGAAGGACAGAACCTCAAGCGCAAAGACTTCATGCAGATTGCTCCTTCCTGTCCGCTTATTTCAACAGATTTTACAGGGGCAAGCCCCAAAGGGGTGGTGAAGTTTATGGATCTGGTCAGTAACAAAGGTCCGATCGACATGTATGAGCTGACAACAAATACAGGTAAAAAGGAAGGGGTTTATAACTACCTGCCCGATTACCAGACGTTCACAAGGGGTATCAAGCCCTCTTTCAACTCCCAGTTTACCCCGGATGAATTTTCCATAAAGGTTGAGTTGGATCCCGATTATCCAAGGATTGCCGGGAGGGTTATGTATAAAAATTATGCAGTTCAGGGAGCAAGTTGTTCGACCAACATCTCAAACCAGGAGGTATATACTGATAAGGACGGGTATTTTGAAATTACCGGGCTTGACGTGATCAGCACCGATGCAAATCTGCTTATCAAAAAATACGGTTACGAAGACAAGCTGATCACGGGGATAGGAAAGCTCCAGACCGGCGGACAATACTATAATCCAGGAATTGAGCTTATCCCCTGGGGTTATATTACCGGGAGCATTGAAGACAAGGAGGGGAACCCGATCGAGGCGGAAGTTCAGATCGACTCTTTGCCATTTCATCAGACATCCGCAGGAAATTCAATAATCGTACCGGCCAGCCAGAAATTCAAATTCAGGGCGCCCTCGGGCAGCAGAACACTTCATATAGTCCCGGTATCACCTGCTTATATGGATGGAAAATTCGTTGTAACCGTAAATAAAACTCCCGATGACCAGCCGCCCCAGGACCTGGGAACGTTCAAGATGACAAAGAATATGCACAGGATAAGGATCTTCGCATACCATGAAGAATTTTCAGGCGTTCAAACCCTTCCAAAAAAAGTGGGGGTGGGGGATTGCTGGATTGACCTCGAAGGTTTCAAGAAGAAAACCGGAAATACAGGTTATGCTGAATTTGAAGTATCCTCACCCGCCACTGAATTCCACGTAAAAGTGACCCCCCCCGATGCAGATCCCTATTATGTATGGGTGGAAGGGACCGTCACGAACACTCCCTCAAAAATGTTCAAAGATTATAGTTTCGCACTGAAAACAGGGAAGACTATAACAGGGATTGTAAAATCCAGTCCCGGCCTTGAAGGGGTTATTGGCGCAAGGGTGTTCGTTGAAGAATCCAATTCCAATCCTTACCTGAGCACCAAAACCTTAAGTAACGGCTTCTACAGTCTTCACGGAATACCTGAATACCTCACGAAAGTCACCATAAGCGCTGTTAAGAGCGATTCCATGATCTCTTATGTGGGGGAATCAAAAGAAGCCGATATCAGCGGGCCAAATCCGAGCGTCAACCTTACCTTAAAGATCATAAATGACGTGGATCTTTCGCGGATATTGGGCTTCCCGCTTGAAGCCACCGATTACCAGAAACAACCTGATGGGACAGCTCTGCTGAGCGGGCATATCCAGCCTCTGAACAATACTCACTTTATTCTTTTGAACTACGGGACCAGGCTTGACTTTTTTAAGGTTAAAATCAAAAAGTCGGCCCAGCTTAATGCAAAAGGAATTCCGTATGCCGAGCCTTCCGAAGGATTTCTGAAGACCGATAACAGTCTTCTTGAACTACGCTATCACAGTGCCTTCAGGATAAACCAGCTTCCCTCAGGTTCAGGGCCCATTAAAAAAGGGGAAAAGTTAAGTATAACAAAGGGCTCCGATGGGAACGGGATCATTAAAGGACGTGCACATCTCCTTAAGAATTCCTTCCAGTTCCCGTCAGCACTCATAGATTATGATGAGTCTCAGGCATTCTACCTGTATGATGGCGCATCGGGGAGTCAGAATATCATCACCATGGCCGGACAGGGTTCGGGCATCCCTGTGTCGAGGTTTGGTTTAAGCAGCTTCACAGGGAATGATATGCCAGTGAAATTCTCCGGATTTACTTCAACCGCAAGATCTTCGGGCTCTTACCTGAAAAACGACAGCCTTGTCCTTGATCTGAACGTTAAGGCCACCCTCAAGGGAAGCATACAAACTATTATGGATGTTGGTAAAGTGCGGATGTCCGCTTCGTTTATTAATCCGGTTGAAGTGAATCAACCCCTTGACATCAGCCTGGGTGAGAAATGGAAAATCCACATTGATAAACTGACCTGGAACAGCTCCCAAAACGGGTTCAGTGGGAAGAATCCTTCCCTGATAACAGGATTCGCAACTATTCCGGTGAAGAATTTTAAACTTAAACCCGAAGATCTCATACTTGAAGGTTTCACAATCACCAACCTTAAGATCGGCAACGCCTCTCCTATTGACATCAGTAATGAAGCAGAATGCCTCTTCTATTTCGATCCGGTCGCAGGCGAAGCTGGCAAGCCGCATTATGTGATCAAGATCATCGGGCAGGATGCGAAAAAGACCATAGCGACACTGAGCGGGCTACCAGGGACTCAGCCATCCGCGAAGCTTGATATTGGTTCTATACAGGTGCTCGACAATGACGAACAGCTGTATGCAGGACTCGAGAATTCAGGCGAACTCCTGTTTTACGATGTCTTTCACCTTAAAGTCAACCAGATCACGGGCCGGCAGAATTCGTTCACGCTTACCGGGATTTACAACCTTAACCTGCCCAGGATACCGAATTACAGCAGAGCCAGCCTGAACTTTTTCAGGGATAAAACTTCCCGGGTTGCCATGAACATGGATCCGCTGCCGCTTGAATTTTCAGGTCCTGCGGATGTCAGGTTCGAAGCAAACCAGGTTAAATTTGCTGATACACTTTTCCCGGGGAATTTTCAGTGCAAGGGTAAACTTACATTCACCGACCAGGGGATAACAAAAACCCTGGATGCTATGCTTGTACGTGAAACCAGTCAGGGATATGTGAAGATCTTCCCCGACAACCAGTCGTTCGTCCTGGGTTCAGGAGGTTCAAATGCCGTGCGCATGACCGGGCTGAACGGCCAGATGCCGGCAAACAAAGCCGACTGGGATTTCTTCTGGTTCCAGGGAAAGCTTGCCAATGCCAAAAATGCAACCCAGCCAGGGCAGACCAACAAGTTCTTTGTCAAAGGGTCAATCACTTCAGAGGGAAATTCGATTTCGGCTGAGAACCTGAGCACTCCACTAGGAGATGTTAAACTGACCTATGATTTTAAGAATAACATCCTTCATGGGTCCCTGGTGATGAAAGACTATTCCCTTTGCGGATTTGCGGCAAACGGTGCGGCCGACATTGAATTCGGCTCGAATGGCTGGTATCTCGCAGGTTCGGTGAAGATCTTTGTTGATCCTTTGATCATTCAGACGATTTCTGCCGGACTGATCTTCGGGAGTATCAGTCCAGTTCCTCAAAGTGCGAAGAACACGGTGCTGATGAATGCCAAAAACAAGGAATGGCCCGATTCCCTTGATTCCCATCTGAAAGGATTTTTCTTCACAGGGTATAAAAGCCTGTTCCCACCTGTTTCTGTTGCTGCAGGATTCAGCCTGGGAGGATACTTTGTTGGCTATAAAGTTTCGGCAGAGGCAGGAGTTGACGCCCGTTTCTGGATGAATTTTCTACCCAACTCATACGAAATGGGATTCGGTGTGATGATGCTGGGAAATGCTTCTGTGTACCTCGGACAATACACCGGCGTAATCTGTCCGTACATCAGCGGAGGCACAACGATCGGGTTCGGGATCAACAGCGGAACATACAACTTTTCAACGAAGAAGTTCAAAGTCCATGGACAGGGTTTTGTTGGAATGTCGCTGGATGCGGGGATCTGTTTTGGTCCATTTTGTAACGGATGTCTTTCAACTTCACTGAGCAAGACCCTGAATTGTGATGTATGGATTGAAAACCAGCCGACTTCCGTTGACTTTTCAATCGACCTGAAATAAATAAAATCAAAGGAGAAGAAATCATGAAAAAGATATTTCCTGTTCTGTTTTCAGCCCTGCTGATCCAGGTTTTTACAACTGTTAATGCCCAATACCCGGCAGCATTAAGTGCACCAAAGGGAGTTTTCGTTCTGTTCGATTCGGCCTGGCATAAAAATTCAGTGATTGAAATCAGCCGCAGTGACAATTCCGGCAGCTTTAAAGATCTTGCCAAAATCACGGTTCCTGTCGTCGAATCCGAATTTAAAAAAGGAATAAAGACTGCTGAAAAGGATTTTACCGCTTTGCCCGAAGCGGATGAGAAATCGGTTTCGGCCTGGTGGATGGGGCTTAATGCCAGTCAGGCCATGCCTGTCTTTATGATGAATCCTGCAGGCCTCATTGCTGCAGGGATCGCATTCTATGATAAAACAGCTGTGACAGGAATTACCAGCAGTTACCGCATCAGGATCACCGGACCCGATGGATCTACGGTAATGCAAAAATTCACAGGGAATACCTTACTCCCGGCAAGGGAATCACTGCCGGTCCCGCACTTTGTCAAGGCTGTTGAAGACGAAAGGATTATCCGTGTTTGCTGGGGCTATGTTCCAAAGAAAATGCCTGCATTTGTCAAAGTATACCGGCTCATGGAGGGTGAAAAAGACTACGGGGAAATGAAGTTCAGCGGGGGATTCAATGTTAAGGGCGACAGTGTTTACATCACTCACAGTGACACCATGGTTAAAGCTATGTCGGCGTACAAATACGTTATCCGCGCTTTCGACTGGCTGGGCAATGCCTTTCCGGTTTCAGATACCGCAATCGCCCGTGCTTACTCGGTTTACTCGGCACCGGTCATCCGCATGTTCTATACAAAAGCAATACCCGAAAAACATGCCATCAGGCTTTCATGGCCGCAACCCGAAGGACAGAGCCTCAGGGGAATTTTGCTGTTCCGTTCGGCCAGTATTGACGGCAGTTATATACATCTGGCCACCCTGCCGGCAACCGACACTTCATATACCGATATTGTGCCCATGGCCAATGAGAATTACTGGTATTTTGCTGTTGTCGCAAACCGCTTCGGATACGGGATGCCAAGCACAAGGGTGTTCGACCTTGTAAGCACTTCTACCATTCCTTTACAGCCATCTGCTCCCAAAATTTCGGCTGCGAAAAAAGGGGCCGCAATCAGCTGGTCAGGCAAAGGCGAATTTATCAAAGGATATTATGTTTACAGGGGAGAAGGGTACCGGGGGCAGTTAAAACAGCTGAGTGATATCGTCAAACCTTCTCCAAGTCCGTTTTACCTCGATTCTACGGCGTTGCCCGGATCAGCTTACCGCTATGCCGTTGCCGCCCTGGGCGAGGGAAACGGTATCAGTAAGTTTTCCGATTCAGTATCCGTTATGATCCCTGCAAATGGGCATATAACAGTACCTTTCAACCTGAGTTACCGTATCGACGGTTCAGTAATTATGCTTTTCTGGGAGAATCTTCTCATCGATGACGGAATGGTCAGGGGATATTTGGTATATCGCAAAGCCGGCGGGAAGACTGACTTCAGCAGGCTAACCCAGTCTGCCTTGTCATCACTGACGAATTCATTTATAGATTCAACAGTCATGGGAGGTCAAACAGTTGAGTACTCCGTCGCATCGGTCGATCCAAAGGGCATTGAGAGCCAGAGTAGCATCTCCATTGTAATTGAGATGCCTGAACTTGCAAGGATACAGGTGGGAAACCTTTCACTGATTAACGATGGGGGCAACGTCATTGTGAAATGGTCTGAAATAAGCGACCCCGCCTTAATCTCATTCAAAGTCTTCAGGTTTACCGAAACAAGCGAACCCGTTCTGATAGGGACAGCGAAACCCGGAGAAAATTACATCACCGACCGCTCACCGGCGAGAGGCAATGTTCTGAATAACTATTTTGTAAAAGCAGTTTACGGTGAAGGTATGGAGACCGAACCTGCAGAAATATCGGCAATTAGGGTTCCCTAGAACTCGTCGGGCAAGGCTTTCAGCTGGGCATAAGTGAATACGGGCCCGTCCTTGCAGATATAAGTACTTCCGATATTGCACCTGCCGCATTTACCCAGTCCGCACTGCATCTTCATTTCAAGAGTAGTGATAACATGCTCTGGGGAAAATCCCAGGCGGTCGAGCGACTGCAGTGTGTATTTGATCATGATCGGCGGTCCGCAGGTGATCACCTTGGTGTTGGCGATCTCAGGCTTCACCACTTCTTCGAGGATCTTGGGAACCACTCCAACATTCTCCTTCCAGTTATCCTCAGCTTTGTCAATGGTCAGAACCACCTTGATGCTGGTGTTTTTCTTCCATTCTTCTATTTCTTCCTTATAACAAAGGTCTGCGGATGTACGGGCACCATAAAGAATGGTAAAGTCCTTGTAATCGGTACGATGGTCAATACAGTATTGTATCAATGAACGCAAGGGGGCCAGGCCTATTCCACCACCCACGAACAAAAGATTCCTGCCTTTGATCTCTTCCACTGGAAACCAGTTACCGTAGGGGCCGCGAATTCCAACCTCATCCCCCTCCTCGATATTCAGGTGAATGTCGGCGGTAACAACACCGGCCTTTTTGATCGAGCAGTCAAAATATCCTTTTCTCGTGGCAGAAGATGAAATACAGAACGTGCATTCACCGGACCCAAGCAGTGAGAATTCAACGAATTGCCCAGGCTCCCAGGTGAACTTTTCCATCAGGGCTTCATCCTTGAATTTCAATCTGTAAGTCCTCACGTCAGGCGTTTCCTGTATTATTCTGTCAACTTTTGCCAGGGAGGGAACTAATAATGCTTCCATAATTTCAAAATTTAAATAGCGAAGTAGCGAGGTAGCGAAATAGCGAAACCACATTTCGCTACTTATTTTTATACTTTGTTTACAATACAACAGGTGTCGATGCAACATGGTTAACTACGTCGAAAATACTGATGTTCACGGGGCAGGAAATGGCGCAATGCCCGCAGCCCACGCAGAGATTCACTCCGAAGCGTTCCTTATAAAACACGAACTTGTGCATGGACCTCTGCCTCCAGCGTCGGTATTTTGCCGGGCGTGGATTATGGCCCCCTGCTTCAAGTGTAAAGTAAACATTGTTGCAGGAATCGTAGCTCTTGTAACGAACACCTGTATCCTTGATCTTCACGTCGGAAATCTTGAAACAATGGCAGGTCGGGCAAATGAATGCGCAGGTGTTGCAGCTTACGCAATTGCGTGAAGCTTCTTCAAATGCAGGCGAATTAAAGCGTTTCGACATTTTTTCATTCACGTCCTTGTAATCCATTTTCAGGCGGAACGAAGCAGCAAATGCCTCATATTGTTTTTTAATATCATCCATTGCCGACTGCTGACTGCCGACTGCCGACTGCTTCTCCAGGTTTTCCTTTAGAAAATTCTCTCCCTTTTCAGTTCGAGCCTGAATATAAAGCTTACCTCCGATTCCATTGACGAGGGCCACATCCGTAGCATCCAGGTTCTCCACATCATAATCAAGGGAGGTACAGAAACAATGGGTATCGGCCTTGTCGCAACGGGTTGAGAAGATTACGGTGTTAGCCCTGCGTTTCTGGAAGTCGCTGTCGATGTAATCCCATTTATTCACTGCTTCCAGAACCTGCAGCCCGCGTGCATCGCAATGCTTCACTCCCAATATGACACGGGGCACAGCCAGGTGGTCATCCTCCGTTTCAGAGACAGAGGTCCCGGCGCTGTTTGATTCATATTTCATGATCTTGGAGGAACGCGGGAAGAACAGGGGTTTCACGCTCATCGTCATGGCAATGGGTGAGTCCGGGTCGCATTCCTTCAGCGATGAAACCTTTTTATAATCATACTTCCCGAATTTCTCCACAGGAGCATAGGTCTCGTGCTTGCTGATGATGGCTTCATACAGTTTCTGCAAGCCAGCTTTATCGGTAACAAAGGTTGAAAAACTCATAATTCTTTCTTCGGATTACATGATAAAATCATCGGGATCCTTGAGGCTGTATTTATAGAAAGCCCCGCGGTCGCCTTCTTCAACTCCGGCCAGGTGATTCTGGAAATTTTCGTAAATCACCTTCTCGTTCTGTTTATGCAGCAGGTGCAGCGGAAGATGGCTGGGACAGGCTTTTTCACAGTTCCGGCAGTCAACGCAGCGGCCTGCCAGGTGCAGCGACCACGTCATCAGGGCATGGAAAGCGCTTGAAGAGGTGTTCGTTCCGTTGTACAAAGTTGATGTTTCCTGATCAATGCAGCACTTGGCGCAATAACAGAGAGGGCATGAATGTCTGCAGGCGTTACAGCGTATACAGTTTTCGAAGATCTCTTCGAAATATTCCCTGCGTTCAACCAGGCCTTTGGTGGCAAGCTCGGTAATGTCGGCATTTACAATATAATCCTTCTTCCCCTGTAGCTTTCCGAGCATTTCATCATATACAACGGCATCCGGGATGAAACATTCCATGCAGTTTTGCATCTTGTTCCCCTTATCGTCAACCACACCCTCACAGGCGACCCCTATGATATAAAGCTTATCTCGTTTTACCTGGCTTTCGGTTAGCAGGAGGTTAAGGGAACGGCTGTCACAGCCTTTCACAACCAAACCCACCCTCTTGTTCCTGGTATGATCGGCTTTGAGGTAATTTGTAAGGTTGAATACGGATTTTTCCGTAAAAACAAGGACCGACGTTTCTTTTGGATCGGTAATCACAACGGGTACCTGGTTGTCGTCGAAGCCGCTCATCCGGTAACCGACGAACACGTCGATCTTCCCTTCTGCGAAAAGCTTTGCGGCAATGTCCCGGATTTGGTTTGAATAGTCCATTATCGGTTAAAGTTTTCTTTTTTATACAAATGTAGAGGGCCGAGTTTTACAACATCATCGGTCACTTTTTTCACGACCTGGGCGAACTTGGCGCCTTCGGCAGCGGATACCCAGCTGAACTGTACCCTGTGCTCATGGAATCCCACCATTTTAAGCAGTTCTTTGGTTACCAGGAAACGCCTGCGGGCGTAATAATTCCCGCTGATGTAATGGCAGTCGCCCGGGTGACAGCCCGAGATCAGCACGCCATCCGCAGTGGTTTGTAAAGCCTTGATGATAAACCAGGGATCGACCCGTGAAGAACAGGGAACCCTGATGATGCGGATGTTCGGCGGATACTGTGTACGGGATGTACCTGTAAGGTCCGAGCCCGCATAGGAACACCAGTTGCATAGAATACCCATAATCACCGGTTTCCAGTCCGGAGGCGCGATGAGCTCGGGTTTCTCAATGCTGACGATTTTGTCTTTTGATTCTGCTTCCATTAAATAGCAACTATCTCGTTAATGATTTGAGGATCTGTAAAACCGGCCAGGTTTATAGCCATGGAACGGCAGATGGCTACGCATGAGCCGCACCCCTGGCATACGCCTTCGTTGATTTTGGCCACGGTACGCATTTCCTTTGCGCCATGTCCGAGGGGAATATCTTCAGTTACGATAGCCTGGTAAGGACAAACTTTCACACAGTTCTGGCAGCCGCTGCAAAATTCCTTGCTGACCGTTGAGACCATCGGGTCCTTCTTGATGGTGTCACCTGCGAAAAGTCCGCAAACCTTGGCTGCACAAGCCGAAGCCTGGGCAACAGTCTCGGGAATATCCTTGGGCGCCTGGGTGCATCCTGCCAGGAAAATTCCGGCTTTGGCCGTTTCAACAGGGCGAAGTTTGGGATGTGCTTCCGAGAGATATCCGTACTTATCATAGGATATGCCCAGTAGCCTTGCCAGTGCCGGGTTCCCTTTATCGGGAATGACAGCAGTTGCCAATACCACCAGGTCGGCTTCAACCTCAACTTCCTGTCCAAGCTGACCGTCTTCCCCGCGAACCATCAGTTTGTCGCCTTTCTGGTATATCTTCGACACCCGCCCTCTGAGGTAAACAGCTCCTGTTTCCACCTGGGCGCGGTTTACGAATTCTTCATATCCCTTGCCTGCGGCACGGATGTCCATATAAAAAATATAGGCCCTCGAATCATGTACTTTATGATGAAGGAGGATGGCGTGCTTGGCTGTATACATACAGCAGATCTTCGAGCAAAACTCTATTCCCTTGGCTTTATCGCGGGAACCAACGCATTTGATAAAAACAACGGTCTTTGGGACTTTCCCGTCGGATGGCCTTACAGGCACACCTCCGGTGGGGCCGTTAGCCGAGACCATTCTTTCGAATTCAAGCGAATTGATGATGTCTTTGTAACGTCCTACACCATACTCTTCGTAAGGCGTTGCATCCCAAAGGTCATAGCCGGTTGCAACAACAACAGCGCCTATTTCCCTTTCGATCACCTCATCCACCATCTTATAATCAATAGAGCCTTTTTCGCATACCTTGGCACAGATACCGCATTTGCCTTTCAGTAAATAGGTGCAGTGTTCGGCATCGATAACGGGTTTGTTGGGCACGGCCTGGGGGAATGGCGTATAAATTGCTTTACGCTTGTCTATCCCCATATTATATTCGTTCGGCACCTTTACAGGGCATTTCTGTGAGCAGGCACCGCAACCTGTACAGGTCTTGAAATTCACATAGGAGGCTTTCTTCCGGATTTTGGCCTTGTAATTCCCGACGTAACCGTCGAGTTCTATCACCTCGGAATACGGAATAAGCTCAATGTACGGATGGGAGGCTACATCCACCATTTTTGGAGTAAGGATGCACTGTGAGCAGTCGAGTGTGGGGAAGGTTTCATCAAGCTGCGACATGCGGCCGCCTATTGATGGGCTTCTTTCGACCAGGGTCACCGGGATGCGGGCATCTGCAATATCCAGGGCTGCCTGTATCCCTGCAATCCCGCCTCCGATAACCAGGGCACGTTTTGTCACGGGGACCGAAATCTCATGCAGCTGTTCGTTGGCTATGGATTTGGCAACAGCCATCCTTACCAGGTCACCTGCTTTATCTGTCGCCCCTTTCTTATCTTTCTGGTGCACCCATGATGAATGTTCCCTGATGTTTGCGCATTCCAGGAGGTAAGGGTTCATACCTGCATCGCTGAGGGCCTTTCGGAAGGTCTTCTCATGCATGCGGGGGGAACAGGCGGCAACGACGATAGACGTCAGCCTGTGCTGTACAATGGCGTCCCTGATCATCTGCTGACCGGGATCGGAACACATATACTTATAGTCAATCGCAAATTTGACGTCCCTTATCTTTTTGGCTTCCTCGACAACGGTCGGGACATCCACAAAATCGGCAATGTTGGCGCCGCAGAAACAAACGAATACTCCTACTCTTGCCATTATTCAACCTCACTTTCTGCCTGAACGGCTTTTTTACCCTTTATGGGTTTCTTCGGTTCTTCAATAACTTCTCCAATATGGGCCAGTGCAGAGTCGACTGGAATGATATGTTTGGCGAACATCATCTTTGCCTTCGGGAACCCGAAGGCAATGGCCATCAACTGGGTCAGATAGAAAACCGGGAGATCATATTTAACATGGTATTTCTTTTCAATATCGTGCTGCCTCATATCAAGGTTCGACTGGCAGAGAGGACAGGCCACCACGATTGCATGGGCTCCGCTTTCCTTCGCCATTTCCAGGATCTTGCCGCTCAGCTGAAGCACAATATCCGTATCGGAAATTGAAAAAGAAGCGCCGCAGCATTCGGTCTTGAAATCGAAGGGGGTAGCCTTCGCACCCAGGGCTTCCACGATGCGGTCCATCGACATAGGATATTCCGGTGAATCAAACTGGGTGATTGCTTTAGGGCGGGTAAGCAAACAGCCGTAATAACAGGCCAGCTTCATCCCGCTGATAGGATTGGTCACCTTTGCCTTAATGGCTTCAAGGCCCATGTCTTCATAGCAATACTGAAGCATGGATTTTATTGCAACCTTTCCTTCATAATTGCCTTCACCCACCACTGCAGTGTTGATCCTTGCTGCCAGTTCGGGATTTTCATCCATATGCACCTTGGTTGCCTTCATCCTCTGGTAACAGGAAGCGCAGGGAATAGTCATTGTATCGTTGCTGAGTTTTTCGGCAAGGACCAGGTTTCGCAGCGGAAGGGCATATGAAAGGCTTTCGCTCAGGGTATGTGCTGAGGTAGCACCACAGCAATTCCAGTCGGGGATCTCTTCCATTTCGACATCCATGGTCTTCATAACCATTTTTACCGTTTCGTCAAATTCCTCACTGGTGCCGTGGGCCGAACAGCCCGGGAAATAACTTACTTTCTTCATTTTAAACAGTCTTATTTATTCTGTTTTTCAAGCTTTTCTGCCATCTCATACATCTTTTTAATGGCTTTTTTGCTCTTCAATGGCTTCACTCCTAAGGGGATCTTGCCTTTCAGCAGTGCTGTCGGCGCAAGGTGCATATCCTTAAAGAGGTTCCGGGTACGGATATTGAATTCAGCCATCATCCTTAACTCGTAATTCCTTCCGTAACGCTTGATCATATCCAGGAAGATCTCATGGAATTTCCTGATGTTCTTTACCTGTTTGGAATCAGGGGTGAAGTTTTCTTCAATGGCCAGGTGACGTACTGCTTCCATTACTGCAGGTATGTTGATCTCACGCGGACAGCGTCCCGAGCAGGCCGAACATGTAAGGCAGAACCAGGTGGAGTTAGCCATCAGGGTTTCTTCCTTAAGTTCCAGCTTGATCATCTGCATGATCTCGCGGGGTGGAAAATCCATGAAATTTGAGACCGGACAAGTCGACACGCATTTGCCGCACTGGTAACATTCCAGCACATCAGCGCCGCTTTTCTTATTCACGGCTTCCAGGAAAGCGTTCTTACCTTTGTATGAGAGTGTTATCATATAAATTCCTTGGAACTGTTAATATTTTAACAGCCCAAAGTTACTAAAGATTTCTTTTGGACAGAATCTAAATTAGGTGGGGTCTTGATTCTCTGTTTTCGTCTTGTTTTTCACGGATCACGGTTCACGGTTCACATCCCTCTTCCGCCGGTGAGGACACTGTAAATTTTCGGAGACAGGAAACGAAGAATAAATCCTGAGATAATACAAAACCCGATGACTATTATTGGAAGCAGGATAAAAGCTGCCAGGTGGAAGGCGGGCATGGGTTCAAGAAGGGACAGAAAAGGGGTTATGACATACGCGATCAGGGGGGTATGCAATGCGTAAATAATAAATGCGAAAGCGCTCAGCCAGGTGAACCAGGGGCGTTTCATGCACCATCTTACAATGGGATCCAGGCCGTACCAGCATGCTATGAGTCCGCTGAGAACAACTATTTTATGCATCAGGGTCAGGACAGGAAATACAGCACCGCCAAGTAAGGGCTGACCTTTCCAGGCCAGGAAGGTTTTTATAAATACAAAAGAGACGAACACCATGCCCCATATTGCGGGTTTCAGCGGCGATGAGTGGTTTTCTATATTGAAGCTGTTCTTCTGCATCCATATCCCAAGGGAAAAGAAAAGCAGGCCTTCACCTTCAATCAGTCCGACATTGATCGTAGCCAGCCATAAAAGGACTGCAAAAGAAAAGAAGATCCAGCGCCCGATCCGGTTCATGATGCACCAGCGTATTCCGGGGTAAGCAAGGTTATAAATAAACAGCACGCGGATGAACCACAGCTGGTATGGTACGGGAAGAATGATCCATCGCGCCAGCAGCTCATACCATTTGTAATCATGAAGCAACATCCTGGTATTGTCGATCTGGACCACATGCGAATCAGAGACCAGGGCACGGCTCCAGGGGAATAGTTCAAGGCTGTAGGTGAAAATAAGTCCAAGCGCACTCCATATCAGGTAGGGAAGGAACAGGGTGCGAAACCTTTTACCCGCACGTGATTTGTACGGGCGGTCATCATGCATTGCAAAAAGGTAGCCCGAGATGATGAACAGCATGGGTATCCTGAAACGGAAGATCCCGTTTGCCAGGAAATATTCGATAAAACCTGAAATTGAAAACGGTTCGCCCGGAAGGGTCCAGGGCTGCAGGAAACGTTCCTGCATATTGTAACCATGCACAAACACAAGCAGCACCATGGAAACAAAGGACCAGAACCTGAATTTGCTGCTTACAAAAGGATTAATGGCCGTGGCGCTCATATGCTTCAAGTAAAGAACCCTTAATTTTTTCCTCAAAACTCCTGAATAAAGCCAGGTGTAAGGAAAAATTAAGGGTTCCCTGTTTAGCGTATTGCAGGATTACTGCAAGGTAAATTTGATAGGTAAATTAAACTGTACACGTACAGGTTGTCCGCGTTGTTTACCAGGACCCCATTTGGGCATGGCTTTAACAATACGGATTGCTTCTTCGTCGCAACCGCCGCCGATACCACGTTTCACAACCGCGTTACTGGTTGACCCATCAGGTTCAACAACGAAAGAAACGAATACACGTCCCTGGATTCCAAGTTCTTTGGCTTCTTCAGGATATTTCAGGTTTTCACCCAGCCATTTGTAAAGGGCAGCTTCACCGCCCGGGAAAGTAGGAGGCTCCTCAACGATCAGGAAAACCTCTGCTTCCACTTTCTGTTCAATTACCTGTGTCTTTACCTCTTTTTCCTCTACCTGAACTTCTTCACTGGGAGCTTCGTTGTTTTTGTTCTGGTTCAGAAGGTCCTGTTTACCGAAATCCGATTCCACATTAGTGTCTTCAACAACCTTTGGGGCCGTGAACTTTACTTTTTCCACTAAAGCTTCAGGCGGTGGTGGGGGT
>Ga0073936_10000458_pt1 | contig 62392 bp, 37 predicted proteins | sample AliMusrvi5mmetaG_FD_87041 | JGI IMG/M metagenome (GOLD analysis project Ga0073936, IMG submission 87041) | Freshwater lake bacterial and archeal communities from Alinen Mustajarvi, Finland, to study Microbial Dark Matter (Phase II) - Alinen... | ecosystem: Environmental > Aquatic > Freshwater >... | reverse complement strand
TAGACTTGTCCTCACTGCCGGAGGCGAGGGTGCGCCCATCCGGACTAAAAGTCACACTGAATACACCAGCGGTATGCCCGGTGAGGGTGGCGCGCCGGGCGCCGGTAGCCGCATCCCAGAGGATGATGGATTGGTCATTACTGCAGGAAGCGAGGGTGCGTCCATCCGGACTGAAGGCCACGCAATTCACGCTATCAGTATGCCCGGTCAGTGGCTGCAGCACCGGCTTCGTCTCGGAGGGCGTTTCGGCATTAACCGGCGGGTTCTTGCTAGTATTTTCCCCGACTATCTTTTTCATCGCCGGGTCCAGCAGGTCAGCAATCGCCTGATGCCCTTTTCGCAGCGTCCAATCGCGCGGGGTATGCTGTTCTTTGTCCAGGGCGCCAGGGTTAGCGCCATGCGCCAGCAGCAGTTGCACGAGTTCTGCCTGGCCGTTCAACGCCGCCCAATGCAGGGGGGTGACCAGGTCTTTATCGGTCACCGTGGCTTGCGCGCCTTTGTCCAACAGCAGTATCGCCACATCTTTCCGGTCGAACGCCGCAGCGAAGAGCAGGGCGGTGCGACCGTTAGGGTCTGGCCGATTCAGCGACGCGGCATCGGCATTGAGGAAGGCCCGCACGGCCTCCAGGTTGCCCTCCGACGCGGCGGCATATATGGTCTGCGGTCCCATGGCAACGGCGACGTTCGCCATGCAGAGAATCATGGCGCCGATAATCAGGCATACACCGATGGTACGTTGCATATTATTGGCTCCATTCATGTAATACTGCTGTCTCTATTCGCGCATAACAGCGTTTCTCCTGTAGCTAGCCGGCGATATAGAAAAACAGGTGTTAAGCAAAAGTAGATTATCGCCAGCAAAATATCCAGGTCTAAATTAGCCAGTAAACTACCGTTTATCTCCATCATTGTTCCCGCGAACACCATGCGTGTGAAATTGTGTATAATCAGTGACACTGCTGGCGCACGAAATCCGGTTCATCTATTGCCGTAAACGGCGACGACCCGATCAAGTCGGGTGAACCCGGCTATAAATAACCTTGGCACAGCGCCCTTCAGGGTGCTTGATCAGTTAACCTGTCCTTCAGGGCAGGGCGGCCGCTTCCACGACGACAAACATTGGAGGTTCACATGTCCACTTTCACCATCGACCTGACAACCTGTCCGGCGGAGTTGCGCGACGGGTTGGCGGAGATACTCGTTCATCGCCGTGACGCTTTCGACCCCGGGGGCACGCCGGTGACTTTTATTCCGCACACGCAGCCGGGATTCACGATCAGTCCGGGGATCATCATCGGTTATCATACGAAAACGGATGCATTTCGCGCATTGGGACGGGTATTTGCCGGTGAAACGGCGCTGACACAAGCTTCCTCGCTGCACATGTGCGGTGCGATGGTCGATGTCTCGCGCAATGGTGTGCTCACGGTGCCGGCGGCGAAAGATTTTCTGCGCTGCTGTGCGTTGCTCGGGTTGAATATGCTCATGCTCTACAGCGAGGACACTTATGAGGTGCCGGGCGAACCATTCTTCGGCTACTTGCGTGGGCGCTATACCCAGGAGGAAATGCGGGAACTGGACGATTACGCCTTTGCACTGGGCATCGAGATGATCCCGTGCATCCAGACGTTGGCGCACCTGGAGCAAATCCTGCAGTGGCCGGCGTATGCGGAGGTGAAAGACACCTGGAATATCCTGCTCGCCGACGATGAACAGACGTATGCGCTGGTAGAAAAGCTTATCACCGCGGCCAGCGCGCCTTTTCGCTCGAAGCGCATTCATTTAGGCATGGACGAAGCGCAAGGGCTGGGCTCCGGGCGCTTCAAAGAATTGAAGGGCGAAAAGAGCGGATTTGCGATCATCAATGCGCATCTGGCGCGGGTGAAGGCTATTTGCGATACACTGGGGTTACGGCCGATGATCTGGGGCGACATGTATATCCACCTCGCTTCTCCCACCGGCAGCATTTACGACTATGGGGCGACCATTCCGCAAGAGGTGCTGGAGACGATCCCGCGCGGCGTCGACCTGGTCTATTGGGATTATTACCATACCGAGGTGACGGACTACACCCGGGGCATCGATCTCTATCGGTCGCTCGGGTCGCCGGTATTAATGGCCGGCGGCGGTTGGACATGGGGCCGGCTGTGGGCGCATCTCCCCTATGCCTTTGCCGCCACCGATGCCTGCCTTACCGCGTGTACGCAAAAGGGAATGACGGACTATTTTATCACCTTGTGGGGCGACGACGGCATGGAGTGCGACGTCTTTTCCGCGTTGCCGGCGTTGGCATTGGTGGCGGAATATGCCTACACCAGAGCGGCGGACCCGGCAGGATTACGGGCGCAGTTCCGCGGCGCCTGCGCTGCGGAGATGGATGACTTCATTACCGGCAGCACCATCGATTATCTGGCCAATGAACATGACGGCACCAAGGGGCCGGACAATATGAGCAAGTGGTTGCTGTGGCAGGATCCGCTGTTAGCACTGACTGATCCGAACACCGCGGGCGCCGGGTTGCGGGAGTATTACACCACCATTGCCGACACGCTAGACGTTGCAACCACGAAAGGCGGTTTGTCCTGGCGCCTGGCATTGCCGGCGCGAATTGCGCGCACGCTTTCGCTGAAAGTGGAGTTGCGTCGTCAGTTGGAAACCGCTTATCGGGCCGGCGACACCGCGACGTTGCGCATAATTCTTAATGGCGACCTGGCGCAACTGCGCACGGCGATGGATGGCCTGTGGCGCTGCCATCGCGATCACTGGCTGGCCACCTATCATCCTTTCGGTCTGGAAGTGCTGGAGTTGCGTTACGGGGGCCAACGCACGCGCCTGGAAAGCCTGAGCGAACGCCTGCAGGCCTATCTGGACGGGAGCATTGCGAACATTCCCGAATTAGCGGCCGAATTGCTCAAGGTGTGGGATGGTCCGCTAAAGGATGTCTGCCCGGATCGCCAACGGGTACAGACACCGAGTATGATTAAGTAATTCGCGCGGTCTTTTCGCTCTGCTGTCTGCACCGCAACGTGTAGCTGGCCCGCTTTATGCGTGAGGCGCAGAAAGCAGGCCGCGCTGTATCCGGGTCAGTCGTCCCCTCCGCCGCCGATTCCCCCGAGAATATCTCCCTGCCAAGTATTCCGGCGTCGCGTGCCATGTTGCACCGTGCCGCGGGAATCGTGTTCGTCATGACCACGGTCATGCTTATCGGCATGATGGCGGTGCTCATCATGCTCGTCAGAGGATCGGTATTCCGGCGCGCGTGGCGCTGAAGTCACGCGGGCGTCCGCGTCGTCGGACATTGCACGGGGGGCGGCGCGACCTTCCAGCGCAATGAGCTTCTCCAACTCCCCGCGATCCAGCCAAATACCTTTGCACCCGGGGCAGACATCAATCTCAATCCCGGAGCGTTGAATCTCGCGAAGGCGTTCTCCGCATACTGGACATATCATCATGGACTCCTCAACGAATAGACTTTTCAGTGAAACCGGACGCATTCATCGCACGCCTATTCAGAAATACATGCTGTGGGATGAATAACCCGGCATGGCTCCGCCACCGACACCAGTCAGGCGGAGCATGGACGTAACAGAAAACAGCTAGCAGCGCGTTTGAGGAGGATGAAAAATCATGGTGACGAGGAGGTTGGTCACCTGACGGTCCTGTTGCGACACGTGTGGTAGTGCCGTGGTAAGAGCGATACCGCTCTGCATGGACATGACGGCATCATTGCTCACCCCGTCATCCTGCGCATCGAGGTGTTGCGCACAACCTGGCGTTGCCGAACCGTCCGCAGCCTGATGTGCGAACGCCTGGGTATTCGCCAGCAATGCCGATAGCACGATCAGCAAGATGGCGCATAACCCAAGTTGTCGATTTCGGCAAACTGTTTGTCGCGACATGGCATTAACCTGCAGGAATCCCGGGGACGTATGTAAGGTGACAGTGCCCAATCACCGACCATATAAAACATCAACACTCAGCGGTAGCCCGCTTTATTCGCGAAGCGAATAAAGCCTGGAGTTTAGCCCTTTTGGTATCTCGTCTCAATGTTGTCCAATATCATTATGGCCCACACAGATACTCGAATACGCATGGTACATCGACGGAGCGAGTGCTCGCCCTAGCCTATTGCGCTACGTCTTTGGCTCGCGAGTGGATTTTTCGTCAGGCTCGAAGAGAATTCCACACTTTATCGACGGGAGATAAACGTGGAATTCTCGACAACGCCTGGCGGAAAATGACACCGCGAGGCGAATACGTGGACTTGGGGACAGGGTCTATTTAAATACGATTTCGTAATACAGGGTTTTCTCCAGCGCGGTGTCGATGTGAAACGCATTCCGCTCCACGGTGAGCGTCTTCCCGGTGCGTTTGCCATCCTGGTCGAGAATGTTGACCGCGGCAACCTCGCGTCCAGGTGTGATGTCGGCCTGTACGGGCTCCAGCAACATGGGTCCGTGCCCGTTGTCGATCACGCGATAATCGATGGTCAGGTATTTGAACCCGCTGTTGCAGTTGCGCGCCACAACAGTGACAAGCGCCGATTTTGCCCGGGTTAAATCGATCCCTTTCTCCAAACTGGTCAGAAACAGCGCAGCATAGGGACTGTGCACGGTGATGGTGCAGTTGCCCAACTCCTGCTTACGGTCTTTGGCGAAGCCCACCACGGCTTTGGTCCCCAGGCTGTTAATGGTGAAGAACCCCTGCGCCGTATAATCCCACAGCAACTGCTTCGTCGCCGAGGCGATCGTCTTGCCCTGGGTGTAGCGGGTCATATCCGGGAAGGTAGATTTCACCTCCGGCGCGTCTTTCTCAATGAACTGCACCACCACGCGACCGGCTGCTAACGTCGCTTCCGGGGTGGTGCCGGTGAAGGACTTGATATCGCCATTCTGCACGACGGTTTCGGTAAAGTTGAATTTCCCCTCGCGCAGGTGCTGTGGGGAGACCACGCGGGTGCCGATGACCTCGCTTTGTTTCACATCACCGCGCATGATCATGCGCGCCAGTGCCGGGAATTGTCCGATTTGCGTTGGCACATCAGTGTTCCACACGCCCCAGGGGAAGTGACCGACATCCTTCGTGGTGAATGCGGAATCGATTTGCCCGGATTGGAATTCATATGACGCATCCCATCCCTGGAGGCCCATACCATAAGCGGCAAAGAGCGCCGGTCCTTCCGCGCTGTAGAGGGATGGATAGACGTGAATCCACTCTGAAATGCCGAAGGGACGATCGATCACCTGTTGCAGACCGGTCGACAGGTACCCACTGCCGGGTTTACTGAGCATGGAATCCAGGAGTCCACCGCCAAAGTAGTTGTGGCGATCGATAAATCCCGCCAGGTAATCGGATTTCAGGTTGTAGTAATGCGGCAAACCGGAGGGTGCTTGCCAGGGTGAACCGCAGATCGGCCCTTGATACCCGGCATCCCGAATGGCCTTCACAAATCGGGTATAGAATTTGTTCTGCACGTCATGGAAGAAGGCGGCATTATCCAGCAAACGCGTCTTCTGCTCTATATTCTGGTTGGGTAAATAGCTCTCGCTCATAAACCAGGGGTTTGGCTGCAAAGCTATGTTCTTCGCGTCCAGCGTCTCACCGGGTTTCAGCGCCCCGCCCCAGGCCTTCGCCAAGCCATCCTGGTTGCCATATTTCACCGTCAGCCACGCGGCAAACCGATTGAGCAAATCCTGTCGATACGTGGGGCACGCATCATAGACGCCGGAGGTGGTATAGAAGAAGATATCGTCTTCATTCTGCAGTTCGACAAAGCACAGCGCCGGATCGGCGGCATAGGTTTTGCCGGTATACGGGTTCGGATGTTTGAGCAGATTCACCACGGTTTCGATCAACAAATCCTGCACGTCTTCCGCGTAGTTGATCAGTGCATAGGTGTCGCCACCCAACTTATTCTGTATTTCATCGTAAGCCAATAATCGTACGCGATTCCCGGGCTTGGGACGGAAATGATACGTATGCGACCAGCCGAAATAGACTCCGTTCTTCGCCAATTGCGCCGTGAAATAATCCAGGCGATCCAGCCCCGCCGGGGTCATTTTCGTGGCATCCTGTTCATCGCCGATGCCTTCCCACCCCGCGCCGGTGAATTTATGCATGCGGACCGCATTCACGCCATACTTCGCAAAACGTGCGGCGGTGTAGTCGGCCTGGGCCTTTTCCGGTGCGCTCAAGCCATAGGACAAATTTGTGCCCCAGAATTTAATGGGCGTTTTATCCGCGAATTCGAAATGGTCGTTTACGCTGCGAACGCCGCCATGCACGCCGGCCGGTTTATCCAGCCAGTTTTCAAAGCCTATCACACTCGGTTGCACATCATTGGTCGCGGTGACCGGGAACCAACCGAAGCCCGGCAATTCCTTGGTTAAGGCGTCAAGGTCTGCTTGCTTAGCGAGCAACGTGGCTGGACCGTTCAGATTGAAGGTGATGGTCACGGACTTTTTGCCGGCTTTATACAGATCGCGCGCGAGTAGAATGCGCATCTGATTGTGATAGGCGATCGGCGTCGGTGGATCGAGAGTTGCGGTAAAGTCGCCGGCGGTTTTCGAGCGAAAGACCAGTGATTTCGTCTCCGGTTGCTCGCCGGGACCGGACAACGCCAACGCGACGGTCCCTTCTGTGCCATCAGTATGTTTGAAGAGGACATCGCCGTCTTGATACGCGCCTTCAAAACTCACCGTTGCCACTATCGACGTCAGCGGAATATCTTTGTCCGCGGAGAGTTCATAGGCAATGGAGATCGCCTGCTCGCCGGATTTCCATACGCGTTGCTTCAGGGAGATGATACTTCCCTTGATGTCAATGGGGGTGGTCAGTTCCAGCGTATCGCCCGTGGATTTCTGTGTCGAGCCGACGCCGACCCAGCCCCAATTGGGCCCCCAACTCACCACACCGGTCGTAAAGACGCGGTTGTTGCCTTTCAACATCATGAAGGACAACGAGTTATCCGGCGTGATAAGCGTGCGCCAGATATTCGCTTCCTGCGCGCGCCCCGGACACCCCAACAACCCGGTGAGTAACACCAGTGCCCCAATCCACGTAAAATCGGCGCACCGCTGGCGCCAAAGTTGCTGTATATGCAGCAAAGCCTTTCTCCTTCACGTGAAATGCTCCATGAATGTGTACTTTATCCTGGTGTCTCCAGCTCCACTGCCGGTACAGGTTCCTTCTCCCGAGGCGGAACGTGCAAGAAGGCCAGATACAGTGCACTGACAACAGCGCCAAGCGCGCCAAAAATGAAGGTAGCCCACGGTCCGATCCCCGACCAGAGCAAACCGGCGATCAGGCTGGCCAATAACGTCGCGATACCGGCGACGGCATTGAACAACCCCACGGCTCCCCCGCGAATTTCCGGCGCCACCAGATCGATGATAAACGCCTTTCCCACCCCATCGGTGGCGGCGATATACAACCCATACGCTGCGAACAGCACCCAGATCTGCCAGGAGGCCGTCGCGAAACCGAAACCGAGATAGACCAGTGCAAAGACCACTAACCCGCCGACAATGACCCGTTGCCGTCCGATTTTATCCGAGCTTTTGCCCAGTATCGGGCTGGCAATCGCATAAACGAGGTTATACATGGTGTAGACGAGAATCACCGTCACGGTTGACAGGCCTGACTGTTTTGCGCGCAGCACTAAAAACATATCGCTCGAATTCACAAAGGCAAAAATACCCCAGCCGATGATGAATTGTTGAAAGGTCCCGGGCAGCTCGGAAAAGCGTATGGAGGGTTTTTTCGCTCCCGCCGTGATCGGCTTCCGGGGTTCTCGCGCGGTCAGCGTGATCAACGCGCCGATGAGCCCGGGAATGACGGCAATGAGCATAATGAGGCGTAGCGTGCGGTTCTCTGCATCACCCGCGCTGTTGACATGCAGCAGGGAACCCGTGAGCAAAAAGAGCAGTAGTAAGGTAATCAGCGGTCCAACAGCCGATCCCGCCGTGTCAAACGCGCGATGCCAACCAAACGCTGCCCCCCGGTATTCCGCGCTCACCGAATCGGCGACCATGGCATCACGCGGGCTGACGCGGATGCCTTTGCCCAGTCGATCCGAAATACGCGCCAGGAACACCATGGGCCATGCCGTCGCCAGCGCCAGCAACGCTTTAGCGACCGCGGAGAGAAAATAACCGCTAAAGATGAACGGTTTCCGTTTGCCGGTTCGGTCCGAAAGCATACCGGAAACCACGCGCATCAGGCTGGCCGTTGCTTCCGCGGCGCCTTCTATCACCCCGAGTAACGCCGGAGAGGCCCCGAGGATGCTGACCAGAAAAATAGGAATAATCGGATAGAGCATTTCGCTGGAAACATCCGCGAAAAATGACACGATGCCCAGGCGAATGACATTCGGCGATAAGCCGCGGAAAGGCCCGGTGGTATACATGGGTTCCGTAGTCACGAGTTCTGCGTCTTCCATCTGGGATTCCACCTTCAGTACTTTGCTGGTGTCACATATTATACACCACATGTGACATTTACGACACATTCTTTCCAGGTAAGAAGTAACTTCGACTTTGCGCAAAGCTTCCCTTTCTCCAGAGCCGGGATTCACTGGCCATCAGGAGTTTCCGCGCTCCCTCTTTCCACGGCAGATAATACACTGTATTATTCATGAACCGATGAACTCGCATTATTCATGAATGCATGAGTAATGCTATAGCCATCCCGCTTTATTCGCTTCGCGAATAAAGCGGGATGGCAACTTGGGGGTAATGCCATGAACAACATCCTGTTTTCCGCGTGGCGATGGTTGGTGTGCGGGTGCATACTTGTCTGCGGTATCTCGTTCGCATTTGCGGATGACGCCGTCCCCGCCCTCCCCTTCCTGCATCCCCTCTTCACGGATAATATGGTGCTTCAGCGCGATGTGGCGGACCCGGTATGGGGATGGACGACGCCCGGTGCGAAAGTTACCGTCAGCCTGCAGGACAAGAGAGCTGATGCCGTCGCCGACGCCGGCGGAAAATGGCTGGCCAGGATTGGCCCGTTCAGCGCCGGCGGCCCCTATACGCTGACAGTCACCGGGCCACAGCAACAGACGGTCACCCTGAAAAATATCCTCATCGGCGACGTCTGGATCTGTTCCGGGCAGTCCAACATGGAAATGGGCATCGGCAATGTATTGAACGCCAAAGAAGAAATCGATGGCGCCGCGTTCCCGAATATTCGCCTGTGTGTGGTGCCGAAGCGCATCGCGTTCCGACCCCAGGGTTTGCTGACCACTGGTTGGGCAGTGTGCACCCCGGAGACCGTGTCGGCCAATGGCTGGGGTGGGTTCTCCGCGGCCGGCTATTTTTTCGGTCGCCAACTCTATAAAGATTTAAATGTCCCCATGGGGCTCATCGAGTCGAGTTGGGGCGGCACGGTGGCGGAAGCCTGGACCAGTGCCGACGCCTTGCAGGCGATGCCCGACTTCGCGTCGGCGCTGACCGAACTGCCGAAAGCCGGTGCTGAAGCGGAAAATAGCCCCGTGGATTACCCCACCGCTATGGCGAACTGGTATACCAAAAATGACCCGGGAACCACGGCAACTCCCGGGTGGGGCGACAAGGATTTCCACGACGCATCCTGGAAGACGCTGACCGCGCCGGGCGCTTGGGATGACGCGAGTCTCGGGGCCTATGACGGTGTCGTCTGGTTCCGCAAAGAGATCGATGTCGCGGAAGCGGGCGATGGGCTGGACCTGACGCTGCGCCTGGGTCCCATTGGTGGGCGCGACACGGTATGGTTCAACGGTTCGCTGGTAGGTGGCGGCGAGGAACTTCCGGGGGAACACACCTATACCGTCCCCGGCAAACTGGTAAAGGTTGGACGCAACGTCATCGCCGTGCGTATTTTGAAGGTGCACGGCAAAGGCGGATTCCTGGGCAAAGCGGCGCAGATGCAGGTCGAATTCCCGGTACCCGACCAGGAGGCAATTGCGCTGGCCGGCCCCTGGCGGTACCAGCCTGCCGTATCGCTGGCCAAAGCGCCCCCGGTCCCGGTCAAACCGGATAATAATCCCAATCGCGTGACGGTGCTCTATAACGGCATGATTGCCCCGCTGTTGCCCTTTGCGATCAAAGGCGCGATCTGGTATCAGGGTGAATCCAATTGCGGCCGCGCGGTTCAATACCAAACACTGCTGCCCACAATGATCAAAGATTGGCGCGCGCGTTTCGGCGTCGGCGAGTTCCCCTTCTTCATCGTCCAACTTGCCAACTTCATGGCCGTACATAGCGAACCGACGGACTCCGGTTGGGCGGAATTACGCGAGGCACAGTTGCTCACCAGCCAGCAACTGCCCAATACCGGACTGGCCGTCGCAATCGATATTGGCGACGCTGGGGATATTCACCCGAAGAATAAACAGGAAGTTGGGCGACGTCTGGCGCTCTCCGCGGAAGGGATCGCCTATGGGAAAAAGATCGAATATGCCGGACCGACTTATGCGAGCATGAAGATTGATGGGGCGAAAATCCGTCTGACCTTCGAGCACGTGGGCGGAGGATTGGTTGCCAAAGGCGAAAAGCTCCAGGGGTTCGCCATCGCCGGCGCCGATAAGGTGTGGGTCTGGGCGGATGCAACCATCGACGGCGCCGCCGTGGTGGTGACTTCTCCGCAGGTCACCGCCCCCACCGCCGTGCGCTACGCCTGGGCCGATAATCCCGTGTGCAACCTGTACAACGACGCCGGTTTACCGGCCACCCCCTTCCGCACGGATCGGTAAGCGACAAGACATCGGGATGTATTAAATGAACGTTCTTTTCTCGGCTCACCCCGCCGGTCCCGCGTGATAATGTTGCTGTACACGTTCCGGTGTGAATGCCGTGTCGTAGATGGCCGCCAGGTAATAGGCGCCCAGGAAACCGGTTTGGCCGTTGAGCAGGCTGCCCAGGGTGATTTTGCCTTCCGGTGACCAGGTCGCGGTATCCCAGGGGACAAAGCCGGTGTAGACCGGTTCGCCATCGCGATAGATTCTTGTCGTCTCTGCACCCTTCGTGCCCGTCCAGGTTAGCACCCAGTGATGCAGGCCGGTGCGGAACGTTTCCGGCGCGTCAAAGCGCTGATCGCCATAGTAGCGCCAGGTCGCAAACGGGAACGCGGTGGCATGCAGGCACAGTCCCAAATTCGACTGCTGATGCCCGAAGGCAATATTGACGGGGTCGCCGCCGCGCTGCCAGCTCAGCAGCGTGCCTTTCCAATTTGGCGTTGGTGGATTCAAGGTACCGGCGCTGGTCCAGAGTTCGATGGTGCAAGCCTGGCTGGCGGCGATCGCCCCCAGCTTTTTCGTGACCGGCGACACCAGGGAGGTGGGGTTCACCAGCAGCAGCCCCCGGCCCGGCAGCCAGCGCACGTTCTGGGGGTCGGAGAGGGTCAGGTCAACGCCCGGTGCGACGCCGCTGCGATCGACAACGCTTTCGCCGGCGCCTTCGGTGAAACGGTAGAGCACCAACTGATGCGCGGGATCGCGCGTGAGGGCCGGATTGAAGACCGTGACCGCCAGGTGATAGGCCGGTGAAATGGCGACGCCGTCGGCGGCATGAATTTCATACCAGTAGTTACCGAGGGTTTTCGGTGCAAAGGTCGCCTGCATCCCGGTGATCGTCAGCGCCTCTTCTTCTCCAGGTGGAACCTGACGTGGGGTGATGGTGAGCGTGACCGGTTTGCCGGCGGTTGACCAACTCCTGGAAAAATCGAGGGGCAGCGGGGCGCCGACATCCACCCACTCCGGCACATCCGGCTGCGCCAGGATCACCCGGGAGTCGGTGCGCAGGTGCGGCGGATTAACAAAGCGCAGGCCGGCGCGCGCGACCGAGATCCCATTGTCCGTGGTCCAGATTGCCGGTGACCCGCTTGAGATGGGATTGGGGTCCGTGAAGTGCAACACCGATTGCCCTTCGATCCAAAAGTCAACGTCGGCGTCGTGTTTGCGTAATTCCAGGTGGAACCAATTGCGATGCGCACTGTCATACCCGGGCATGACGTACGGGCATTCCGCCACTTCCACGCCGTTGCGCAACAGCACCGCGCGTTGATTCTGCCGGCCATCCTTCCCGGGCGCTCCGAAGATGCCGGTGTAGCCGCTACGCGGTTGGCGGCCATCGCCGCAGATGGTGATCCCGAGATTGCGATACCGGTCATAATAGATATCCGCCTCGTGCGGGTATTCCATTTTGATGCCGACAAAAGCCTCAAATTGCTGGTCGCCGGTAAAGATTTGTTTGTGCCAGAGTACAGCATCTCCGCGACTCCAGCCACTCAAAAACGACCATTGTGGTTGGCAGGCCCAGCGCACTGAGGGCATCCAGACGCCCTCCCCAAACCAATCCGTCGGCGCGTCGGCAAAGGTATACTCCCGCACGTTGCGTCCCAGCACCACGACATCGCGCACACCGGAAAAAGCACCGGATCCCCGATACAGCGGTCGTGTTCCGGCCAACGGGGCGACGTGTGCCGCCTGCACCACAGTGGCGCCATCCACTTCGCACCAGAGTCGATCCTCCTGGCGCCGAAGTCGCACTGTATAGGTTTCATGCGACGTCATCACCGGGCCCTTAGCACGTACCAGCACTTCGGTGTTACGCGAGAGCAAATACGATGTACCACCCTTCGTGTCGCGCGTCAGGACCAGACGGTACCCGCTGAGCGCTGTCCGTCCATCCCCATTGAGTGCCAGCGAAAGTTGCCCATCCGGCGGCCAGGCTGCCGGCGTCACCGGTGCGGTGATCCATTGGTCGCCAGCAATGTCATAGCGATACACAAAGGTGTCCGGTACGCCCGCCGTGGGGTCCCAGTCATTGTTGGCATCGGACCAATTGTGCATCTTCGCATCTTCACTGAGGCGCTCGCCGATGCGAGCCTGCTCCGTCTCAGCTATCAGGTCGGTGTTGAGATCGTGTCCATACACGCGTACATCATCGAAGACCGCCCCGGCGGTTCCCTCGGTATACAACCCCACCCCGCCCCGACCGACGCCGGTGATGGGGGCCGTCAGGCGCGTTTGCCCATCCACCAGGACACTGACGGTGTCCAATGCGGAGACGAGGGTGAGTTTATACCACTGTCCGGGGATATAGCCGCCTTCCGTGCTCTGCAGGCTGTCCAACTTGCCATGGCTCACGCGGTACAGCACCAGACGGTCACCGCGTGGTCCCCGGTCGTTCGCCGGGCTCCACCGTACCAGCAAGCCATTTTCCCCGTCGGTCATATTCACCGCGGCGCCCACCGCGCTGCCTTCCGCCCCGCGCTCCGCGACGGAGAAGCTATAGTCATCCCAGTATAGTTGACCGGCGGTACACAGCGCGGAAGTGTCGGCATCCGTCGCGCGCCCACACCAGGCAAAGGGGTTCTGCGCAAAACCGACATTGGTGAACCGCGCGCTGTTGCCGTGCGGATCTTCATCCCACGCCGATTGCAGGCGCCAATGTCCACGGCACACGGTCCACCCACCGGCCTCATCACTGGTGCGCATGAAATCATCGGCAAACACCACCGGCTCCAAGCGTTGCACAACCGGGGAGGAGACGGTCCAGCCGGCATCGGCGGATACACCGGCAGCCTCGCCCATGACCCGCGGCACGGCAGCGTGGAAGAGCAAGGCATCATCGACCAGCAGGCCGAATTGCTCAGCGCGACGCATCACCACCACCGTGATGGTCTTTCCCGGCTGCAGGTGGAGCGTTACACTTCCGGTGAAGATCGTCTTGCCATGGGTGATCGTCGTGATTACCGCGCGTGCCGGGGTAAAGCGGAGGCGGGTAAAATTCGCGGCATCGTGATAATCGATGGTTAACGTCGCCGCGGAGGCGACCACCGGCGCGGGGGTGAGCGCAAAGGAACAATTATACGCGGGAGTATCCAGTTCATCGCTGAATTTTCCCACCAACGCCGACCACCCGGGCGCGCAGAGGACGAAAAGAAGACATATCAACAGCGAGACACGCGAAGTCATGGGGAAAACCACCCTGTCGGCACGATACTGATGCATCCTACCCGGGTGGGTGTCAGGAAATGCATGAATTGCCGTAACCTGTTTCCTTAGACAATGCGGGGGGAAGATTGTCTCTGCTGTTGGCTGTTTATTGACACTCGGTAGTTTGCGTGTCTCACATCGTGGGTGACGGTGCGTCTTTACCACCAATAAATGTCGCCAATCGTTGCTAAGATCGCGGTAATCTGCATTACCGCTTCACGCATCTCCAGTGCGGATTGCAGGTAAGCGGCAATCACTGTCGCGATTTCACGGCGCTGCTCGGCGTAGCACACAGCGTGCCAGGTCTCATATGGTGAGATGCGTCCGAACGTCAACACGCGGAGGAGTCGTGACGCGGCGCGGACAGCAACAGGGGGTTTGCCGTGCGCAGCGCCCAGGAAGCGGAGCGCCGCGGCTGCCGCCGCCTGCGTGGTGAGCACGTGGTGCTTAGCCTGCACCAGTACCGTGGTGGCGACGATACGGCACGTATAGGCGTGATTCTCCGTCAACGACCGTTCGTGTCGGCGATAGTAATACAGGACTTCCGGAAGATGCCGCATAACGCCCTGTTGCGAGACGCGGATCCAGTAATCAAAATCTTCTGCCAGAAAGCATTCCTCATCGTAGTCGCCACAGAGATCGCGTAGCCACCGGGTATACAGGAAACACGCGCCGATGGTGTGACCGGACACGGGATCAAACGGCTCCTGCAGCACCGCGCGTTCACCAAGGTTGCCGGCACGGTCCATGTAACGCATATCGGCATACACCAAATCGACGTGCGTCGTCTCCAGCAGTTGCGCCATCGTCGCAATCGCCGTTGGCGCATACCGGTTATCATCGGAGGTCCAGGTGAGATATTGACCCTGCGCCAACGCGAATCCGCTGTTCAACGCGGCCGGCAGTTGGCGGTTCTGGTCATGGCGTATGGTACGCAAGCGGGGGTCACGATAGCTGCGCAGGAGTTCCGCGGTCTCATCGGTTGAGCAATCATCGACGACGATCACTTCGAGTGATGCATAGCTCTGATTCAAGCAACTATCAAGAGATTCTCGTAGATAGCGAGAACCATTGTAGGTGGGCAAAATTATGCTGCAAAGCGGATGTGTGGTCATGGTCAATAGTTACGACTTGTTGGCGTTCGGGGGCGATCCAACCTTTGATGAGCAGGTCATTTGTGTTTGGTCGTATTCAGCCTGGCGGTTACCCGTTCCAGCAACGAGGCGTTGACGTTTAGCCTGCGATGCAATTGACTGCTGATCAACTGCCAATCATGAGGCGCGGCCGGCATTGTGGTCTCGTGCTGAATTGTCTCATAATAATGCACTTTATTTCGTTTTACATATTCCAGAAAATGCTGTCGATAGGGGTATGGGTTATCAAGCCGGAACGGGTATTGCACAATACTGGGACAATCCTCACAGCAGGTGTCGTCGTGAGAATTATCCAACGTTCCTGTAAAGAAATTCCCAACGACTTTGTTGAACAAACACGGACTGATATCTCCATTCGGATAGACTGTAAAGAACCGTCGAAACGCCGTGCAGACACCAGGTTTTCGCGGGGTATGCAGCAATGCCCATTCATCCCGTGTTATATGCCGGAGGATCATCTGCCGGTAGGCAGTTAGCGCCGGATCATCCGCGTCGCCATGCACGAGATTAAAATCCGCGGCGACATTCAAATAGACATCGATGTTGGCAAAGCGCGTGACCAATTCATCAAGCGACATGCGGTATTTGTTTGAAAGAATATCCATATTCTGTGGACTGGCTACGAAATTAACCATACCGACCATATCGAACGCACGCAGCTTTTTGACTTTCGTAAAGATGCTGTCAAACGTGTCGTATTGTGTGTGCCAGGAGCAATTCAATTTAATCTTACTGGTAGGGCACTGTGCAATAATCTTATCGGTAAAAGAGACATTCGTATCAATGCGATTACCTGGCTGGACGAATGAATACCGACTCCACCCGCGCAATACCTCATAGACGCCATCCAGCAGAAACGGCTCCCCACCCCAGGCATACAATTCGACGTCGTAATCGGAGAAATTCCACATCGCGTCAACCCATTGCGCGGGAGAATGCAGGTCAAACATCGTTTCTTTCGCTGACTTCTTCATGTCATGCGGAAAAAAACAGTATTTGCAGCGGTAGTTACAGCGCATTGTGGGGACAAACCGAAAGAGCACGAATTTGTCATTCTGCAATTTCCACTCGCCGCTATTCTTTTCGCCCATCGAAGCACCCTCTTCATCGCGTCGGCAAACCGGTTTGGTAATGCCAGCATTTCACCGGATAGCGTTGCTCACCCGCATTATTCATGAACACATGAATAATGCTTCGGTTAGCCAAAGCTTTATTCGCTTCGCGAATAAAGCGGGCTCAGATTGTTCATGCACGAAATGACTGCCGTTAATGTCATACCAACTATATCTGATCATCCGATCACACTATACCCGTCGCTACTGTCCAGCATGCGCTATAGAGCCTTAGCTTTATTCATATGTTTATGAATAATGCAGGCTTATTTGCAGCCCATCATCTGTAGGATCGTCCGTGCATCCCGTAGTGCCGTTTGATGTGCGGATTCACGATACGTCAGCAGGTGTTCACGTACAACCCGGTACTGCGTCTTCATCTCGTGACAGGCCCCCGGCAAGCTGTTCAGACGCGTCGGGTCAACCGATAATGACTCCACACCGACGCTTTTACAGAATATCGTGTTTTTAGGCTGGTAGGAAAGTGAGACGAACGGAATTCCCATCTGGCAGGCAAAAATTAACGCATGTAAGCGCATGCCCACCAGGTAGCGGCATTCACGAAGATGCTCCGGGATGAAGGGGGGGATTTCAGTGGGAAAATACGGCGACATCTCCTGGATATCCGTGCGCGCCCCCTCTTCAACGTATAAGGCGAGGGGGAATAGTTGCTGAAAATGCTCCTGAATAATAGATACCGCGCGATCCGGAGACCATTTCGGCAACGGATACCACTGGCGAAGACCCGGGGCGCGCGCCGTGACTCGTCGCATAAACAGGTCGAATGTCCCCCCATGCTGCCCGGTCCAGTAACGCCAATCGCGAAGATTCACCCCGCACCGATCCTGGGACACCTCTTCAACAACCTCAAATGGATACAAGAAGGTCAGGTCAACCCCAGAGATCACTTTACCGGAACTCGCAAAGATGCGGGCACTATCAGTATCGCGTACATGGATAAAAATAGATTTCCGCATTAACATATCGAGAAGCACTTGATCAGCGGCATGAACGGATTCGACGCTGATGCCGATACAGGCAAACGGCGCGGTGATCAAGTCAAATCGCGGCGCATAGGCAGCACACCCACGTAGAATTAACCCACCTCCCCCGAACAGCACGAAATCACAACGGTTCAACTCGGTCAGCGTAGCGCTGGGTAACTGCAGATCATTCACCATGTAGAGCGTATGGTTGGTAAACAAACGTTGAAGGCATGAGAGCATCCGTTCATCGCCCGCATTCGCATGCCCATACCAGCCGATGATGCCTATTCGCATAAGCGCTCCAGGTCATCACGACGCCACTGCTGGTGCAAGGTGACTACCGGCGCATTATCCGGGAATGCATACGACTGGTTTACCAGATCGTTGACAATACCGAAAGAGATTGCGTTATGAATATGGCTTAATTCTTGTTGCTGCAGATACAACGCAATGTTGAGGAGATATAACCCGGTGCGAAACGGTAATGACGACACCTGGCACGTAACGATATTCAATCCTTCGTGCAGCGTTATCGTGTCGCCATTCATGATATTGTTACAATGTGCGATCGGGTAGTTGTTTTGATCGCAAATGGTGAATTGGACACTGACCCCGGCGAGATCGGGCTCCTGGCAGTGAATCTGATAGACCAGATGCATCCCGGTGCTGGCAAGCACTTCCATCTGAGCATGCCCCGCAGCGTCAGTGATTCCAAAACCGACTATCGCGGCGCGTGATGACGCATCAAAACGCGCCGCTAAGGGTAGATAGTCAGAGCTCTGTTGATCCAGTGACTGAATATAATGACTGACGACTTCATCTGTTGGCCCCATTTGGACGAGTTGCCCATGCGCAAGCAACAGTGTGCGCGAGCATAGGCTGCGGATGGCGCCCATGTTGTGGCTGACAAAGAGAATCGTTCGCCCATCCTTCGATACTTCTTCCATCTTCCCTAGGCATTTTTTTTGGAAAGTCGCGTCGCCGACGGCCAGCACTTCATCGATAATCAAAATATCCGGTTCAAGGTGGGCAGCAACGGAAAATGCCAGTCGCATATACATGCCGCTGGAGTACCGTTTCACCGGAGTATCGAGAAATTGTTCGATTTCTGAGAACGCGACGATCTCGTCAAATTTGCGGTCAATCTCTGCCTTGTGCATGCCGATGATTGCGCCATTCATATAGATATTTTCGCGTCCAGTGAGTTCATGGTGGAAGCCGGTGCCTACTTCGAGCAGGGAACCGACGCGGCCATAAATCTCCGCTTGACCGGTGGTCGGTTCGGTGATACGGGAGAGGATTTTCAGCAGTGTGCTTTTACCTGAGCCGTTACGCCCAATGACCCCCAGCACTTCGCCGGGGGCCACATCAAAAGAAATATCGCGCAATGCCCAGAACTCATCGCCATGGGTATACTTGCGTAACGCCTGCCCTCGCCCGGCGAAGAGATGGGCGAGTTTGCGAAACCGCCATTCGATAGCCTCGCGAAACGTCTTATACCCGGCGCGCGCTCCCTGGCGCAGGAAGTAGCGTTTGCCGATATTCTCCACCCGAATTGCCAGGTCACCCATATTACGGTTTCCGTAACGTCGCGCAGCAGCGCGTTGAAATTGTCAACCAGGACGAACCCACTCGATTACCAGTTGCACGAGGTCGGTCATTCAGCGCGCAGCTAACCCGCATTATTCATGAGTGCATGAATAATGCGCTAGCTAGCCGGAGCTTTATTCGCATTGCGAATAAAGCGGGTTAGCGGTAAGTATACCAGCGAAAGGAGTTGAAACGCAATCCAATACAGCGCTGATCAATGCTGTGCGGGTGCTCAAACAATATCCGCGAAGACGCGCTCCATGCGCTTGAAATTGATCAATCCGGTAATAAGGAGCACGACGACGATGGCCAATGACACATAGAAGAGGTCGCGCGGAGGAGCGCCACCAAAGAGCGACCAGCGAAATCCCTGAATCACCCCCGCCATCGGGTTAAGTCCATACAGTATGCGCCATGGCCCGCTGGGTACCAACGAGGCGGAATAGGCCACCGGTGACGCATACAACCAGATTTGCACGACGAACGGCAACATATGCTGTACATCGCGGTATTCAACATTCAAAGCTGATACCCAGATGCCCACCGCCAGCGCAGTAAGCAGTGCGTAGAGCATGAACAGCGGCAACGCGAGCATCGTCCAGGTTAGTGGGATGTGATACCAGACGAGCAACCCGACAAGCAAAACAAAAGAAATACCGAACTCAATTACCCCGCTCAACACCGCGGCGAGGGGGATAATCAGGCGGGGGAAGTAGACTTTCGTGAGCAGGTTGGCATTGCTCACCAAACTGGCGCCGGAACTGGTGAGCGCACCGGCGAAAAGTTGCCAGGGGAGCAACGCCGCCAGGGCAAAGATGGGGTACGGAATGCCGTCAGAGGGAAGCTTGGCAAAGCGTCCGAAGATAATGGTGAAGATCAGCATGGTCGCCAGCGGTTGCAACACTGCCCAGGAGACCCCGAGCAGTGCCTGTTTGTATTTCACCGCAATATTGCGCCAGCTCAAGATCAACAACAACTCGCGATACTGCCAAACTTCGCGAAGGTGCAAGGCGATCCATCCCCGCGATGGGCGTATCACGATGACCGGCAACACGTGACCAATACTCTCCGGGTTCCGCAGATTCATCTGGTCTGTTACTTGATCCTTCCGACATTTTCTACCCTGGCAGCTTGCTGCATGCAAGTATACCAGTGGACCTCCCCCCCGGCAAATTGGGTATGCCAACTGTGCTGGGGGTGCCCCAGAGACTATTCACTCGTCAAGAGCGGCGCCAAAATGTCCAGCGCCTGGTCAATCTCAGCGCGCGAGACATTCAGCGCGGGCATGAACCGCAGCGTGTGCGCCTGGGGGGCGTTGATGAGCAGACCGGCGGCCATCGCGCGTTTTGCGACAATCGCGGCCCGCGGTGTGTCCAGATCCAACGCCCACAACATACCGCACCCGCGTATTTCACCCAAATCATAGTCGGTGGATAACTGGTGCAAGCGCGCAGCGATATAGTCCCCAGTCTCCCGCACATGCTCCAGGAATCCCGGGGCGAGTAGCGTTTCGATGACCGCACAACCGACTGCGGTCATCAGAGGGTTGCCGTTATACGTACCGCCTTGATCGCCAGGGACGAAGCAGCAGATTTCCTCGCGAGCCAGTAATGCGGAAAGCGGCAAGCCGCCGCCTATCCCTTTCCCCAGCGTCATAATGTCCGGCGTGATACCGGCATGTTCATAGGCAAAAAGTTGTCCGGTGCGTCCCATGCCGGTCTGCACTTCATCAACGATGAGCAACAGACCTTCGTTTTCGGTCAATTGCCGCAACTCCCGAAGAAAGTCGACGGTCGCCGGGAAGACACCCGCCTCCCCCTGGATCGGTTCGAGCATGACGCCAACGGTGTTCGCGGTGATGGCATTACGAACGGCCGATAAATCATTCAGTGTCACTTTGGGAAAACCCGCGACCTTGGGCTCAAAGAGTTGCGCCCATTGTGGTTTGCCTGACGCGGACATCGTAGCGAGCGTGCGGCCGTGAAAGGCATGGTCCATGGTGATTATCTCATAGGCGCCGTTCTTGTGCAGTTGCCCCCACTTCCGCGCGAGTTTTATCGCTCCTTCATTCGCCTCAGCGCCGCTATTAGCGAAGAACACGCGATCAAACACGCTATGCGTCGTCAGTAGCTTGGCCAGCGCAATCATCGGTCCGTTGTAGAAGGCCGGACTCGGGTTGATCAACCGTTCCGCCTGCCGCTGGATCGCGTCCACCAGGACGCGTGGGCTGTGGCCCAGGCAATTCACCGCCCAACCCTGGACAAAATCCAGATAGGCCTTTCCTTCGCTGTCCCAGAGCCATGACCCCGCGCCGCGGTCCATCACTACCGCCGGACGATCTGTAATATACATCAACGCTTCTGTACCGATAAGTGGTGTCATTGCCGTTTCCTCCAACTAAAAAACCCTTCCCCGTCATCCGGGAAAGGGTAGAATTACCAAACGCAAACGCCCCGGATGCTCTCTGCTATGGCCTCCAGGTACGACGGGAATGCTTGCTGATGCTCGTTTCCATGCCCAGCAGTGTACGACGCGGATGCCGGAATGTCAAGGGGAAAGACAATCCTCAGTAACAGGTATTTCACAGCCAGCGTCGAATTCATAATACTGTAATCGCCACAACATGGTCAGGTAATCTCAAACACGCATAATACATGAATACCAGAATTGTTGTAGCCGGCAGCATGAACTATCCGGGCTCGATACCAGATTAGAAGACCGCTATCCGTTCCGCAGTGCAGACAAGGAGTGACTATGCAATCCACCATCTCGGTTATCGCGGTGGCCTTCAGCGGACTTGCGCTGTTGATTGTCTTCTTCCTCCACGCCAACGGCGTCCCGCGCGCCATGCGCGCCCCCGGCGCTTCTTCCCTCCTCGGCTATTCAACCGTTGCTGTGCTCCTGCCGTTTCTCGGTACGCTCTTGCAGAAGCCACCCTTCACACCGGGTATTGGCCTGGGCTGGGGATTTGCGTTCGGCGGCGCCCTGGGATTGTTAATATTGTTGATGGCTGGCGCCGATGGACCTGCACCAGGCATCCGTGTCGCGATGCCACTCGCGGCTGCCGCGCTGGGGCCGGGGTTGGCCTTGTGGCTATTTCGCGGCTATCCGACCGAAGTGTTGATGGGGTGTGCGATAGGCGCGATTATCGTCGCGGTGGTCGGCGGGGGCTTATCGCGCGTGCTGACCACGCAACCGGCCTTTCATCGTATACTCGAAATCTACGGCATTGCCACAGTCGCGACAGTAACAGCGGTTCAACTGGCAATCGAACATTTTCCACGCAGTACACCTGCGGCGGTCGCCGGTGGTTACTGGGCGCTTCCCATATTATTAGTGGCCATCGGTGCTCTCGCACTCATTATTTTCTCCGGTCCGGCGTCCGGTTCTCCGTTTCGCACACGTTGGGTGCCGGGAATACTGGGCGCCGCATTGATGATAACGGTGATCGGCGTATTGCAGTATCGCCTCTTCCCGCTGCTCAACGGTCCGGCGCAAATGCCAACTTCGGTACACCCACACCTCGCCTGGCTGGTACTCGCCCTCGGTGTAACTGGTCTTTCCGCACTATTAAGTCTGATCGCCGCGGAAGAGCGACACGAGACAACCTCCGCGTTCCGTCCCCTGGCACTCACCTTCGGTCTGGTGCTAACCGTACTCATTACGGCAATGCTCACTTTTCGACAATTACAAGGTTATGGTGAAGCGCTGGCGCTGTTGCCGGCACTTCTTCCCATCGCTTTAATTTACCTGAACGACGATAACGAGCAGAACAACCTGACCGGCGCTCTGGGTATCGGCGCTATCACGCTATATGCTTTGTTCATGCTCTCTCGTCTGCTCTTCGAGCAATTCGGCCACAGTTACGCACTCGATTTTCAACGCTACTATGATGCTTTAGCCCTGTTGCTGGGGGTGGGTATTGCGGTAGGTTTGACAATCTCCAGTGGGCAGGGAGTCGCACAGAACGCGACAAAGAACTCTCCACGCCTAACGCCCACAGTGCTGCGTCTGATTGGCTTTGGGGTGGTGGTCGTTTGTGCACCGCTTGGACTGGCGGCATTATGGGGCCCAAAAACACTTACCGCGCTACTGATCGGTCTGGCTGTTGGTGAGATTTTATGGATGGTACTGGCGGCGTGGACGCAGCGTGAGGAGCGCACCCAGGTGTTGGACGGAGCGCCGCATATGCTGCTCATTGCCATGGTGTTGATGACCGTGCAGCTTTCTCCATTGGTACTGAAACACACAACTTCGACGGCGGCAAAAATCGTCGTCGCGATTGTCCTGACCGGCATGGCGCTGGTCTGGGTGATGGCGGATACCCTCGGTCGCGCCTGGCAACGCAAGGAGGTGCCCCATGCGTAGCGTCAATCTCATACATCTTACCGCGCTGGTGGCACTTATTTTGCTGGGCGGGTTCTCCGTTACCGCTTTGCTTTCGGCTGAGACGCCCCACGGTAACGTCTCTGGGATGCTGACGCTGGCGGAAAACGGCGTCGCGTTGCCCCATGTGCCGGTGACCCTTACCCTGAACGGACGAGGGGATGTTCGTTATAAATCCACCACCGATGCCCAGGGACATTTTACTTTTGATCATGTGGTGATTGGGAAATACAGTTTGATCGCCGAGACACGCGCTCATCAACAACCGACTGAGGTCATCGAGGTCGCGGAAGGCGCTACCGCGGAGACATCCATCGTTTTGAAACCGACCCCACCCTACTTGCGCCTCCACCAATTACAACGCGTCTATACGACCAAAGAAGTCATTGGCATGCGTTGTTATGGCTTCGTGCCGGATACCGCGCTCACCATCAACCTCTATCGTTTCACCCCCGACGCCGCACCGCGCGTTTGGAATGGCTGGTTACCCGGTAAGCTCACGATGCATGAGGAGCATATCGAGCGGGCGGATCTGACTCAAATACCGGAATTGCACCTGGTCGGGTCTCATGAGGCGCCGGTCACGCGTCGCGATATCGAAGGTGTGTTCCGCGTTGATCTGCCCCTGGGGATATTGCACGCCGGTACGTATCTGGTGGAAGTTAAATCCGCTACTGCACGTGCAATCAATGTGGTCGCCGTGACGGATTTAGGCCTCGTGGTGAAGGCGATTCCCTCCCGGGCATTGGTCTACGCCGTGAATCTGATCACCGGAGCGCCTGCCGCGGGCATCGCGGTCGAAATGCGCACAAAAAACACTGTCGTTGCCCAAATAACGACAGACGCGAATGGTCTGGGCCGCACAATGTTGCCGACGAATCTATCGGGGGATTCCCTGCTGACGGTGGGACGTGCCGGCGACTCTATCGCCGTGGCCAGTACCTACATCAGTGAGTTCGACCAGCCCAATGGGCTGCGCGTGTATACCTATACAGACCGTCCGATTTATCGCCCGGGTCATAAAGTCAGCTTTAAAGCAGTGTTACGTCAGATGGAAGGCACAGCCTACGTCATTCCCGCGGAGAAGGAAGCGCAAGTGCGTGTCACTGATGCGCGCGATGACGAAATCTACACCGCCACATTACACTCAAACGCCTACGGGTCGCTCTCCGGCGACTTTATCCTGGACGACGCGGCGACGCCTGGCTTGTATACTATCAATCTGATTATCGATGGAAAAACGTCAGAGCATGCTTTCAGTGTCGCGGAATATAAAAAACCGGAGTTCGAAGTGACCGCCAAACCCAGCAAGTCCAGGTATGGGTGCGGCGAAACGGCGGAATTCACGGTAAGTGCGCAATACTATTTTGGCGCGCCGGTCACTGGCGCCACGGTTTCATATTACATCACCCGCGAACCATCCTGGTATTACGAGCCGGAAGGCACGTGGGATGCCGACCTTCCCACCACTCCCGCCCCTAGCGCCATGGGGTGGCAGGATGCGGCGGATTTTGGCGAAGGCGAGATGGTGGCCTCCGGTGAAGGACGTCTGGATGATGCCGGCCATCTGCTGGTCCAAGTGCCGCCACCGAACGCGGATGAAAAAATGAAACCCCTCAGCGATGAAACGGATTGGCGCTATGCTGTACATGCGACCGTGACCGATCCGGCGAAACGCAGTGAACAGGGATCCGGCGAAGTATTGATTACACAGGGTGATTTCCGTGTTCAGATTATCAGTAGCGATTACCTGACTAAACCCGGCGTTCCGGTCACCATGACGCTGCAAGCCATCGATTACAACAATGCACCCCAACCTCAGGTCTCCGGCACAGCGGAGGTGGTCCGTGCGGAATGGCATCAGAACAACGAGACCGAACGCGTTGAGACGACTGTAGCCTGGCAAACAGACGCCAAAGGACAGGCGGTAGTGACTGTCACCCCGTTGAAGGAAGGCGACTATCGCCTGAAGGTGCATACTACAGACCGGCAACGACGGCACATCAGTGCGATGGGTTGGCTCTGGGTGATGGGCAACGACGACGCGGACTTTGAATATCCCTATCAGGATCTTGATGTCCGTGCTGATAAGCGCATCTATCATGAAGGTGATACCGCGGAAATCGTCATCAATACGCGTCACACGCCGCAACGCGCGCTGCTCACACTCGAAGGGGAGAATTTGCTGACGGAACGGACGATTGAACTCACTCATGCGTCTACCGTGATAAAACTGCCAGTCAAAGGATCGTACCTGCCTAACATCGATGTGGGGGTCTGTTTCGTGGCCGGCAAACACTTCTATTCAGGTCAGACAACCATTAATGTCTCACGCACGCGTAAAGCGTTACAGGTGCATATCACCCCGGAGAAGGCGAAGTACGAACCAGGAGAGCAGGCGACTTTTCACATCAAAACGACCACCCCGACCGGCTTGCCGGTGGCCAGCGAGTTGTCGATTGGCGTGGTGGATGAGGCGATCTATGCCATCGCTCCCGACGATACGGAAAATATCGTGTCCTTCTTCTACCCGCGCAATTGGAACCCGGTGCGTACCACCTTTTCCTTCCCCGAAGTTTATCTCTCCGGTGACGATAAAACCGGCTCTACGATCCGCACGCGCTCCTTCTTTCCGGATACCGCCTGCTGGAAACCATCAGTGGTCACGAACGCGCAAGGCGAGGCGACGGTCACTTTCATCATGCCCGACAACCTCACGACCTGGCGCGCCACATGTCGAGCCGCCACCCGGGATACGCTGGTCGGCGAGGCTACGGCGACAACATTGGTGACCAAACCATTCCTGGTGCGCCTGGAAACGCCGCGTTTTCTCACCCAGGGGGACACGGCGGATGTCGCCGTGATTGCCCACAACAACAGCGATCACCTGGTGGTCGCGCAAATCGGCCTCAACGGTAAAGGACTGACAGTGGGTGGAGAGGCGCATCAATCCTATCAGATCGAACCAGGCAAAGTGCAACGCGTTACCTGGACGGTCACCGCGACATCACCAGGGACGGTCGATATTCGTGGTTGGGCGGGTACCGGCACCGGTCCCAGCGACCTGTCAGATGCCATGCTTCTTTCCCTGCCGGTGAAACCGAAAGGTCGCCAGCAGGAGGAAAGTCGCGCCGGACGAGTGACTACCGATGAGACGATTGCTTTCAGCACACTGCAACAACCGGTGGCAGGGACGGTGAAACTGACCTTACGGTTGGCGCCGTCACAGGCATCTGCCATGCTAGGTTCGCTGGAATATCTCGCGCAATATCCCTACGGCTGCACGGAACAGACGATGTCCTGCTTCCTGCCCGATGTATTGGTGGCGCAATTGTTGCAACAATCCGGCGTCGTGAATCCGGCATTACGTAAGGAACTGCCGAAGATGGTACATGCCGGATTCCTGAAACTCTATAGCTATCAGCACGACGACGGTGGATGGGGCTGGTGGCTTTACGACCGAAGCGATCCGTGGATGACCGCTTATGTGCTCTTCGGCTTGCGACAAGCAGAAGCTGCCGGATATACGGTAAACAAGTCTGTTGTCGCACATGCCGTCACGGCGTTGCGGGATCTCGCCAAGCAAAATATTGAGGAAACTGAACCCGCCGCTCGTGCCTTCACCGCCTATGTGCTGGCGTTGTATAGCGAACAACAGACTGCGTTGCAGGCAGTACAGGGCTTACACCAGGATCTGGCTGCGAAGAAACCACCGGTCATGCGCGGATGGGCATGGGCGATGCTGGCGCTGGCAGATCATCAGACAGGGAGTGACCCCGGCGAAGCGTTGCGGCAGGCCTGGAGTGATTTTGATCATATCCGCACCGGGGAAAAGGTCAAAGACGACTCGTGGTATGAGTCCTACCAGGATACCGATAATGTCGCGATGCTCTTACTTGCTGCGACAGAGGTGACGCCACAAGACCCGCGTATCGACGAAATTTCCAACTGGTTGCTTGTGCATCGCCGCGGCGACCACTGGATGTCGACCCGTGACACCGCGTTCACCCTGTATGGTCTCACCCGTCATCTGCGTGCTATCGGCGAATTACATCCGGATGAACAGGTGACTATCACGCTCAACGACGAGAAGATCGACACCTTAGCACTGGGTGTTGCGGATCTCTTTAAACCAGAGCGCGTGATCATCATCCCGACGAGTAAAATTGGCAACCTCCCACCGCGCCTGGCGCTCCACAAAGAAGGGACAGGGACGCTCTACTATACCGCGTCGCTGGAATACCTGTCCCAGGATGACCTGCAACAGCCGGCTTTCGGAACGCCTGGACTGCAGGTCTCCCGCACCTACCGGAAGCTGACGCCACAAAAAAATGGCACGACGTTTGCCAATCAGGCGTATTTTTCTGTCGGCGAGGTGATCGAGGTGGAACTGACGGTCACCGCGAATCATCCTTTCGACTACCTGATGATCGAAGATCCGTTGCCCGCCGGCTGCGAGATACGCGACCGGGGGGGCATCGACCCCTATGAATGGGATTTCTGGTGGACGAATCAGATCATGCGTGACGACCGGGCGAGTTTCGCCATCCGCTACCTCAATAGTGGTAGACCTCGGAAGATTTTCTATCGTATCTTCGCGCAGACCGCCGGTGAGTTTACCGCGCTGCCGTCGCGTATTTATGATATGTATGATCCAGAGGCTTGGGCTTCAGGGATCGCGCAGGCGGTAACGATCCGCGAATAGGACTGTCATGAATCTACTGCGTCTGGCGATAGCTGGTCTAATACTCGTGGGGATTGCCTGCGCCGTCTGGTTGCCCGGGCATGACGGTGTGCTGGGGAGCTATGCGACTTCGTTACAGGGTCGTACACGTGGGCAGCGCATCAACGCGCATAAGGCTGCACAAGCGCTTGATGGGGTAGTCATCGAACCCGGCGCGGCCGTCTCCTTTAACCGGATCGTGGGGTCCTGGACCCCGGAACGCGGGTATGTGCTGGCGCCGGTGAGTTATGATGGTGAACTGGTTGTGGATTGGGGCGGGGGCGTGTGCCAAACTTCCTCGACACTGTACAATGCCGCGTTGCTCGCCGGTTTGGATATACTGGAACGCCACCGGCACACCTGGGCGCCGAAATATGTGCCGCCGGGACAAGATGCCGCAGTGGCACAGACGACCATCGATTTACGCCTGCGCAACCCCTACCCCTGGCCGATCAGCATCCACACACGCACCACCGATGACAGTATCGGCTTTGAAATCGTGGGGCGGCAGTCTGGCCCGATTGCGCTTGTCTCCGGCATCATCACCGCCAATACTCCGCCCCTGGAGATCATAAAGAACGATCCCAATCTTCCTCCCCATCGCCGTTACCTGATCACGCGGGGTCGTCCTGGTCTCCGTGTTGCGGTTTACCGCACGTTTGCCACCGGTCCGCGCACCGGCCAACACCTCCTGGTTTCACAAGATACATATCCGGTGATGAATCGCGTGATCGCGGTGGGAGATTAACGTGTTGCAGTTTGGATTTCCATAATGAAGACGGTCGGATGATATGAACTTGTGCGCCTGTAATCAGTCAACAGGCGCACAAGTTCATGATGCAACAGGCTAATTCGGCAGAGGGGCCTTCGGGCCGTAGAGCATCACCTGGGTTAACAGTTCATAGCCACTCCCCGCGGCATTCGTGATGCGCCAATACCGGGCGGTGGTATCGTTGAACGTGTATTGATTAGCCGCGCGGAAATTCGCTATCGTGGAGATACCGGATACATTATTAAAGTTTGTACCATCAGTGGAATATTTAACATTATAGGAGGTTCCAACCCAATCCGCATCCCAGCAGACCACCATGCGATTGATGGTGCGAGCACTACCCAGATCAATCTGGCAGTATTGGGCCGGCCCCCAACTGGTTTGATTTCCTGTCCGTGGCGTGCCTTCGTAGATCGCGCCACTGTTGAATTCCAGCGACGTGCCGGTATTGAAGTCGGAACTGCAACTGGCCGTAGTGCCGAAAACGTTTCGATTGGCAAAATTGACATCCTCATCGGCAAGTGCGTTCGTGCCATAGGGTTCGAACGAATTGACGCCGGGACCACCACGACCGCTACTTCCATACAGATACGAGCCGGCTTTAAACAGAAAGCGAATGCCCATGATCCCTGAGCCACCGCAAGGTATATCGACTAACGGACCATTATTCTGCTGCATACTCGGCCAGGATTTCGCCCCGATATCGGTCCAGGAGGCGCCGTCGCTCGTACCCTGAATCGTCACGCTTTGTACCCCGGTGCCTTCGTTATCCCATAATTCCAGTTTGACCGATGAGACATTACGCGGTCGGTCGAACAACAGCGCACCCCAGTAACTGGCAGCCCCATTGTTCGTCAGTGTGCCATCTGGAATCCAGACATGATGCCCCCAGCGAAAATCGGTCGGATCGCCATAGCCATTGCCACCAGTTCCCGTTGTACTGCCGACCTTCACAGTGATACGCTCATTAGGGAGTTGCAACAGGCTGTAGTTGGTGCCGGAATATTTGCCGACGGACATTTGTGGCGCGATCGACAACTCGACGTGACCATCAAGATAACCGGCTACCGCTTTTCCACTGTGTCGCTTATCGACCTGACTACTGTCCGTGCCGATATTGTCATCAGTCACTCCGTCGGTGACCACCAGCGTACCGATGGGGTCTGAGAGTTCACCGAGGGCAACACCACCCAGATAGCCATTGAAAAGATACGCGTTTTTAATCTTCGTACCAGCAGTCGGGCACATGAGCACCCCTTTATCAAGGCTAAGAGCGCCCCATGCACCATTCCGCGATGGCAGTATTTCATCATGATCCTGCGCGTACATCAGCGTGGCGGTAACCACTTGCTTCTGATTATTCAGACATTGCGTTTGCCGTGCTTTCTCACGTGCTTTCGCAAAGACCGGAAAGAGAATTGCGGCGAGTATCGCTATTATTGCGATGACTACAAGGAGTTCGATCAACGTAAATCCGTGGAGTGAACGACGTGACATAATATCCTCCTCTTCGAAATAGCTATGATCGGATTGCGGAAGAAAAGTAAACGTAACTAGCAATCCAATATAATATTATCTGCACGAAGTCTGGATTCGTCAATAGTTTAGATAGAAAATCTCTATAAAACTTAAACGATGTCAATTATTACAACGTATACTCAACACGGGCGATCACGGAGTCCTGCAACTCTTTCGTCAGCACCGTGAAGTATTCACTGTAACCACCGATTCGCACGAGCAAATCGCGGTGATCTTCAGGGTGCTGCTGCGCAGCGCACATTTCCGCTTTGCTGATAACGGAGAGTTGGATCTGCATCCCACCTTGATCGAAGAAGGTTCGAATAAGCGCCCAAACAGCCGCAAGCCCCTCCGACGACTGCATCAACGTTTTCTGGAAACGCATATTGAGAATGGGTGTGCCGACTGCCAGCGAGAGGGGAAGTTGCGTGACGGAATGAAGCATGGCGGTGGGGCCATGCGTGTCGCGCCCTTGCACCGGTCCGATGGAATCGGTAAGGGGGGTGAAGGCATGGCGTCCATCTGGAGACGCGCCGATCAGCCGCCCGGCTGCCTGATAAGTCACAAAGAGAATGCATGAGGGAAGATAACGCCCGCCGCGCGGGGTCTCATGTTGGACTACCTCCTGCCAGGCATACCCAATAATTTCTCGTCCCAACGCATCAGTCGCGGGGTTGTCGTTTCCATATTTCGGCGCAGCGCGCAATGCTTGTTGGACTGTGGAAAAGCCCGCAAAATCCGCGGCCAATGCTGCCAGCAATTTCTCGCGGCTTACAGTTTGTTCGGTAAAGACACACTGGCGAATAGCCGCCAGACTGTCGATAAGATTGGCGATTCCCTGGTAGTTCATTACCGCCCAATTGTAGCGTGCTCCACCGGCTTCGAAGGATTTCCGTCGTTTCACGCAATCCCGCGTGAAGAGCGTACGCGCGAGTTTGGGATCACCGACATGAAAACGCTGGGCTAATGCCACCCGGTTCTGGGCTACAAACTCGTCGGTCTGATATTGAATCTGACGTTTGACCGCTTCGAGGAACTCCGCAAAGGTGGAAAATGCCGCAAAGGCGCCGGTATGCGGCCCGGCCTGGACGCCCGTCACCGGGTCAAGTCCATCATGCAAAGCATACTCCAAGGCCTTCATTAAGTGGAACTCGCCTTCCAGACTGCCGACATTGGACATTCCGGCGATCATCGTCTCCGTACACCCGCCAAAACCGAGTTCCCGTGCGTCTTCCCATGTCAATCCCAGCGGAAGCGCCATTAAAGTGTCAATGTACAGGTCATCGTTATACAATGCGGGACGACCGCTGCCATGGGCCAGCACGCGCAATGCGGTAAGAACGATCTCGCGCGGTGTCTCTCGGGTAATGCGGAATGCCACATTGGGGCGGCGCGTTTTGTTGCGTTCACATGCCAGCAGGCATTCCTCGGTTAATTGGTTGGCGCCGTCGTGCCCTTGCGGTGTATAACCCCCAATTTGGATATTCCATCCGTTAAAGCGTTCAAAATTCTGCCACAACTCATCAAGGAGATGCCTGGCAAACGTCAGATTTAGCGTACCGTTTTCAATATCGCGTGTGAACAGATCACCTAATGCCTGGTCGAGTCGTCCGAGACTATCGCAACCGTCGAGTAGCCAGGTAAAATTTACCGCCAGCAACCCTTCGACAAAGTTACGCGCGGGATGCAGGAAGGCGTGTGCGAAACTCTCCGCGATGACGAGGAGTTTTTCGCGGCGTTCCCCGGTTGCCGTCTCAGCAGCGTGCCGGATGGCCGCACTCGCCCGATGGTGGAAGGCGCATACTCCAGCGGCGTAGTCGCGCAACGTGAGCAGGAGATGCAACTCCTCATGATCTGCTTCTTCGCCGGTTTGCGAAACGGTGGCAAGCCCGTGCTCGACCTCTGCCACAATCGCCAGGAATCCTTCAGTGACCACACGTCGAATATCGGGGTTGCTATGCGTATACCCACCAAAATAGGGTAATTGGGGAGTGAGTTCCGCCAGCAGTGCATCGATTTGCGCGGCATATTGTGGAAACAGCAGTTTTTTTTCAGTGGCGATATCTTCATGTAGGACCATGCCGGCGTAATGATTGAAATCACAGATGAACCCCATGGCATGCCAGGAATTTTCGCCGGTCATGGTGCGCGTGGTGGGGAATGGTTCAAAAGGCAGCAGGTAGCGGTCATGCGGAATACGAATATCCATGTGCTCATACAGGGAGCGCCAGGCTAGACCGAAAGGGCGCGGCCAGGGTAATGACAGTCCCTGGTAAAACCCCAGCGCCATCCACTCCCCAAGCGATTCCAACGTTTCGAGAGAAACCATCTGTGTGTTATGTAGCGTTGAAGTCACTGCTGAACCTGCCATGATGAGATAATTAAAACCGCTGGTTTAGTATACAATAATTCCATTCCGAGGGGTCAATGTCGGGGCGGATTCCCGGCATTGTTGCAGGGATGCACTATTGTACGAAGAACAAGTGACGAGAGCATGGATGTCGTTTATCCCCTTATCAAAATCGCCACACACCGTAATACGCGATATTTATTAGGGTTCGAGCAAAGAAGGAGGAGCGTTTGTGATGCAGCCAATCGATTATGTCCAGCATAATGAGGAAGTTCAACAGGTGTGGGAGAGCTACTGGGCAGGACAACCCATTCGCGTACCAATGGGTAATTTTACTATTGGTCCGCGCATCTGGGTGCTTGATCCGACACTCAACACCTCCGGCATCACCTGGGAAGCCTTCAGCACCGACCCGGAACTAATGTTTCAAACTCAACTCCAGTATCAATACCACTTGCACCACCATGTGCCGCACGATATTGAAATGGGGGTACCTACCGCGGGATGGGAAATCTTCGTGGAGTTCTGTAATATCACCGAGGCGAGTTGGTTGGGGTGTCAAGTCGTCTACCCACCAGGTCAGGTACAGGCAACGCGGCCTGCCTACCAGGGTGAACGCAAAAATGCCATCTTCGATCGCGGTATGCCGGAACCCTTTGACGGCGTCTATACGATGGTGCGCGAGTATTACGAATATTTCCTGGCACGTGCGGTCGATTATGATTTTTATGGAAAACCCGTTACGATTGGCTTACCGAATACCGGTTTGGGCACCGATGGCCCACTGACGGTAGCATTGGATGTACGCGGGGAAGAGATCTTCTCGGATATTTATGAGGATCCTGACTATTACCACCAGTTGATGACCTTCATTGTCGACGCAACGATTTGTAAAGTGCAAGCCTGGCGTGCCTATCTGGGCATCGAGTCATGTCCCACGGGGGGCTGGCTCGCTGACGATGCCATTCAGTTAATCTCTACCGATACATATCGCGAATACGTCCTTCCCTATCATCAACGGCTACTCTCCACACTGTATGCCGCAGGTCCTTTCGGCATGCACTTGTGCGGGAATGTGCAACGCCACTTCCCCACCCTCATCAGTGAGCTGGATATTCAGCACTTCGATACTGGATTCCCGATCAACTTCAATACGCTGCGGAACGAAATTGGTGAGGAGATCCATATCAACGGTGGTGTCCACATCGATTTGTTGCTGCATGGCTCCCCTGCCGTTGTCCGCGCGGAAACGCAGCGCATCCTGGCGAGCGGCGTGACACGCGGTGGTAGATTTATCTTGAAAGAAGCCAATAATATGCCACCCGGTGTGCCCGAGTTGAACTTGCGGACCATGTATGAAACCGTGCGTGAACTGGGACGTTTCCATCGTTAGCCCGCTTTGTGTATGCATGCTTGAATACTGTGAGTGCTAACCGAAGTTTATCCGTGTAGCGAAGAATGTGGGAAGTAGTCAAAGTGGCGGGGCGCCCCGCAGGGCGTCCCGCCGTTGTCTAGCGGCTCGCGGTGTCTGACCGCGTGCCTGCTACTTCATCATCTTTGTCGTATCCCACATTAAAGTGAGTCCGGCACTGATGTTGTGATCCGGCGCACCGGTCAGCCCGGCATAGTTGAATCCGGCATTAGTGTAGACCACTTGACCGACCAGGTACGGTGTGAAGGGGTAGCGCACGCCGGCCGATGTCAGCGGTTTGTCGTCGCCAACTTGCGGACGCGCTGTCTGGTACTCACCGAAAACACTGAACTGCATCGGCAACAAGACTTCCAATCCAGCCTGACCGCGGAAACCTTCTCCATTCTCCGCACCGGCATCGATGCTCGTCCAGTTCACCCCCAGTGTGCCATTCAGACCGACTTCATAGTCTTTCATCGTGAGCAAGGGCCGGGTGCCAACGAAGTAGATTTCTCCGGTTTTCGCGTTTTCCGTGTAGCTCGCATCTGCCGCTTGCTGCGTAACTGCGAAGATCCCGCCCAGCGACCAATCTGTGCCGCCCAATTTCACCGGCAGCATATATTTGGCATTCACGCCGATCGAATTGGCGTCCTGGGAAAGACGGTTGCCGATCCAGCCATTCACGCCAACTTCCCATCCTGGCGCCAAACCGTATTCCACACTAAGTGGAAAGCTGTCAAGGACGTCGGTAGCGCTTTTCTTCGTGTTGTACCAGTTGACATTCAGGTCGAGTTGACCCGGCGCCACAACTGCTGCGGTCGGAGTTGCAATGAGCCCGGTCGGACCGGGAAGGGTGTTTGTGCTGCGGGCAATACCTGCCAACATCGCCAGTGAAAGCATCGTTGCAAGGGTAAGCATAGTCCTCATGGTAAGCTCCTTTCTGAAGGGATCAGAGGATATAGCGACCTTTCCAAAATTGTTCCGGTCGCTTTAGCTTGAGTAATTAGTGCATCGTTCATCGATCCTCTCCTTATCGCTCTACGATATCTATATACCTTATAACCACTCCTTCATCGTTTATAACTACTATTTAGAATAATTTTAATTATTAGTTTATGATATACTGCTGATACAGACATTCATGTGAACTATTAACAAATGTCTGGATACGATTTATGCCAGTCACAGTATCAAACGCTTTGCAAATCATGTGGGAGTAGCGGGTATAGAGGAAAAGCCTCACCGGGTTCAGAGATGCCGGTAATGGTATTGCCGCGCCAGGTATACGACACGGAACGCTGTGTTACCGGGTTACCGCCGATGGCCAACTGCTGCGTGAACGCTGGCAAATCGAAAGCGAAATTGATGACGTCACCTGCGAGAAGGTCGGTTACACAAAGGTATTCATCGCGGATGATTAGCGGAAGCGCGTTTCGATTACACGACGCGAGGACCTGCGCTGACCTTGCCCAGGTTGGAACGCGGACGCGCAGCGATCCAGGACGCTTCATAGTAATGGTCAATCGCCCATAATCCGGTAACCAACTGTATACCGAAACTTCAGGCGTCTCACGCGTGAAGGACAGATGTACCGTGACGCCTTCTGCGTCGCTGGTGACTGACTCTTTCCATGCGGTATAGAGTGCGCGCATCCCTTCCGGCACACAACATCCGACCATCGCCAGGTCAGGAATAATACAGGAATTCCAGTCGTTGATACCCACGTGCCCCAGGAAACCACCCGCATATTCCGAACGGAGAATTGCTAATCCTGCCTCAACCTCCGCGGAGGAACGACTGGCATGCCGGGCGCGATAAAACATTTCTACTTCCGGTGTCACGAAAAATTGAACGCGGCGGAGATAGTTGCGGATGAATCGTTCGATATGATCATAATATTCGGATAAGCCGGCATGCGCCAGGCAAGCCGCGATATTGACCATATCTCCGGTGATGCATGTCTCACTGGCAAAGACGCGTTCCGGGTTGCCATCCCAACAGACGGTATCGGGAAGATCCATCCGTTCCGGGAAGAAACCGGAATCACCGCCCATACGGGTGACAAAAGTATACACCCGACGTACCCAATCGAGCAGAGCGGCATCGCCAAAGGTTGCGGCGGCGTCTGCCACTCCCCATATTTCATGGGTATGTAAGTGCGTATGATCCGCGAAGCTGCCGTCCTCGCGGATGCGCCGGTCACCCAGGTTGGCCTGCATACCGGCGACTGTGCCGCGTGCCAGCATGGCGGCGAACGCCAATGCTTCTTTATCGCCAGTCAAACGCGCATAGTGCAGCACCGGCTCGGTGCTTACGCCATAATTATAAGTAACAAAAGTGTCATACCATTTCCCATTGTGATACGGGCCGCACCCACCGGCAAACCATGCCGTGTTTCCCTGTATTGTAGCCAGTGACTTCAAACCTAGAAAGAGCTTTCTCGCTGTTGTGCGCGCTGAAGCGTCGCCGGTGCGTGCAAATGTTTCAGCAAGGCTATACATGATCTTCCCGGTCGTCCAAGGAGAGATGTAATAGTGTGCAGGATCAACATCGCCCCCACAATAAATGCCCCCGGCCGCGAGCGCATACCCCTCTGCGGTCACATAACCGAGTAAACGCCGGCGCACGCCCGCGTCAACCTCCAGGCTATCGAGGCGTCCGGTCATATCACGCAGGTACATATATTCCCAATCCATGCGGCAATCACTGTCGCCGTTGGCGACCAGGTCTTCACCTGGTCGCCCAGGTGGACACTCCGCGAGGAAATTCGCAAAGCGACACGCGTAATCAAGATGGGGTCGCGGCGTCATCAACAGATACCGAAAAGCATCGTGCGCCATTTGCACCAAATCGAGATCCGGCGTCCTCGGTCGGTCGGCAGCCAGACTTTCCTTCGCCGTTACGGCGATGCGGAGATCGCTAATCTCACCCTGAAACCCCAGAGATTTGTCAGAGAACATAACACGCCTCATCGCGCCACCAGCAAGAAAAGTCTATCGTATCGAGAATCGTTGCCATACTTATTACCTGAAATCCAGAGAAAAATGCCACGTTCACGAACTGGCCTGGCTGGTAGCTATGCAAGTCGTCCATATCGCATTGTGTCGTGAGCCTGCTCCGCACAATGGAGATGCCGGTACGGTCTTCGGTCTGTATCCTTATATTGGCCACTGCGCTCTTTGAACCTTCCACCACCTGTTCCGAACGGGCCGCGGTGTGTACCAATTCCTGCTTCATATTCTTCAGCTGTGCGTCTATCTGCCAAGCGCAGCATACGCTTCGAAAAGAAAGCGATGAATCATAGAAATTACGACTCACCACAGATCTGACCTTGCGAGCAGGGAGATAAGTCTGCTATGATACGCGACACAGTATCTGTCTACCGGGAGGGGTATATGCATCAGCACGATCGAATAATCTTACGTGCGCTTGCGGTTCGCGTGGCAGAGATTGCCGCGTTGCCGACCATGGAGGAGAAACGAGTTCTCTGGAAGCGACATAACAGTCTGCAGCCGGTTCGTCCACTGGTGTTGCTCTTTCCAGAAGGCGCGTGGGGTGAGATGCTCCCGGAGTCTGTCCTGCAGTGCGAGGATGCGGAGGCACGAGGAATTGAATGGGGGCTGCGCGCAAAGATTTACGGTTTCGAACATTTCCAGAGCGATAACGTGGTGGAGAATACCATCATCGTGCAGAAGGTTATTCGCAACAGCGGATGGGGTCTGGACGCACAACACCATGCCAGCACCACCGCGCGGGGCGCCTGGGCCTTCAGCCCCGTTATCGCTTCTGCTGCGGATTTACTGAAGATGCGTATACCGGAGATCTCAGTTGACGAACAGGCCACCGCGGAACAGTTGGCGAAAATGCAGGAGCTATTCGGCGATATTCTGGATGTGCAACTTCGCGGCATCACACATATTTCCTTTCATTTGATGAGCCAGTATACGCAATTGCGCGGATTGGAAGAAGTGATGGTGGATATGTATGAAGAACCGGAAATGCTTCACGACGCAATGGCTTTTCTCGAAGCAGGACATCATGCAATCGTAAAGCAGTACCAGAACCTAAACCTGCTCAGCCTGAATAACGACGATACTTACCACTCTTCCGGCGGCGTTGGGTATACCGATGAATTGCCGGCCGCTGATTTCAATCCTGCATGCATTCGTCCCTGTGATATGTGGTCTTCTGCGGAAGCGCAGGAAATGGCGCAGGTTTCTCCCGAACAACACGCCGAATTTATTTTACCGTATGAGAAACGCCTGCTGGCGCCCTTTGGTTTGAATGGCTATGGGTGTTGTGAAGATTTGACGCGCAAATTGGATGATGTCTTCACCATCCCCAACATTCGCCGCATCTCCATTTCTCCATGGTCTGACGTCGATCTTTGTGCGGAAAAGCTCAAAGGTGACTATATCTTTTCCTGGAAACCGCACCCCGCGCATCTCGTCGGTGATTTCGATCCGGCACAAATTACCGACTATATTGCACATACGGTGGCGGTAGCGCGCGCCAATAGTTGTGTACTGGAAATGATATTGAAAGACACGCATACCTGTGATTTTCATCCTGAACGGTTTGACATCTGGTCAAAGATTGCCATGACTCTGGCGACGGAGGGCTGATGATGGTGGAATCATATCGTGTTGCGTTCATCGGTTGCGGCGGACGTGCACGTGGCCATGCCGGTGGAGTACAGGCGGATGAGCGCTGTGAGACCGTGGCACTGGTGGATGTGCGGCGTGACGCCGCGGAGGCCTTCAACGCCGACTATGGGTTCACCGGTGCACTCTATACGGATTATCACGAGATGCTGGCGCTGGAAAAGCCGGAAATCGTCATCTCCTGCCTCTGGACACCATTGCATCTGCCAGTCTTTCAGGCTTGTGCGGAAGCCGGGGTGCGTGCCGTGCTCTCGGAAAAACCGATGGCGCCGACCTGGGGAGCGTGCCGGGAGATGGCGCGTATCGCGGAAAACACCGGATGCCAACTCACCTTCTGCCACCAGCGCCGGTTTGCCCCCGGCAACCGTGCCATCCGGCAATGGGTCGCCGAAGGACTCTTAGGCGATATTGAGCGCCTGGATCTGTATTCGCCAATGAATCTGCTCGATTGCGGGACACACACTATCGATCAAGCGCTCAACTATAATCAGGATATCCCGGTGAAATGGGTGTTGGGTGCCGTCGATGGTCGTGAACCGATTAACTGGTTTAATGTAAGTGCGGAGTCTATGGCCATAGGGACGCTGGTCTTCGCAAATGGCGTACGTGCTGTGCTACAAGTAGGTGGTCCCAATATGGACCTGTGGGGTGGCGTACGCGTTATTGGTAGCGAAGGTTTCATTACGGCGGATTGGGGGGGTGTTATTTCACGCGCTGTTCTCTATCGCGATCCTGCCTGGCAACCTGAGACTTTCGCGAGTGAAGATGACGAACAAATGAAAGCGGCCATTCGCAACGCGGTGGATTGCTTGATCTCCGGCGCGGAACCGGTCCTGTCCTACCAGAAAGCCCTGCGCGCCAGTGAGGTGATCTTCGCCCTCTATGAATCTGTACGTCAGCACGCGCGCATCGACCTACCACTCGAAGGCGTTACGGATAATCCTTTTATTACTATGCTGGAACGTGGCGACTTTTCCAGAGTTTGAATACCGAGATATCTCACATCAGTGCGGTCGCTGCAGACGCCCATTGCGACGCGCTTGGTTTTGCACAAAGATCAATGGTAATCAGACATCCGGGGCCAGCCGTCGTGCTCGGGTGTATCCACGAGTATATATGAGCAGGGCCAAGGGTAACCGCTGGTACACGGGATGACCACCTACTGTATAGGGATCACAATTGTGCTGGACTGAAGGTTTACCACTTATGCAGAACATGAAAATCGGTTTCATCGGCCTGATGGAAGACGACTCCCCCCAGAATTTCTGGGATGTCATGCAGCATGTCGCCACTCTTGGTTACGAGGGGTGTGAAAGTGCTGAAGACCTGCTAAAAGGTGATGTCGTTGCCAACCTTCAACGCTTCCATAATCTCGGGTTGCAAGTCATTACGGTTTCAACGAGCACGAAGCAATTACGCGACGACGTGGATGCCGTCATCGCAAAGGCCCACGTTTTGCAAGCCCCGCATGCTTCCATCTGGTGGAGTGCCTGCGCCTCGCGGGAGGAGATACGCCGGGACGCTGACATCTTCAACCGTGCTGGGAAGAAATTAGCTGCCGCGGGCATCACCCTCTGCTATCACAACCATGAACACGAATTTCGTCATCGCTTCAACGGCCTGTATGCACTCGATCTGCTGGCGGAATATACCGATCCGCAGGCGCTTTCGTTTGAAATTGATATCGCTTGGGTCACTTACGGCGGTGAAGATCCGGTGAATGTGCTGAACAAATACGCGGGTCGCGTAGCCGCAATCCATGTCAAAGATCTGTTCTGCCTCGATGCACGCGGCCAGTTCACTGCTACCGGTACCGGCATTGTACGGGTTCGCGAATCCGTGCGTACCGCTATTGATACCGGCGTAGCCTGGGCGGTCATTGAACAGGACAGCCTCCGCAATTTATCCGCTCAGGAGACGCTTACGCTGAGTTACCTCTATTTGAAAGAAGCCGGACTTGTATAAACAGGAAACGGCACTTAGCTTCTCTAGCCCGCATTATTCATGAACACATGAATAATGCTTTGGCTAGCCGAAGCTTTATTCGCTTTGCGAATAAAGCGGGCTAGATAAGCTAAGAGCCGTTACTGTTGCGCCTTAGACGAAACAACACCAGCAGCATCTGTTTGTTTGACAGTCCCTATCTTCGCCCATATACTACAAATCAACTCATTGAATCAGTAGTTTTTACCGGTAAAGTCTGCGTCATATAAGGAGCGTTTGCCATGCGACACCTCTGGATGATCTGGTTATGTCTCTCGCTGGTTCTGCTTGGTGATTTAGTGGTATGCGCCACGGAAACCGAGAATCACGGCATCCGCATCCTCCCTGCGCAGGGACCGGTGCAGATTGACGGCAAATTTGCGGATTGGGATCTATCCGGCGGCATCTTTGCCTGTGGCGATGTTGAGAATATGCGCGATCAATACAGCGTATGGTTTCACGCCATGTACGATGCACAGTATCTCTATGTGCTGGCACGTTGGCAAGACCCGACACCGCTAAACAATCCGGGTAGTAACACCGGCGACTTTGGCTTCAATGGCGATTGCTTGCAGATACGCTTTATTTTCGACGCCGACACCCCGATCGAACGCGCCTCCCACTGGACGTGTTGGCGCGACCGCAACCTCCACGATACGATGGATGTTGCGTATGGACGAAAATTTGAGGGGGGTGGAATCAAAGATGCGCGTGCGGAAGGCGCGCAGATGGCCTGTCAGATAGACGCGGACGGCAAAGGATATACGCAGGAAATGGCAATCCCCTGGAAGTTGCTGGTGAAAGATGGACGGCCGATCAAACCCGGCGATACACCACACCTCACCATCGAGCCTAACTTTACCGCCGGACAATTTGGTCGTATCACCATTAAAGATATTTTCAACAGCGCCATCGAAAAGCCGGACCGTATCTTCACTTTTTCCGCAAGCCCCCATTGGGGCATCACCAGCGTATTGGCCGTTGCTGCAGTGGTGCCGCAACCCGTGCGATTGGCTGATGGGCGCATCTTTCCAGTCTCAATGCGGGATCGCGTTCCGGTTGTCGATTGGACCGGAGTGATTAAGAAATTCGAATGGCCGGGATTTAAGCCGATCAGTTTTACTATGCCCGAAGATGGATACATTTCGCTGAACATCTGTGCAGCGAATGGCACGGTAGTGCGCCAACTGCTCAACGCGGCGTTCTATCCCAAAGGTGAGCATACCGTACAATGGGATGGCCTGACCACGCCGGTCTACCGAACTCCGGGACAACCGGCGTCGACCGGTGTTTACGCCTGGAAAGCCATTGCGCACCCCGGTTTCCACTTAACCTTGCGTGGTTGGGCCAGTTATGGCGGCAGTGCGCCGTGGGAGAACAGCCCCACCTCTACCTGGGGAGGCGATCATGGTTTGCCTTCCGCGTGCGTCACTGATGGCGAACGCATGTATCTGGCGTGGAACGGCGCGGAAGGCGGACGCCACCTGCTGGCTACCGATTTTCAGGGTAATGTGCTCTGGGGTCTAAAAAATACCACGGGCGCCTATGATCCCAACATCATCGCCGTCGACCGCGGCACCGTCTATATTTTGCATCAATATGATGCGCGCATGAAGCAAACCATCAGCCGCGCCGACACCAAACAGGGAATCTACACCTATTGGAAAGGACGCGACTCCACCGTGCTGCCAATAAGTGCCGTCTGGGAAGACCCTGCCGGTAAGGCGGACCATTTCCTCGGGTTGGATGCAAAAAATGGCCTGTTGTACGCCACGACCGACGAAGTGCTGGCGGTACTGGACGGTGAAACGGGGAAAGTTGTGCGTACCTGGCCGTTGACTGGTGGCGCCTTCGTACACGCGGTAAGCGATACTCTGGTCTATGTCGTCGTCAATGGCAATGCCGTAATCGCCATCGACCCCACGACAGGCAGAACACGTACTGTAGTGCAGGGATTACAGCACCCCTGGGGTATTGCCAGCGATGCTGCCGGACAACTGTATGTCAGTGTACGCGACCCAGATGAGCAGGTGCAAGTGTTTACTTCTACCGGTAAGCGTCTGCGTGCTATAGGACGCCGCAATGGCCGCGCACCGTTGGGCCCGTTCCAGGCAGATGGCATGGCCAATCCGATGGGCGTCGCCGTCGATCCACAGGGAAAACTCTGGGTGATGGAATCGGACTTCTTTCCCAAGCGCGTCAGTGTGTGGGATGTGAAGACCGGCAAGTTGCTGAAGGAGTTCTTCGGTCCTACGCATTACGGTGCCAGTGGTGGGGCAATTAACCCGCGCGACCCGAACGTAATGGTCGGTGAAGGCTGTGAGTGGCGACTCGATCCAACCACGGGGCACGCCCGCTGTATTGGTGTGATCGACCGCACTATTCACAGCTTCGCCAACTATCGCGAAGGTCGTAATAGCCGTCTGTACTTGTATACCAGCATTGGCAGCTATGGGGATGCAACATTGCGTATCTTCGAACGCCTCGGAGAAGGTAAGTATCTACGGCGCGCGGAATTTCGTCCGATTCGTGCCCAGAACCATCTGACTGGCGCTGAACTATGGACCGACGCGAATGGCGACGGGCGCGAACAACCGATCGAACTCCAACGCAGCGACGGATGGCTGAACACCTGCGGCTCGAATAGCTGGTCCATCAACCTGGGCTTAGATGGCACGATTTTCGGCTTTAACTCCGCTACAAACAAGCTGATGCGGTTACCGATCGCCGGCTTCACTCCATGCGGTGCGCCGCGGTATGACCTGACTGCACAGGAAATCTTACCCGATACCTTTACCGCCGGTTACCAGAATAATTATAGTTGCGCCATGCCGGACGCGGAAAATACTCGACTATTGACCATCGCCATGGGCCAGAAGGACGAGGATACTCAATGGCGCTGCTATGATTTAAAAACCCAGGCGCTGCTCTGGACATACCCAAACCCGTGGTTCCAGGTGCATGGGTCGCACCATGCCCCGGTGGCGGAACCCGGCCTCTTCCGCGGCGCTTATGGGCCCATCGGCATCGCCAAACTGCCGGTAGTGGGTACCGTATGGGCGATTAATACTAATTTAGGCGAGTGGCATTTACTCACCGGTGATGGTTTCTACCTCGCGCACGCCTTCCAGGGTGATGTCTTCAAATGGCAATGGCCATTGACTGCCGTTCCCGGGGTAAGCATGGACAACGTCCCGCCGGGCAGTGGGCAGGAAGATTTCGGGGGCTCGATGACGCAAGGCGCTGATGGAAAAGTCTATCTGCAGTCCGGGAAGAATGCCGACTGGAATATTGAATTGCAGGGAGTGGAGAAGATCGTCGCCTTGCCAGGAGGCCCCCTCACCATAAGCGATGCTGATACCCGACAGGCGCTCCTTTTCCGTGAACGCGCCTTGCAGGCGCAGGCGGCCACAAAACACTACACGGTTAAACACCTGACGCCGGCATTCACCGGTAAGCTTAGCGATGATTTCGCCGGATGCGAGGTTATGCAGTATCAGAAAACCGACGACGCGGTCGTTCACTCAACACTCGCGCGGGATGACCAGCATCTCTATCTGGGCTGGGAGGTGAAGGACAGTTCTCCCTGGGTAAACGGAGCGAAAGATTGGGGACAACTGTATTGCAACGGCGATACAGTAGATTTCCAGATCGGCGCCGACGCCACACTTGATCCTAAACGCGTGGACGCCACCGCGGGTGATCTGCGCCTTTCCATCGGCAATTTCCTGGGCACGCCCACAGCGGTGCTCTACCGAAAAGTCTCCGCCATCAAAAAACCGCGCACCTTCACCTCCGGTGTGATCGCCGGATATGTGATGGATTATGTTGACATCGTGGCCGACGCACAAATCTCGGTGAAAGTGGATCCGGGACGGGGATATGTCGTGGAAGTCGCCGTGCTGTTGACCACCCTCGGTCTGGCGCCGAAGGACGGCCAGATCCTGCGCGGCGACATCGGCGTCACTCACGGCGACGCCGCCGGTCAGCGCACACAACTGCGCACCTACTGGAACAATCAACAAACCGGCCTGGTGGCGGACGCGGTATTCGAACTGCAGCTCACCCCGGCCAACTGGGGGGAGATGCAATTCTAACCCGCTTTCTTCGCGAAGCGAAAAAGCTTCGGCTAGCTGTAGCATTATTCATGCGTTCAAGAACCATGCGGGCTAGCCCGATCATACATAAAGATTTTGTATCTGTTGGGAAGAACTGTGACCTTATTCGACGCGTATGGATGATACGGGATAACCGGAGCATACATCCGAAATCATCGCCGCAGGTGGTGTTATGAGGACCTGGAATTGGTCGGAGATCAGACGGAAAGGTGGGCGTCTTCTCGCGTGGGTAGTTGGCGTCGCCGTCGTCTCGTGGGGCGCCCACGCCATATGGGTGTGGTATTTAAACCGACCGCCCCACTACTCTTTTTATGTGCCCCCGGTGCCTTCACCCAACGCATTGGACGATTTTCACCGCGCCGCCGAGGCGATCACGGGACGTAAAGCGTTAGGTGTTGTCATCCCGGATTGGCGCCGGCACGCTCTCGTGCGTTCCGAGAAGTCGTTGTGGGACTTGCGGAACACGCCTCTGCCGCAAGATCGTGTGCCGCGCGCGGCATTAACGTCCTTTCTGCAACATAATACCAGGGCATTACAGTTGATTCGCGAAGGGTTCACGCATCCGTATGCCCTGCCCGTCGCAGAAAACGAATCGTATCAGCAATTCACCGACCACAATCGTCAGTATGCAGCATGGCATCAGAGTTGTCAGGAGTTATTGGAAATCCGGGCCTTATACTGCCTGCAGGGCAACTCTCCGCGCGTGATCGCAGAGGCATTGGTCGATTTCATGCACTGCCAGATGCTTTGCTCGCCGGGATGCCGGTTGCCGTTGGAGACCGGCATGGTTGAGCTGCGACCGCTGGCCGCTCGCCTCTCCATCGCAGATTCCCGTGCCATTTCCGTACGGCTGGCAGGCTTCTGCCGCTCGCGCCGCAGTTATGCGGAAGCTACGGAAAGCGAGCGCACCCAATATCTTAATTATCTTACCGCCGCTTTCCGCGATGGCTTTGGGTCAGATTGGGTGACGAATCGCTGGAAGCTGGGGACTGAATGTGTGGAGCCCAGCCCAACGCAAGATCGCGGTGCGGTGTTGGGACTCCTCTACGCCTACACCGTCTCCAATGCCCGGGTACCTGCACTCGCCGACAGGTATCTGACCTCCTGCATCACCGCTGCCCACCAACCATGTAGCAGTCATCTGTCTTTTCCCACCCCGCCGACCGATCCCATCAACTACAGTGTGTTTGGCTGGGACGAGCGGGAAAAAGATCGGGTGGCGTGGGCCTTACAGGCATTCAAAGATGATGCCTTGCTGCTCACATTCATCCTGGAAGGTTATCGCAAAGCGCATGGAGCGTACCCCACAACGCTGCAGCAGCTCATCGCCGATGGCTGGCTGTCGACACTGCCCGTCGATGCATTTACGCTCAAAGACACCATCTGTTATCGACGCACCGGCGTCGGCTACATCCTATACAGCCGCGGACCGGATGGGAAGGATGACGGCGGGAAGGCCATCTGTGGTCCGTGCAACCTTGTCGGGCCGGACAGCAAACGCGATGTGGTCTTCGGTTTCAATACCGAGGCGGAGTCGAACTCGAACTCCGGACGGCTGTAGGAGAGTGTCGGACTGCGCGCCCATATACTGTTGCGTTGGAGCTGACTGTCCCCAGGCGCACAATCGCATGGATACCGCGGATTAACCCGGTATCGTATGATCCATATCCATCGCGGGTTCTTCTGAGCAGAGGCCGGTGATGCGATGCGCCGGCACTCCGGCGACTGTACAGTGCGCCGGCACGGGATGCAACACAACGCTGCCCGCCCCCACCCGCGCGCCTTCGCCGATTTCGATATTGCCGAGAATCTTTGCCCCGGCGCCAATGAGCACCCCACGGCGCACCTTCGGGTGACGGTCACCAGTCTCTTTGCCAGTGCCGCCCAAAGTTACCTCGTGCAGCATGGAGACATTATCCTCGACCACTGCGGTCTCGCCGATGACGACCCCCGTCGCATGATCGATGAGAATGCCCGCACCGATACGTGCCGCCGGGTGGATATCGACGGCGAACTCCTCAGCGATGCGGCTTTGTAGAAAGAGCGCTAACGCCTCGCGTCCTTGCGACCAGTAGTGGTGTGCCACACGATAGGACTGCAACGCCTGGAATCCTTTGAAGTAGAGGATCACCACAAAGTAGCCGCGGCAGGCTGGGTCGCGGTCGACCACGGCCTGCAAGTCTCGTCGGCAACTATTGACGATCGCCGGATCCGCCGAAAACGCCTCCTGAATCAGGTCACGCATAGCGAGTTCACCTAAAGTGGAACTCGCAAGCTTACTGGCGAGTAGAAAACTCAACGCATCCGCCAATGTGGGGTGGTTAAGCACAACCGTATGAAAAAAACTCGCCAACGTAGGTTCCTGCACTGTCTGCAGTGTGGCCTCGTCGCGGATAGCCTGCCAGATGGCATCGTCTGTCACCAGCGCAGTCCGATTGCCCTGCATGTTCGTCAGTTCCATCCTACGCTCCTTAACCGTTTCGTCCCTTCCGGTGCTCCCAGAGAGGATTCTATTATACCGAAAAGTATGGATTTGCTGTTCAATTGGTCGCATTGAGATCAAAACACACGACGAGTTAAAAAATTCAACCTCAAAAGGTGTATTTGCTGATAGAGAAAAACGCGTATAATAGCACCATGTCAGCCGCCGAAGCGCGCTATATCGAAGTAATCAAACATACCTTCATCCTAACGGCGTATACCGACATGGCGAAGGTGGAAATCGTTGCTGGTCCCTGGACGTGCGCCATTGGCGCAAACCCGGATGGCAAGGACAAGCAGAAGGTTGGCGATTGTCGAACGCCGGAAGGCCGCCATTTGTTGGTGAGCATAGAACAGAGCGCGACATGGCGGTGTGTTGATGAATTCGCTTATGGGCCCTGGTTCCTACGCTTGGCCGGTTTGGAATCCACCAACGATGCCTGGATCGGCATCGCCATACACGGCACTTGCCACCCTGAAACAATCGGAACCAGATCCTCTCACGGATGTATACGCCTCCTCAACGAGCAGATCACCGTCCTGAAAGAGTTGGTCAGACCGCAGGAAACACAAGTGATGATATTACCATGACCCATAACAAGAGTCGTGGTCATTTTGCAGGTTCACGTTCTCGCGTTCGTGCGCAACGAATGATGCTGGGTGAAGACCGATCAGGCCGATCCGCAATTGAATCCTGGGCTTTCAAGCCAACTAAATGAGCGTCCGCTTCGCGGATGCAGGCAAAGGAATCACACATGACCGAATTCAATGGGTTAGGGTTGCATCTCGGGAATTTGTCGCGCTTATCGCATGCGGAAAGCCGTTCGCTCTCCGCAGAGAATCCGACGGGGGAGAAGGGCAAAGGGGGTATGGCGATCGACCCCGACCATAGACCTTCCAACGGTCTGGGTCAGGGGTGGAAAGTGCGCCCATGCATCACCATTCAACCGGGAGAGACCGTGACCCTGGCGAATATTACCGGTCCCGGTGCGCTGCAGCATCTCTGGATGACTTCCGCTCACCCGCGTTTCGCTATATTGCGCATCTTCTGGGATGGGCAGGAGCAGCCCAGTGTCGAAACGCCTTTTGGTGATTTCTTCGCCAACGGCTGGGGGGTCTATGGGCAACTCTCCAGTCTGCCTGTCTGTGTGAACCCGGGCTCTGGGATGAATGCCTTTTGGGAAATGCCGTTTCGCAAACACTGCCGCATGACCCTGGAAAATATCGGACAGCAACCGACAATATTATATTACCAAATTGATTATACGTTGACTGATGTACCAGAAGACTCTGCCTACTTTCATGCCCAGTTTCGCCGCGTGAATCCACTTCCTTTTCAGCAAGTCTATACGATTCTGGAGGGGGTGCGCGGTTGGGGGCACTATGTTGGGACGGCCCTGTGCTGGGGCGTGAATAACACCGGCTGGTGGGGAGAAGGCGAGATTAAATTCTATCTGGATGGGGACACCGATTTCCCCACCATCTGCGGCACAGGCACCGAGGACTACTTCCTCGGGTCGTATAATTTCGATCCCGGCATGTCCAACCAATGTACCTTCGGCAATCTCCGCAACCAGAGCAATCATTATCAGGATTTCACCACCCCTTATTCCGGTCTGCATAATATTATACGGCCGGATGGCGTCTATCAGTCGCAAATGCGTTTTGGGCTATATCGCTGGCATATTATGGATCCTATCCGTTTTACACGAGATTTGCGGGTGACCATACAGGCTCTCGGGTGGCGCGCAGACGGTCGCTATCTGCCATTGCAGGATGATATCTCCTCAACGGCTTTCTGGTATCAGTCTCTGCCCACTGCGCAGTTCCCACCGTTGCCGAATCGTGATCAATTGGAAGTCGTGTAACACACCACAAAATAGCGGATCACACCGAATACCTGCCTTATCGTTTGTCGGTGTAAACACACCACGGCGTACACATTGCGACGATGAACATTACATCGAGCCAGTGTTCGGCATCACCGTTATCGAGCACACACATGCGTTTTTTGCTCACCAGGTCAGGTCTCATATGCTGTGCTGGACGGGCTTAAGCCGGCATCACCATGACGGTGTGGAGCGACAAGGCGCCCCACACTATGGCCGTGCGCGACAGTTGGGCCACGGATCCTATCGGCAATTTGCATAACTCGGTCCATCGTCCCACCGTCCCATTTCGCGCTGACAACTGGTTGGTGAATCAGGTCGTCGCGGCGAATGTCTGACCCACGATCAGAGATGGAGAAATGATAAATGGAGCGCTTTTCTGTTACGTATGCTCTTCTGGCCGACGACCTTAACGAGGCTCGTCGCAAAGCGTTTGATATCTGCGTAGAGCAGACGGTGGAATTTCCATACGACTTGATCCCCAATGCATACATCCAGACGGAAATCGTAGGACATATCGAGTCGCTGGACACACTGGCACCGGGACGTTTTCGCGCGGTGATCTCCTATCATGAGGACACTGCCGGGACGGACTTTACCCAGTTCCTGAATGTACTTTTTGGCAATACCAGCATCAAACCCGGTGTGCGTGTCGACGCCTTCACCCTGACTCCAATGCAGTTGGCAACCTTCACCGGCCCTCGTTTTGGCGTCGCAGGCTTGCGTGCCCGCACCGGCGTTGTTGGGCGTCCGCTCCTATGTTCCGCGCTCAAACCGCTGGGACTTGATTGCCATGCGCTAGCCGACATTGCTTATCGTTTCGCGCTCGGTGGGATCGACGTTATCAAGGACGATCACGGCCTGGCGAATCAACGTTATGCCCCGTTCGAGGAACGTGTCGCGCGCTGTGCGGAAGCCGTCCAGCGCGCGAACGCAGAAACCGGCGGTAATTGTCTGTATCTTCCCAATGTCACCGCTGACGCCGGATACACCCTAACGCGCGCGCGGTTCGCTCAGCAAGCGGGCGCTGGTGCGGTCATTATCTCCGGAGCTTTAACGGGTTTTGATACACTGCGCGCGGTGGCCGGCGACGATCAAGTAAATTTGCCGGTCTTCATGCATCCAGCTTTCAGCGGCAGTTTCACCGTTGCCCCGGATGCGGGCTTTTCCCATTTTGCCTTTTATGGGCAACTCATGCGCCTGGCAGGTGCTGATGCAGTCATCTTTCCCAACTACGGGGGACGCTTCTCGTTCAGCCGCGAGGAATGCGCCGCCATTGCGCAAGGGTGTCGATGTAATATGGGCTCCTTACGCTCTGCCCTCCCTGCCCCCGGAGGCGGCATGAACTTTGAAAATATCGGTGATATGGTCGCCTTCTACGGGTCGGACGCGATCTTCCTCATCGGCGGTGGTCTATTCCGCCACAACCCGGACATCACGGAGGGTGTGAGAACCTTGCGCCGTCTACTGGAACAGTGCCTGGAAGCTTGATCGCGAACCCGCTGCGTGATCGGCTCATTCGACAGCAACGATTGCCGTCGCCAGCATTCGCGCTTCATTCAAACAAACACATGATGCCTTTGCTGTATTTCATATTGCGCGAACAAGACGAATCTGCCTACAATATGCTGTCATGAAGTATGTCTCCGGACTGGACGGCCTGCGCGCGCTAGCCTGTTTTCTGGTGATTGTGTTGCACTACGGATATTTCTCCGCGGGCTGGGTCGGCGTCCAACTCTTTTTTGTTTTGAGCGGCTTTCTCATTACACGCATATTGCTGGAGAATAAGCCGTTGCCCCTTGGGCAATACTTGAAGTCGTTTTATCTGCGGCGCGCCTTGCGCATCTTCCCGTTGTATTTTGGGGTACTGGTTGTTGCGCTACTCGTCGATCACCTGTGCCGGCTTTCCAGCGGCCAACAGGCGGCGCAATGGGCAACCCTCTTCACCTATACCTTCAACTGGTATATCCTCGACCCACATCATACAGTGTTGCTCACCGGATGGGGGCATTTCTGGAGTCTGGCGGTTGAAGAACAGTTTTACCTGGTCTGGCCGTTTCTACTCTATGCCATCCCGCGCGCGCGCATGCAGACCGCAATGCTGGCGGTGATCGTTGGGGCTTTTCTGCTGCGCCTCGTCATCGCGATAGTCACCCCCATACTCGCGCAGCACTACGGTATGGATCACGTACAAACACCATATATCCTCACCTACTACAGCACCTTCACGCAGGTTGATGCCTTCGCCATCGGCGGTTTGGTTGCCACAGGATTCTTTGATAGGGTATTGGTGACCACGAAACATCTCGTATGGGCGCTGATGGGCGTCGTGGTCATGGGTGGCACCATCGGCGTCTTTGCCTGGACGCGGGGGTATCTCTCCCTCGCCCAATGTTGGCAAGGTGTCGGCGTGGTGGGGCAACCGGATCTCTACTGGTTCTATGTCTACGGATTTACGGCACTCAACCTGTTCTTCGCATTACTCATCCTCGCCGCTAAGCAAGGGACACTTCCGTTCTTCTCCCACCCCTGGCTGACGCGCGTCGGCATCATTTCCTATGGTATTTACGTCTTCCATAACCCGTTGCTGCTGATCCTGCGCCATTACATGCCAGTCGATTGCTGGACCCCCGCCGGCTTCGCGTTATTCCTGGGCTACTGCCTGCTGCTTTATCTCATATCCCTGGGTAGCTATAATCTCTTCGAACGATATTTCCTGCTTTTAAAAGATAAACTGGCGCCCTACGATAACACCACCACCCCAGCGTCATTGACTGCGTCGACCAGTGTACCGTATACGGGATTGGCAGAGGGTGCGCCTGTGTAGCAGTCCGTATGATTCTTGTTTCATTTCCACGGGAGCGCCGCCACTGCCATCTGAGCATTCGCAACGAGTATATCCCGCTTTATTCGCGAAGCGATTAAAGATTCGGCTCGCAGCCCGCGGATAAAGTCTCGTCGGCGCTGCCACCGATCTTTTCGCGTGATGCTTCACACTATATCTACCGTCTATGCCTTCATAGAATCGCAGATATCGTGTTCGCCTGACGCGAAAATATCGGCATCAGCGCACAACGATACTTTATCCACGGGCTGCTAGCTGGAGCATTATTCATGCGTTCATGAATAATGCGGGATAGGTGCTAACTGCGAAAGTCTACCAGCGCAGTACCGTCGCTTGAAATTGCTGCTTCCCTTGCGGAGTGGTGTTATACATCAGCACGATCATTTTTCGCCCGTCCGGCGCAACGTTATACCAAAAGTTATCATCCGTTTTTCCGGATAACGTCCACCAGTTCTCCAAATTAAGCCGTTGCATGGCACAGAGTTTGCCGGGCCGTTGGTAAATGGCGAGAAAGTTTCGATCGTAGCGATTCTCCAATAGACTACTCAATTTCGAAAAACGTGCGGTGAGTTTATTGTAGAATTGCTGCTGACTTTTCGGCCACACAATGCAGGACACGAACTGACCGTCGTCCGCGACAAGACCACCGTGACAGACACCCTCGGGAATGAAGGACCATGCATCTCCGGTCAATGGAGCATATGCCCGCCAGCGGTTCCCTCGCGACTGCAGAAGATAGTTCGTCCCCCCATATGGTATCTCGTGATTCCAGGTACTGGAACCACTTTTCCGCCCGGCAGCAGTATAAATGGCCCCGTTATCTGCAAGAACGACCCCGCCTGACATACAGGACGCTTCCATCCCATCTTCGGGTTCATCCTTGAATGTCATCCAATCCGTGCTGGTGTAGCGCTTTACCCAGTGTATCTCTTTAGCCTGAAGGCGCATTGTGTAATAGGCGAAAAGGCTGCCTTCCGGGGCGATAACGCAGGGACCGGCATCAAGGATGATGCCGTGTCCAGGCAAAGTACCACGCGCGATTTCCCGATTGCCATCAAAAAGGATCAACGGCTGGTCAGTAAAATCCCCGCGACGCGACCAGAGCAGGACGCGTCCATCCTTCAACGGTAAAATACGTGGGTCGCGGACTGGAAAATGCGGTACCACCCGGTCTGCGCACAATAGCGACCCGCGCCATTGGCGAATACGCACGCCATCACCGTCCGCCGTCACCGAAGCGAAGTAGCGGTAGTCCTCGGACGCGCTTCGCCAGCACCCATGCTTCCAGGGATCAAGCGTGCTGGTGGCTGTAAAGTGCGGTACGGAAATATTCGCTTTCCAGCGCACCTGACCACGCCAGTCGCGAAAAGTGAAACGCGTGAGGGAATCCTGGAGTAAAAATCCGGCATTGTCACAGTAGAAGAATGACGAGGCGGTGATATAATGGCCCACAATTTTGTAGCGCGTTTCATAAAACCACCACCCCAGCCCTCCGAGTATCACTGCTGTCAGCAACACGAGCACAAACCAGATGCGCGGAGGCCAGGGTCGCGACGCGACCAACAGTTCAGGAGTCGTGTTGAGGAGCACCGTCATGGCGGATGGCTCTTCCTTGGGACATTAAGTTCACAATGGCGTTGCTGCATAGTAGCAAAAATGCCAAAACCAGGCAACGGACTGTCTGCACAAAGAACGGCGTTTTACCAGTTCACCGTTCGGGTGATTGATATCCGCGTAATCGCAAAGAGTTGCTCACGACAATAACAGAGCTGAACGCCATGGCTAGCGCGGCGAACATGGGTGACAGTTCCCCGAGCATTGCCAAAGGCGGCGCTACGGAAGCCAGAGGCGCCAGTACTCCGGCGGCGATCGGAATTCCCAGTATATTATAGAAAAAAGCCCAGAATAGATTTTGTTTAATAATTTGCAATGTGCGACGACTGAGATCGATGCCCACCACCACGTTACTCAGGTTGTCGCCGATCAGGGTGATGTCTGAGGCCTCCAATGCCACGTCAGCACCGCTCCCTACGGCAATGCCAACATCGGCCTTTGCCAGTGCCGGCGCGTCGTTGATGCCATCGCCGACCATGGCCACCACCGCGCCTTCCTGCTGCAAACGGCGAATCACCTCGGCTTTTTGGGCCGGGAGCACCTCAGCGATAACCTGGTCGACGCCCACTTGCACCGCGATAGTATCCGCGACCGCGCGATGGTCACCGGTGAGCATGATCGTGACCAGTCCCAGCGCGCGCAATCGCCGCACCGCTTCCGGTGCGCCCTGTCGAATAGTATCCGCTACTGCAATCACTCCCAACAAGTCACCATCCACCGCGACATAGAGCGGCGTTTTGCCGATAGCAGTCAGCGCCGCGACTTCTACGGAAAGGTGGGCGATGTCGATAGCGTGTTCCAGCATCAGTGCGGCGTTGCCGATTAACACCCGCCGACCCTCCACCTCTGCATCCACGCCGAACCCCGGCAATGCCTGGAAGGCGCTCACCAGGGGTAACACCAGGCCACGTGCTGCTGCCGCACGCACAACCGCTTCCCCCAGTGGGTGCTCCGAGTTTCCTTCCGCCGCCGCTGCGATAGTCAGCAACGCTTCTTCGCTGCCGGCAGTTGTGAGAAGTTGCGTGACCACTGGTTTTCCTTGTGTAAGCGTGCCGGTTTTATCCAGTACGATGGTCGTCAGCGCCTGCGCGCGTTCAAGGACTTCGCCGCCTCTGATGAGAATGCCAAGTTCCGCCGCGCGTCCGGTTCCTACCATGATGGCTGTGGGGGTGGCCAACCCCATTGCGCATGGGCAAGCGATAATAAGCACGGCGATGAGATGCAACAACGCCGCCGGCAAGGACGCCAGGAGCAACCAGATCAGCAGGGTGGCAAGGGCGATCACCAGTACCACCGGTACAAAAATGCCGGCCACACGGTCGGCTAATCTCTGGACTGGCGCTTTTGACCCCTGTGCCTGTTCTACCATGCGAATAATCTGTGCCAATACGGTGTCACGTCCCACACGGGTTGCACGGAAAGTGAAGCTGCCGGTCTGGTTCAGTGTAGCGCCGAACACCTGATCCCCCGCACCTTTGTCGATCGGCAGCGATTCGCCGGTCAACATCGACTCATCAACGGCAGAATGTCCGTCAGTGATCTCGCCATCAACAGGCACCTTCTCACCAGGACGCACAACCACTAGATCACCAGGTACAACCAGTGCAATCAGAATTTCAACCATTTCCCCGTCGCGCATTACGCGCGCGGTGCGTGCTTGCATTCCCATCAAACGTCGGATGGCCTCCGAAGTACGACTGCGTGCCCGCGCTTCAAAATATCGTCCAAGGAGGATTAACGCGATGATCACCACCGAGGTATCAAAATATAGGTAGTGCAAGATGTCACTGCCCGCATGCGGCATGAGGAACCAGGAAGGTCGTAGCACAACCAGCATACTGTAGCCCCACGCCGCAGAGGTACCCAACGCGATAAGCGTATTCATGTCCGCGGAAAAATGGGCTAAACCTTTCCAGGCTCCTGCGTAAAAGCGCCAACCCGGTCCAAATTGGACTACTGTGGCTAGTATCAGCAACCCCCAGGCCAGGTCGGTATTCATCCGCGGGCTGAGTGAAAAGTGGAGGAGGAGGGTCAAGTGGCTGACAAGTGTAACCACGGCGCCCAACACACCAGCAATCCATAGATCGCGCCGTAATAGCGATAATTCACGAGCACTGCGTTGCCGTGGAAGATCCACGGCTTCTTCTCCATCATCCGCGATAATAGTCGGCACCGCCAAAGGCACTTCATACCCGATATTGCGAACTGCCGTATATAACACGGTGGGAGTCGTTATACCGATCAGGTAGTGCACTGTAGAAAAATTCGTGGCGAGGTTCACATTGGTCGAGAGTACCCCGGGAGTATTGGATAGCACCTTTTCAATCCGCGCCACGCACGCCGCACAAGTCATACCTGCAATCGGAAAGGTCGCAACGCCTTCGTCCACCTCGTAGCCGGCGTCGCGTATCGCAGTTACCAGATGATCCGCCACGATCGTCGCTTCATCGAAGGAAATCGTCGCCACTTGGGTAGCAATATTCACCGTTACCGTGGTTACCCCCGGCTCGTTTCCCAATTGCCGTTCAATTGCCGCCGCACAACTCGCACAATGCATCCCGATTATCGGTAGTTCTATCTGCTTCACTGCCTCATTAAACCCCGCTATGTACCACGGTAAACCCCAGCGTTTCTATTACTTTCCCCAGGCTCTCTGAAGTGGTGAGTGTGTCATCAAAATTGATGAAGGCCAGCGTTGTCGTCAGATCAACTGACGCCGCAACGACTCCCGGCGTCGTCAGCAAGCGGCGTTCAACACTCTTTGCACATCCTGTACAACTCATCCCCTGCACCTGAAACTGCACTGTCGCCATAAGTCACCGTCCTCTTTACCCCGTGGGTATTGTAGCACATAAGCCCTTCACGATTACAAAGAGTTTACCCACTGGCGTCATGCAACGATCGCCATACGACCTCTTTTTCTCATTTCATCGGAAAAATGATGTGCCATATATCGGAAATAGTCAAAAAGATCGTATCATATAGCAGCTACCGCGCTTCGATGTCCGAACCTCTCTGGCACAGTGATCGAAATGCGCGATGCGAAAGTATGCAACTGACGCGCACTGGTTAGAGTCCGGGATCGAATTCCTGCTTCTTCACCTCACAGATATAGCAGGCGCATCACGGATACCGATAGGACGATACATGGAAGAGCACAACGAGCGTGTTGCAGAACAATCTGGTGAAGTGCGACGCGATGCCACATGGGTGGTGTTGGCGCAGCGTGGTGATGCCGATGCATTTCAGCAGCTCTTTCTCGCCTATCAGCGTCCGGTATATGCTATTGCACTGCGCATGATGGGTAACGCCGAAGACGCCGCGGACCTGACTCAAGAGACGTTCGTGCGCGCATATCGGCAGCTAAATCATCTGCGCGCCGGTGAAACTTTCGGCCGTTGGATTCGTGTAATTGTCACAAATCTTTGCCGCGACCACCTCAAACGAGTACGTCCAACAGTGTATTCACTTGACGCCCCACCACCCGGAATGGACTCCCTCTCCTCCTGGGAGTTACCGTCCTCTGCCCCAAACGCGGAAGACATGTTGATTAGTGCAGAATTTCGCACGGCCATAGCACAAGGTCTCGCCACACTGTCCCCAGATTTTCGCGCCGTGGTTGTGCTCCACCATATTGACGATCAACCTGTAGAGGAGATCGGGCGCATACTAAAGATTCCGATCGGCACGGTGAAATCCCGCTTGGCGCGCGCCCGTGCCCATTTACGGCGTTACCTGGAGTCCTATCTGCAGACAAGTGAGTTGTCATTATGATTCGTTGGATAACCGTTCTACTGCTGACCTACTGCTTATTGCCCCTCCAAGCCGCTGAATGGGTGGGGTCTGACGTACCCGGAGCCCGCATCTACCTTCATCCGCGCGACCATGCCCTGGCACAGGATCTGTGTGCCATCGTGCGAAGTGAACTGCCGCGCGTTGCTGACGGCCTTGGTCTCGGTAAAGCCGGTCCGTATCCAATATATGCATATACCAGCCGTACAGAGTTCCAAATCGCGGCCGGCCCCCGTCCCTTTCTGGAAGGAGTCAGTTACCAGCCGACTGGACTCATTCGCATTGATGCCAGCGGTCCTCTCGACGCGACCCGGCATACACTGGCCCATGAATTGACGCACAGCGCGCTCAATCAGAAACTTGGATCCTACATCGATTCGCTCCCCTTGTGGGTCAACGAAGGGATTGCCGGTGACTTTTCCGATCCGGTGACGCCTGGACAATTTCCCGCTGTCGTTCGCATCGCACAACGCGACGGTGTCCTACCGGTGGACGCATTAACTCCCGCCTTCACCGACCCGCACAGCGTAGATACCGCCTACCTGCAGAGCCGCTCCATGGTTGCCTGGCTCGTGTATACCTATCCCAATGCCTTACCGCTTCTCACCGATTACCTGGCAAAAGGCGACACCTTTGCCACTGCCCTCTACACCGCTACTGGCCTCACGCCACAAACCTGGTGGGAACAATGGCAACGCAGCATCCCTTCCTACGCCTACTGGCTCGCTATCCTCTCCTCGCCAGTTGTCTACGCCCCATTCGCCATTATTCTCGCCATCATTGCGATTATTCGCATCTGGCAACGTAAAAAACGACAGGAAGAACCGGAAGAGGAAGATGATGAGGCAAGTGAAGATGAAGCGACCTAGGGTACCGTGAAAAGAATCATCCTCGCCCCGACAGAATTCGTCGAAGACGAGGACGATGAACAGAATCAGGGACGTTTTTATCGTTTTGCCAATACCCCGCGCTCATAGACACGTACATCATCCAGCCAGGCCGCGCCGATGGGGACATTCATTTGGGTGCAGAAGAAATCCCAAACCGCTGCGTAGGGCATCGTTTTGAGTTCCTCCATCGTCGCCAGTCGACCGGAGAAATCGCCTTGTTCCTCCAGGTCGATCAGCTGCATGTGTGGTTCCAACAGAGCGATAAGCAACGCTTTCTGCATGGCGCGCATACCGATAACCCATGCGGCCACGCGGTTGATGCTGGCGTCGAAATAATCCAAACCGATGTGTACGCGGTTGAGCGCTTCACAACGCACCAGTTCTTCCGCCAATGCGCGCAGTTCATCGGTAAGAATCACCACATGGTCACTATCCCAACGGATACCGCGACTGACGTGGAGCAAGAGCTCCTCGACAAAAAGTAACACCGACGAAATCTTATCAGCAAGGGATTCGGTTGGATGGAAATGCCCGGCGTCCAGTGTGAGCAACGTCCCATGCTGCAGGGCATAAGCCAGATAGAATTCATGCGAGCCGACCACGTAGCTCTCTGAGCCGATACCAAAGAGTTTGCTTTCCACGGCATCGAGGATGAATCGCTTATCTTTTTTCTCCGCAAAGATGGCGTCCAGGGAGGCACGCAAGCGCTCGCGCGGGGCACGGCGATCCGCCGGGATATCCTTGGAGCCATCAGGAATCCAGACATTCACCACACATGGAGAACCGAGTGCGCGCCCCATGGCCTCGCCGATTTCACGGCAGGCAATGGCGTGGCGCACCCAGAACTGGCGGATACTGTCATCGTGGTGCGAGAGCGTAATGCCTTCCGCGGCCTTCGGGTGGTTGAAGAAGGTACTGTTGAAGTCCAACCCCAGTTCGTGTTCGCTGGCCCAGGTAATCCAATTTGAAAAATGCTCTGCGGTTAGCTCATCACGTTCTACGCGCTTTCCACCAGTTTCCGCGTAATTCGCGTGCAAATTGACGCGGTGCTTGCCGGGAATGAGATGTAGCGCCATCTCGATATCCATGCGCAGTTCCTGTGGGGTGCGCGCGCGACCCGGATAGCCGCCGGTCACCTGCAACCCACTGCCCGTCAACTCACTTTCCGCCTCAAAGCCGGAGACGTCATCCCCTTGCCAGCAATGCAGCGAGATCGGGATCGCCTGCAAAGTGGCCAATGCCACATCGGTATTTACCCCAATCGCCGCATAACGTTCACGAGCAATCTGATATGCCTGTTCAATCGCAGCCGCCATTTCATCACTCCTTCACAGCATCGGAGTCACCGCTCCGATTCCTTAACTATACGCGATCCCCGCGAAAAATCCTTGTGGATGATTTCTCACTCTCCATCTATGCGGGTTTTGTCGGTAACAGGAACTCCCTGGTTGGCATCGAACTATAAAGAGCCGGTGCAAAAACATCACTCCGGCGCTTTTTTTGGTTTTATTTGCGAATCGAATAAAACTTTGGCTAGCCATGACATTGTACATGCATTCATGAATAATGCAGGCTGCTGGTTTCAATACGCTGGGGTACAGGCGATATGACAAATATGGGATGTTCTCTACGTGGCGCTCTCGCCTTCTTCTTGCTGCTCACCGCTGTCACTATTGCGAACGGTATAACCCTCGACCAGGTCATCTCGCGAGAAGATCCTTTCTGTGATGTTGTGGGAAGCAAGTTAGCCATTGGACGAGACGGAAAAATCTATCTGGGCGCCGGAGAATACGTGCTGCGCATGAACCCGGACGGCAGTGGGAAACTAGGGGGGAAGGTCACCTATGCCCAGTGGAACGTCGCAGCCAATGCCGACGGTATTATCGCTACCGCGAATGCCCATTTCAATCATAGCGTCAACCTGTGGAGTTCTGCCTTTACCCATCTCAGCGCGGTCAATGATTTTTTAAGCAGCGACCCCACGGAATGGTTTGGCCCATGCGATGTGCAGGCGGGGACGACAGATTTCTACGGTATGGATCAGAACCGGGAGCGCATCGTTCGCGTCTCTCCGGCAGGTAAAATTGTAACGACCTACTCTCTGACGGCCACCGGCGAAACCTTCGTACATCGATTGGTGCGCTTTCGCGTGTGGGAAAAAGGTGCGCGGTTTTACCTTGAAACAGACCATGGCACACTCTACGCCCTCTCCTTCACCGGACAGAAACTCTGGGCTATCACCCCGGGCTTGGGCGGTGATCCGTGGAATGGCTATGCCGGCGCCTTTGATGTTGACGATACCGGCAGGCTATATATCCTCGCGCAAAACGGCGACTCTGTGAAGGCCTATGACAGCGACGGCAAACCGGCGGGAGAAACGAAACTCAAAATCGGAGAACGCACGGGACGCTTCACCGACTTGCGCGTCACTTCGGATGCTTTCTATGTAAAACGGCGTAACCCGTCGGAATTCTTCCAGGTTTACACGCGACAGACCGGCGATTATCTCCGTACCGTAAACGCGGATGTCGAATCCTTACATGTCACCTATCCCGCAGATATCTGGGTTGCGGGTCAACCGGTGCCGTTAACCTTGAATTTCAACCCCGGTGTCCGGCATATTACGCCACAATGGCGAGTCGCGCTACGTCTCTTCAACGCACCTGAATGGACGCCTCTACCATTAGTCAACGGGCAGATAACACCGCCGGCTGATGCTGGTGGTCTCTATCAGTTGCGTGTGTGGGCCGGGGCGGATTACCTGGTGCAAGGGTTTGTCGAAATCCGTCGTCCCGGTGCGAAGGGTTCGGCGGCAGTTCTGACACCACTGAACCGCGTCTACTATGGCTGGGGTGAAGCGATTCCGATCACCGTGCTGCTTCGCGGCAACCCCGAGGTGCTCGCTACCATCGTCACACTGCGCCTCATCGACGAGAAGGGCGTGGTGTCTGAAGGTGAATATCCGATGGAAACCGGCAAACCGTTGTCGCTGACGCTCCCCGCCACCTACATACGCGCTTTAAGGCCCGGACAGTACTGGATCACCGTCAGCGCCAAAGATTTTACCGGCATGTCGCAACCGCTCATCATCGGACAAGGAGTGCAATACCGCTCACCCTTCAGTATTGTGCAACACGGCGATTACGGCGCGGGCTTGCCAGGCGGATCTCTGTGGGATGCGCCGGACAATGTGGCGCGCCACCTGACACGCACGCGAAAACTCGCCACTTCACTCTTTGTCGACCGCTTAGGCTCCAACGGCGCTGGGTCGATGGGGTCGCTTTTCTGGAGTAATGATACCGGCATTGGAATTGTCGACCAACTTGCACAACGTCTGGTCAATGATCCGGTCGGCGTTCCAGCCGAAAAGGTGCGCACCGAAGTTCCAGCATTGCAGGCGATCGCGTCCTATGGGGCGTACGGCATCGAGGAACAATCGATCCTGCTCTATATGGATGCCGGTCTTCCAGTCGGTACGGGATATGACCAGCGAACACCTACACAATTTGCGGCTGATATTACAAAAGTGACGCAAACATTACTCCCCTATCCTGCTTTCCGTGGTTGGAGTTGGGCGGCCAATTGGTGGATTTCCCCCTATGGCGCCGCGGCGGCGAAAACAGACGAACAACGCAAAGCTTTTGAAACAGCCCTAAAAACTGCTGCTGATACCGGTGCCTGGAACTCGATACTTGACGATGTTTCCAACCTGTGGATCAATACTGCGGTTGACGGCGAAAAACTCTTCAACGCGACGTTGCAAAAGATCGCACCAGGCAAATTGAGTGTGATGACCGGCCCCTACCGGCAGCCGGGGATCATTCCGCCGTTGTCCTTTGCCAACGCCGATGAAGTGGATTTGCACTACCAGTCCGAACAGATTCAACCCCCGCAGGTTACTCCCCATAATGTCGACTTTTACAAACGGCCAGGCAAGCGCGCCTTGGGCCATCCTGAACTCTGGAACGACGATGGCACCGGCGGTATGATCTTCCCAACCATCCTGCAAATGGCGATGCGCGGCGCGGACGGTATCGGTTGGTCGGGCGCCGTGCCCGCCTGGGGTTCCGGCGCCAGCGACGGGCGCGCCACCGGTATGGGCGCCGTGACTATTTTTCGTACCCTCAACACATTAC
>Ga0073936_10000453_pt1 | contig 62689 bp, 56 predicted proteins | sample AliMusrvi5mmetaG_FD_87041 | JGI IMG/M metagenome (GOLD analysis project Ga0073936, IMG submission 87041) | Freshwater lake bacterial and archeal communities from Alinen Mustajarvi, Finland, to study Microbial Dark Matter (Phase II) - Alinen... | ecosystem: Environmental > Aquatic > Freshwater >... | reverse complement strand
TCCTTTTTTCCCTTGTGACTTATATATATTGCTCATAGAATTTATAATACCGAATTCAATGTGCCAAATATAACAATAAATATCTGAATATCATATAATTAAATTGTAGAACCTCCCTTAATTGATACCGCGGATCCGAATGTAATGAAAGTTAAAATCTGGCTCACCACACCAGATCACACCTCTTTGCCCACAAATTTCGAAGCTGATTCGTATTACTTACGATCCTCGAATCTTGATCGCAAAGCATTCGAAGGAAAATTTACTGCGATTAATACTGATTCTGGAAAGGGAATAATGGAACTTGAAGCCAATAATGCACCAAAATGGGGAAAAGGTGAATTGGTAGATGTAGCTGTTCACCTTACAGATAGCCGAGGCAAAGTTCATTTTGTAAAAAAAGATGCCGTTCCGGTTCAACCTGCAAATCACTAAAATATGATTTGTTGTTATGTTTTAGGATTTATTGGCCTTAAAATAAAAAAATCTCCTACTTTTGTGCCACAATTAAAATAACCAGTTAAAATAGTTGGTTAATGACCAGGGAGAGATGTCCGAGTGGTCGAAGGAGCACGCCTGGAAAGTGTGTGTACGCCAAAAGTGTACCGTGGGTTCGAATCCCACTCTCTCCGCTGAAAAAAGGGTATTAATCATGCATAAGGGTGATTATTACCCTCTTTTATGATGGTTATTTTTAAACTCACAAACAAAACATTTTGCGTTTGTAACGCGTATAACTTCAGAAAAACAATTTTCAATCGTTATGTGTTATAGATTCTATGCTTGTATTTCAAATACAAATTGGGTTAATTAAAAAATTGGATTGATTCTGAAATAGTTACAAATATAAAAATGATGAATAAAATTTTATTAATAGTTTCGTTGGCTGGAGTATTATTTGCCTGTAAAACAAGCTCTACAACCAATCTATCCCCAAAATCTGACAGAACCATCCAGTCGGGAATAAAAGGTAATTGGCAAATTACAAATGTCTTTTATCCCGGATCCGATTATTTCAAAGTGAATTCCTTCCAAATAGCGGATTCTAAATGTTTTATCGGGAGTACCTGGAATTTCGTTTCAAATAACAACAAGGGAAATCTGACACTTAATCAAACAGACTGTCCGTCTTTTAGTTCGCCAATCGTTTGGAGCATTGACAAAGATGGAAAGTTTGGTTTGAAAATTGTTGAAGCGGGTATTAAATCAAAAAATGTTACACAAGGTTACCTGCTAAGAATCGCGAATAAAACAGAAACCTCCTTTCAATTAATCGACTTGATTAATGTTGGAGGCCAGAACAAAGAAATTACTTACCAATTCGAAAGAATTAATTGAATTAATTAAAAATGAGAAAATTAGCACTTTATTGTTTATCCTTTTTATGCATCACTGCATCTGTTCTTACAAGTTGCAAATCGGTAAAAAATGCAAATAACACACAAAAAGGTGCCGGAATAGGAGTTGCAGCAGGCGCACTTATTGGAGGAATACTTGGCAATTATGTCGGCAAAGGTGGCCATGCTGCATTAGGTGCAGTAATTGGCGCTGCAGTGGGGGGTGGAACAGGTGCCATTATCGGTAACAAAATGGATAAACAGGCAAGGCAAATTACCGAAGCATTACCCGGTGCTGATGTTGAACGAGTTGGTGAAGGTATTCGTTTAGTTTTAAAGGAAGATGCAGTAAGGTTCGATGTCAATAAATCGACATTGACTGAGCAGGCTAAAATGAATCTGGATAAATTGGTTCCTGTATTTAAAGAATATTCAGAGACCAATATTGATATTTTTGGATATACAGACAGTTCCGGCAAACCCGATTATAATTTGACACTTTCAAAAGAGAGAGCTTTGACTGTGAAAAATTACCTGATTTCAAAAGGAATAATTGCAGGGAGGCTAAATGCGACTGGTCTGGGAATTGCTGATCCAATTGCCTCTAACGAGACACCTGAAGGCAAGAGTCAAAACCGCAGAGTTGAATTTGCAATTACGGCCAACCAGAAAATGACCGAGGCTGCTAAGGCAGAAGCAAAGAATTAAGAAAAGTATTTGAAATATTTAAAAACCCTATCCAATGAGTTTTGGATGGGTTTTTTTTGCAAATAAAAACCATGATTAACTATTAGTTTATCAAAATGATTCACGCATTGAAAATGAAATAAAGTCACATATTCAAAAGCAAAATGGGAAGCTTCATCAATCTACTCTCAAGCCAACAATATATGACAATATGCAGCAGAGCATTATTGGAGCGTGATATGAGGATGGTATGAGGAAGATATGGAGAATTTCCAGTTAATTTCAATTATTGATATGGGTACGAAAGAATACTACATCTATTGATTCGCATTACTTTAGTTCACATCTCCTGATCTTTTTATTAAAAAAAAATAAAAAAATTATTTGTAACATGAAACTTTATTAATAAAATACGTAAAATCAATAAATTACAATGCACCATTTGGGCAGAACTGGCAGTTTTTGTAAAAGATTCATGAACATGGTTTAGGTATGACCGAAAATCATGAGTCATAGTTTTTATTAATAAAAAAATATACCTTGCATATTTTAAGCAGTAAGGAGTTTTAATTTGATTGTCTGATAAACAAAATAAATAGAAGAATATTGAACTAAAAAACGGATAAAAATGAAAGCAAGTGAATTAATGGTAGGCCAGGATTTTAAATTTCCGGGACAAAGAAAATTTAAATGTATTTCTGAAATTAAAGAAATCAAACAATCAGACAGAGTGCTGAATGAACATATAGGAAAACTGCTATTTTTCTTTGATGATGATAGCCAAATGCTATTGTCAAAAGAAGATGATCTCGATGTTCCGGAAATGTCATCGCTGAAAAAGAAAAAGACAATGAGAGAGCCAAGTCGTTATGAATTTGAAGCCTACCTGAATAATTTATACAGTAAGACTATGGATAATGAAACTGCTTTAAAGCATTTCGTTTACCTGACGGTTCAGAATCCGGCATCGGGAAAAAAGATTTCGCAGGAGAAATTAAAAGTTGCAATCCGAACAAAGCAATTCGGAAGATTATTGAGAAGATATGATCCTTCAAGATTTGAAGCTGAATTTGAATCAGATAGAATCAAGTAAAAAAACAGGGAACACATTGTGCAAAATGTTCCCTGTTATATTTAAGTATCAAAACGTAAGAATCAAACCAGCACTACTTTGCCTTTTTATTGTCCTTATATCTCATATCTGGAGTACCATCTTTTTTCAAAGGGCCTGCCGGTGTGCTTTTCTTGTAACGTTTATCTGGTGTACCATCTTTTTTAAGTACTACACCTGATTTAGGCGCTGATTTTTGCTTATCAACTGCAGTTTTTGTTGCGGTTGATACAGGCGCTTTAGTTGCAGTTGCCGGGACTTTGGCTACTTTCTCCGGAACAGCTTTCTTTGTGGCAGGCGCTACCTGGCTTTTATTTTCCGTTTTTTTTGCTGGGGTAGTAACTGTCTGTGCTATACCGGAAACATTAAAGCCAATAAATAAAATCACAACCATTAATATTTTTTTCATATAAATATTGTCAGTGATTACAGTGCTGACTCCGCACTTTTATAATTGTTTATTTGTTTGTAACAAACTTCGTAAAAGTTTTTCAATTATACATTAATTTCAATTAACTTTTTCTTTCTTCAAGTCAGGTTAACCAGCGCTTTCAATTAAGCGAATCCATCGATTTGCATTTTTAAATAAATTCAAGATTAACAGGAATCATTTGTAATTTAGATGCTTGAAATACAATAAAAATAAATACTATATTTTTATTGTATTTCAATAACTTAGCAAAATATTCGTAGTGCGAAAGGAAATTATCAAAGGATATTTATACACTATTCTGGGTACCTTGGCTTTTAGTAATGTGTACGTTTTTAGTAAAGCAGCATTAAACGAGGTTCCACTGCCTTTATTTTTATTTTTGATGGTTTCAGTAGGATTTGCAATCAACCTGATCATTCTATGGGTGAAGGGTGGTTTTACAAAACTTTCGGCTGTTCCACACTCAATGTGGTGGATATTTCCTACACTTGGATGTATCGAAATATTCACAGTTTCCACATTCTACGCTTCAGTGAATGCCATTTCAGAGCCAGCTGTAACCGGATTTTTAGGTAATCTTTTCCCCCTTTTCACCACGATGCTTGGAATAATATTTCTCAAAGAGCGCTTCACTCCCATTGAAACGTTTGGTGTATTTGTTGTTTTTGCCGGAGCATTACTTACAAGTTATTCGGGAAATCTTACATGGAGAAACTTTTTCATTCCCGGTGTAGGTCTTGTCGTTATGAATTGTTTTGGAGCTGCAACAGCGACTGTAATTGTGCGGGCTAAGGTCAAAAATCTCACACCAGAAATACTTAGTTTTAACCGTACTTTCTGGTTGCTGATTTTCTTTTCAGCATGGATAATCATTACTGGTACACCAATTTCAATTTCAACCCGTGCTTTTTCAAATACTGTTATAGCTGCAATACTCGATCCTGTTCTGGCAATTTTATTGGTTTACAAAGCATATCAATATATCGAAGCATCACGTGGTACAATTATTCAATCAACGAAAGGTTTAATGATTATTCCGGTAGCTTTTTTTTATTTCGGAACATTACCTTTACCACACCAGATCGCTGGAGGAATAATTGCAATGATCGGAGTAGTAATCATAGGTTTTGGACAACAGGCACTCAACAAACGAGTTACGGAATGAACATGAAATTTCGAATATGCAAATTTAGAGGGGAAACTTTGCGGTTTCAGCTTTAAGCCGCTCATCTCGAAATTCGGCAACAGACATTCTTATCCGCCACTCTTTGGGATAAGCGCTGTTAAATCGGTTACCTAAATTTTTAACCCAACCTAAGGGCACATTTCGATAAGTAATCAGGTTCCATCCTTTCGCTGTCGATTGTGGCGATATGTCATCTTTTTTCAAATAGGTAATTGCCTCTTCAATAGTTAATTCAATATCAGGGAAAGCCGAACGATTTAATATAGTCGATAAAGCCAGTTCATGCGCAGGGAGCAAATCTTTTTGCTTCATCTCCCCTATTTTAACCCCTGCATGAATGATCCGAAGGTTATTTCTGATCTGTAACAAATCAGATAAATGAAGTGATGGAAAAGCAAGCAATGAATTTTCAAACCGTAATATATCGAGACTTTCATCTGTGATTAATGTACGCCCGATTTCTTTTTCAATTTTTGAAGCTTGTAAGGGATTATCTTTGGTTTTCTTCGTCTGCTGAAGCGAATTATCTCCTTTTTTTCTGACAACAGCCATGAATAAACCTTCACCGGTCACTTTATGCGGGTAAAACCGATAACACGGAAAACCGATTGAATCGGTTAATGTGATTCCCCATTTATCATCTATGCTTAAAATAACAGCCTCAATATCTGCAAACTCAGTAAGCCACTTAATATTTTCTTCATTTTCGGAGGGATTAAACGTGCAAGTGCTGTAGATCAAAATGCCCCCTTCACGGAGTGATGGCCACACATCAGCCAGTATGCGTTGCTGACGCTGGGCACAGAGTTGTGCATTATCGGGTGACCACTCAAGAACAGCATTTGGGTCACGCCGGAAAAGTCCTTCACCAGAACATGGAGCATCGATGAGAATAATATCGAAAAATCCGGGTAAACGTTGGAAATCGTGAGGATCATTATTTGTAACAATGACATTTGGATTACCCCACTTTTTTAAATTTTCGGATAAGATTTGTCCACGTGATCGTATGACATCATTACTGACCAACAAACTATCATTGGGGAGTAATGAGGCCAGGTGGGTTGATTTTCCACCGGGAGCCGCACATAAATCGAGCACTTTCAGATCCTGTTTTGTTACGACTTGCTTTATTACTTGTTCCAAAAACATTGAACTTGATTCCTGCACATAGTAAACACCTGAATGAATAAAAGGATCGATCGTAAAAACAGGTCGTATCGGAACAACATAACCTGTTGTGCAATAGTCTACTTTTGCTAAAATCGGTTGTTCTTTAAATTTAGCAGGATTTATCCTTATAGTCGTTGAGACATCATTATCAAATGATTGCTGAAACTTATCAAATTCAGTTTCCAGCATTGTCATCATTCGCCGGACAAATATTTCGGGTAAAATCATTTTTGTATTTTAAGGCATTGCGTTTCAAAAATAGCCTTTTTCATCAGTTAATAAGATCAGTTTTAAAAAAATAGATATCTGTTTAAAATAATCAGCATTAATATTTCAATATTTTTTTAGCTTTACAATATTATCACAGCAGGTTCATTAATTTTGTAGAAAGCTGATTTAAAACTATTAATATGTCATTTTCATTTCGTTTACGCTATTTTTTGGGACTAATTCCCACAGCACAAAAGATAGATTCAGCATGGTCTGAACTTTTAAAAATGCGGGATGAGTTATTTCTGATTGAATCCACTAAAGAATTTGCCCGATACAATGAACTTAACCACCTGATTCAATCAGATGATTTTCAGGCAAAGAAGAACGATATCATCAATATGAATCTCATCGGAAGTGTTGAGAATAAATTGCTTATCGAACGTGCTAACCTTGAGCATTCAAAATCAATTAAAGATTATTTCAAATTCATTCAATCACCTGATTTTAACAGGTTAAAAAATATAGCGGCAAGTTCAGAGCTTGCCCGCTATAATGAATTGAAGAAAATTGTCAGTGCATCTGATTTTATTAGCCGTAAAAAAGAGGCAGAATCGCTTCATTATAAGCATTCAGATGAATATCGTAAAAGGAATGATCTTAATGCGCTGCAAAAAAGTGCGAAAATAAAACACTATTACACGACCCTTGCATCCGATGAATATCGTTTGTTTCTTGAGCTCAATGCACAGAAAGAAAAGTTAAATGATCATTCAAAAGACAAGGATCCCAAAGTAAAAACATATCATAAATTCCTGAATTCAAAGGCCTATAAAAATGTTAAGGCTGTTGAAGAACTTGGCCTTTCGGCTAAATTAGAGTTATTAAAAAAGGAAACCAGTTCAAAGTCGTTTCTTGAAAGAGAGGCTTATCTTAAAAACACTGCACGATACGAAACGACACCCGATTTTGCTCCTTTCAATGAGTTTACACGTCTTTCGAAGAGCAATGACATCATATACTATCTGAAACGAATCGCATCTGCACTTTATCTGAATCATCAGATGATTTTGGTTTCTAAAGAGTTAGCGCGCCTTATAACCTTAAGATCAGAAGTTGAAACCCCTGATTTTAAACAACGTGTTGCCTTTCTGAAAAATAAAAAACGGTATAGTTTGACACCGGAGCATGACAAGGAAAAAGAATTCGTTAAATTGCAAAATAGTAAAATAATCAAGAATTATTTTCAGCTTAAGAATCGACCTGAACTCTCATTTTTCAATGAATGGGAAATTGCAATGGACGAACATTTTGAAGAACACCAGCTTTCTACAAAACTTTGGGAACCTGAAAATTATTGGGGATCAAAACTGGCAGGATTTAGTTTCTCGCAAGCGAATGAACTACAGTCCTATAACGGGATGAAAAACATAGTGATAAAAAACAAGGTACTTTCAATCGTAACGAAATCGGAAAAATCGGAAGGAAAAGTATGGGATCCCGCCATTGGTCTCCTCACCAAAAAATTTGATTTCAGTTCGGGTATCTTAAACACGGGTAATAGCTTCAGATTTAAAGAAGGCGTTATTGAAGCAAAAGTAAAATTTCATGCAAATAAAGCCATCACAAGTGCATTTTCGGTAACCGGAAACCAACCATTTCCACAAATTGATGTCTTCAGAAGTGGAAATAACTGTGTTGGTCTTGGAATTATTGATCAGCCCGGCAAAGGAAGCACAAAAAAACTCATTCAGATCAAAGGTTTGAATTATAACAATTTTCATATCTTCAGACTCGAGATTTTTGGCAATCTTGTAGTTTGGAAAATCAATAATTATGAAGTCCACCGAGAACAGATATCTAAGAATATGGGCGAAATGTTCATCAACTTTATCGGAAGTCTTCACCAACCCGTTAATGGAGAGTCATTGCCACACCATTTCGAAATTGATTGGGTAAGATGTTTAAAAAAGAAATCAGCAAAAGCAAATTAAGATGAATATCTGGTCCGATGAGTTCGAAGGCGCCATCACTATCTGCGACCTTGATGGGATTATCACCTATATGAATGAGACCTCCCAAAAGCAGTTTTTGAAATATGGAGGAGGTGATCTGTTAGGGACTAACCTGCTCAATTGTCATCCCGAATCATCGCGTACGAAGTTGACAGAGATGTTAAAAAAACCCTCTACAAATACTTATACTATTGAAAAAGCGGGAATCAAGAAAATGATCCACCAATCGCCCCTTTACGAAAACGGTGTTTTTAGTGGTTTAATCGAAATTTCGTTTAAGCTTCCACATTCACTCCCCCATTTTATTCGTGATTAAGGAAACGGGAAAAATATGAGAGACGAGGGATATTAATTAAGAGAGAGAAAATGAGATGTTGGAAATCACCTTCTCTCTTCATATCTCTTAATCAATTCATTTATCGTTCAATTCGAAGATTCCTTCAATCTCAACAGGTACGTTTTCAGGAAGACTTCCTACACCCAATGCACTTCGTACACCGATGCCGTTTTCGTAACCAAAAACTTCAACAAACAACTCACTGCATCCGTTAATGATGTATGGTTGTTTCTCAAAATCAGTTGTAGCGTTCACCATTCCAAACACTTTTATCACGCGTTTAATCCGGTTTAGAGATCCAAAATTTGCAATCAGTGTTGCCAGAATAGTAAGTCCAACCTGACGCGCGGCCAGCTTTCCCTCTTCCTGGTCAATATCCTTTCCAATTTTACCCTTGTGAAGTGTTCCATCGCTATTTATAGGTAAATGGCCCGACAGGTAAATAAGATTACCAACCTGCAATAGGGGCGTATAAACTCCTTTGGGTTCCGGCGCAGGTGGCAAAACGAGGTTTAATGCTAAAAAAGTTGAATCGTTATCCATGATATTGAATTTTATTTTGTTGATGCTAAAATTAAGAAAACAATTACAATCTAGGTAATGGCTTAAATATAATGTTGAATTTAACAGTTACATTTTCAAAGATATTTATCGATCGTACGTTGAAATCAGGAAAACGGAGATATGTATCAAACTAATAAATAGACAATTGATAATGATCCACAGAATCCAGATTATTGACAATTCAAGATAATTTAATCTAATATTATTCTAAAAATTTAGTCACTTTAAGAATTGTAATATTTGCTGCTGATTTTTGTAAAAATAGTATGGTTCTGAATCAGAGGATCGGCTTCTGCCCCTAATGTATTGATCCTATGGCTTTTCTACTATCTCTATTATTCTCATTATTGATCGGTTTTGTATATTCAAAAATTTGTGTTGTCCCATTAGAAAACTTGCGATTTTATTTGGATTTTTAAAAAGCCTATTGTATATTTGTACTGTATAACTATTACAATACACCAATAATACAATGATTAATTTTTTATTAGACCCAAGTGGCGGAATGCCTTTCTACAGGCAGATTATAGACCAAATTAAATTTGGTATAGCCTCTGGTAAATTAAAAACCGGGGAGCAGCTTCCAACTGTAAGGGCTTTGGCGGTAGAACTTAAAATAAACCTGAATACAATCGCGAAAGCTTACAAAGAACTCGAAATCCTGAATATTCTTGATACGCAGCAAGGATCGGGCACATTTATCAATGCCAATGGAATTGTCCTTACCGACGAAGAAAAACAAAGAAAAATTCAGGATATCTGTAAGGAATTTTTAACTGTTGCTTTTACCTATGGGTTTTCAAAAGAAGATGTACTAACGGAGCTTCAAAATAACAATCTTAACAACAAATAATTATGAAAACTAAAAATCTTTTTAACGTAATTTCGACAACGGTAATCATTATCATATCCGGGATATTCGTGGGTATGTTTTATTTAAATTATCTTGACATTAAACTCTTAATCGGGCTGATCGTTCTTACTATTCTTATTGCAAGCTCGATAAAAATCGCTGATCAATGGGAAAAAGCGGTCCTGTTGCGGATGGGAAAATACATTGGATTAAAAGGCCCGGGTGTATTTTTTATTGTACCAATTTTAGATAAAGTAATAGACTATGTCGATCAACGGGTAAGGGTGACCGATTTTAAAGCAGATCAAACCTTAACAAAGGACACGGTTCCGGTGAATGTGGTAGCAGTTTTATATTGGACTGTTTGGGATGTGGAAAAGGCCGCTCTCGAGGTACAGGACTACATGACTTCTGTTCAATACATTGCTCAAACAGGGTTGAGAGATATTATTGGAAGACATGAATTGGCAGATTTGTTACAGGACAGGATAAAAATAGCCGAAGACCTTCAAAAATTGTTGGACGAGAATACAAATCCATGGGGTATTACCTGTCAAACTGTAGGTATAAAAGACATTACTATTCCACAGGGTTTGTCGGATGCCATGAGTAAACAAGCACAGGCTGAAAGGGAGCGCAAAGCGAGAGTTATCCTCGGGACAGCTGAAACTGAAATTGCCGAAAAGTTTGCCAAGGCCAGCGAATCGTATATGAGCAATCCTGTAGCGCTACAGTTAAGAGCTATGAACCTCATAGGTGAAGGATTAAAAATAGGTTCGATGATAATTGTACCAAGCTCCGCACTCGATACCATGAACCTGGGCGGGATCAGTGGTATTACTTCGCTTTCTCAATTAAATAAAACGGACTTAATACCACTTAGTAAAAGTTGAAATAAAATGTCGTACCTGTTTGCGAAATTATTCGACATATTCGATAGTTGACCTTTGAGATACTGAATACTAAGGTCGGTATCAAAACTCCCCCATTGATATTTTTAAAATTTAACCGTAGGAACGTAGGAATCGTAGGATAAGTAATTATTTTCCTCATTTTTAGTTTCTTGCGCTCCTATTTTCCCTACGGTTTTCCTACGATACTACGATCCTATTTTTAAATTCCGAAGGTTTTGAATAAGAAAATCAGATTTGGCCAAGAATGAATCGAGCCGATGGCTTTTATACAAATCTATTTTATTCACATTAAATGGCAATGGCTCGTTGGAAGAAAATTAATCAACTTCAACTATTGTATGCTGCCAAAGCTTTCGAAAAGCGTTTTTTGACCTTTTTAATTAACGAATCGGGTTTCAATACTTTTACAAATTCGCCATACGAGAGTAACTCCATTACAAAATCATAGGTCACATAAATGAAGAGCTTGATTTGCAGTTCTGAGTCATTATCGATGATAATCTGCTGCGAATCGTGTAAAGGCAGCGATTTAATATATTTTCCCTGTAAAGGATCGAAAGAGAGAATCACCTCTTGCGGTTCTTCATCACACGGACTAATGATTCCGAAGCAATGTCTAAACTGGTCATCAATATCAAAATTCTCGGGGTTACTGAACTTAACCTTTGTAATTTCAAATTCAGTCATCCGGTCAAGACCAAAAGTTTTAACAGCAATTCCTTCCGATGCCAGTTGAAGATCACTTGCAAGAAGGTACCACCTGTTTTTAAACTCTTTAAGTGCCAAAGGTTCAACAGTTCTAAAGGTCGGCTGATCTTCCCAAAACTTTGAATAAGTAAAACGAATCTGCAGATGATTGTTGATGGCATGTAGCAATCCAAACAAATGCTCCGTTCCCTGCGGCCTCCGTTTTTCAAAATGAATTGACGTTGAAGTACTATCCTCAATTTTCAGTGCATTGAAAGTATCGAAAGCTTCCAATCGTCGCTGGCTGATTTCCGATTCGAGCGCTTCGTTGATCGAATAGACACGCCTTTTAAAATCGTAGTTGATGTCAATTTCGAAGATCGACCCGATATCACTTAAGTCGCGTTGGAATTGCCGTTTCGAAACATTGAAATTGCATCCCTGAAATTCTGACTGTTGTTTTAGGTAGCTATCGATCTCCTCGAAAGTAGCCGGCGATTTACGCAACCGGTTTGTAATGTGAAAGTAACGCAATATTGATTCCCGTGTTGACATTTGATGGATGGTTTATGAAGCAAAGATAATATTTGACGAAAAATTGCGGTATTGTTTGGTGCGTTTTATAATTTTCACGCTTCCCTCTTCGCATTTAGCTGGACGATCATTTTATCGAAATCGTTTTTGTCCAATCATATTTTGTTTTGCAATTTCCAATGACCTGTGCAATTTATCAGCGAACCATTCCTTGCTTGGCAATTCAGTTAAGTACTGGGCTACCCGAATTTGGTAATTATCGAGCATCAGAAGTTCAATATGTTCGGTATTTCCTTCGCTGCACAATAGCAGTCCAATCGGTATTTCTTCGCCTTCCTGCATTTCGTGTTTTTGTAACCACCTCAAATACATTTCCATTTGGGCTTTATGTTTGGGTTTAAACTTTCCCAGTTTTAAATCCACTGCAATCAGGCGCTTTAGCTTACGGTGATAAAACAGCAAATCCAGATGATAATCCACGCTATCAACACTTATGCGTTTTTGCCGTTCAATAAACGCAAAGCCAGCGCCTAATTCTAAAATGAATTGTTCAATATTGTCAATCAGTGCGTTTTCGAGATCTTTTTCGGAATAATTGCCGGGTAAGTTGAGAAAGTCGAGTACATAGGAATTTTTGAAGACTAGTTCAGGAGCCCAAACATTTTTTCCCGATAGTTGCTCAAGTGACTCATTGATAATATCTTCTGGTTTAGCAGAGATATCAGTTCTTTCGAAAAGCATTCCATCAATATTATTGCGTAATTGACGTATACCCCAGTTACCATTGACACAAAGCTGTATATAAAAGGCTCTCTTGATTGGGTCATCGATAACTGTGAGTTCAATCATATGGCTCCAGCTTAATTGTTGCGACAATGTCGCAATATTTTTTTCATCAAACTTTTCTGCTACCTTGCACATCCTTGTTAAGGCAGTATAGGTATATCCTTTGCCAAACGAAGCTGTCAATTGTTGCGACAGTGTCGCAACAATCTTTGAACCATAAGTAATCTGACCTGAAGCTTTCAAATCGGTATTTATGTAATTCCCAATGCTCCAATACAAAAGTGATGTTTCTGAATTTAGTGAAATGGCTACTTTTTTTTGGGCATTTCCAATTAGTTGGGCAATACCAGCAAAAAGTAGGTCGCTATATATGGAAATGTTGAACTCCGTTTTTTTTATATCATTCATTGCAAAATTCTGTTAAAAACGAATATTACATTTACAAATGTATTGAATAGATGAATATCTGAGAGTTTGTGAAGCAAAGATAATCAATTAAACTGCTGTTGATCAAAAAACTGGGGATAGTAAGCTTTTTTAAAAACGTCAAATGGCGAAGTAATCTATGTCTGATTTCCCATCTCCAAAATATTAGGCAATAATGCCATCGCTCCTAAAGTTGCCAACCCTTTAATTAATTCCCGTCGTTTCATTTTGATACTTTTTAGATTATTCTACCAAAGGAAGCAGTTGGTTAGACAAAAGCTGACGTAGGCGAAATGAGATTTAAACTCAATGTGATTATTTTTTCATAACTTTGTTGGAGTAGATTTTTTTGAAATTTGTCTCAGGTAATGAAAAGGAGTTTAACTGTACCCCTAAAAAGCTAATCAAACTTTCCTTTGAAGGCGACAAAGCACTAACAATTAATATTTTACCTAAATGCAAACTACCAATATTCAAACCAAGATTTACGAAATAAGGGGACAGAAAGTAATTTTGGACTTTGACCTTGCCGAACTCGACGGGGTTGAAACAAAAGTCATGAACCAGGCTGTGAAACGAAATACAGACCGTTTTCCTGCCGATTTTATGATCCAAATTACAAGGGATGAATACAATTCTCTAAGGTCACAAATTGTGACCTTAGAAACCGGAAGGGGGAAATATGCCAAATATTTACCTTATGCCTTTACCGAACAGGGTGTATCAATGCTTTCGAGCGTATTGAACAGTTCCAAAGCTATTCAGATAAATATTTAAATTATCCGTGCCTTTGTTTTTATGAGGCAATATGCATTATCGCACAAAGATTTAACGACTAAATTACTGGAGTTTGAAAGTAAGTACGACAGGCAATTTAAAGATGTTTATGACGCAATAAACTTTTTGCTGCAAAAAGACAATCAGGAAACCGGGCAAAAACAGCGAAAACAAATTGGTTATAAGAAACATTAAAAGCTGACCGAACTTTCACTGGCAATTAGCAAATCAACACTAATTAATATTTTACCTAAATGCAAACTACCAATATTCAAACTAAGATTTACGGAATCAGAAGTCAAAAAGTAATGTTAGATTTTGACCTTTCCGAACTTTACGAGGTGGAAAACAGGGCTTTAAAACAAGCTGTAAAACGAAACCTTGATCGGTTTCCGGAAGATTTTATGTTTCAACTTACTAAAGTTGAATGGCAGGAGGTTGTCACAATTTGTGATAACCTCCCCGAAGGTGTGAAATTTAGCCCGGCGACTCCCTTTGCTTTTACAGAACAAGGAGTGGCCATGCTATCGAGTGTGTTGAAAAGTAAAAAAGCGTTACAAGTGAATATTCAAATTATCCGTGCTTTTGTTTTTATGAGGCAATATGCATTATCGCACAAAGATTTAACTACTAAACTACTGGAGCTTGAAAGTAAGTACGACAGGCAATTTAAAGATGTTTACGATGCGATAAGTTTTTTGCTGCAGAAAGACAATCTGGAAACGGCGCAAAAACAGCGAAAACAAATTGGATATAGGAATCGTTAAAAAGCTGATTAAGCTTTCACTGGCAATTGGTAAAGCGCCGGTAATCTCATTTAAACCGCTTACCGAAATCATTCATGTTGAAAGTGAAGAGTTTTCCTCCTCAGAAACACCACTACTAAATCAAGATGCAGAACCAATTAAATTTTATAAGTGCGAAGGAAAATAATTTACAACAATTCATTGCCATTTAAAAACAGCACTACCCAGATGATGAAGGGTAGTGAGTTTTACTATATGGATAAATTGTAATTTTTTTAATTCAAATTAGTTGAAAGTCACAACATATTCTCAATTTCAGGATGTTCGATGAGGTAATCTAACACATTTTTTAGGTTTGGAAGAATTGTTTTATCAGCAAAAGAACCATCACCCATTTCTATAAATAACTGTGGATTATTAGACCAGTGGTCATTTAGTACATAACCATAGCCAAATGGATTAAAAGGAGAAGAATCCTTATCCTTGAACAATTTATCAATTCTCTTTTGAGGAATAGCTTTTCCAACCCGAGCTTCAGGTGTTTTAATTGAGTAATAAGTTTTTCCATCGTCCCAAGCAAACCATATTCCAGATTCACTTCTCCATTCTTTTTTAAAAAAGACTATACCTGTGGCATCATTACTTACCCTATAGAAAAGTGAATATTTTGCAGCAACCTTCTCTGCCATAATTGACACTATCCTATGTTTAACCCGAGTAATATTCTCACTTATTTTAATCGCAGATCCTATATTCGCAGATCTCGAAAGTAGCTCAATCAATTCTTCTTGATTTTTCTTATCCATATCTTGACTTGTCAATTTTTTAAGAAGTATAATATATTGTTTTATCGTTTCTCTGAGTATAGGTTTCTCTGTTGCTTCTTTCATACATATTTCGAGCCAACAGATAATATCAGTTTCATATGACAGTAAAAAAAAGTCTTTACCAGATTCAAATGATCCTTTACTATTAGGAATTGGTTCGGTACCTTTCAGTGTCACATAAAAAACAAAAGTTTTATCTTTTTCAAAATTACAATATCTTTCAATTTGGGCCTCTTGATCCGCTGCATATATTTTATTTTCAATTACAATATTGTGACTATTATTGTAATTAATAAAAATATCTAGCCGCCCACCAGTTTTCTCAATCAGGTCCTTTTGTCCAATGGAATGTTCTGTCTTTACATAGCAATGTTCGCTTTTAATAGCATTAAGCACACTGATCTTATCCTCAGATAATTTAGTTCTTATTTGTACTAAAAAATGGGCAAGAAAAACACCACCCATATCATGAGAACCTTTAGGATCGAGCATTTCCTTTAAAAACGCAGAGTGTGTTTGATTTTCTCTTGTTTCAAGATTTAAAATTTTGAAGATATTGAAGTTTTCACCTTTTTCTCGGGCAATTTCTTCACCGTGTTTTATCCTTGTTCCTACTTGATCAAGTAAAGATTGAATTTTATATAGTTCTTCCATTAAATTTGATTTTGAAAAGTTTCGTGTATGCCTAGCATCGCTCATAGCTAAATGATTATTCAAAGGTATCTTATATTTTTGACATAATAGGGCTAGCTTATCGCCAAAAAAACGACAACTAAAACGATTTTCGTTTTACTGGAATTTCAATACCAAAATTAATTAACGTCTAACCTTATCTAAGAAAATTTAAACCTAATCCCTTGTTTACAACCATCGATTGTTTTTTATTTAACGGCTCTATCAAATGCAACTAATATTCTCATAATTCAAGCTTTAAATCCTAACGTATTCCGTTTATTAATCTGAAGAAAGTCCTTCTCCTCCTGATTGTAGATCGCTGTTAATGTCATGGGCGTGTTTAAGTCGGTATCGAATCCTAATTTTCTGGAAAGCGCCTGTGCTTTATAAACTTCGAGTTCCTTAAACTCATATTTGGCAATTAACCGGCCTTTCCGCATCAATGCGCTGTCGATCTTCGAAATATCGGTATTGAACGAACAGATGACCTGAATATTCAGACAATCGGAAAGCAAACCATCCGAAATATTCAATAATGCCGAAACTGGCGATTGGCCATCTTTATCGCGGTCAACCACAATATTTTCAGCATCCTCGATTACAAAAACAGAGTTGGGATTATCGATCAAAATTGAAATCAGGTTAGGGTTCGTTATGGCACCTGCCATATTTGGAGGCAGGAAAATTACATTTTTTCGAAGCGAAGAAATAAGGTATCGGATATAGGAAGTCTTGCCAGTTCCGGGCTTACCATGCAAAAGTACAAGACCTTTGTCATTCTTCTTCGATAGCCTTTTTAAAATGGTTTGATGGATTTCCTTAAAATCATCGTTATAATTGTCATCAATACTTAGTCGTGGCTTTGATATGGCCAAGGTCTTTTCAGTGATACCTGAAGGAACTGAAACCAGAAGTATGATTTCGGATTTCCTTTTTGCTTTTTTTTTAAATTTTCGTACTCCCCTGATGATTGCTTCAACCTTTTTAGTATCAGTTTTTCGGAAAAGAAATTTAACGGTCGCATTGTTAGTATCAAAATCAATAATCAGGTCATCATAAAGTATATAAAAAATATCATCCAGCTCTGCTACTTTATTCTGATTGAAATACCGCTTGTCGTAATAGCAATCTTTAATCTCTGATTTGTAAGATTCTGCAAACCATTTATTGGCACTCTTACAATTGATTTTTATTTCATGTATAAAATTGGGGATAGCATCAAAATATGCGGCGAATAAATTAAAACCATTAAGGTAAGCACCTCTTTTCTCGTCAAAAACATTTGATAAATTCACTTTTGAAGTGGTTTTCTCCATTTCGATTGAACTGGCTTGAATGCTGCCAATATTGATAATTTTTGACTCCATACATTTAAGTTTTACATCTGGAGTCAAAAATACGGTGAGACTACGACAAAACGTGTCGTAGTTATAATTATTTTTTGATGAGTTGATTTAAATTTTTGTCAGCAATTTCATGGATGATCATCCACCACCAGCCGATACCCCGCATTGTGAACGCTTTCAATCTTTAAAGAGGGGTCGGATTTTAGCAGTTTCCGAAGCCGCGAAATAAATACATCCATACTACGGCTCGAAAAGAAATGGTCATTACCCCATACCGCATTCAGAATATCCTCGCGCCGCAGCACCTAATCTCGATGCCTGAGCAGATAAGCCAGTAAAACGGCTTCACGGCAGATAAGATCCTTTAACTAATTCTCATCGTTTTATTTTGATACTTTTTAGATTATTCTACCAAAGGAAGCAGTTGGTTAGACAAAAGCCAACGCAGGTGAAATGATACTTAAACTCAATGAAATTATTTTTTCATAACTTTGAAGTGCAATATTAGCACCTCAAACATATGGTGAGGATCAAAACATTTCAAATTAGCTTTTAAGTGAATCACCAATAAAAATGAGAAAAATCTTAAATGTATAGTTGCAACTAAACTTACATGCGTAAATTTGCATTAAAATACATAGATGAAATTGTTGGCAAACTAAAAATTTACAAGTTACTTGTAAATGAAAACTGCGAATATGATGAGTTTGAAAAGCAAATTAATGCTGAGATTTCCTATTCATCAGAATTGGTGATTATACAAACCCGATTACAAGAAATTGCTGATGGCAGATTGTTACCTAAGTAAAAATTCAGAAATATCACTCCGAAAAAGGAATTGGTAAAAGAATATGAAATCAAAACGAGGCATTTACGTGTATACTTGTTTCACGAAGAGAAAACCGGAAGGGTTATTATAAATGGCGGGAAAAAGACAACACAGCAAAAAGACATGAACCATTTTCGCCTGATAAAAAAGGAATATTTCTATCAATTAAACAAAAAGTAATGCTCAAACACGAAGATTTAATCAATAAACCTGAATACTGGCTCGAAACCATCCAAAATGAGATTTTCCGGCAGCTATCCGCCTATTTGGAGGATCACAATATGACTCAGTCTCAATTTGCTGCTCAACTTGGCGTTTCAAAGGGGTATTTGTCGCAGGTAATGAAAGGGGAGTTTAACTATACCCTTAAAAAGCTGATCGAGCTTTCGCTGGCAATTGGGAAAGCGCCGGTATTCTCCTTTAAACCGATATCAGAAATTATTCCTTCCGAAAGTGGAGAGATTTCCTCACTTGCAACGCAATCAATCAATAGAGTGGCTGAACCAACAGAATCTTATAAAAGATAAGAGAATAGGTAAGCTGAATAGGTTGTAAATCGTAATCGGCTTTGGCCAATGTTTCGGTCAATGACCTGCTATCACCAGCCGGTATCCCACATTGTGAACACTTTCAATCTTTACGGATGGATCGGACTTCAGCATTTTCCGGAGCCGCGAAATGAAGACGTCCATACTCCGGCTCGAAAAGAAATGATCGTTGCCCCATACGGCATTCAGAATATCCTCTCGCCTTAGCACCTTATCTCGATGTTCGAGCAGGTATGTCAGCAATATAGATTCACGGTAGGTAAGATCCTGCTGAACATCGCCGAAGGAAAGCCTTTGATTTTCGGGTAAGAACATAAACCGGCCAAACCTGACCACCTCATTTTTGGGCTCCGTCCGGACCTGAACCTTACTTCGTTTCAGAAAAATTTCAATCTTAAGCACGAGCTCCTCAATGCTGAATGGCTTTGTAATATAATCATCGCCCCCTTGCTGCAAACCGAAGATCTTATCCTCGTGGGTTGAACGGGCCGTCAGGAAAATAATAGGAATCTCCTCGTTGAACGACCTGATCTTTCGCGCCAATGTAAAGCCATCCATCTTTGGAAGCATTACATCAAGAATGCAGATGTCATAGGTTTGAGCGGAAATCTTTTCAAGCGCGGCTAATCCATCTTCACAAAAATCAACCGAATAACCCCTTATCTCAAGATTATCGCGCGTTACAAACGACAACGTCAGGTCATCTTCAACATATAAAATTCGTCCCTTACTCATTTTCTTTTATTCTTATCAGGCATTTCAATCACAAAAGTGGCACCTTTCCCCTGTTCACTAACTAAACAAATTGTCCAATGATGCGCAACACATATTGTTTTCACATAATACAATCCGAGACCAAACCCTTTCACATCGTGCAAGTTACCTGTCGGTATCCGATAAAATTTCTGAAATACACGTTGTTGATATGCAGTATCTATCCCAGGCCCATTATCGCTGATCCTGATAATAATTGACTTTTCACTTCGTACCGTCTCAATTGTAATAACAGGATTCTTTCCCGAATACTTCGATGCATTGTCGAGTAGATTGTGAAAAATATTGGACAGATGAAGTTCGTCAGCTTCAATACTTCCAACAGAATCAGAAAGATTGGTATTCAATACGAGTTGTCGATTCGAATTGGCCTTGCAATTTTCGGCCACTTTCAAAATCAATGAATTCAAATCGACCAACTCTTTTTTGAGATGAAAATTTTGGCTTTCAATCCTTGCAATCTGAAGTACTTTATCAACCTGCTGGTTTAAGCGATTGTTCTCCTGCTTGATCACCGAACCGTAAGTATACAGGCGTGCTGGATCATTGATGATATCGGGATTCATTATTACATCAGCCGAAATATTGATACTCGAAATGGGCGTCTTAAACTCATGAGTCATGTTATTGATAAAGTCTTTTTGCATCTCCGATAACCGCTTCTGCTGAAGAATAATAAAGATGGCATAAACAAAGAAAATAATTGCCACAAGCAAAAGACCCATAAAGAAAAACCAGATCGCCATATCGCCTGTAATTGTATTTCGTAATAATGGGAAGTTGACCCCAAAATAGTAGGTGTATTGATTATACTTCGGAAGATTAACCGTCAGTACATTGGGTTTTGAAGCACCACTATTCGAAAGGTAATTTCCATATTCCATCTTATCGGTCTGACAATTATAAATGGCATATTCAAAATCGGTCTGGAGATTCAGTTTATCAAATTCAGCCTTCAAATAAAATTCAAGGATATTGGCATCGATCACACTGTTGATGTCGACAACGAAATAGTTGGAGGAGAGCTGACGGACAGGATTAGTATGCGGAAGCGCGGTCTGGTTGTATTTACTCATCTGCCCGGCAACATTACGCAATCCGATCAGCACGCTCTGAACAAATTGTTTCTCTTTAATATTCCAGGCATTTTGGAGAAAATAAATCTGTATTGAGATGATCCCGATGATGGCAAACGCCCCCAATAAAACCACAAACCGAATCTGTTTCTGACGCATTTTAAATTCTAAAATAGAAAGGTGTCGAATCAAAAACTCAAGTACTGGATTTTGATTTTAGCACACGATAAAGTTAGGAAAATTACGAAAATGGTTTGGCCATTTACAAATCGTTTACATACTTTTACATTTCATTCGATTTGTTTTACATTTTATTGAACCGATTCATCGGGAAAAATCTCATATTTGCATTGTTTAATAATCAAAATAGTAAAAAAATGAAAAAACTACTTCTTTTATTGATTTTACCAGTAATGGTAGCCTTAAATGCAAATGCACAAACCACTCCGCCGGCTGCGGTCAATCCAAAAGCCCCTATCGCGAAATGGGATAAAATGGTGAATGACTTTGGAGATATTGCTTTAGGCATCCCAAAAACAGCAGAGTTCGTTTTGACAAATGCAGGGAAAGAACCATTAATTATCAGTTCTGCAAAGGCATCATGTGGTTGTACCAACCTAAAATATGCTTCTGAACCGATTCTTCCTGGCAAAACAACTGTCGTTTCGGCTACTTATAATGCTGCTGCACAAGGCGTCTTTACAAAGACGGTAACAGTGATTACCAATGCTGATCCCAATCCGGTTGTATTGCAAATCAAAGGAAACGTACTTCCTGCCCCTGCAGCTGCTACAAAATAATAGGGATAAAACCCTGAAGTTAAAGGTGAAATCTTTTTGAGGTTTCACCTTTTTTTTATGATCGCATGTATGGTTAACTTTAAGGAGCGGCAAAAATTGAATTTAATCTTCTGTTTATTCATATTGCAGAATTAATACCAAATTTTAGCAAAAGGATGGACTCTTTAACCTGGAAAATTCGGAAAAAATTAAATATGATACCACCAACGAATAAATTAAATGGTTTTATTCTCGGGTACAAGAAATTGAAAGGATAAAATATCGCACTTCAATTTCCTTCTAATTTTGTCCTACTTTCTTCTTGTTTTAAGTAATATTTGTGTAAGCTTTCTGTATTATTTCTGTAATAAATATTACAAATACCTTACACAAAGATTACAGAATCGTTACACAAACTATGGATTTGGTAATGTGAAAACATCTTTTTAAGCATTGGGAAAAGGGAAAATACAACGTTGAAGATATACTCTTCAAATAAGACATCACCTTTGCGGATCAAGAGGCCTTTATTTTTGGCACTCTTAATTTTAATTGATTGAGGTTGTTAATATCAAATTATTAAATATTGATTCAGGTAAATCAAAGTCTTTTTCGATGTGTCTAAATAACCTATTTTTGCAGGAAGTTTTAAACCGTTATTTCAATTCAATACGATATGGCAAATATTCAAAAAACAATGCTGATGATCCTCGATGGATGGGGCATTGGCGATAAATCAGCTTCGGATGTAATCTATTCCACACCAACACCGTTCATCGATTCGTTGTACGAAAAATACCCTCATAGTCAATTGCTCGCAAGTGGCGAGAATGTTGGTTTACCTGATGGACAAATGGGAAACTCTGAAGTAGGTCACCTGAATCTTGGCGCTGGCCGTGTTCTTTACCAGGATCTTGTGAAAATCAATAAAGCAATCAGGGAAAAAACATTATGGAGCAATCCACAGATTCTTAAAGCATATAACTATGCCAAAGAAAACAACAAACAGGTACATTTGATCGGTCTGATCGGTCCTGGAGGTGTTCATGCACTAAGCTTACATATGGTTGCCCTTGCTCAGATTGCTACTGAATTAGGATTGAAAAAAATCTTTGTCCACGGACTAACTGATGGACGTGATACCGACCCACGTTCTGCATACGATTTTATCAAAGAGGATCTTAAAGCACTCGAAGAAACAAACGCTAAGTTTGCTTCACTGATCGGACGCTATTATGGGATGGATCGTGATACCAACTGGGATCGTGTCAAACTTGCATATGACCTGCTAACCAAAGCAGAAGGTAAAAAACGGAAAGATGTTCTTGCTGCTATTCAGGAGTCGTATGACGAAGGAATAACGGATGAATTCATCAAACCAATTGTATTTACAGATGATAATGATCAGCCACTTGCAACGATTCAGGAGGGTGATGTAGTGATCTGTTTCAATTACCGGACTGATCGTTTGCGCGAACTCACGATTGTTTTCACACAGGAAAATCACGCAGAACAAGGGATGCATACCATCCCATTGGAATGGTATACGATGACTAATTATAAAAAGTCGTTCCATGGCATCAATGTCATTTTCAACAAAGACAATGTACTTAATACAATAGGTGAAACGGTATCAAATGCCGGACTCAAACAGATCAGAATTGCCGAAACAGAGAAGTTTGCTCATGTCACCTTCTTTTTCTCAGGTGGTCGCGATAACGAATTTCCTGGCGAAAAACGCATTCTGATCCCCTCACCCAAAGTAGCAACTTACGATCTTCAGCCTGAGATGTCAGCATTTTTGGTAAAAGATGCAATTGTAGCTGAAATCAATGCACAAAGCGCCGATTTTATCTGCCTCAACTTTGCCAATGGCGACATGGTTGGTCATACAGGTGTTTACAGCGCCATTCAGGCAGCTGTTAAAGCAATTGACCAGTGTGTAAATGAAGTTGTAACAGCCGCACGTGCGAACAACTATGATGTGGTGATCATTGCGGACCACGGTAATGCGGACTTTGCCGTCAATGCCGATGGCAGCGAAAATACTGCTCATTCATTAAATCCTGTCCCTTTTATCTGGGTAACAGACCATGCTAATGGAAAGGCGTTCAACGGAATCCTCGCAGATGTTGCTCCCACCCTTTTAACGATAATGGGTATAGCCGTTCCGTCGGATATGACCGGAAAAATATTGATTGAAAAATAACATCAGCTATAATAAGCGGATGATCAGATTTTAATAAACAAATATCAGATTCCGGCTATTGGCTAATGCCGATAGCCGGAATTTCAACTCTATATGCTGCAAATAGGAAAAACCATTATCAGTCTGGATATCATCCAAAAAGAGTTCTGTTGCGATCTGGATAAATGTAAAGGAGCTTGCTGTGTGGATGGCGACAGTGGTGCACCTTTAACTCTTGAGGAGGCTGATCAAATTGAAGAAATGTATCCTGAATATGAGGAATACCTTTCGGATACGAACAAAGCAGAGATCAAAAAACAGGGTTTTTCAGTCATCGATGGCGATGGCGATCTGGTTACGCCGATTGTTGGAAACAATGAATGTGTCTTCACATTTAAAGATGAAGCTGGAATTATCAAATGTGCCATTGAAAAAGCATATTTCGAAAAAAACCTTAAATTCAGAAAACCGGTTTCCTGCCACCTCTTCCCTATCCGGATAACCGAATATAAAAGATTCGACGCCGTTAATTATCAGGAATTAGATATCTGTAAACCTGGAAGAATTTGCGGTAAAAGTAAAGGAATACCACTCTGGCAATACCTCAAAGAACCTCTTATCCGTAAATATGGCCAGGAGTGGTATAAAGAGTTCACTTATGCTGCTGAAAATCTTCCTCTTGAGTAATTAATATTGGAAATGAGTAGACGCAAAACATAAGGCATCAACAATGTGATGTTGGTTTTAAACGTCTACCTTATTTAAAGGTATTAATTTAGCTTTATTTTTAGTTTCCTTCTGCCGCCACTGTCATTTCGATATTTCCTTCATTAACAGCTACTGCATCAACAAGATAAGATGGAACAAGACGCTCTCCGTTACTAATAGTCGTCAAATAAGGATTAATAGTCTCTTTTTTTGCAAGATGTATTGCAAGTTCAGCTGCCGTTGATGCCATTGTTTTGATCCTTTTAAGAACAGATACAGACTGGTTTCCTTTCATAATCTGCTGGATATTGGGGATATCAGCATCCTGACCAGCTACAGCAACTTTACCTTCTAATCCATATTCCTTTAGTGCTTTAATTGCACCTAATGCCATAGCATCGTTACCACATATAATTGCATCAAGCTTCTTCGAAGTACTATCCAGACTATTCATTGCTAACCTATACCCTTCGTCAGCTGTCCACGATTTCGCAAACGCCCTGTAGGCAACTTTGATTTCTCCCCGTTGCACAAAGGGCTGTAAGATATTCATCTGACCAATATAGAGCATGCGGCTGTTGTCATCATAAGTTGGCCCCCCAATCAACGCATAATTTCCCTTTGGTTTAATTTTTGAAATAAATTCAGCTTGAATTTCACCAACCCTTATATTGTCAGTAGAAACGTAATAATCCAATCTGCAATTATTAATCATCCTATCATAGGCAATAACAGGGATATCTTTTGCGTGCGCCATATTAACAATATTAATAGCAGTCGACTGGTTAACAGGAATAACTACGAGAACCTGAACACCTTCATTTATCAGCTCTCTGGCCTGTTCCAATTGTTTATTACCATTGTTTTCAGCGACATCAACCAACGCATATCCACCTAATTGTTTTACCGCATCGACAAAATATTTCTGGTCATTTTGCCAGCGTGGGGTTTCAAAACTGTGAACAAGTAGCCCAATTTTAGGGTGTTTGTTGGCACAACCGGCAAAGATTAAACCTGCCAGCAGAAAAAACGAAAAAATCGTAGTTTTCATCTGAAATTTGATTTTATTGATTATTGTTACAGCAAATAATTCTTAATCAATTGCTTATAAAATAACAACAGAAGGAACTACAGATTTGAGTGACTTTAAAGTTTAGTTCAAAGCCAAAGTTACGTAACTATTTTAAAAAAAGATTAGTTTTGGCAAAATATTTTTTAAGAACCGGTACCATTCCACTCGCCATAAAACTGATCAAGAAACAACAGCATAAAATTGTGTCGTTTTTCTGCTAAAGTTCGCCCCATCGAAGTTTGCATCTGATCTTTTAACAGTAGCAGTTTTTCGTAAAAATGATTGATAGTTGGGGCATTGCTTTTCTTGTAATTTTCAAAATCAGAATGCAACTCAGGCGGTATTTCAGGATCATAAATCCCTCGACCCCGACTACCGCCATAGGCAAAAGTTCGTGCGATACCAATGGCTCCAATGGCATCTAATCTGTCAGCATCCTGCAAAACTCTACATATAAGATCATTGGTAGAGGTATTTATTCCAGCGCCTTTAAAGCTTACACCCTCGATAATTTCACAAATCCGTTCAGCAAGCTGATCATCAACTCCACAGTTTTGAAGCCATTTTTTGGCATTTTGTTGCTCTCCCTCTTTTGCGATCAGCTTCCAATCGTCAATATCATGCAATAATGCAGCCAGTTCAACAAGAAACAGGTCAGCCCCTTCCGATTTAGCAATTAACAATGCCAATTTTCTTACACGATAGATATGCCACCAGTCGTGCCCGGACGAGTCACCATCTAGAACCGATCTTACAAAATTTTCAGTCTCCTTCAATAAAATATTGTTTTCCACAAATTACAGATTTATTGTTATTTATTAATTGAATTAACGATTCACAGCAGAATTTAAACCTCTGCAGACATATGGAAACTATTCAATAAAAACTGCGATGAAGGTATAAAAAGAACGCTAAAAGATAACATGTAAGCCATTATCTTTTGGAATTTCAAGATTGAAAATGGACAAATCGGTTACGATTTGGCTATATTTGTAACTGAAAGAACTTATCATGATGGAAAAAGAACTTACCGGCAAATGGGCACAAGGAGTAATCATCCGAAAGGAGATTGACAAATATCTGATTGATGATAAAGACTTTATCAACGAAGAAGATATACTTTACCGGCTCGGAAAGAATACAAATCCGGATGCAAAACTTATTCACGATATTCTTCAAAAATCACTATCAATTAAAACGCTTGCTCCTGACGAAACTGCGGCACTACTGAATGTCACTTCGCCCGAAATATGGGATGAGATCTTTCAGACGGCTCTCGAAGTAAAGAAAAAAGTATACGATAACCGTATTGTATTTTTCGCACCATTATATTGTTCAAATTTTTGTGTAAACAATTGTGCCTATTGTGGCTTCCGAGAAGCAAACAATCGTGAAGTAAGACGCATACTTACCCTTGATGAGATTAAACGGGAAACCAGTTCGGTATTGAATGAAGGTCATAAACGACTGATTCTGGTCTTTGGAGAGCATCAAAAATCGGATGCCGATTACATGGCAGCAGCTGTAAAAGCCGTTTATAGTGTTGAAGAACCTGCTCCTGTTTCGGGCAGACCCTCATCCATCAGGCGTGTCAATATCAATGCAGCTCCTATGGAGATGGCGAAACTGAAACTTCTCAAAGAGGCAGGTATCGGTACTTACCAGGTTTTTCAGGAGACCTATCATCACGAGACTTACCGGAAAGTACACCCTGCCAACACTCTAAAAGGTGATTATCAATGGCGGCTTTATGCGCTTCACAGGGCCATCGATGCTGGGCTCGATGATGTGGCAATAGGCGCTCTTTTCGGATTGTATGACTGGCGTTTCGAAGTGATGGGAATGCTATATCATACACTTGACCTGGAAAGGCAATTTGGCATCGGACCCCACACCCTTTCATTTCCCAGGATGACCCCTGCCTCCGGGTCTTCGCTTAGTGCCAACTCTCCTTATCAGGTTTCAGACGAAAATTTCAAGAAACTGGTTGCCGTATTGCGTCTCTCTGTTCCAACCGCCGGCATGATCATCACGGCACGCGAAAAAGCAGAAATTAAAAGGGAAGTAATTCAGGTCGGATGTACACAAACCGATGCCTCAACCCGAATAGGAATAGGCGCTTACAGTGATCAAAAAACAGAGAAAGATCTCGATAAAAAACAGTTCACGATTGGCGATCCACGTGATCTTGACGACGTTATTCAAGAGGTTGGTAAACTGGGTTTTATTTCCTCGTTCTGTACTGCTGGTTATCGTTGCGGACGAACAGGCGAAACGATCATGGGAATGCTAAGCCATTGCGTAGAAGGCAAATTCTGCAAACTAAATGCGGTATTAACATTCCGCGAATACCTCAGCGATTATGCTTCAGAAGCAACTCGTGAAATAGGGGAACCATTGATTCAAAAGGAAATCCAGGAAATTGAGTCTATGGAATACTTTAAAAATAAACCTCACCTGTTACAGAAATTTCGTAATGATTACAGCGAAATTTTGAGAGGGAAAAGGGACTTGTATTTATGAGGAAAAGACTTAGAATTGGTGTGATGGGAAAAAAGAAAACAAAAAGGTGAATAAATCTGAAACAACATAAGCACCCATTCAATTATTTTAACAATCAATAAATCGAAATAACTAACTGTATGAATTTAAGAAAACCGAAACTTTGCATTCTATTTCTTTTGATCGCCTCATTTTGTCAAGCTCAGGATTATCAGGTGATTTCTCCAGATAAAAAAATCTCAGTTTCCATAAAAAACGGAGATGAGCTCAGCTATTCTGTGATGTTTAACGGTAAACCCGTAATTAAGGAATCTGCTCTTGGTTTCGAATTCAAAGCAGAACCAGCCTTGAACAAAGGATTCGGAGTAATTGATAAACAGGAAAGAAAAATCAATGAAACCTGGAAACCTGTAGTGAAATCAAAACATGCAGAGGTTATCAACAATTGCAATGAATTGCAGCTCATGCTCAAAGAAAAATCGGGACTGATGCGCCAAATGGAACTCACTTTCCGAGTATTTAACGACGGTGTAGCTTTTCGAACCAAACTTTATCGAAGTGAAAAAAATGGGCATCGGCAGATTACAAAAGAACTCACGACTTTTAATATCCCAGGCAATCCCAAAGCATGGGTTGTGGAATACGGAAAATATTCAACTTCGAATGAATCAGAATTTTTTGAACGTCCATTAAGTTATGTCTCAGATAAAACAATTGCGGGTATGCCCTTTTTAATGGATTATGACGATAAATGCTGGGTGGCTATCACCGAAGCCGTTATTGACAACTATCCTGCCTTCTATATCGGAACAAATGGCAAGCAGAATGTCCTTACTACCAAGCTGGTTCCGCTTCCAGGTGAAGATGAGGCAGGTGTGAAAGCACGATTTGATGACGAAGTTTATACGCCGTGGAGAGTAGTCATGATCGGTGATACACCCGGTAAACTAATTGAATCAGAGATTATCCAGAATTTAAATGCACCATGTGCCATTGCCGATCCCTCGTGGATCAAGCCAGGAATGAGTGCATGGGATCATTGGTGGAGTGGCGAAGTAAAAATGGAGATGCCTGTCATTAAGCAATACATCGACTTTGCCTCACAAATGGGATGGCCATATATGCTTGTCGACTGGCAATGGTACGGAAAGTTCAGTGTGCCCGAAGCCGATATCACTAAATGGGCGCCTCAGATTGATATGCCCGAAATCATCAGTTATGCAAAATCGAAAAACGTAAAGATCATTGTCTGGCTTTACAACAGCGACGTCAACCGCAATTCTGCTTATAAGAAAGCGTTTCCAATCTACCAAAAATGGGGTGTTGCCGGTGTAAAGATCGATTTTATGGATCGCGATGACCAGGACATGGTGAACTGGTATCACGATATTATCAAATGTGCCGCAGATAACCGATTGCTGGTTGATTTCCACGGAGCTTACAAGCCAGATGGCATCATCCGAACCTATCCGAATATGATTACACGTGAAGGGGTAATGGGCAATGAGTATTACAAATTTTCGGACAAGATGAGTCCTGAACACAATGTGAAACTGGCATTTACGCGTATGCTTGCCGGACAGATGGACTATACACCCGGCGCTTTTCTGAATGTAACCAAAGAACAATATAAGAATCAAACTCCTGCCGTTGTCTGGAATACCCGCGCAGCAGAACTTTCAAAGTTTGTAGTTTATGAAAGTCCTTTAACGGTAGTTTGCGATCACCCCGATAATATTCTGAACCAGCCAGGTGCTGATTTTCTGAAACTGGTTCCCACGACGTGGGATGATATCCATTTTATTGATGGTTATCCGGGTGAATATGTGGCAATTGCTAAAAGAACCGGTAACGATTGGTTTATAGGCGTGATGAACAATAGCAAAGAAAAAGAGATCACGATTAAATTAGACTTTATTTCAGCCGATGAGCATAAAATTGAGATCTGGGCAGATGCAAAAGATGCCAATAAAGCTCCCAAAAATCTGAAAATATCGACACAGAAAGTAAAATCCGGAGATCTTCTGAAAATAAAACTCGCGAACAATGGCGGCTGGGTAGCAAGAATTACGCAATAAACCTGCCTTTCTTCAATCCCACTATTTTTGAAAAATGGTACCCTTATTTCGAACCTACTTTACGTTAAGCGATTGACTTAGAAGAATAAGTTAAAAACTGGAAGAAAGAGACGATTTGATGTGTGATTGCCAAAATATCAAATCCTTTCCTCTTCTACTCAAAGGCATTGTGATTGAATTCATAATGTATGCCTATCGGGGAATATAATCGGTTTTGCAATACCGATTTCCCCTATGTTATAAACTCATTGATCTAAATATTTCACTCATTACTTTGACTTTCATTACTTTTTATATAATTTTGGTATAAAATTCCTGAAAACTAATTTTCTAAGACTAAAAGCATTCAAAAACAATCCAAAATCTGATTAAATATGTTTTCCGGAATGTTCCGATCTCTCGATTGATTGACAGCTAATTTCAATAATAATCCAAAATAACTAATATGGAAAAGCAAATCAAACAAAACGATTCAAACAAGACGATTAAAAACGATGAGCAAGCCACTTTCGGATTTATGCCAGTTAATCGAAGGAATTTTGTCGGAACAATTGCATCAGCTGCTGCAGCAATAACCATTGTACCCCGACAAGTATTGGGAGGAAATGGATTTGTTGCCCCGAGCGATAAAACAACCCTCGCTTACATTGGTGTAGGAACCCAGGGAACCAGGGAATTACTTCCACTCTTAGATATTCCGGAACTACAAATTATTGCAGTTTGCGATCCGCAAAAAATAGCCACTGGTTACCTCGATTGGGGAAAAGACGGACTTCGTGATGAGATCAGGGAAAAACTTAAAAACCCTGGATGGAAATCAGGTGGAGATAATACAATACCAGGAGGACGTGATAATGGGAAAGCAATTGTAGATGAATATTATCAAAAATTTCGTCCGCAACAGAAACTCAACGGATGTAAAGCATATGCCGATTTCAGGGAACTTTTCGAAAAAGAGAAAGACCTGGATGCCGTCAAGGTGATGACTCCAGATCATCTTCACGGACTTATTGCTACCGCTGCCATTAAAAGAGGAAAACATATCTCCATTCACAAACCATTATCAAACAGGCTGCACGAAGGAGAAAAGGTAATTGAACTGGCCCGAAATAATCCTAAAGTTACTACACACCTGATTCCATGGGATTACAATGGTTCGATGGAATTGGTAATGAAGTGGATCAACGAGGGAAAAATCGGAAACCTTAAAGAGGTGCATAACTGGTCGAACCGTCCGGTATGGCCGCAATATCCTACCCTGCCAACCGATACACCTGCAATACCTAAGGATTTCGATTGGGATTTATGGTTAGGTCCTGAAGCCAACCGCCCTTATCATCCAAACTATACCAACATGGTTTTTAGGGGATGGTACGATTTCGGCGGAGGATCAATGGCTGATATGGGACACTATAGCCTTTGGACAGTATTTAAGGCGCTCAAACTTGAATCTCCAACCATTATTGAGCCAAACCTGAGCCACGTTTGTGGCTTACGCAACTCGACTGCTTTCCAAATTAAAAATGACTTCTCCTTTCCAATGGCATCCTCTGTTCGGTTCAAGTATCCAGCAAATGGTTCGCGACCAGCTGTCGATTTAATCTGGTATGATGGTGGCATGCGTCCTCCTGTTCCAGCTGAATTGTACGAGGATAACAAGGAATTAGATCCTGAAGGGATGATGTTTGTCGGGGATAAAGGGAAAATTCTTGCTGGTTTTCATGTCGATAACCCAGTTCTGATACCTGAAAAACGAATGAAAGGAATCGAGCCTGCGATAATTACTACAAATCCCAATAAACCAACAGGATTTCAGCTATTTCTGGATGCTTGCCGAAGCGGGAAACAATGTCCGGGCAGTTTTACCGAAGCGTTTCCAATCACCGAGGCTGTAAATCTCTATGCTGTGGCGCTGCGAGCTGGTCAACTTCTAAGATACGATGCTGCCAATCTGAAAATTACAAATGTGCCAGATGCCAATAAATATTTTTCACGCGAGTATAGGTCTGGTTGGAATCCGGATTCAATATAAAACCATATTAATCCACTAAATAAGATTCGAATGAATACTATCAACAGAAGACAATTTATAGGTAGAAGTATGCTTGGATTGGGTTCCGCAGCCCTTTTATCGCAACTGCCACTTACTGGGTATACTCACCCTGTTAATCTGCATACTAAACATCCTGTCGGATTTCAGGTCTACACAATTCGTGAAATGTTGGTAAACGATTTTCCAGGAACATTGAAAATAATGGCAAATCTGGGTTACCAAGGGGTTGAAATGTGCTCTCCTTCAGGTTATATTTCTTCAGGATTTGAACCCCTTGTAAAAATGAAACCTGAAGATATGCGTAAGATCATTACAGATGCAGGTCTGAAATGTGAAAGCTCGCATTTTACATTCGGAGAATTAAAGGATAATCTGTCAGAGCGGATGGATTTTTCGAAAAAGCTGGGGTTAACTCAAATGATTTGCTCGAGTTTCTGGCTTCCCAAAGAAGCGAAGATGAGCGATTGGTTAAAAGCATGCGATCAACTGAATGAAATTGGCCTGAAAACAAAAAAAGCCGGCCTTCAGTTAGGGTTTCACAACCATCATATGGAATTTGAAAAGATTGATGGTGAATTGATCTACGATGCAATACTCAAACAATTTGATCCGGGATTGATTAAAATGCAATTTCAGGTAGCGGTGATCAGTGTTGGCTATAAGGCATCGACCTATTTCTTGAAGTACCCCGGTCGATTTATATCGGCACATCTGGCAGACTGGTCATCAGCCGAAAATAAGCAGGTCCCAGTAGGTAAAGGTATTGTCGACTGGAAAGAGTTTTTCGATGCTGCTGAAACCGGCGGAGTAAAGAATTTCTTTGTAGAGATGGATATGGTTAAATTCAAAGATAGTGTCGAATATATTCACACTATTTAGAAAGACAACTTAAATAAAAAGTCGGTTATGTGATAATAGTTACATTCCGGCTTTTTTCGTTTCTGTTTAAGTAATTAAAGTAAATAGATGTTGTTTTTTTATAGACAAAATCCATTGTCGGATTGCAATAAAATGTCATTTAATTTACTTCTCATTATCCCTTTTCACATTGCTTAAAAATATATTCGTCATGCCATCTTCGTACTTTCTGTAAGGTTTCTGTAACCTTTGTGTAATCTTTCTGTATTATTTGTTACAGAAAGGTTACAGATACTTTATACAAATCTTACTTAAACTAATAGGAAAGATAGGCAAAATTAAAAGGAAATCGAAATGCGATATTTTATCATGGCATTTACTTATTAGCACTATTAAATCAAGACATAATGAAGAAAAAACTCATAAAATACCGGTTTAAAATACTATTTGTTAGTTTAGGAGCAATTGCAGGCTTGTTATACTGGCAATTTGTGGGCTGTGCGTCCGGAACTTGTCCGATTACCTCTCATTGGTACACAAGCAGCGCTTATGGGATGTTATTTGGATGGTTGATTGGCGATTTAGTAAAGCCTAATAAAAAAGCTGAAATAAAAGATGATAATCAATAATCAATGCGGATGTCGACAAAAATGAAGAAATTGCTCTTAAGTATCATATAAACATCATTCCTACAATATTTCTATTTAAAAATAGAAAGGCTTCATGGCGTGAAGTTGACATTATGCAAGCCTATCATATAAAGGCGATTATTCAGAAGAATAGTAAATAGTTATTTTGGTGAAGGAATGTCTTATTGCTTACAAATAATCTTACAAAGCAAATTTGAAAGTTCGGTATGGCGCGGAAAAGCTGTATGATTTCCAGTGGTGGGATTAATAAACCAACTGTGATTTCCGCCTTCAAGCATTAAATTACAGTGGTGTTTTTTCAAATGCTTCAGAAAATCATTTCTTTTCATTAGGCAAAAGTGATTTTTCGGCATATTGTCTTCCTTCCAAGGTATTGTTGCTGCGTTTTTTCCCGGCGCATTTGCATTTCAAATTTTAAGGCATCCATCAAATTTTCTTTAAGTTCGTCAATAGATTTTCCCTGCGAAATGACTTCCGGGAACTCTTCAATCTGACCAACAAACCATCCATCCAAACTTTCTTCAATTATAGCTGTGATACTAACTCTTTTCATGGGAATTCTATTTTTTACAAATATATAAAATCTGAAAGAATTGAATTTCCGCAAATATTTACCATACATTATAAGTTGGTAAACAAAGTCAATTATTTTTATCCACAATCTCCAGTCTTATAATATTTTGCGTTCCGGGAGTTATTTTGTAACGATCATCAAGGCGATGACCGATAATCCAAACAACCTGCTCTCCATTTGCAAGAATCCATACGTTCTCCTTTTCAGGAAGACTGAACTTCAAATCGATGAAGAAATCACTGATCTTTTTAAATCCATTCATTCCCAAAGGCTTAAAATAATCTCCCTGTTGCCATCTTCTGATCATCAACGGGAACTGAATATGATCGCGATCGATACAGGCGACAAACCGTGAATCAGAAATCCTGAATTTGTCTTTTTTTTCAGAAACTGATATTTTGAGGTGAACCGGATAAGCAAGTTCCTTCATCCCCTCTTCGATATAGAATTGTTTCTTATTTTCGGTTTTAAGTGGTGAAAGGATGAGTGAATCCCTGTCGCGCACCAAACGATAACTCTGTGAAACAACCTGTTTGCCCGAAATGCCATCAATGGATGTAACAATATCTGATACAACCGGACTATTGAAACCAAATGATTTCAGAAATTCGAAAAGGTAAGTTGATAACGGATCAAGCAATTTTAGTTCGGCGATTGAAATAAGATATTCGTTCCCCTTTCGAACTGCAACACGTTCCCAGTTTTGCTGAATGGCCGCATCGCAGATTTTTGAAACATCTTCAAGATAGGTCATAGTCCTGATCAGACCATCCCGAAACGACGGATTAAGTGTATCCATCACAGGCAATAACGTGTGTCTTATTTTATTACGTTGATAATCGAGACTTTGATTGGATGAATCCTCACGAAAATCGAGGAAGTTTTCATGTCGGTATTTCTCAATTTCATCACGCGAGGCAAACAACAAGGGCCGTACAATTTTGCCGTTAACAGGTTTCATTCCTGTCAATCCGGATAAGCCAGTTCCTCTTGCAAGGTTAAGAAAGAAAGTCTCCAGCTGATCGTCGCGGTGGTGTGCCACGGCAATGCAATCGAAATGGTGCGATGACCGGATTGTTTCGAACCACTGGTAGCGCAAATCACGGGCAGCCATTTCAATTGAAATCTTATTTTCCTGTGCATAATCATTTGTTTCGAAGGAAGTTTTAAAAAGAGGTACATCGTATTTTCGTGCTAATTCACCCACCAATCGTTCATCGCCATCCGATTCTGTGCCACGTAACCGGAAATTACAATGTGCAATGGCAACCGAAAATCCTGATTTATCAAGAAGGTCGAGCAATACGACTGAATCAATGCCACCACTTACGCCAACAAGAATAGTATCAGCCTGATTAAACAGGTGGTTATCACTAATATATTTGATAAATCGCTGAATCATATCAATCAAAATTAGGTTAAGGATGTCGTCAAACTGATTTGCTGAGAGGTTTTCTCTAAGTGTTTCACCGTTTGTGTGTGAGTTTCAAAATCTTTAGCAAATTAATGTTCAGCAATTCAATATAGTCCATATCCAAATCACCAAGTTGGCCAATTATCAAATCCTTATCAATTGTAGCAAATTTTTGGAGCCAAACAGTGATGCTGTTTTTAGTCCGTTAACGTCTGATGGTTTAATTGGCAAATCAAACTCTGATTGCCATTTTAACTGTGATGTTATAAAGCAAACAGTCACATCATCCTCTGAATCAATCAAAATAAGGGCTGGTCTGTTTTTATTTCCTGATAAATCAGTGAATGGAAAAGGGATCAGAACAATGTCACCTTTTTTCATTGTACTTTTCCTTTAGATCATTTAGCGTATAAAGGTCATCTTCTTCTTTGAGAAATTCAAAGGCTTTCGATTCGGAAGTCATTTTTTGTATTCCTTCCTGAATGATTTTATCATCGATTCTACTCAATAAAAAATCGGCAAAATCATTTATCTCCTTGATTTTCACATCAGGCAATTGCCTGATTTTATTCAAAGTATTATCAATTAAAACTTGCCTGTTCATAGTAATTAATTTAGACAAATTTACAAAATTTCAGCCATTTGAGTACGATATCTTAAATCTGGCTATTTCGTCATTAATCCTACCTTTTCGACGATTTTAACGATTACTTCGCAAGCTTTGGCCATAGAAGGTGTTGGGATGTATTCAAATTTCCCGTGAAAATTATGACCACCTTCGAAGATATTCGGGCAAGGAAGGCCCATGTAAGAGAGTCGAGCACCATCAGTGCCACCGCGTATGGGTACAATCTTAGGTGTAACTCCCGATTCGCGAATCGCATCAGCGGCTATGTCGATAATGTATTTAACTGGTTCAATTTTTTCACGCATATTGAAATACTGATCATTCAGCGCAAGTTCGACTGTTCCTTCACCAACCTTATCATTTATCTGTTTTACTACATGCTGCAAATTTCGCTTGCGGTCATTAATCCCTTCCCTTGTGAAATCACGAAGAATAAATTCAATTTCAGTGTTTTCGACAGTTCCATTCAATCTTACAACGTGATAAAATCCTTCGTATCCGTCGGTATGTTCCGGAACTTCGTTGGCAGGAAGCAAATTAATTAATTGATTGGCAATTAATATTGCATTTTTCATTTTGCCTTTTGCATATCCCGGATGAACACTTGATCCGTGAATGACGATTTTAGCCCCCGAAGCATTAAAATTCTCATATTCGAGTTCTCCCAGTTCACCACCATCAATAGTATAGGCAAAGTCAGCGCCGAATTTTTCAACATTAAAATTGTCGGCACCTTCACCAATCTCCTCATCGGGTGTAAAAGCAATTTTAATCTTTCCGTGTTTTACTGCGGGATGATTGATAAGGTATTCCATAGCTGTAATAATTTCAGCAACACCAGCTTTATCGTCAGCGCCCAACAACGTTTTTCCATCAGTCACAATTAGTTGCTGACCAACATAACCGTTCAGTTCAGGAAATACAGTAGGTGAAAGTACAATGTTTAAGGCCTCATTTAAAATGATATCACCCCCCTCGTAGCTTTCGATAACACGCGGAGAAACATTTGCTCCTGTAAAGTCGGGGCTTGTATCCATATGCGCAATAAAACCAACCACAGCAGTATTTTCCTCATTATTAGCGGGAAGAGTGGCATAGATATAACCAAATGGACCAACTTCAACATCCTGAAGTCCAATTGATATTAATTCATCAGCCAGTGTTCCGGCAAATTCAAGCTGCCCGGCAGTGCTTGGTGATGTACTGCTCACTGAATCTGAACAAGTATTATACCTGACATACCTTAGGAAGCGTTCAACAACCTTATTTTCCATGGTTTATGTATTAAGTCTATATGCAATTGAATATCGCGATTATTAGAAAAGTAATAGTGATATACTATCAAAATAAGTCCGCAGATAATGCTGATTTCCTCCATATAATAAAAAGCATTGGGAATCAGCCCTATCTGCGGGAAACAATCTAATAGGCCAATGCAAAAATCACCCTACGATGTGATGGTTTGCCAGTTACCATGCAAACGCCTTCTTCATCGGGCGCATCGAAAGGGATACAACGAATGGTCGCTTTGGTCTCTTCTTTAATCTTTATTTCAGTTTCTGTAGTACCATCCCAGTGAGCAAGGAAGAATCCACCTTTGGTATTGAGCAGCTCTTTAAATTCATCGTACGAATCAACTTTCGTTGTATTCTCTTCCCTGAATTTATAGGCTTTGTCGTAAATGTTTTTTTGGATGGCATCCAGCAGATCTTCAACCACCTGGTCAATATTTTCAAGCTTTTCGACCGATTTCTCCAAGGTATCGCGTCGGGCAACTTCGATGGAGCCATTTTCGAGGTCACGCGGACCAATTGCCAAACGAACAGGAACACCTTTCAACTCATATTCAGCAAATTTCCAACCCGGGCGTTGTGTATCGCGGTTGTCGTATTTTACACTGATACCACGAGCTTTCAGTTTTGCGATGATCTCATTAACTTTCACCGAGATCTCAGCCAGTTGATCCATATTTTTATAAATAGGGACAATAACAACCTGGTAAGGCGCAAGTTTAGGAGGGAGAACAAGCCCATTATTATCTGAATGCGCCATAATCAACGCGCCGATCAGCCGAGTAGAGGCACCCCATGAGGTAGCCCAAACATAGTCGAGCTTTCCATCGCGGTTAGCAAACTGAACATCGAAAGCCTTGGCAAAATTCTGTCCAAGGAAGTGAGATGTTCCAGATTGCAAGGCCTTTCCATCCTGCATCAACGCCTCAATGGTATAAGTCTCGATAGCGCCGGCAAACCGCTCATTAGCCGATTTGGCACCTTTGATTACAGGCATTGCCATGAAATCTTCGGCAAAAGATGCATAAACGTTAATCATCTGATCTGTTTCAGCCAAGGCTTCCTGGCTGGTTTCGTGGGCGGTATGCCCCTCCTGCCATAGAAATTCAGTGGTGCGAAGAAACATACGTGTACGCATTTCCCAGCGTACAACGTTGGCCCATTGATTACAAAGAATTGGCAAATCGCGGTACGACTGTATCCAGTTTTTATAAGTACTCCATATAATTGTTTCGGAAGTCGGGCGAATGATCAGCTCCTCCTCAAGTTTTGCATCAGGATCGACTACAACACCTTTTCCATCAGGATCGTTTTTGAGCCGATAATGAGTAACAACAGCACACTCTTTGGCAAACCCCTCAACATGGGCAGCCTCTTTCGAGAAGAAAGATTTGGGAATAAAAAGGGGGAAGTAAGCATTCACATGTCCTGTCTCCTTGAACATTTTATCAAGCTGTGCCTGCATTTTTTCCCAGATTGCATAACCATAAGGCTTAATAACCATACAACCGCGAACTGCTGAATTTTCAGCCAGATCAGCTTTTGCAACCAGATCGTTGTACCATTGGGAATAATTTTCTTCTTTTGTTGTAAGAACTTTTGCCATTGCTGATGTTTTGGTATAATATTTGCTTAAAAAGTGTTAATTATCAGAACGCAAAATAACGAAAAGTTCAGGAATTTTTTAATATAAAGGAGAACAAATCATGAAAACAAATGTCAAACTGCTCTCAGCCATAGCACTTATTGCAAGTGCCTGCACAACAGGATCTATGGTTACATCAAGTAGTTACACCGACGATGTTTATTTTACCCCGGGAGACACACCCCCCGTGGTAGTCAACTCTTCGCCTTCAAGGGCTCGTCAGGTTAATCGACCCGCAACGATCACTGAATCACGACAAGAGGAGGCCGGGAAGATTGTCGATAATTATCAGAATAATGCCGTTAATCCTGATTCAAGTAATTACGTCTATAATGAATCCGATACAACTTACGAAGCGGATGATGAAGCATTAGGACTAATCAATAATTATAACGATCCCGAAGATGTCAGCTATACGACACGAATCAGGACCTTCTATAATCCATATGCTTATGATCCTTATTGGGATTCCTTTTATTCTCCGGGATGGGGTTTCAGCTGGGGAATCGGCTTTGGCGGCGGATTTGGAGGCTTTTATGGTGGATGGGGTGGTGGTTACTACGGTTGGGGTGGCTATCCCTATTATGGTGGATTATACGGCTGGGGTTACCCCTACTACGGCGGATACTATGGAGGATATTACGGCGGTGGCTATTGGGGTGGCGGATACTACGGCGAAGGCTGGGGTGGTGGCTATGCGAATAACCGCGATCGATTTTACGGAAAGCAAAACTACACTGGCAGTGGCAGATCAAACGCTGTAAGATACGGCAGTTCTACCTTGGGTTCTTCTGCGGTAAATACTGGAAGCAGAGGTCAAGTGGGAACAACGGGCAGAACATCAAATACCTTAAATAATGGAGGAACTGTTATTAATGGCCGTCAGTCATCAGGAAGCTCAGCAACAAGTACAATCCGTCAGGCAGGAACACGATATACCGTTGATCCAAACTTAAACCGCGGTGTATCGGGTCAGTCTGGAACATCCAGAAACGCCGAAACGCTTACGAATCTACGCAGAAGTCAGTCTTCGGGTATTTCGCAGCAACGGGTAAATTCACAGGGTCAAAATATCCAATCGACAAGACAAAACAGTTATACGCCTACCTATTCGAGGCCAAGGACTAATACTCAGTCTTCTTACAACAGCGGAGCAACACGTCAGTACTCAAGACCGCTTTCATCGGGTTCCGGTTATTCGGGAAGTAATGGCAGCCGTTATGCGAGACCACAGGGTAGTACATCATCAGGTTCGATAAGTACGGGAAGATCATCTGCCAGCAGTTCTTACCAGAGTGGTTCAAGCAGCAGTTCGTCAGGCGCAACCAGGAGCAGTTCATCTTCATACTCTGCACCATCAAGAAGTAGCTCATCCAGTTCTTACTCGGCACCTGCAAGCAGTTCAGGCGGATCTTTCTCCGGTGGCGGCGGAAGCAGTAGCGGAAGCAGCAATAGTGGCGGTGGCGGTGGCGGCGGAGGACGCAGACACTAACATTTCGTGAAATAATCTCTTTAAAATATAAAAACATTGATTATGAAAAAGTTAATACTTACTCTATTTGCTATAGTTGGATTAATAGCCCTTTCATTTGGTCAGTATGTCGACCAGGCATTAATCTTCTCGCAACAGAATTACGGATCGACCGCCCGATCAAAGGGAATGGGAAATGCTTTTGGGGCAATTGGTGGTGATTTCTCTTCATTGAGTATCAATCCTGCTGGCATTGGAGTTTATCTTCGTTCTGAAGTAACGGGAACCTTAAATATTATTGGGACTGACAAAACAGAATCGACCTATAGGGGTCAGATTACTGATGATCGAAGTAATAATTTCAGTCTTCGTAACTTTGGATATGTACTTGCTACTCCTATTCAGAGTGCAGGCACCGGGTTGGTTTCGTTTAATTTCGGAATCGGATTTAATAGGCTCAATAACTTCAACCAAACCATGTCTGTTAGTAAACATGGATCACCCTATTCAAGAACAGATGGTTTTGCCCAAAATTCGAATGGAATCACAAGTAGCAATCTTTTTGACGAATACGATCCATATCATAATACCGCAATTCCATGGGAGACCAAATTATCGTGGGAAAATTACCTGATAAATGTCTCTAATCCAGATCAAAGCGGTGTAGGAAATCAATATGAGACAATTCTGCTGCAAAACGAGTTGGTCAATCAAAATTTGACCATTAACAAAGAGGGATATCTCAATGAATATGTAGCTTCATTTGGCGCCAATTTCAATCACCAGTTATACCTGGGTGCAACTATTGGAATGCAGGATCTCTATTATAACGAAACAAAGAGCTATTCGGAAGATGGGGAATTCGGGCGGTTTGACTATTATAACTATGACCGAACAAGAGGATTAGGCTATAACCTGAAGCTTGGTGTTATTTACAGACCCGTCCCTGCGCTTAGGCTTGGAGCGGCTTTTCATACTCCAACCTTTTTTGATTTGAAAAATACTTATAGTGCAACGATGTCATCTAATCTACAAAATGTAAGCACTGACGCTAACGGCGCTCATAGTGCAGATTCACCAATTGGAGATTATCAATACAGATTGGAAACCCCAATGAGAGCAATTGGCAGCTTTGCATATCAATTCGGGAAAAAAGGGATGATTTCATTCGATTACGAGTATGTGGATTATTCGAAGATGAGCCTAAGAAAAGGAATGGGTGGTTATAACTTCTCAGCAGAGAATACAGACATGAAGACCATTTACCAATCGGTTAATAATCTACGGTTTGGTGGTGAATTTAAACCTATTGATGCAGTAAGCCTCAGAGCCGGATATGAATTATTCGGGAATCCCTATAAATCAATTATAAACGGCATTGAGCAACCAAACCAGGATTTCAGTTACAACACCATCAATTTTGGTATCGGTTATCGCATAAACAATGTGTCGTTTGATGTATCGTATAGTTTGGGAAGAAAAACAGATTACAACTATATGGACAATGTTGATTCTGAGCCAATCAAATACGATATGAAAAACAACGAAATCGTATTTACCCTGGGAATAAAACTCTAACATCAACCCTATATATCTCAAAAAAGAGAGGCTGGAAACGGTTTCTCTTTTTTTGACTAATACATACCTACATCTTATTGGTTAAGATGGTACATCCTGTTAATATTTTCACCGTGCAATTCGGTCTTTAACTATCCGGATAAACTCTTTGGTCGTCCGGATCTTATTGGGAAGTAGTCCTTTAAACCCTTACCCTTCGAGGGTCTGCGACCGATCGAAGGGTAAGGGTATATTTATAAAATCATCCCAGCACCAACTACATTATTGGTTGCCTCATCAATCAAGATCAGGCTGCCGGTGTCGCGGTTTTTCTTGTACGGGTCGAAAAACAATGGCTTCGTCGTTTTAATCCGGATCCGAGCAATCTCGTTTAAACCGACTTTTAAATCGTCGTGAATTTCTTCTGTCGTATTGATATTCACCTTGTATTGCACATCGGTGATGATGCAACGAAGTTCGTTCGAATTGTGCTTTAACTGGTATTTTCCCTTTAAAACAAGCGGCTTTTCGCTTAGCCAGCAAACCATCAGATCAATCTCCTGCGATTGGTGTGGCTGATTAACAGCATCTACGATCATCGACCCGCGACTTACATCAATTTCATCTGTCAGTCGTAAGGTTACAGACTGAGGGGGGAAAGCATAATCGAGACTTTCGCCTGCAAAATCGATGGCTTCAATAGTTGTCTTTTGGCCGCCAGGTAAAACAACGACCTCCTGTCCTACCCTGAAAACGCCACTTGCCACCCTTCCGGCATAACCGCGGTAATCGTGGTATTCATCCGAAATCGGACGAATAACGTATTGTACCGGGAAACGCGGATCTTTCAGGTTCCAATCTTCTCCAACAGGTAACGCTTCGAGCAATCCCAGGAAAGTTAATCCTGTGTACCACGGCATATTTGTCGATTCATCCACTACATTATCGCCTAGTTTAGCACTGATCGGTAAAAAATGGAGATCCTGGTTACCCAATCTTCCGGCAACCTGTATGAAATCGGCTTTGATCCGTTCAAAAACTTCCTGGCTAAAATCGACCAGATCCATTTTATTCACGCAAACGAGTACGTGCGGAATATTCAGCAATGATGCGATATAGGCATGACGGCGGGTTTGTTCGATTACACCATTACGGGCATCAATCAGGATCACCGCCGCATTGGAGGTCGATGCTCCGGTAACCATATTGCGGGTATATTGAATATGCCCCGGCGTATCGGCAATAATGAACTTGCGTTTTGGAGTTGCAAAATAGCGGTAAGCAACGTCGATGGTGATTCCTTGCTCACGTTCGGCACGAAGTCCGTCGGTCAGCAGCGCCAGGTTAACCTCTTCGCCACCGCGACTGATGCTGGCCTGTTCCAAAGCCTCCATCTGGTCTTCGAAAATGGCTTTACTATCATATAATAACCTACCAATCAGCGTACTTTTTCCGTCATCAACACTACCTGCAGTTGTAAACCGCAGTAATTCCATATCGAGATATCCGTGATCTTTTCCAGACATAATTTGCTTTTATATTTTTTAAAACCGTTGCTTAAAAGCAACGGCAATAGTAACGGCAATTAAAAATAGCCTTCCCTTTTGCGATCTTCCATGGCTGCTTCCGAACGTTTATCGTCGGCGCGGCCACCTCGTTCAGTAACCCGACTGGCGGCAACTTCCTGAATGATTTCTTCGAGTGTATCGGCCTTCGAAAGGGTTACGCCTGTGCAGGTGATATCGCCAATCGTACGGCACCGAACATCTCTGATCTCCACCTTTTCGTTAGTTTTCAGTTGCATAAATGGGGCACATGCCATCCAAGCACCATCGCGGCAAAAAACTTCACGCTTATGGGTGAAGTATAAACTTGGCATCTCGATGTTTTCCATCAAAATATATTGCCACACATCCATTTCGGTCCAGTTGCTGATCGGGAAAACACGGAAATGTTCACCCATATGTTTAGCCCCGCAAAATAGATTCCAGAGTTCAGGACGCTGGTTCTTAGGATCCCACTGTCCAAACTCATCACGGTGTGAAAAGAAACGCTCCTTGGCACGTGCTTTTTCTTCGTCGCGACGTCCGCCACCCATCGCACAATCGAACTTCATCTCTTCGATGGCATCCAACAGCGTAACTGTTTGAAGGACATTCCTGCTTGCATTCAATCCCTTCTCTTCAACTGCACGACCACTATCGATTGAATCCTGCACATACTTGACAATGAGACGCGTACCCGTCTTTTCAGCCAGATCATCGCGGTATTTAATTGTCTCTTCGAAGTTGTGACCCGTGTCGATGTGCATCAACGGAAACGGAACTTTCAAAGGATGAAAGGCTTTCCGAGCAAGGTGAAACATCACAATTGAATCTTTTCCTCCCGAAAAAAGCATCACGGGTTTCTCGAACTGGGCAACAACTTCGCGTATGACAAAGATGGATTCCGCCTCAAGCTCCCGTAAATGATTTATTTTATAGTGCTCCATATCAAATGATTTCTCAAGAATTAAATACTGTCACTGTTCAGAAAACGCATTTTTGGGACTCCAAACTGACAGGGCACAAAAATAATCAATCCGATGACATTTTCGGTCATCGGATTGACTACAATATTGGTAGTATTAGTGCGTAATTTGGAGAATAGAGTTCAATAAAACATTGCCTGCAGGTATCTGGGTGATTTAAGTTTCAGTTGGCAGCTGAAATTCGTTTTATTCAATCTCAAATATTTGTTTTAACTTTCTTTTCACCTCTAATTCAACCGAACTATTAATGCTTCCTAATTTTCTTTTTATTAGACTTTTGGGAATTGTTACGATTTTATGAAGTCTTATTACAGAATCTACAGTCAATCCTGTTCCTACAGCATTGGCAGATTGCATTCTTAGGATCAAATCACCATCCGATAAATCATTAGGTATCTGGCTTGAGATAAACGCAATTATAATGTGACTATATTTCCCTATTTCAGAGGTCAGACAAAGAGCAGGCCTCATCTTTGATACTAAAAATCATCGAATGGGAACGGAACAAGCACAATTGCGTTCTTAATCATTGAATGGCTCGCCATCTGCTAAAGAATAAATATCTTCGTCAACGTTATTTAAAAAATCAAATGCAGGATTCGCTGAAATCGAACTCCGCCATAACTTTTCTTCATCAACACTATCAATCTTGTCGTCAACAAGAATTAATACACGCACACTACTATCTTTTCGGTATAAAGGATAATTTATTTTCAAGTATCCAGCTTCATCAGTCCTTGTATTTATCTCAATAGCCTTCATTACTTCAATCTTTTTCACAAATGTAACCAATAAAAAGCATCAAAGAGGCTGCACAGTTTATGAAGCTTTGTTTAAATTCAATTTTCCAGTTTCAGAACCAGGTATGAATGTGGTTTCAATTCGAGGTTTAGTACCGATTTGACCATCGGAGGTTGGCGCCAACCCTGAAAGTATTCCTTCTTTTCACCCGGAATATCCTGCCCGGTAACCAGGTTACTTGCTTTTGAAAAACCTGCGGCCAACCGAAGTTTTACCTGGCGGGTTTCGCCTGCAAACGATTCAACAATCACCGTATTGTTGTCGTAAACAAACAAACTCGCGTAACCAGAACCTTCAAGCAAGGCTGGCATGTTGGGTGTAAGTATTTCCCTGATTTTCGTAAGAACTTCAACAGGAAGCCGATACAAGTCTATCACATTGTCGGGAATCGTAAGTACATAGAATTTTCCTTTGGAATAGTCACCCCTGTGAACAATGGGCCAGCCATTTGTGCCGTTAAACGCTGAAACAACTTCCCAGGAGTCGTTCGTAATATACCGGATTTGAGGGATGATCATTTCATGGTCGGAATAAAGGTGAGGTCCCCATCCGGCAACAAATTCTTTCACAGAGGCTTTTGCATCGGTTACTCGAAGTTCAACAATGTCGCTTAATCCTTTATCCTGCATTGCTTTCAGGAAACCGGAAGTGACCATGATGTCTTTCCCTGAAAGTAATTGTTTTTTAATTTTTGAAACAATCAGCGGATCTGATTTGGCTTGTTCGGTCAGAAAAACAATCGGTTCGTTCTCGGGAAATTCGGGAACGATATCCATCGGGATACCAATCATTCCCATGTAATTTTGCAGGAACTCCTCTCCCACTGAATGAAATGGTTTGTAGCTCTTCACTCCAACCGGTTTACCGAGCTGACCCAAAAATTGGTCAATTGTATCGAAAGTGTAACCGGCCGCACGTGCAATGGTTGTAGGAGGAACCATTTTGCCGGTTTTATCAGCAACAGGTTTCATCATTTCATCGTAATTGAAACTTGTCGTTCCAAGATCCTGCCATGCAGCGCGATCGGATTTCTGAAAAGGACGCTGTAACTGACGGATGTCAAAAAGGGTGATTTCCGGAGCCTTCGCAAACATCGTTAGCCACAATTGTTCCGCGTATCGGTCCATAAAAGTTGCACCACCTGTATCAACCCAGCCTCCCCCGTTTTTACCCGGTTTCAGGTTGTCGAAATACCTGAAAATCAAATAGCCTAAATAGGGTTGAAGATGCTGATTGCTTGAAGGATCGCGAGTTTCTGTTCCTGTGTAAATACCATCAAATAGTTGCGGTTCCGTTTCCAGGTTAAAACCACAACCCTGAAAATGGTCATACCAGTTAGGATACTTAATCACCACTTTAATTTTCGGATTCACCACTTTTGCCGGGTCGATTATCAATTCTTTTGCCGCTTTTGTCATAAGCTCCAACCGGTAGTCGGTCCAACTTCTGTCGCCTTTTGCCTTGATGCACAAATCGCATTTGCAATCGGTAAAGAAGAAATCATCCAGAATCAACTCGTCAAAATGTTTTGCTGTAAACTCAACAATCTCCTTGATTTTTTTGCGGTGTTCCGGGTTCGTGTAACAGAACGTTTCGAAGTTATTGCTTTCATTCACAGTTAAAGTGATCCCACCGGCAGTTTCAATTCCGCGACTTTCGAAGAATTTCTTAGCCTTCAGCAGAGTAACTTCGTCAACAACCAACAAATCACGGTGAGTCTCCAGATAAATCTTATCAACCTTCACCTGCCGAGATACTTCATCCCATATTGGTTCAATCCAGTTATTGTCTCCCATTTTTGCTGTTTCGTAGGCTCTGGAGTAGACAGCAACCTTGAAATTTTTGTAATGATCACCAGCCATTGAAGGCAATGCAACCAGAACAATGATAGCCAGTAACAGAGAGATTTTTTTAATTGTATTCATAATTAAAAAGGATGAAGAATGAAAGAATTATAACTACTTGCCAATAAAGCCTGCGAGCGCATAAACAAGGGCACCCTGCCAGTTGATTGCGATTTCGTTGGTTGTGTAATCTTCCTGTTTGTCGTTCCAGTTAGTGGCAGTTCTTCCTCCACCTACAAGGTAACCAGGCCATGGCTCAATATTGTTATCCGATCCGGAACGGCGATCGTGAGGGTTCATGGGCGGCTGAATCCCCAGTCCCGTAACGAATGATCGATTGTAATTATTACGGCCAAAGATGTTAGCAATTGCATCCTGTGATGTTTGAATGTATTTTTTGTCCGGAGAAATCAGGTTTGCAACCTGAAGGTTCAACACCTGACGGGCAATGGTCCCATTACATCCCCAATAATACCTTATCAATGGACGACCATAAACATCAGCCATTGCGTTTTTCACGATTGAATTTGCACACTCAGCTATGTTATTTTGAATTGTTTTCAGAATTGCCGGATTCCTGCCCGATTTTTTAGAAAGCGCATATTCGAACATACCGAGGTTGGAGACATCACCCCAATCCCAGTCTTCATCAATCTGGAATTTTAATGCTTCAGCCTGTAGTTCAAAATCTTTCAGAAACAATGAATTTCCAGTAGTTTCCCACATTTCGGCAGCTGCCCAAAGCCGGTCGTCCTGATCAGTTGTCTGATAACCTCCGGTTTTAAATTCACCCTGAACAAATCCTTTATCTTCAGGATTTTCTTTCAAAAACCGATAACTCAATTGTGCAGCATCAAGACATTTCTGCGAATAAGCCTTGTCATAGGGTTTGAAATAACGGGCAGCCTGTGCCATCATCGCTACAAAATCAGCAGTAGCAGCCGAGCTCCACTCCGTAAAATATCGTTTCTCTTTATCTTCTTCGGGTTTGCAAAAAGGCTCGAAATTTTTCCGTGTCAGTTTATGCGCTACCTTACCGGAACCGTCGGTATATTGCATGGTTAGCAACCAATCGGTTTCCCATTTCAGCTCTTTCAGAAAATCGGGATAACCTTTCGCAGTTTCGGGAAGGTCAAGCGAACAGCTTTTTAGGTTATCCTGAAACTGATCCCAAGCCATAAACATCATTCCCACAGTTATCCCGGCATTTACAACATATTTGCCATAGTCACCTGCGTCGTGCCATCCTTTGGTTCCACCACGACGATTGTCCGGTCTCCCCTGGTAATCTTCATATCCATCCTCCAAATGACATGCGTCATGTGTAAAATGTATTCCATTGTGGTCTCCCTCTACAACTGTACCGCATCGCCATAAATAAAAACCACGCATACTTGTATAAAATGGTCGGTTGTAAACCTTGTTTGAAATTTCAAAATCAATTGATTTAGTGCCATCAGTCAACTCGAGGTAATACTTTCCGTTTTTAGTAAGCGATGAGAAATCGGCTTCCGAAACAGTTTGGTTTACATCTTTCTGAAAAACCGGAACTGATAAATTCCCTTTAAATACAACTTTTTGACCGGAAACCTGTTTTATCACAAAAGATTTGGCGTCACCGATGACAGAAGCCTTTTTAGACGATTGAGGCAGATAGCCCAGCGAATTTAAATGAACGCTTTGATTCTGAGCAGATACAACTGAAAACAGGAAGGCAAAAATGACCAGCAGTAAAGTTCTCATCCGAAATAAATTAGTTAATTTTATACGTTAAAAGATATATCTAGTACTTCATTAATTTCCCCAATAAACTAATAAATAATACAGCTATGGATCAAAAAAACATTTCGCAAGGTATTGAATCATCTCCGTTTATCCAAAAACATTCTGCCATCATTCGTATTTGGCATTGGGTAACTTTCCTGGTTTTGTCGGCATCGATGATTACTGTTCTAATAAACTCAACTATGCTGAATCCAAGGGATAATATTGGATTGGTTCAGAATCAGTTGAAAGAAAAAGGAGTTACTGTTTCGGAAGATCAGGCATTCGCAGTGTCTCATGAATATGAAGATAAAATGTGGGATGTACATAAATTACTTGGTTTCGGCCTTGCATTTTTATTGTTTTCACGGGTAATAATTGAATTAACACTCCCGGGAAACGAAAAAATACGCACAAGATTTAAAAATGCTACGGGTTTGCTTAAACTAAATGATCAAAACAAAGTCAAATACAAACATTACATAAATGTAAAAAGACTGTATATGTTATTCTATCTGATATTGTTTTTAATGGCAATTACTGGTTTGGGGTTGGCCTTTGGTCGTGATTTAGGTTTCACTCGCCCGATTCACCAAACAGTGAAATCAATACACAGCATATTGCAGTATTGTATGTATGCATTTGTACTGATTCATTTATGTGGTGTAATTATTGCTGAAAACTCAAAAGATAAAGGAATTGTTTCGGGGATGATAAATGGTAATAGCTCATTAGAATAGCGTCTGATTATGAGATCAAAGCTTGATATTCAATTTTTAATATCTCGCATTTACTTTGATCGGCATCATCTTCTCAGCTTCAGTTTATACCCGGGAATCGTACAATGAGAATACTGAAAATTTTAAATTCAAATGGATATAATTGTTATAGTGACAGATAAAGGTGAATTGGAATTGTCAGAAAATAATGGTCATGAAAGTTTGTTATTCGCAACAATACAGAATATCTACAAAGTGTTTAATTTTCTTTACCAATATTAAAGCCTTATAATTATTCTATCTTAAATATTTATACAACAATAAAAAATCAAATTATGAAAAGAACACTTTTGTTATTCTCTTGCGCGATCTTATTCACATGCTTCGCGTCACTAAATGCCCGGTCACAAAAATCGGAGTACAAGTTGGCCAAAACCATTCAATTAACCACAGACGGAGGTTGGGATTACCTGACAGTCGATGAAGTAAATCAAAAATTATTCGTGTCGCACAGCTCGCAGGTAAATGTTGTCGACCTCAAGACCGGAGAACAGATAGCAGTTATACCTGAAACCAACGGAGTACACGGAATTGCCATCGCTAACGATCTGAACAAGGCGTTTATCTCTTGCGGAAAGGACTCAACTGTTATCGTAGTTGATTTAAACACTTTCAAACCGGTTGCAAAAATAACAGGTACTGGCAAGAATCCTGATGCCATATTGTATGATCCCTTTTCAAAAAAAGTATTCACGTTTAACGGAAGAAGCAGCAATTCAACTGTGATTGATGCGGTTACTTTAAAGATCATAGCTACGATTCCACTATCAGGGAAACCTGAGTTTTCGCAAGCGGACGGAAAAGGAAAGGTCTATGTCAATATTGAGGATAAAAGCACCATTGCAATTATTAATTCTGTAACAATGAAAGTTGAAAAAGAGTGGTCGATTGCACCCGGAGAAGAGCCATCTGGTTTGGCATTGGATAATGTGAATCACCGGTTGTTTTCGGTTTGTGGCAATAAAATGATGACTATTTCTGATCCAAATACAGGAAAAGTCATTACAACAGTACCAATTGGTGATGGTTGCGACGGTGTAGCTTTCGATCCTGCCACCAAACGTATATATGCCTCAAACGGCGAAGGTAAAATGACGGTTGTTCAGCAGGTGAGCGCCGACCAATATAAAGTTGTGGAAAACTTTCCAACGCTTCAAGGAGCAAGAACAATCACAGTTAATAAAACAACTCATCACATCTACCTGCCAACAGCAGAGTTATTACCAGGTGAAGGAAGAAGGCAATCGAAGCCAAATACTTTTAAGGTATTGGATATTGAGCCACTGAAGTAGATTTTGGTTGAATTTTACTTAATGAGGGCTTTACTTTTCATATACTGAAGAGTAAAGCCTTCACTTTTATGTAATGATTTCAAATAGATATCGTATTCTCAAATACAAATCCGACCTGCAAATTGCAATAAAAAGTAATGAAATTTACTTCTTGTCAAGCTCAGGGAGTGATTCGTCCATTGCTCAAAATATGCTATTACATTAACAAAGCCATAGTTTGTGTAAGGTTTCTGTAATCTTTGTGTAATCTTGCTGTATTAAATATTACAGCAAGATTACACAAAGATTACACAAATGTTACTAAAATATAGAGGAGGTTAGGCAATTGGTAGTTGGAATGCGACATTTTATCATGCCAATTACTTAATTCCAAATTAATGCTGAATAAGAACCTCTATCTTTTGCGAACGACATAATGATTCAAAGGAATTGCTTTCGAAGTTTTTTGATACATTGATAGTTATCAATATTTTGCTTTTCGGTTGGCAGTGAAAAGAAAAATGTAGTGCCTTCTCTTTTAACCGACTCCAGCCGAATTTAACCTCCCATAAACTTTAAAATACTTTTCGTGATTGTTAAACCGAGTCCGTTTCCTTCAAAATTAGGTGTGACGGTAGTATTCTCCTGCATAAATTTACTAAAGTAAATTTTCCTTTATTCTTTATTCCAGCGACTCATTACTTTAATGATCATCGCTATTTTATCTTCCAATATCCGGTTTTTCTTTTCAAGTTCCAGGTGTAAATACCTTGTTTCAAGGAGGTTTCTGATTCGAAGAAAAACTTCAATAAAATCGAAAGGTTTTGTAATAAAATCACTTGCGCCACTCGCTAAAGCCATTTGCCTGGCGCTGGAAGAGATATCGGCAGTAAGGACAAGAATCGGTAAATAAACACCGGACGGAATCAACGGTTTCAGCAGATCCATCACCTCGTAGCCCGACATTTGAGGCATCATTAAATCAAGCAGAATCAAATCGGGATGGAATGAATTATATATGTCTACAGTCAACAGCGGATTCGTTATAGATTGAATATTTTCAAATCCCTTCAATTTAAGAAAATCTTCCAGTAGATCAATATTTGCTTTCTGATCATCTATGATCAGAATGTTGGAGTTTTTCAAGTTTAAATCTATCATGCTATTATAATTTTATTAATTAGATATTTCAATTGATTCTTAGGTATCCAAACGGATATTAAACTTATCGACTACCTTCAAAAAAACATTTAGATCCAATGGTTTTGTCAAATAATCTTTGGCGCCTTCTTTAATCATCAGCTCCATCTGATGCGGCATTGCATCTGCGCTGATCACAACTACCGGAATATCTTTAGTTTTTAATTCCGACTGAAGGAGTTTAATCACTTCACTACCATGCAGGTCAGGTAAATTAAGATCAAGGAGGATTAAATCAGGTTTGAATTTAATAGCTAAATGAACAGCATCCCCTCCAATCATACTGGTAATTAAACGGATACCCTTGCGTTGATTAATAAGAATCTGTTCAACCAACTCAGTATTTGACGTATTGTCTTCGATATATAATATTGTTCCGGATATTCCTGTCAAATCAGAACCAGGTAATAGTAAGGTTTTTTCGACGGGTTTAAGTTGATTTTCGCAACGGGGCAGTTCTATCCAGAAAGTACTTCCTTCTCCTTTAATACTATCAATTCCGATTTTACCATCCATGGCATCCATTAGTTTTTTAACAACAGTCAGTCCTAGACCAGTACCTTCAGTAGCCGTTTTTTCAGCACCAATGCGTTCGAAAGGTTTGAATAGTTTTTGAATATTTTCAGTTGATATTCCACTTCCGGAATCTGTAATCGAAATACGTATTGAATCAGGGTTCATACCTGCATTATGTATGATTTCGGTTTTAATTTTGACAGAACCATTTGCCTCATTGTATTTAATCGCATTATTAAGCAAATTAAGCAATACCTGTTTTAATCGCTGACGATCGGATTTTACAAAAAGCGAAATATCGGAACATCTAACCAATTCAAGAGACAGTTGCCTTGCATAAATCAGTGGCTGAATAGTATCTGTCATTTCCTGAATGATATCATCCAGCGCGACAGGTTCCAGTAAAAGTGAAACCTTACCTGATTCGATACGGGAGATGTCTAAAACTTCGTTAATCAGATCGAGCAGGTGTTTTCCGCTGCTCAAAATATGTCCGACACCTTTCATTTGACTCTTGTTAAGTTCGCCCATTTCAAGTAATTGAGCAAACCCCAATATCGCATTCATCGGGGTTCTAAGTTCATGACTCATACGTGAAAGAAATTCGCTCTTGGCAAGGTTGGCCTTTTCTGCCTCGTATCTTGCTTCTTTGATTTTTTCAACTGATTGCAAACGTTCGGTAATGTCAAAAAAAGTAACAACGGCCCCCTCAATTTTCCCATTAATAAAGACCGGGACCGACCAATATTCTGCCGAAAAGAAAGTCCCGTCGGCACGCCAAAATACCTCATTGTCGACATGCGTTCCTTTTCCTTCGTGGAAAGCTTTATAAATCAAGCATTCGTGGACATCAAAACTGCTACCATCGGCATGAGAGTGATGTATACGCGTATGCATGTTTTCGCCAATCAAATGACTGTGACTATTATAACCAAGAATTTGAAGGCATGCCGTATTGGAAAAAGTGCAATTACCCAACAGGTCGATTCCGTATATTGCTTCAGCAGTTGAGTTCAACAATATTTTGAAGCGCTCTTCACCTTCGAAAAGTTCTAATGTGAGTAATCCTGCCAATTCTTTTGCCCTAATTCGCGTGTTGAATAATGAAAAAGATAATGCAAATAGCAGTAAACTAATCAAAAGACCACCAGTAAACAGGATAATCACCTTACTATTATAGGTTGATTGCTGATAGTTTTTAGTAAAATGAAGAATCCATTTTTTACCGCTAAATTCGATTGGCATCGAAATGGTTCGGGAAGGTGAATCATCGTTACTTAGTGTGTCATTTACCTGGCTATTATATAAAATTGAATTCTCCGAAAGGCTATCCTCATACACCTGCAAATGAATTCGGTCCTCCCGATTTAAATCCCATCGCCCCAACATGCCCTGCATTAAATCGTTCATTCGGTAAGGGCTATAAACCCATCCTTTGATGGCTGCCCTGCGTTGATCAACTGTATTTACAGGCTTGCCAATCCTGTAAACAGGTACATACATTAAAATGCCAATCTGTACCTTTCGATCTATTTCCTGTACTAATTTTACTTTCCCCGAAAGTACTGCAATGTCCGAATCGCGTGAGAGTTCCATTGCTTTTCTTCGAATAGGCTGCGAAAACATATCATAACCAAAGGCCCGCAGGTTTCGATCAGTAAATGGTTCAATATAAATAATCGAAGTATAATCATTTCTTTCACCTGCAGGTTTTATGGTATAATCCGGAAATCCTTCGTTGCGTATCTGACTAATATGTTTTTGCAATTGATTTTTGGGTATAATCATAGCAAAACCAACGCCTTGTATGCCAGGCAAATTTTTATAGACTTTTGAATTTTCCATAAAATCATGCCATTCCTTCCTTGTAATTGTATCCGACGCTGAAAAAAAAGCAGAACCCGATCGTAAAAGCTGTGCATGAGCATGTAAACGGGCTGATATCGAAATATCTATTTCCTTACATATCAATGCAAATTCTTTTTTCCCATTTACTTCATCTTCATATCCTGTAAATATAGTAGCGACAACAGTCAGAATAAGTCCAACAATCAGAATGATCAAAGCTATCCCTGTACTTTTTGAAATTGCTTTATTTCGAAAAAAATAACCTATGTAATTGTTGAATCTCATTTATGATTAAATTAGGTTTCCGTGCTTGTCGTTTTATTATCTATTTCTATTCGAAATCAGCATAATAAGGGAATGGTGAAATAAAAATTTGTACCTTCATCTTTGACAGAACGAAACCAGATATGTCCTCCCAACGTCTTTACAATATTTTTTGCGATCGAAAGCCCCAGTCCGTTGCCTTCGTAACTACGCGTACTTGAATCATCAGCCTGCATAAAGAGATCATAAATAATTGTCTCTGCTTCGCTGGATATTCCAATACCAGTGTCCTGTACAAAAAACTCCAACTCATTCATTTTTTTTTCAAACCCAAAGGCAATTGCGCCATGTTTCGTGAATTTTATTGCATTATCAATCAAATGGGAAATCGCCTTTTGCAATAAAACAGGATCTGATATCATCTGAAAATCAACATTCGATGAAGGTATCTGTAGCTTTAACGTTAAATTTTTTGCTTTGCACGAATGTATGAAACTGTTGTAAATTTCAGTTAACAAAATTCCGGGATCAAAAGCGCTTTTCTTTACCTCAAGATTTCCAGAAATGATCAGCGCGATATCCAAATAATTGGTCACAGTACTTGCCAGGCGGTCGCTGCTGGATTGTAAAATTGCCAAATACTCTTCTTTTTTTTCAGGTGTAAGCTCGCGCCTTGCCAGTCGTACTCCGAAACCCAGAATTCCATTCAGGGGTGTGCGAATTTCGTGGGATATATTTCTTAAAAATGCTGTTTTAAGCCGATCACTTGATTCGGCTTTTTCTTTCGCAGCAATTAATTCAGTATTCGACTTTTCAAGTTCAAAAGTTCGCTCTTTAACTCTCACTTCTAAAATCTGATTTTGGTTTTCAAGCTGCTGATGAAGATAGAGTGTTTCAAGTAGATTTTTTATCCGAAGATCAACTTCAGTCAAATCAAATGGTTTTGTCAAAAAATCTTTTGCTCCGCCAGCCATAGCAAGTTGTTTTGCCTTGACCGAGATATCGGCAGTAAGCACAAGGATAGGCAAGTATGTACCTTTGGGAATTATCTCCTTTATCATGTTCATCACCTCATAACCTGTAAAATAAGGCATTTTTATGTCGAGCAGTATCAGATCGGGTTTGAACGATTTATATAAGCCAATAGCCAAACGCGGGTCGGTTGTGTATTTGATATTAATATAACCATGAATTTCAAGCAAATCAAGAAGAATATCAATATTGGATTGCTGATCATCAATTATAAGAATATTTGCATTTTTCAAAGTAAAATCAATCATATTTCACTACAAATTATTTGATTTTAAATTCCATGTATACTGAATTTCATTTCTTCGATTCCAAATTAAATTAAAATTATCAGTCAAATAACTGTCATTGTTGCCAAACTATTTTCCCCCGATCACATCATCCACCACCTGCAAAAACATTTTCATATCAAATGGTTTTGTCAGAAATTTTTTTGCTCCTGAATTTATCAATTGATTCATCTGTTCAGGCATTGCATCGGCACTTACAATGATCACAGGTATGGATTTTGTTTCTTCTTCTGCACTTAACATGGTCATCACATTACTACCATGAATATCAGGCAAATCCAGATCAAGCAGTATTATATCCGGCTTATTAACAGAAGCAAGCATGACAGCATCTTTTCCATACATCGTTGTAATTAAATGAATTGCCGGGCGTAGGGTCTGTAATATTTCCTTAACCAATTCGACGTTAGGTAAATTATCTTCAACATACAAAATTGTGCCTGTTTTTTCAATCACCGAAACGTCACCCTTTAATCCACTTTCGTTTTGAATAATAGATGTGCTGTCTGCAATGCCCAACGCTTCCGCACGTTCCAATTTTTCATCAATTAAAACGGAAAGCTCTCTTTGCAGGATGATTAACTCAGAAGCACGATTTGATTTCTCCTCATTTTGATATTCGAGTTCCTTTTTTGCAATGATTAGCTCGGCTGCCCTCTTTGCCTTCTCTTCGTTTTGAAAGGCAATTTCTTTATTTGCAATGATTAACTCTGACTCCAGTTTTTCTGTTTTATTATCTTCTATCGTTTTTTTACTTTCAGCCATCGGAAACTCAACCCAAAATGAGCTACCTTCTCCGGTTACACTCGTAACTCCCACGTTTCCATCCATTGCATCCATCAACTTCTTAGTAACAGCAAGGCCAAGACCTGAACCAACTGTTTCGGTCTTTTCAGCGCCAATTCTTTCAAAAGGGACAAACAATTTTGCAATGTCTTCAGCTGCGATTCCCTGACCAGTGTCAGTAACTGTAATTCGAAGATTTACAATCCCCTCAGCATTTGCTGACATCCTTTCGGCTTTAATAATAATCGATCCGCCTGTCCGATTATACTTTATTGCATTACTCAGCAAATTCAATAATACTTGCTTTAATCGCTTTAGGTCGGATTTTATATATATTTGGTCCTTAGGCGAATTGATCAGTTGAATTACTAATTGCCGCTCATTGGCTTGTTGCCTGACAGAATCAATCATGTCAAGTATAACCACTATTACATTCACCGGCTCAAGGAAAATTGAAATATGCCCGGCTTCAATTCGCGAAACATCAAGCACTTCATCAATTAAATTGAGTAAATGTTTTCCGCTTTGTAAAATATGACTTACACTTTTCTTTTGTACCGGCAGAAGACTTCCCATATCAAGTAATTGGCCAAAACCCAGTATCGAATTCATTGGGGTTCGTAACTCATGACTCATGCGGGAAAGAAATTCGCTTTTGGCAAGATTCGCTTTCACTGCAATGTTTCGCGCCTCATTTATTTTTTCTTCCGCTTGCTTCCGTTCTGTAATGTCGTGATAATTCAGCAATATTCCGTTAATAACTTTATCATTGAGCAGGTTGATAGCCGTAAGTTCAATCGGCCTATAACTTCCGTCTTTGCAAAGGTATCTGTATTCAACCTTTTTTGCCGTGTTATCCGATTGCAGGACGGCATAGAATTCTTTTTGAATCCGCTCAATGTCGTCAGGATGAACTGTGAGCCAACCATCTGTACCAACGAGGTCTTCGGGTTGCCAGCCAAAATCTTTTACAATATTCGGACTCTTGTATTTCATAAAACCATCAGCTCCCATCATGCCAATTACGTCCGAAATATTGGATATCATTGAAGTGTGTTTGATTTCGCTCTGGCGCAACGCCTCCACTGCCTGCTTTAGTTCGGTGATATCCGTTATGAATCCATGCCAGAGAACCGAGCCATCGGCTTCCAGCTGCAGTGAAAATCTACCGTATAACCACTTTACAGTTCCATCATCAAATACCACCTGAAACTCATAGTTCCATAGCTGCATATCTTTTGCAGATTTCTGAATTGAGGCAAATACATCCTCCAGTTGATCGGGATGAATGCGCGAAAAAACAATTGAAGCATCATTGACTACTTCTTCGGGATGAACTCTCAAAACGTCCCATAATCCTTTGCTGGCATAGGGAAAGCAAGAGGTACCATCGGCGAATAGCTGGAACTGAAAAACAGAACCCGGTATCTGGTCGGCAATTTTATGAAGCCTGCCCAATGCTTCCTCCAAAGCTAAAGCTACCTTATTACGTGCTTCAATTTCGCTGTAAAGATTCGCATTTGTAATTGCCAACTCGCTGGTTCGTTCAACTATTTTGATTTCGAGATTTACATTGAGATCCTGTATTTCGTTTTCTGCCTTCTTTCGTTCAGTTATATCTCTTACGAAAGTTAATGCCTTGGTCACGCCCAACGGTGTCATCCTGGCTTCAAAAAACCGGACAGAATCATCAATATTCATCTCATACTCATAGGTGATCAGTTTTTTTTGTTGAATGCATTCGCGAATATTTTGAAGGTGACTGTTTGCTAATTCCGTATCAAAGATATCCTGTAAACTTTTTCCAATAATCCGAATATCGGGAAAAAGCAACAAAAGGGATTCAGAACAATAAAACTCTGTATAAATACCATCCAGATCAATCACAAAGATCATATCAGGTATGGCACTGATGATGGCATTCAAACGCTCATTCTGCTGTATGATCTTTTCTGCTGCTAATTTACGATCTGTGATATCCTCCTCAACAGCCAGGTAATGTGTTGTTTTACCTTTGGCATCTATTATTGGTGAAATAGCAGCCATCACCCAATAGAAATCACCATTTTTCTTTATGTTGTGAAGCTCTCCTTTCCAGACACTTCCCGAAGATATTGTCTGCCAAAGTTCATTATAACTTTCTTTCCCAAGCTCCGAAGAGCTGAATAGCCGTGGATTTTTCCCGATCAGCTCTTCCTTTGTAAACCCTGTTAATTCAATCAGTTTGGCATTCACAAATTCAATCTCCCCTTTGAGATCGGTAATTAAGGTCATAACAGGACTTTGTTCAACAGCCTGCGAAAGTTTCCTTAATCTTTCCTCCGCACGTTTCCGATCTGAAATATCGATGAGTGTGCCTGAGCCTCCTATAAAGATGCCATTTTCGAATACGGCTTTTGTTGACAACCGTACGTAACAGGGAACACCAAATTTGGTGATAATTTTATATTCTTTCTCGAGCTCTGTGTTATCTTTGAGCACTCTTAATCTTTCTGAAAGTTCATTGGCATTTTCTCCAACAAAATGGCTGAAGTTTTTGCCTGTGATTTCATCTGCTGTATATCCAATAATTTTTTCGATCCTCGGACTGATATATTTTATCGTACCATCGTTATCGACTTTATAAACCACGTCATTTATATTTTCGACCAGGTTCCGGTACTTTAATTCACTTGCACCAAGCGCCACTTCACTCTGTTTACGCAAGGTAATATCCCTGTATTTCCATAAATGGCCCGTGTATTTATGATCAACGTAGGTGGGTATATAGTCTCTTTCCAGGAAACGGCCATCAACCATTTCCAGTTCATTGTTGAATACCGCTTTTTTGTTCGCCAGAATAAACTCAATTTGGGCAATGAATTTTTCAGGATTTTTAAAAAATATTTTACTTTGCTCAGCAGAATCAGTACAATCGGCCCCTAAGAGCGCTTCAGGAGGTGCAGAAATACCAAACATATTACAGAATAACTGATTGGTTAATGCAATTTTCCGGTTAGAATCTTCAAGCAGGATTCCTTCCTGCAAGTTGATGATTAGGTTAGTAAGCAGACTTGTTTTATCTTTTAACGCATTCTCTGCTACTATGCGATCCGTAATGTCGACAACGAAACCTTCAAAATACATTATATTCCCTTGTGCATCCTTTATCGCTTTGGCATCTTCATAAAACCAAATTGATTGGCCATTTTTACGTTTAACTTCATACTCATAACCTTTTACAAAGCCGTGTTCGTCCATTAACCTTAAAAAATTGCTTCGTTCGTGAGGATTAAAATAAGCATCTTTTGCTATATCAGAGCGGCTGTTTATCAATTCCTCACACGATTCGAATCCATACATTTTTGCAAGAGCGGGGTTTACAGAAATATAAGACCCATCAACACTGGTTTGAAAAAAACCTTCCTGGGCATTTGCAAATATATTGCTGTATTTTTCCTGGCTTTCACGTAAGGCATCCTGTATTTCAAGCAGAGCTTGCATTAGTGATGAATTATGATGTTCTAAAGTTTCCTGTTTAATCTGAAGGTCGTGAATTAATTTTTGTGCATCCTCCTCAGAAAACTGTGAACCCGCATATATCGGCTTATTTTTCAGGAGCTCTGCGTCCTTTTGGAGCAACATTTCAGAAGAATCCTGGTTCGGTTTTTTCATTGCAAAATGATTATTGTATTAATTCGAAAGTCTGCACATGGACATTTTTATAAATCACATATTTTATAGTTTTAAAAAATTATAAGTATTCATTTTTTGTTGCTCATGATCACAACTACTTATAACTTCTGAAAATCAGTTTTAGTCCCTTTAAACCCTAAAATTCAATAAATAAACCATTAATATGCCAAAAGTAAAACCGCATAAATATAGACATAATTCAGTTCAACCCAATATATTTTTACATTTTTAGAATAATATTTTTACATTCGTAAATATAATCACAAACACTAAAAATATTTTAACAATCTATTCTGTAACTTGTGGTTCAAGTGGCAGCGAAATGTAAAATAATGCCCCCTCGCCTTTAACTGATTCGAGATGTATTTCGCCGCCAATAAGTTGCAGAATCCCATGAATGATTGATAATCCAAGTCCGCTACCTTCAAAATTACGTGTAACAGTAATATTCTCCTGCATAAATTTCTCGAATATTATTTTCTGGTTTTCTTCATCAATTCCAACACCTGTATCCTGCACAGAAAAATTAGCACAACCGGAGTTCATTGAAAACCCAATTGTCACAGTGCCTTCCATTGTAAATTTAATCGCATTATCCAACAAGTGAGCCACCATTTTCTGCAATAACACCGGATCAGTCATCAATGTAAATCCGGTAAGATCATCGGGGAATACCAAACTAATCATCAAACCTTTCGAATCACATAATTGCTGATATTTGCCAGTAAGTTCATTTAATAAGTTATATACATTAACAGCGAAAAAATTAGCCGCCAGGTTTCCGGATACAATCATCGACATATCCACATAATCGGTAATCGTATTTATAAGCCGATCACTTGAAGTTTGCATCAAATCAATATATTCCTCCTTCTCTTCGGTCGAAGTGTCAATGTCAGCCAATAAGGCGGCAAAACCCAGAATTCCATTCAATGGTGTCCGGATCTCATGTGAAATAGTTTGGAGGAATGCCGTTTTTAACCGGTCGCTCGCTTCCGCCTTATCCAAAGCTACGATCAAATCGATGTTTGTTTTTTCAAGTTCAACAGTTCGTTCTTTCACTTTATCTTCCAGTATCTGGTTTTGATTTTCCAGTTGCTGCATAAGATGGCCAGTAAAAAGCAAATTTCTAATTCGCATTCCAACCTCAACCAGATCAAAAGGTTTGGTTAGAAAATCACTCGCACCGCATGAAAGGGCTCGTCGTTTTGTTTCGGATGTTGTGTCTGCTGTCAAAACCAATATTGGAAGAAAGGTTTTGATAGTTGGGAGGGATTTTAGCTGTTCCATGACTTCAAACCCTGTCAGATAAGGCATCGTGAGATCAAGCAAAATCAAATCGGGCTCGAAATCGACAACCATCTGAACAACTCTGCGTGGATCAGTAGTTGTTTTGATATTTACGTAGCATTGCATTTCGAGAAAACTCTCCAGAAGATCAATATTTGCTTGCTGATCATCAATGATCAGGATATGCGATTTTTTCAACTTTATTTCAATCATTTTCTTTCAATCTAAAAACGTTTTTACAATTTTGACAGGATTTAAAACTCCACTTATAAAATTCAAAATGAACATTCAGTATCCATAAAATCTGTGTTAAATTCTCCTTTATTCTTTATCAAGCGAATCAAAAAGAAGGAGTCAAGATAAACGAGGGCACTGAAAAAGTATCCCTCATAAAAATAGTCCGCTGAAAATTAGCTGGCAGATGAAGACCTATCCTTCATCTGCCAGCTTTTTTTCTATCAGTGCGAAGTGCAAATTTTTAT
>Ga0073936_10000448_pt1 | contig 62943 bp, 39 predicted proteins | sample AliMusrvi5mmetaG_FD_87041 | JGI IMG/M metagenome (GOLD analysis project Ga0073936, IMG submission 87041) | Freshwater lake bacterial and archeal communities from Alinen Mustajarvi, Finland, to study Microbial Dark Matter (Phase II) - Alinen... | ecosystem: Environmental > Aquatic > Freshwater >... | reverse complement strand
TGTCCGCTCGTTTCTCCTTCTGCGCATCGGCCCAGAATTGTTCGAACGAGCCTTTGGCCGCCGGAGCGGTTGTCTGTCCGTGGCCCACCATCGTCATTGTCGCGACCAATATTGCGGTTGTTAATATTTTCTTCATGTTTGTTTGCATTGCGATTCTCGATTTTGCCACTTGGAAGTCATGACCATAACCTTCACACTCAGCGCAGCGACAAAATCGCTGGCCCAGAGTTGCCAGTCGCCAGGTTTGAGCGTTTTCTCAACCTGGAGAATTGTCTTGGTGCCCTTGCTGTCAACAATCCCCATCGAGATAAGCTGGTCGGCCTGGGATTTGAGCCACCAGCGGTAGGTGTAACGCGTGCCGGTTTGTTTCACATCGACTTCAACTCGATTCGTCTCTCCTGCCAAAGTTACAGCAGAAATCAAACTGCCAAGCAACAATCACGCTAACGTAGTTGTGATCACATCCTTCATAACGTTTAGTTCACTTCAATGCGCGTCTTGAAGAAGTGCAATCTCTTCTTCAACGGAATTGCGACTGAATCACCTGTATTTCCTCGAAGGTGGTGTTCTGGCCGCCAATCTCGCCCATCGTGGGCGTAGCCGCCCAGACCAGCCAGCGGAAGCTGCCTAGCGGTTTGCCGTGACTGCGGCGGATGCTGGTGGCCTCATATTCAGTCCTCTCCCCACGGGAATCAACCGTGATAACAGGCGTGAATACGGCAGTGTCGGCGACATTCCAGCCGGGGTCAGCGGCGGCACTGCTGCCGTAAAGAGTGAACGACTGCCGGGCGTGCGTATTGCCTGATGCATACGTGTTGACCTGGGCAAGGTTTCTGGCGCCGCTCAGATCGAATTTGATCATTCCCGTGTCAACCCCATTCGCAAATGTCGGACCGCGGTTCAGGGCGACCTTGCCGTCAACCAGAAGATCGACGGCGCCCTTACTCAGTTCAGCCTCAGCGAAGGACACCTTCGCTGGCACTAACGTCGACAGCTCAGCAACTGGAATCGTTTTGAACTCCGCCTTCCACAAATTCTCTCTTACCAAATAGGCATAATCGCTCAGTTCGACCTTCACTTGCTCTTGTTTGCGGATGACCGCGAGAGCCAGCGCCTGGCCGGCGGCCTGATCGGCCATGGTGCGGAGGTCGGTGACCGTCTTTGCTTCCACACTGTTGCAGGCGATGATCACGTCGTCTTTCTTCAACCCCGCCTTGGCCGCATCGCTGCCGGCCGGCACATCGAGCAGCAACACGCCGTAATCAGCAGGCAGGCCATAGGTTGCACGATCTTCAGCGCCCGAAATCTCACGGACCTGCGCCTGCCAGAGCAGTGTTGCCGCCGGCTTGAGCTTCGGGATCTGCCCGGAAAACATCAGCTTGAGCGGATAGGCTGAAGACGTATACGGAGCCTTGGACGGCAATGTGATCTGCAGCGATTCGACGTCCTGACGATGGGGCAGTTTATCCGATGATCCTAGCAATGACACGCTCTGCAACGTCGTCAGGTCGATGCGGGATTTGCCAAGAGTTGTGATCTTCACCACCGCGTTATCGCCGGGCCATCCGAGGGTCGTCACGTAAAGGACGGTGTTGGATTTGTTGCGGGTGAAACGGATGTCGGCCGCCGTGCCGCTGGAAATGCCGTTGAAGTTCTTATGGCCCTCGCCGAACGCCTCCCAGGTGCGCGTCGCGAAGATTGCTTCTCCGATCAGGTCGAAGTCATGCCCCATATCCTTGAGCATGGTGACCACCTCATCTTCCAACTCGCCGTCACCCGTCAACGGTACATTCAACAGCAGGTTGCCGTTCTTACTGACGACGTCAATCAGTGTATGCACGATTTCGAAGCCCTTCTTGTAATCCTTTGTGCGATTGCGCAGCCAATACCATTCGGCCCCCATGGTCTTGTCCGTCTGCCAGAAGCTCTTCTGCAGGGTGGCGGGGAATTCGAACTCGAAATTCTCGGCGCCGATCGGACAGCCGCCCTTGAAATTCGCCACTGCCTGCAATTTGCCGCCATGCAACTGCAGGCTCTGGTTGTAGAGATGCGAGACGATCGTATAGCCCGCCGTCTTGAACGGCGGTCCACCGTCGGTGTAATAAAGATCGGGATGATACCTGTCGATGAGGTCCTGCATCCGATCCAGGAAGTTCTTCTCGAATTCCGGCGGCCCGACGTCCTGCGGCCCTTCGTATCCGGGATCGCTGCTCTTCCACGGCACACCATAGAGATCGGCGAATTTCGGGTCCTGGCCGTCATACGGCACGCCGGCCAGTGGTCCGGTCTTGTCCGAACCGTGCGAGGTCTGCAACCAGCGGAAACTTCTGGCAACGTGGGATGCCACGCCGAAATGCAGCCCATTAGCCACCGTCGCCTTCTGCCACATTCCGCACACGTCCTTGCCGGCGGTTGTCATGGAATTCCAGCGGGGCTGGTATTTTGAGTCCCACATGTCGAAATTGTCGTGGTGCGACGCGACCGGAACCACATACCGCGCGCCGGCATGCTTGTAGAGCTTGACCAACCGGTCGGCCTGGGCCTGATCGAATTTGGGCGTCTTGAAGAGCTTGCAAAGGTCCTTGTAGCCGAACTTGGAGGGATGCCCGTACGTGGCGCAATGATACCGATAGCCCTCGCTGCCCTGCTCATACATCCACCGGGCATACCAGGTGGAGGCAACCCCCGGGATGCTTTCCGGGCCCCAGTGCATGAAGATGCCCAGCTTCGCGTCTATAAACCACTCAGGCACTTCGGCTTGTTTGAGTGATTCAACGGTCGGCTCATAGTTGGCCGGGCTTGGCGCGTGCTTGTCTGCGGCTTGGACCCATGCAAGCGGCACCAGGCAGATGGTTGCAAAGGTGATGCTCTTGATGCCGTTATTCATATTTACGGGATGGTGTGTTGTTATCATGTTCATTTCTTTCTACTAAAGACTACTTTCTGCTTATTCCACAATAAGCACGCCGGATCCCTTGAGGAGACCACTGGCATGGGGCACGCGATACCTACCGGCTGGTTGAGGTTGGCCACCCAGCGTGAGCTTGCTAACACGCATCTCACCCTTGAAGTCGAGCTCAATCGCCGCGCCCTGGGCGACGTCGATTGTGGACTTGTCACCCAGGGCACGCACGTTGGTTAGAACGAGCGTCCCGCTGGCGACATTGGTCTGGCCGGTGTAGGTATTGGCGCCGGAGAGCACCCAGGTGCCGGTGCCGTTCTTGGTGATGGAGGTCGTCGCCCTGCCTGCACGGTCATAGACGTTGTCGATATTGCAGGCGAGTTCGCCAACGCCGGCGCTTGAGCCGGTAAGATCAATCGTCTTGCTTTCCGCATAACCGGACATCACCAAGGGGCTGGTCAGTTTCAACAGGCCCGTGCCGGATTGATCCAGGGTGACGGTGTCCCTGCCGCCAGGAAGATTCAGCGTCCGGTCGGTGGTCTCACCCTTGCCGGTATAAATCAGGGTGCTGCCGCCACTGATCGTGATCTCGGCATCGGCATCGGTTTTCGGAGCGCCCAGGCTGCTGCTGGCCTTGCGCTGCGCCACGCTGTTGAACGAATCGATGCTTACGGTGCCGCCGGTTATGATGGTATGGCCGGTGTAGGTGTTGGCGCCAGAGATCTTCAGCGTTCCTGCGCCGCATTTCTTGAACGTCACGCTGCCACCGCCCGGACCTTGGGAGTCCGTGATGGTGCCAGAAAGTTCCTGCACTGTCGCGGCGTTGGTCGTATCCAGGCCGAAGGTGGCGCCTGCCATCAGGCCGTTCTGGTTGACGCCGGTGGCGAGCTGCTTGAGCATGGTTTCGGCCTGCGCTGTGGTGAATTCGCCGGGGCCGCCGACATGCAACCGCAGTTCGCCCGCCGCCCCATTCACGGTGATATTTGCCGGGGTCCAACGCGTAGGATCATTGTTGTAGAGCGACGACATGATCTCCAGGAGTCCCATCTCAACCTTGGTGGCTCCTTTGTACGTATTGTGTCCGAAGAGCTTGATCGTTCCGCTCCTGATCCCATGATCGACAGGATGTCCGGTTTGCGTAAGGCCACCGGAGCCACTGATGCCGCCTTCCTTGTTATTGAATTCCAGACAATCATGAGCATGGATCTTGGTGTTCCCATTCAACTTCACGGGCCCGTTCCAGTGGGCATTTCCGCCACCGGAGATACATCCGCCGTTGCATGTTAGCGGGTTCGTCACCGGGGGACCGTCGAAACTGATGGTCCCGCTCATATTCACCGTTACTGGCCCCGTCCCCAATCCTTGCGTGTGCATGGAGAGACAGCCGTCATTGATGGTGGTTCCGCCACTATAGGTGTTGGTCGCATTGGTTATGTAGGCCGTGTGTGGGCCGTTCTTGATCAAGGCGCCAATGCCAGAGATGGCGCCCGCCAGGAAGACGCGCGTGTCATCGGTTTCTAGTCCATCAATGGTGAAATCAGCATCGAGCCTGAGCGGCGCTTTGATGGTGACCTCCGCGCGATTCTGGCTGTTCATGTACGGCAAAGAGCCATACGATTTACTCTTGGCGAATACCAGCGTGCCTTGGGAGGTCAGCGTCAGGAAGGATCTGCCGAAATTGAGTTGGTTGAGCACGAAATCGCCGGCATCCTCTCGCGTCACCGCGTATCTGCCCGGCGTATAGAAATTGAGAATGTAGTCGGCATGTCCTCCCGCGGCAGGGGCCGCGGCTACACCCAGATTGGTCTTCCATTGCGCGGCTTCAGCGAAGCTACCGGCACTATTCGACGTCCAGGTGAAGTGCATCGGCGCCGCAGTCTTGACCACCTGCACGGTATAGTTCCTGGTCGATTTGTCCTGGGCTGTGATGGTATAGATCTGCGGCCTGGTGAAGTCCCTCACCGTACCTGAGGCCGGATTTGCTGTGGCGAAACGCGCCAGTTCAAACGTCGGAGCAAGTGCCTTCACGTCGGTGGCGTTGGGGACGTAAAGCGTGATGGTGGAGCCGTTGATCGCGCCAAACACGGAACCCGGCAAGTTCAAACGATAGATCTCTTTCACCGTCCAGGGAGCCGTCAGTTCAGCCGGGAAGGAATAATCCCTGCGCTTGCGCTTTCTGGGGACGAAGGGATTGTCGTCTTTGACCCGTAGATCAGGACCCGGATTGTCGAGCTTCGTCCTGGTCGGCGGAAGTGTCGCCGCTCTTGCCGTATCGATGTACTCGGCCAGATCGCGCATGGCGATGACGTTGTAGTGGTTGTCCTTCAAGTAATCGACCATGTCTTCGAACAGATCAGGATCGGTTCCGACCCCGGCATGCTCCATATCCGGCACACCATGAAAACAGAGTACCACCACCCTGCCGGCCGTGGCCTGCTGAACTGCACTGATGAACCCTTCCATGGTCATTCCCACGCCGCCAACGGCGAACGAGGGAACATCAAACGGGTTGTCCACGGCGGGTCGATAGGTACGACCGTGACCACCCCGTGCGAAAAGATAGCCCCAACTGCGCAAGAGGGAGTAGAATTTCGGGTTCGTATCATAGAAAGGCCAGGCGAGCGTCGTTGACTTTGGAATCCGGTTGGCGATCATTTCATCTTCGAGGGTCCACACATAGGCCTGGCAACCGCCGACATCCGTCATCGATAATTGCCCATGTCCCCGTGTATGATTGCCAATCTCGAAGCCATCATCGGACATGCCCTTGATCTGCCGCCATGTCATGTACCAATCCTTGCGATCGCGGAACCCATAGGCGTCCGAGACATAGAACGTGCCGCTGAATCCATGCTTCTTGAGGATGGGGGCCGCGACCGTCGCATGGCTGGCACAGCCGTCGTCGAACGTGAACACCACGGTCTTGTCCGGAATGGGCTTCTTGATAATCCCGCTGGGATCATCGGCCATTGCCGCCTCTGCCCGCCCGATCATCACGCCCGTAACAAGCACCTTGCAGACCATCGCCAATCCCATCAGCTTCATAATTGTCTTCCCCGTTCGTCTCATCATGGTTTCGCTGTTATTTCTTCGTTTCAGGCGCGAGCGGGAACAACTCCAGGATGACATTGGCATAGAGACGGTGCCCGAAATCGTTGGGATGGTTGACGTTGTTGCCGCTCAGATCGGAGAAGTTCTTCTTCTTGAGGATTTCCAGCCAGGGCGTCGTCACATCCGCCAACGCCACATTCTTGGTCACCAGCCCGCCCAAGAACTTGGCTTTCCAGAGGAAGCCGTCGGCGCCGGCAAAGCGCGGATTCATGGTCATGGGCGATACCAGCACGATATCAGCGTCAGGATTGGCAGCCATGACATTATCGCGCATTCCGGTCATCTTCCTATCGTAGCCGCCGCCGTCATTCATCCCGAAGGCGAGGATGACCAGGTCCGGCTTCTGCTCCGTCACCCTCGGAACCATCTCAACCCCCCAGCCGGCTTCCGCGCCGGCGGCGCCGAAATTGACCAACGTCACCTTCGAGCCGAAACGCTTCTGGAGCGAGTTGGCGACCAGTTGCGGATAGCAAGGCTGATAGGGTTCCGCCAGGGATTCCTTGAATCCTGACGCATTGAATCCCTGCGTGATGCTGTCGCCCAAAGCCACCAACTTGATCGGCTGCTTGGCCCTGAGCTTGGCCAGAACGCGAGTCAACTGCTCCGGTTGTTGCTTATACGGCAGGGGCCAGGGATCGGTCTTATGCCAGTAAGACACCTGCACCTGCAGATCATGGAAGAAACGACCTTCGGAGTGCAGGACCGTGGCAAACATGTTCGGGCTGCCCTTCGGCGGAACCATCTGCGCGGCCGTCTTGAACGGTATCCGCGAGGTAAGCGTCAACTCGATGATATTCGTGCCCGGCTTCCAGGTGTAATCCTTGCCCTCTTCATATTGCATCACCCGATCGGGATGGGTGATCCTGATTTTGTCGCTGGGAATGAAGAGCAGTCTGCCGGTGGCCAGTTGCTTGCCTTCCTCCTGGATGAAGAGAACCGGTTCATTGTCACTCGCCTGGGAGCGCCAGAGCGGCTCTCCGGCCGTCATGCCCTCAGCCGCTTTTTCCGGGTCGGCTGCCATCAGCGCCATGCTGCCGCAGAAGACTCCCAACACTGCTCCCACCATTACTTGCTTCATGGACTTGCCTTCCTATTGTTTTCCGGGTTAATGGTTTGGTTCATTGAGCGTAATCCTATTTTTGTCAGCAAGAGTCGCTATTACTTCGCAAACGCCTGCAATTCTCCGCACGAGGAGAAAGCCTGATTCGGGTTGCAGCCAAATGATGGTTTGCCCATGACCCGGACGCCGAACACCTTGACTGGGCTCGACAACAGGCAGGTGAACGTGTCGCCTTCGCGCAGGTTGCCAGAATTGGCGCCGGTGGTGGCTGGATAATCCTGCAGTTCGCCGGCGTCCTTCCAATCCCCGCCGGAGCTGATCTGGATTTGGATACGTGGTTTGCCGGCGCTGGCATCGAACCAGCCACCGTCGTGAAAGGTCTTGCCGTGGGCATAGAGCACTCGCGCCACCGTGACTGGTTTCGCCAGCGTCACCGCGAACCAATCCTCCGCCGCAGGCTTGCCGTTATAGGTGACCACATAGGTATGGACATCCTCGTCATTGATCGAGCCATCCGCATTCCCCGGACGCGACCGGCTTTCACTCCCGCCGATCAGTAACGAATCCGAACCCGCTGCTGCTTTTCGCAGCCAGACACAGTAGGCGCCGCCATCGGCGCCTGCCTCTGCGAAGGGTAGCATCGCGCCGGTCTTCATGACGCGTGCCAATACAAACGGGCCGCGCGCCATTGCGCTGCGGCCGGCGTTTCCGTGCTCGCCGGCGACGATGCGTTCGGCAAGGTTGAACTTCACAGCGACCCGATCGCCGTCTTTCCACTCGCGCAGCGGCAGTTCCGCCCAGCCGTTCTTTACGGTGGCAGACTCGGCCGTCAGCGGCGCCGCCCACCCCGGGACGCGAATCTTAATGGCGAACCGGGCAGGCCCGGACATTTTCAACGTCAGGATCGACGCGCCGGCCTGCGGGAACTCGCTCTGCTGCTCGACGGTTACGGTCTGGCCTCCAAGTTCCAACGTGGCGAGGGAAGTCTCCAGCGTGTCCACCAGGAGCGCGTCCTTGCCGCGCAGATACGCGGCCTGGGGCGCGAGTGCGAAACCACGCGGGCCGCTGGAATGACAACAGGTGATTTGCTTGTCGTACTTCTTCGTGCCTTCCAACGCGGTGTAGTAACACCAATCGTCGCCGCGCGGATGCTGGGCGGCGGCAAGATGGTTGTAGAATGACCGTTCCGGTTCGTCGCCGAACTTCGCGTCGCCGGTAAGCCGAAGCAATTGGAGGTTCAACTGGATCCACGTGACCGTGACGCAGGTCTCGCAGATGTGGGCGTGGGGTTCGTTTGGCAGGACGTGGTCCGCCTGGAAATGCTCGCCGGCGCTGGCACTGCCGGTGAGGTAAAGGCGGTTGGCGACGATATCGGCCCAGGCATTCAATACCGGCTCCAGCAGTGTGCGGTCGCCGGTAGCGCGGGCGAGTTCGCAGAGGCCAACGAGGTTCGACAGCATCTCGTAGGCTTTGGCATTCGCGGTTCTGTTGACGCTCTTCTGAGCAAGCAGCGTGGTGATGATTTTTGGCCCATTCGGCTCGTCCCACGATTTGACGATATACCGGCAAAAATCGAGGTAGCGTTTGTCTCCCGTGCATCGGTAGAGCAGTACCATCGGTTCCAACACGCTGGTGGCCGCCATTCCCATGTGCGTGCCGGCGGCAAGAATCGATTTCTTGGCGGGAAACGTGGCGATGAGCAAGTCGCCCATCCGGCGGCAGGCGGTCAGCACCGCTTCGTTGCCCGTGTATTGGTAATAGGTAAGCAGGCCGAGGAGGTTGTACTTGTGCGACCACACATCCCAGTCGGCGTCCTTGAACAAACCAAACCGCTGTTTGGGCAGGTAGGTGCCGAGATAACCGTCAGGTTCCTGCGTCGCAATCAGCTCGGCGGCGACCCGGTCAAGTTTCTCTCGCAACGCCGGATCGCCGGTGTTGGCCCACGCGAGCGTGGCGGCGTGCATCCATTTGCCGACGTGCTCGCCAATCCAAGGATGTGAGCCAGGCTTCTTGTGAAAACCGGCCAACAGCGGCTCGGTGTCCACGACGAGCAAACGGTGTTTCTCGTTGGCCGTTATCCGCGTGCCAAGCCAACCGTCGATCCGGACGGCGGAGGGCGAGAGGACTTCTGCAACATCGGGCAGCGCGGCGGAGACTTTGAAAGGCAGTGGCCTGATCGAAGCGGAGCGTTCCGAGAATACGGTATTACCATTGGCGGCTGCTTTGCCGTTGGCGGTTTCGGCGGCCCACAACACGGGGGTGCCTAGGGAACGGACAGGAACAGGATGGTGTATTCTTTGGACTCCGTTCCCGTGGGGATTTTCCGTCTTGTTTTCCCGTGCTCCCTCCGTGCCGGAAGGCACGAGCAAGACGTTCGTCCCGGGCGCACATTTCTTCTGCCAGGCCGGATAAGCCTTGGCCAGCAACTCGGCGGGAGACGTGCAGTACCACATGTAGCCGTTGCGGCGCTCATACTCAACCTCGGCCATGTTGCGTTTGACAACGCCGTCGTTGCCGCAAAATATGGGCCGGTTCGTGCCGATCTCGTAGAACCGGGCCCACAGCGGGTCGGCGGCCGGGTCCGCCACGACGACTCGGTCACGCCCTCCGGGCACCGACGAATCTTCTTTATCTACCAGGCGCAGGCCCTTGATCTTGACCGAGTCGAACCATGCCACGGCCGACTGGACGGCGTCCACGACCGCAGGCGAGGGCGCGTCGAGGCTCATCAGGAACCGCACGACGCCCACCCCCTCGTGCCCGCTGAGCGAGACCTTCTCGTAAACTCGTGCTTGGGTGGGCGCAAAGGTCTTCTTGTCGTGCTGCGCGCACCAGCCGGTCCTTTTGCCGTCGACCACGACTTGGCACTTCAGGATGCAGTCGACGCCCTTGACCACGGCCTTTCCGCACTGCGCGCGGCGCTCGGCGTCGACAAAGGCGTACATGGGCTTATCGCGGGCGATCCTTTGCAGCAGCCGCAGCACGTTCACCATCGCCTCGTCGTTGAAAGTAATGTCCGCGTAGTAGTCCTTCGCGTCGTGGTTGAAAGCGATGCGAGCAAAGTAGGCTTTGTCCTTGGGGGTAGGATAGAACTGCGGCCAGCCGCCGTTTTCATATTGGGCCTTGAGGAGATAATCGACGCCCTTCAGGAACCCCACCTTGAACCGCTCCTGCTTCGTGGCATTGAACACGCGGGCCAAGTATTCCATTTGTGTGTAGGTCGAGCCATTGTCGATCGTGCTGTCGGTCCGACTCTTGGCCGCTACGAGGGCCGGACGATCCGCGTCGGAGACGATCGCTGCAACATTGTATCGTTTCTTGAAAGATAGTGTTTTCGGCCAGCCGCCCGAGTCGCACTGATACAGGAGTACGTTGTCGGCGATGCGGACGGCCTCGGCGGAGGCATACCAGTCCGGTTTCTGCTGCATGTGGGGGCACAGGTGGCCTTCCCAGTAAACGGCCCCTTCCCATTCCAGGACCCCGGCGGCATCCTTCTCCACAGCGTGTTCACCTTGCGGCGGACCGGCCAGCGCAGAACAAGTGGCGGCCACCAACACGACCGCAAACGCGCTCGCAACCAAACGGACGCCAACCTCATCAAGCCGCATATCTCGTTTCCTCATCGTGATTCCTTTCGCGAACTTTCTGTTTTCGGCTGAGACGGACTCTCTGCCGCCTTCTCGCCGCCAGGGGCCACCTGCTCGTAACTTCCCGATCCGGTCACCACCTTTGCCTCGTCGAAGTAGATCGCACCGGGACTGCCCGTCCCGTACATGCCGAACTTGAACGCAAACTTGCTGCGATAGTAGAAAACGTTACCGCCTTGCTGCGTATATGTCTTCCTGCCATCGACCCAGATTTCCGTGACTCCATCCTCGCCCGGAGAAAAATAGTGGTGGAAAATGAAATCATACCACTTGCCGGGTTTGACCTCTTCCACGAGCATGCCGACCTTGCGTGCCGGTTCGGCCACCTTCGACGCCTTGGTATTGTACCAATAAATGAACTTTCCGTCATCAAAGCGAAGGCAGCATTCCGGGCCTTGGGCATATTCCCTGCCCTGGGCGGTCCCGGGCATGCCGCCGTGCCACTGGATGCACATCCCTTTGTTGGCAGCGCCGGACTCTGGCATCAGGATGCTAATGCCCGCCCAGCAGTGCTGCCCCACTTGCGGGCTGTCCTTCTCATGCCGGCTCACCAGTTCCAGTTCCATGCGGCGGCCATTTTCACTGCGTACGCATTTCATGGCCCCCGATCCGACCCGTGCAGGCGTCTTGACGATGCTCACCTCACCGGCGCTGCCGGAGTGGCCCTTGGCCGGGTTGATCGTTGCCTGCGCCCAACCTCCGCTTTTGGTTTGGGGTTCGACGACGTAGGTCTTCGAGAATTTGCCGGCGAAGGACTACCGGGGTAAAGGGCTGGGCGAAGCACCACTTGGTCGCCGTCGAAACGCACCCCGAGGTAGTGCCGCACAACGAATAGAGCCACCTCTGCCGAAGTCCAGGGAATGATGCCCGACGATTTGGCCTGGGATCGAACCACGGGAATCTCCTCGATCCACGCGCCGGTGCGCCCGCCGGCCATCGTGTTGAGCCATTCCAGCGAGCGGCGGCTACGGTCCAGTTGCCCGGCATCGTGCTGCCCGCGGAGGATGAAGGTGGTGGCGAAGGTCCACGGGCCCGGCTGGTCCGGTTGGCTGCTGGTGTGATAGCGGTCGTAGCCGCCGCCGCCGGACCAGCGGGTATTCCACAGGCCCTCCAGGTCATCCAGCGTGTGCCGCGCCAGTTCCCCGCGAGCATCGACGATCCCGAGCGCCACGGGCAACGCCATCGTGGCGTCCGGCATCAACTTGTGGTGCTGCTCCGCTTTCATCGGCACGTCCGGATTATAGCCGCGAAGGCCGTCCGGGTAGTCGGCCACTTCGCCCGTGACTTTGCGCCGCTTGATGAGGCGGCCGTCGTTGACCAGCGCGCGGGTGGGATGCGACAGCATCGCCTTGAGCGTGCGATCGGCCTCGCTGCGCCAGCGGGCTGCGTGGGCCTCGGCTCCCAGTGCCGGGGCAAGGTCGGCCGCGTCGCGCAGTCCGAGTACCAGATAGGTCTGATAGGCGAGTTCGTAAGCGTCGGTGAAGGTGCGTTCCCAGAACTCGCGGCGGTTGTGGACCATGCCTGTCTCGTCGCGGAACTGCGGACGCAGCGGACGCTCGATCAGCGCCAGCAAGAGTTCGCGGTGTTCGCGAATTACCGAGTCGTCGCCGGTCCAGTCGCGATAGGCCTTGAGGACGCGCATCAATTCGCCCATCTGGTCGAACTGCTCGAAGTCCGGTCTCTCGAAGTTGCCGGCGATCATGGTCACGCCGTCCTTGCTGACCATTTTCGTCAAGATCCGCACCAGAGCGGCGCGTGCAATTTCGAACTGCCCGGCATGAATGGCGCCGAGGGCCGTGTTCGAGGTGTCGCGCACCCACTGGTTGCCGTATTCGAAGATGCCAGCGTTCATCGTGCCGTCGGCGGCGACCATGCCGGACAGGCCGAAGCGAGCCTTGTCGAAGATGTCGGCAACAGTCCGGTCGTCGGTCTGCACGGAAGAAGTAGCCGCCCATTCCTTCTTGGTAACGGCCATCTCGCCGGCACATCGGTTTGCCAGCATCTGGCCGACGCGGACCGTAAGCGCCCGCGGTTCCCCCGCCGGGATAAGCGCGGCCAGCAGGGTGTCGATGTCGGCCTCCGCCATCGGAGCAAGCGTGATCGGGCCGACTTCGATTCTTCCCTCTCTTGCCGCAACCACGACCGGCCATCCGCCGCCGGCCGGCTTGCCCAACACCGCCAACGCCAGGCACGCTCCGCGCCCGCTTTGAAGCAGAATGTCGCCTTCGCGCTGACATTGGCCCGGGGGCAGGGCCAACCGCAGCTTGACGCTCTCCTCGCCGCTTAAGTGCGCACCTGCCAGGCGAACCGAGCGACGGAATGCCTGGGCACCGGAGATCGCCGCGATCCGCTCGCGGACGCGCACGCCGCCGGCCCACCAGACGGCCTCGACGGCGGGGATGCCATCCTCGATTACCCAGCGCGTCTCGGTGTTCTGCCCCAGTGCGTCAAAAGCATGGCCGCCCAGTTCGACCTGCAATGCACTGGAGGCGAATCCCTCGTCTGGCAGGGAGTTCAGTGCGAGGTCCTTGCGGGCGCTCTGCTTTGCGTTCTCGGCATCAAACAGCAGGTAGGTGAAGGCCGGTCCGAGGTCGGCCCGGTCCGCCTGGACGATCATCTGCGCCCGGCCGCTTCGCAGCACGAAGTAATCGCGCCCGTAGAAGAAGGCAAGGCGGTGCAAGTCCACCCGGGGATCAGCTTGTGTAGCGGAGGCCAGGGGACCAAGCAGGAACAGGGTTAGGAAAACTAATCGATGTCTAATTCCGGTCATACCAGCTCCTCGCATTTCAGGTCACCTACCTCTCCGGTGGAGTTCTCGTAGAGGTCAAGGGATTGGGTGGACCAGCGAACCTAACCGGCTTTTTGGGTGGCTACGCATTTGACCGCCAAGCGATGTTGATCAATGCTCATCCCGGTAAGGTTTAGTCTCTTCCTCGCGCCCGAGCATTTGCGCGGCCAGGTCGACATATTTGAATCTATACTCGACCGCCGGTTCGATCTGATTGCCATATTGCCAGTCGTTCCATCCCGAAATAAAGATGAAATCCGGATCAACCTTGCGAGCGGTGAGAAACTGCTTCCTAAAATACTCGCCATCCTTGCGGTCAAACCTGTTCCACTTAGAGCCATCTAGCGGCTTGCCTTTTCTTTTTCCGAGATATGCGTTCTCCATAAATGAATCGATCCCAGGCGATACTGACATCCATTCGTGATTTGAGGGTTGGGGCCATTCATTGATGTAGGACCAGTTGTCCTTGCCGTCATAGGCACGAATCCGGCGCAGCGCAAACTCGCTGGTTTCCTTTTCCAACTGCGCCAGAGCCGGAGTCCTGTCGCCATTCATGTATGTCAACACCATCGGCTTGTTCTGCCATCGGAAGTAGTATGGCCTATTGGCGATGTGCTCGCGGACGTACTCGATTGCAGCGTGATACTCCTTCAGGCTGGGGTTTCCATCATATTTCTCGATGTAAATAATCAGCTTCAGCTTCCGGGGCTCTTTTTCCTGGTTCTCAAGGGCTTCCATAATCCACTTCAGCACTCGGTCTTTCCTCATGTCCATTGGCCCCCATTCTGCCATCCCGTAACAGTCGTAAACGATGGCGTTGACCCCAGCCCGGCGGATCCACTTCAGGTGCTTGAGAACGTCATCCTTTTCCTTATAGCGGTAATAGCCGAGCATCGGGTGGTAAGGCCCTCTATATTCCTCGATACTGTCCCAGTCGCGGCTTATTTCCTGGAAGTGGCCGGAGTAAAAGATCGCCACTGTGCCCTTGAACGGGCTCGCATGCAGTCCGTTTCCCTCGCTATCCTTCGGCGCGACTTGGGATGCAGACGGCGAGCTGATGATCGCCACGGCTGCCAAACAAGATAAAGCCAGGAAGGTGCGGCGGGATAGCTTCGACATTTATGTGCAAACTCCTGAAATGCGTGCGCGCCGACTGCTATCTTGGTATTCAAATCGCTGGAAAGTCGTTAGAAAATCAATGCCCAAAATACACTCTTGGAAATCGGGTTCATTTGCCGTTCCTGACTCGAAGCGAGTGTTTCCGGCAGAGCCCGTCGAGCATCAGGGTGAGGAGGCTGCAGGTCATGCCCAAATAGGGCACCCCCAATGCCTTGCCGGTGATTGAATCATAATGCTCACTGATCCCGTTCTTGATCGCGTTGGCAACCGTTTTGTCGGCGATCTCCGCGGCGAGATCCTTGTATCCGTATGCGGCCAAGTGGCGGATCTCCCAGTACTCCTGGTTCGACAACTGGACCGCCGCGCCGGTGGCTGCCCCCAGATCAATGATCGGCAATGGCCCCTCGCCGTAGCGATCGATACGGATCGAACGGCCTTCGCTACCGGATCCCTGCGGCCGCAACTGCCCCTGCCAACGGCAGCCCGCCTTGAAGAGGATGGTTTCGCCAGGGGCGAAGACCTGGAGATTGACCCGTTCCAGCGAACGCCATGGCGCCGCCGCTCGCCCGTCGGCTGAATCATCTCCGGCCAGTGTGTCCACATAGTAAGTCGTCCCAGCCGATACGGCAGGGGGCGTCTTGCGCTGCGAGCTACCTATGGCTCCGAAGCGCCCGTGGCTCGAGTCAGATCCCGAGCCTTCGGGTCCCGACACGAAAGTTGTGCCAGCTTCGGTCTTTGGCGGGGTGGTAAGATCCGCCTTGTGTTCAGGCACGATAGCCTCCTGCCGGGGCGGCGTCAGGCCGAGGGCTTGGATCGTGGCGGGGTCGGCCACACGCTCGCCCGATTTGCCGGTCGCAACGCCAAAACCACCAGCGTAGTCCCACATGCACCAGCCGATGTTATGTTTCTCAAGGGCCTTGCGAACATCCTCGATACAGCGGTTCCGGTCGGCCGCTAGGGCTGTACGGATTACACCGAACTCATTGCATGTCAGGGCAACGCCGTGTTTTCTGCCCCACTTGGCGGCGCGGGCAATGAAAGCATTTATCTTCCTGGCGTCCCAATTCTCATTTCCGTATTGGATCATCAGCCGCCTGGCCTTCTCGTCCGGAAGACCGGCCAGGATCTTGTTCACGGCCTGCGGGCTGGACGGGTAAGGAGCGTTCTTCAGGTTCTTCGTAAGCTCGCCGACCCACGGGGCATTCTGGTGGGTGAACTTGAATGGCTCATAGCAGTGAAAATTGTAGACCACGTTGCGGTCCGGCACGACCTCGACGAGTTCGAGCGCATAGACTTCCGACCACGTGGCTGCCGTGGCAATGAGCGTGTGGCGCGGGGCCGACTCGCGCATTGCCGTTAGGACATTCGTCTGAATCGCGTTCCATCGCGCGGGATCTTTGACCATCGGCTCATTCATCACCTCAAAGAAAACCCTTTCTGGGTCACGTGACGACAGGTGCCTGGCCAAGGCACGCCACATACCGACGAAGTTCGAAACGGCGACATCATCCTTCTCTACGGCTTTCTTGTACTCCTCCTCGGGATGGAAGTCGACAATCACCGCCAGATCGGCAGCCAGGAGCATGTCCATAGCAGCATCAAAGCGATTCATCTTCTGAGGATTCAGGACCGCGGGATTCTCACGGTCGACCACGGTTTCGTCATTGAAGGCAAATCGGACGTGACGAAAACCCAGCGCCTTGATGAGCGCCGCGTCCTTGGCAGTGTCGTAAGTCTGCAGGTGTTGGCTGGAGTAGTTGCTCGATTGGGAGAACCAGTGTGAGAGGTTAATTCCCTTGGTCAGTTTCTCCAGCCTCCCGAGCGGAACGCCGCTCGGCACATCGGCCGCTGAGACTGGCATGCCTGCCGTCCCCGTCAGCGCCCATGTCGCCAAGACCAATGCATGCATCATGATTCTTCGCATATTTATCCCCTGGGGAAGAGTTGTCACTTTCATAGTTCGCCAATCTTTCAATCTTTTCCTGAAGATGCTGATTGCGTCTTCATGGACGAAGTCCTGCCCTTCTATTGTCTCGCCGTTTCGAGTTTCCAATCATCGGTTCGGAACGGGGACGCCGGCAATCCCGCGGCATTGAACAAGTTGCATCCCTCGGGATTGATATCCCAGGCATAGCGAACCGCCACGGGGTTTGGCACGGTTGGGCTTGAAACGACTACGGTCTTGCCATCAATCCTGGCTTCACCCCAAACAAACTTCCGATCTGCGCCAGGAATCGCGAATCGTTTCAGTGGTTCCCCGCCCTTTGCCACCAGCCCGCTACCGATTTGCGTAAAGCGAAGCCGAATTGTGTTGCCCTTGATTTCCATGCGCTCATACAGGGGGCCGGAGTACTCGATCGGGCGGCCATAGGTCTTGGTAAGCGCCACCAACGAGAGACGCCGGCCGACCTCCTCCTTGCTGAGCGGGTGGATATTCGCCAGACAGTATGCTGCGTTGCTTTTCTGTCCGAGAAAGGTATTGGGCTTGCAGGATCGGACGCCCTTGGCGCCGATGCCCACAACATAATAGACGCCGCGGGTCTTCAGCAGTTCCTTCGCGGCGGCGCGGCCGCGCTCCATAAAGGCGAGCACAGGCGCCTCAAAAGTGACAGCCTGCTCGATGTGATTGCACGAATATAGGCCGTAGAATTGGGCCTGATAGTTGTAGTTGAGGTGGTAGTCGCCGGCCCAGCGAGGATCATCATCCGTGGTCCAGAGTCCGAAGAGGCCCTGGGGAAATTCCGGGTCGCGGCTGCCGCTGCCCATGACGTAATTGGAAAGGTAGTAGCGCTGTTCCAGAATCGGATTGCCAATCTCGACGAGTGAACTTGCCCAGAACGAACGCCACCACTGACGGTGCTTTTCCCCAAGGGTTTTCACCTTCTCGGCGTTTACCTCAAGTGCCCTCTTCTGCGCGACAGCCAGCGGCTCCTGAGTGTCAAACGAACTCTGCATTACCACCGCAACCGTCACATTCTGGCCCGGCTGCAACGTAAAGGTTGGGCCCGGCTGCGATTTGACCTTGGGCGGCGGCATCCGCTTGGGCGGTGGATTAGGAATCACTTGTGGAACGAAAGGCTCGAGATCCGGATGGCTGAACTTGCCACCAATGACGGTCAGCACGCAGGCCGCCGCGGTGGGTTTGATAACATCACGGGTGAATTCCTTTGTGGCCCACAGCAGGCAGTCCTTGCGTCCCAACTCCTCTTGGGAGCCGCGACCCGGCGCCACCCACATCCGCGTCTCAACCTGAACCGGCGCTCCCTCCGCGGAGAGTTCTACGACCAGGACCGGTTCAGTGGCGGCGACAAAGGAGCGCATCGTCACGCCGTTGCCACCCTTTGTGAAGCGGGACACAGTGATCGCGGAAAAGAGCTCCTGCTCGACCCGATACGTGGCGTTGGACATGGCCGGGATGTTGATCTCCAGGCCGCCGAAAGGACGGGGACCGCCCGCCCGATGACCGTCCTTAAGCTTCAAGAAGTTGTTCTTGCTGATCCAGTAACGCTGGGCCTCGGGCTTGCCGCTGATCACCACTCCCAGGTCGCCGTTGCCCAGAAGAGGTTCCCGGGCCGAATCGCGGGAAGGGACTCCGTTGGGAGGCACATCGAAGATGGCCCTGTATTGCGAAACAATTCGCTCGGCCTCGGTCTCCATCGGCCGCTCGACCGACGGTGCGGCCCGCGACTCGCTGGCAAGGGTAAAGACCTCGAGCGGGCCTTTCTTGGGCTGGCCGGCCACCGCGGGGCACGACAGAATGATCGCGGCCAGCACCGTACAGAAGCTGATGGAATGCTTTCGAACTCTCACGGGAACCTCTCTTGGAACGAGGGGCTGTCGGCCCATTTTCTTCCCCAGGAGGAGGACCGAAGCGAACGGGCGGGAACGTCGGGGGGCTTGCATACAGGGCGAGATTGTCCGCCGTTGCGGCGCGCCTTATCTTTAGGCTATCACCCCATCGTCGGAATAGCAATTCGCGCATCAGAGTCCGTGCATCAGCATTGCCGGACTTCCATGCAATGGGCTAGCCTGTTCGTTGGACCAGACTCGCAACATTGCCGTGTAGCCAATTTGTAGCCAAAGGCACGGACGGTGGTAGAAACGCCGGATGATGGTAGAATATATGGTGTCGCGTAACTCGCGACCCGTGTATGAGATAGGGCGGAATGGACGCGGGAAGCATACCACCGTTGGAACTGGAAATGTGATGCCCCTTTCCCCGGGTGTGGGGGGCGGGTTGTGAGGTCTCCTGCTTTGGTGACCGAGACCCCCATCTTTCACACCACTGGATTGCCTGCCCTGGGAACGCTGTTCGACACCTTAATCGTGCTTCAAGATGGTCATGGAACGTAAAAAGCCAGGGCGGCTGGGCTTTGGCTTTCTGTCAAAGCCCGCGGGTATCGAGATTGCGATACCGCGAGTTCCTTGGGGTGGGTGAGAAGTAAATCCGCAATTGGCGGGTCATTAGCTCAGTTTCCGGCGTCTGCGTCCTCGGCAAGATTGACTTCTGCAGGGTACTGAGCAACCTTGGGATCGTTGGCCACCGACTGAGCCTGGCCGCGACTCGGCGCAACCCTATTCGGCCCATCTAAGTAGGTCACATCGCCCGCATTTTCGATGGCTGCCAGTGAACCAGCGTGGGTCGCCCCATCCACGCGCGCAAGTACCTACAGCAAAACGGTGGGGTGAAATCGACCCGCAGTGTCAAAAAGGCCGTTCCGGCGGCAAATCACTGGTCATCAAGGAGTTCATCGCCAAAGTTGAATTTGGCGTAGTCATGGACACCACGATCGCCCATTCAAACATTCCAGCGACATTGCCGAAGTGCTGTGGCGGCAATAACTTGCAGCCTCGCGAAGCCGGACGTGCTGACGCCCTGCGGCTCATCGAAACCTCCAAAACCCTCCTTTCGGGTGGAAACTACGGTCTTCCGAGGCCAAACTCGGCAGTTTCGGTACCGGAAAAGGAGGTGGCACGATGAGTCGCCTCAACACGCCGATCCCCTTGCCGCCGAAGCCCGGTATCGTGTCGCTGTGCGAAATGGCGATCGCGGCGGGCACGGCTGGGCTCAGCATCGCGGTCTATTTCCAGGAATTCCCGCCCCACCTGCTGTGCAAACTCTGGGTGTATTGTATGAACTTCGCTGGACCGATTGAAGTCCGCCAAGTCCGCAACCAGGGCGATATCTTCGCCTGTCCTGCAACGAGCACGAAGACAGTATCGAACGACAACGTCAGGCCATTGTCGCTTCGGTGCCTCCACATTGCGAGATCGTTTCCTTCCTCGTTGAGGGTGGAAATTTGGGCAGGGATGTGCCGCCATCACCTTGATTGGCTCAGGCCCGAACACCTGGCGTTGCAGTGGCTTCTTGCGAAGATAACCGCACCTGCCCAAGAGGATGCGGCATAGCTAAAAGAAAGCACCGGCACACCTGTAAGGGTGGCGGTGCTTTCGCGCCCTCGGTCCAGCCGCTCGTAACGAGCAGAACCGAACCGAGGGCGATCCACATCCAAGCCGGGTCAACGGCGGGGCCGGAGCCGGATGTCGCCCTTGTGCAGCGACAGACTGACCAGCACCGCTCCGGTGATTGCTGCCACGGCCCAAGAGCCGGTTACCAGACCAACCAGGCCGGCGACTCCGATGGTGCCCAGGATGTGGAAATTGTTGAGCTTCTGTCTTGCTCCCAAAGCTCTCTCCTTGATAACAAAAGGATCTCGCCGCAGTGTTAGACGCCGAGCGTCCGTAGCTGTCTGAGCGAGGCGATCGTGTTTTGCAACACGCGGTTGGAGCGACGATGGGCCTTGAGCCCCTTGAGCAGTTCGTTGTTCTTCACGAGCGTATCGCGGAGCGAACTGCGCAATACCTCAGCCTGACGGATCAGGCTATCGAGATCCTGGCCCGATTTGCGATGGGGACCCTTGCGGGCCTGGCCATTGCTATGGGCCTGAGGTTTGCTTTCGGCTTGGCCGTCGCCTTCCGCGTGGCCGTTCGTACTGGCTGCTGGTTCGGTCATGGTCGGATTTTTCCTTTCTTCGGAAGTTGGATCGGGGCCGATCGGCGGCCCCTTGGGAGATTGGATACGGATGGCCTGTTTGCTCGGCTTGATCGCCGACTCGCTGTCCAGTGGCATATACACGTACTTGCGGCAGTCATCCTGCGCGAGCACGGCGGCCGACTTGCCGTAGAGGCACAGTTCGGCCATGCCGAACTCCAAGGCACGTCCCAGGAAACGCCGGTTGATGTTGATGCGGACCCGCTTGCCGGAATACGATGAATTGCTGAGTACGTTCTCCGTCGGCTGCTTGTCCTCGCCACCCCGGCCGCGAAGCAGGGTGCGGGCTGGGCATCGAAGCTCACCAACCGAGGACCGCTTCGGACGTGCCGGCGGACGGTGATGCGGCCGTCCTCGCCGCGGGCCAATTCGACCGGATCATCGCGCCGCCCCGCGCATTCCTCCAGGGCGTCAGAATCGACGGTACAGCGTCCTGGGGCTTTGCCCCGCAGACTACTTCCCCGCCGCAGGGCCTTGTCAACGAACTTCTCTTTGAGCTGGTCCACTACGGCGTCCACCTGGTCCACCTGGCTCTGTTTCTGCCGGTCTTCCTGATCGAAGAGCATGCCCTGGACCTGCCCCGTGTTGTCCAGGCCGCTGACACCCATGCCCACCAGCCGCGCGGGGAGGTGCTTGGCCGGAAGCCGATGGCAGAGCAACTCGTCGGCCGCCAGCCGCAACCTGCCAGCGATGACCGCCCCCGGAAACGCCGCTGGGAGCCCACGGTGCAAAGGCCACCTCTACCCGCCGAATCCATGCCGCGATGCCTGCCACCTGCCTGCTTCCCACTCCCGCGGGGAATAGTAAAATGGGAGCTATCGGGACGGCCGCCAGCGATAGCTACGCGGCGGCCAAGCGGCGGGTTGTTCGCCTTTCACGCCGGCCGGCTCGGGCCGACCTGTTCGACAAAGGAACAAAAATTGTGGCAGAACCTTTCTCGTTGGCCGGCTATTTCGACCGTGCCGAGCACGTCTCTATCCTTGCTGGCAACCTCGGCAAAGCATTTCAGGAGGCGTCGGAGCAAGCCCAGAACCGCCAGGTGAGCGACTTGACGGCTTGGAGCCGTAACAAGCCGGCTTTCCTCGCGTATTGGCAAACGCTGGTCAGAATGGCCCCTGAAATCGACAACCCGCCTGACGGATCGGCAGCGGTTGCAGAATGGCTTTCAAAGGCCAAGCAAGTTGCCGTCGAGATACGCGACCGTGCACGCACGCCAGACGCATGGAAGTTCCCCGATTACTTTCCTGGCCTTAACAGCGTGGCATTGGGACTGCAACAAGCCGTCAAGCATGCCCGCGAGACGCTGGAACCATGAACCGCCTTCGGTTCCGCCCCTGGCTTCGCATGCCGATCATGGTCATGGCGACGTAGTTAGCCGCCGACACGACGCCCCGCTTCTCCGGCGATCCGCCCGCAATGACCGGCTTGCCGACCAATTCCGGTCGGTCGCGTTCCTCGACCGAGGCGTAGAACGCATCCATATCTGCGTGGATTATCATGGACCGTACCTTAGCTCATGTACCAACCGCCGTTGACGTTGATCGTCTGGCCTGTGATATAGCCGTTCGTGGCCAGCATGACCACCACGTCGGCCACTTCGTCCACCGTGCCGAAGCGGCCCACCGGGATCAGGGCCGGCGTTGCGCGGGGGTTGTCCCGCATCATCTCCGTCTCGATCAAGGCCGGGGCGATGGCGTTGACGGTGATGCCCTCCTTGGCCAGGCGGGCGGCGTAGGAGTGCGTCAGGCCGTGGATGCCGGCCTTCGACGCGGCGTAGTGCGGGCCAATGACCCCGCCGGTCTGTGCCGCCACGGACGAAAGGTTGATGATCCGGCCCCACTTGGCCGCCCGCATGCCCGGCAGCACGGCCTGGGTGACCAGGAACACCGATTTCAGGTTGACGGCCAGCACCTCGTCCCAGTCCCGCTCGGTGATCTGGTCCAAAGGTTGCGGCCGGGCGATTCCCGCGTTGTTCACCAGGATGGCTACCGGCCCGAGTTGCTGTTCGACTTGTTCAACCATCCGCTGAACCTCGGCGGCAACCGACACGTCGGCTTGGATGGTCGCGGCCCGGCCGTCCTGGTCCTGGATCTCACGGCAGACCGCCTCGGCCTCCACAGCGTGGGTCTTGTAGTTCACCGCCACGGCGGCACCGAGCCTTGCCAGGGCGATGGCCGCGGCCCGGCCGATGCCGCGGCTGGCCCCGGTGACCAAGGCAACTTTGCCTTCGAGTGATCGAAGGTTCGATGTCATGGCAGTTACCTCTCGTCAGAAGGCGGCACCAGCGGCAGCCGCAACCATGCCAACCCGATGTCGCGGTTCATGTGGCTCTTGACGCCCGCGGGCATCTTGGCGTCTCCGTTGCCGTCGTAGAACAAGGCCAGCCGGTCGCCGACCCGCACCACGGACGGCAGGCCGATGATGTGCTTGGACCAGGTGCAGTTGCTCCGGTCCAGGACCACGGCCTTGCGGGCCGGGTTCCAGTGGTTCAAGTCCTTGCTCCAGTAGACCCACACAGCGTCGGTGTACTCAAAGCCGTCGATCCCGACGTGGTTCGTAAACAGGAACCACGTCCGGTTGGTCGGCTCGAAGTAGAGAGAGGAGTTCTCCACCTGCTCGGCTGTTGGCAAGATCGGCTCCGGGTTGAGCGTCCAGGGCCCGTCCAGGTTTTTCGTGCGGGCGATGCTGAGGGTTCGGCGGATCGGTTGATCGACGGCAGCGCTGAAGAACATGAGGAACTCGTCGCCCTGCTTGACGATCTGGCCTGGGCTAGCCGTGACCGAGTAGTACGTGCCCGGCTTAGCCTGGAAGGGGATGACCTTCCGCTGCTTCACCCACGGCCCGACCGGCGACGTGCTTTTGGCCTTCATGGTCAAGTATGGGAAGGCCGGTATCAGATCGGGGGCCGGACTGGTGTGGGGCGTGCCGAGGTAGAACATGTGCCAGGTCCGGCCGTCGTAGAAGGTGGTGCCGTAGGACGCGGAGGCCGAGTCGTTCTCCCCGGCCTTGCCCAGCTCCAACACCGGCCCATTCTTCTGCCAGTGGATCAAGTCCTTGCTGGTCGCCAAGGCGGCCAGCCAGCCCTTGGGTCCAGCGGCGTCGTAGTGCATGTAGTAGGTGTCGCCCGCCTCGAACACCCACACGTCGCGGGCGCCGAGAATGTCAGACGCGCCGGGGCCGTCACCGTGCCGGAGCACAACGCCGTGGTCCTGGGCGTCCATGCGGTATTTTGCGGTCGGGCGTCCATCGGAGTAGGACGCGGGTATCAAGATCGCCAGGCTGCTGCCCACCGCCCGCGGAGAACCACCGGACGGGATGTTGACGACGCTGGCCTCGCCTGTCGTGGGATCAACCATGGCCAAGGTCGTCGAACCGCCGTCGTCCAGGCAGATGGCGTTATGCACGCGACGGCTGGGATGCCACAGCCCGGCGGGGTCGGCCAGCAGGAAGCTGGCAACCTCCTTCACAGTCATCCCCAGGCTCCCACCGGCACCGTCAACCGTGAAGAGCGTAAGCGTCTTTTCGTCCTTCGAGAGGCCGGCGACCGTGCGGGGTTTGAGCGGTTTTACGTGCCAGTCGAGCTGGGGCGTCGTGTCCATGCCGTTGGTGATGATCTGGGCACAGCCCGCGACAGTGTTGTAAGGAGCAATTCCCTCCTGAGTCGCGTAGCCCGTGGTGTCGCCGGCGTGCCGATGCACGATCGTGGCGTGGTTGGATGCGTCGATGTTGAGCGCCGGCGCGTTGGCCATGATGGCATACGACTTCGGCGGATCGGAGCTGAAAGGCGAATAGGCATGCGGGGCACCGTGTGCCGCACCAGGCCCATTGGCCGTGGCAGATGAGGCGGCCAGCCCCACCAGATCGGCCGAGCCCGGATCGGGGGACGGGGCCGGCCAGGGCTCGAAGAAATGGGCATTGACGGCGATCCGTGCCCCTTCCGGCTTGTGGGCTTTCAGAAACTGAAGCGTGGTCTCCTTCATGGTCGCCTTGCCGCCGCGAGGATTGTAGGGCGTGACCATGAAGCCGATCCCGGGGGCCGTCAGGTCGATCTGGACGATGTGCATGTGGACCTGCCGCGGCGCCGCGCCACGGTAGTCGATATACGTCACACCCCGGTAGGGCTGCGTGACCAACTTGCCTTCTGACGGCAAGGCGACCGTTGCGGTTGGCGAAAGCCGACTGATGCCAGCCTGGTTGCGGTTGTCCGCACACCAGCCGGGCACGCAAGTCCATGCCAGCATTGCCGCCAGCACGAACACCGACATCCACGTTCGCTGCATATTGCACCTCCTGGGGCGGCGTTTCAGCCTGACACCCGCACCAACTGCTTGCCGACGTTTTCGCCGTGGAACAGGCCGATGAACGCCGCCGGCGCGTAGGCCAGGCCGTCCACGATGGTCTCCTGGTACTTCACCTTACCCTCCTTGATCCACTGGGCCATCTGCTGCTGTCCCTCACGGAACCGGCCGGCAAATTGGAACACGAGGAACCCCTCGGCGCGGGCCTGCTTGACGATCAGGTGCCAGAACAGCCGCGGGCCGCGCGGTGGCCGAGTGGCGTTGTACTGGTCGATCTGGCCACAGATCACGATCCGTGCCCCCACGTTGATCTGGGTGAACACGGCGTCCGTAAGCGAACCGCCCACGTTGTCGAAATACACGTCGATCCCGTTCGGGCAGACCTCTTGGAGCTTGGCGTCGTAGTCCTTCACCTCCTTGTAGTTGAAGGCCGCGTCGAAACCCAGCTCGCCGGTAAGGTAGTTCACCTTCGGCTGCGAGCCGGCGGAGCCAACCACCCGGCAGCCTTTGATCTTGGCGATCTGGCCCACCAGCGACCCCACGGCCCCAGCCGCCCCGGAGACGAACACCGTCTCGCCCGGCTTGGGCTTGCCGATTTCCAGCAGGCCGAAGTAGGCCGTCATGCCCGGCATCCCCAAGACGCCCAGGGCGGTGGACATGGGGGCCAGCGACGTGTCGAACCGCTCGATGCCCTGGCCGTCCGAGATGGCGTACTCCTGCCAGCCCCAGTAGCCCACGACGATCTCGCCTGGCCGGTAGCCTGGGTGCCGGGACTCGGCCACCGTGCCCACCGTGCCGCCCACCATCACCTGGCCAATCTGAACTGGCTCGGCGTAGCTCTTGGCTTCGCTGATGCGGCCCCGCATGTATGGGTCCACCGACAGGAAGTTGGTCTTCACCAGGAACTGCCCTTCGGCGAGTTCCGGGACCGGCGTCTCGACGAGTTGGAAGTCGGATGGCTTGGGCAGCCCCTCGGGACGGGCGGCAAGGACGATTTGGTGGTTCATCGTGGTCATCGATATTCTTTCAGAACGAATAGTGCATCCAGGCCGGAGCGGCCGGGAGGCATGATCCCTATCTTACCTTGTTGCCCGGCCAGAGTCGATCAGCGGCGGCCAGGGAGCCAGGAACCTACGGTTGCAAACTGTTCTTAATCGCCTCGGTACGGCGTAGCTCCCCCGATTGCCCCAGTTCCAGGTCGCATACTTTAGGAGCACGGGCGGAAGCCGCCAACCCAAGGTGGCTGGCGTCCCCAGCGGCCACGCCGTTCGGCAATTTTCCAACCCGACAGATCCATCCCGTTTTGTTCTTCGACGGCATGTGGCGTTTCCGTGGGCATGGCTGTTTCCCTCCAACACGACGACGTGTCGCAAAGGTTACCCTTTCCAGAAATTACTTCAGCCATCGGTACACCTCCTAATAACTGACTTCCATTTCAACTCGATACCAACCGGACCGGCGTCCGCAGTGTGTGTTCGACGGCCATCGGGTCTCTGCTCCGTATCCCCAGGACGTGGACCGCGAGCGCCTGCGGCAGGCAGTCGGAGAACTTCATGCCCTCCAGGGCCTCCGGGCTGACTGCGGGCAGCAGCGCACCGGGGTCGCGGGTCCCCAGTTCCACGACGGCCTGCTGCACGGCCTCCAGCGGCAACGCCCGCTCGAACTCGATGCCCAGGTTGTCGCTCGCGGCCGACACGCGGGTGACGCTGGCCAGGGCCGGGGCCAGGGCGGCGTTAGCCTTCTGGCCGGCGAAGGTCCACCACGTCATGCTGCCGTTTTCGGCAATCACCACGGTCCCCTCGGCAGTCACCCAGGGGAACTTGGCCCGCACCTCCTCGATCTGTGCCTTGGCCCGCTGGGACCAGCAAGGCCGGGTTTCATCCTCGGCCAGCACCCGCTTGATCGCCTGGGCGAGCCGGAAAGACAACCCTTGGCCTGCCCCTTTCCATCGCGTACGGCCCCGGTCCTCGGATACTTCGACGTGGGCGACCTTCCGCTGCCAGTCGATGTGCGTCACGTGCCAGGCCCGGCCGCCCAGGAGCAGCACGCGGCGGCCTTCCTGCTTGCACAGGAACGTCAGCTCGTCCACGAACCCCAATTCCTGCCGCCCGTGCAGGACGGCGAAGAGCGGCGGGGAGAGAAACACGGAGAGCAGCTCCAGGAAGTGCCGCCGCCCGTACGCCTCCTCGCCCTTCTGCCCGATCCCCAAGATGCCCTCTTCCTCCCATAACATCCCCTGGGTGAGCATCCACGCGACGACCTCCTGGATGCGCTCGGCCGGCAAGTTCGTGAACCCCGGCACGCCAGCGACCCACTCCAACCAGGTGAACCGGCCGATACCCCGTTCCTGAAGTACCAGGGCCATGAGCTGCTGCGCCAGGACGTGGTACGGTTCGGCCGGCGGCTCGATCGGCTCCACGTAGCCCTCGCGCCAGAGGTTGATCAGGCCCGCGGCCTGCACCAGGGTCTCATCGCGGGTGGCCAGAAAAAGGCAGTTGCGGAGGGTGCCTTGCCGGCGGCCCGTGCGTCCCATGCGTTGCAGGAAGCTCGACACGGTCGGGGGGCTGTCGATCTGGATCACCCGGTCGAGGTTGCCCACGTCGATGCCCAGCTCCAGGACGCTCGTGGCCACAATCGCGCAGTCGTCGCGGTTGGCGAAGGCGTCTTCCGCCTGCCGCCGCTGCTCCTGGCTGAGCGAACTGTGGGTGACGAAGGCCGTGATGCCCAGTTGCCGCAGCCCTGCGCCGAGTTCCTCAGCCCGTGCACGGCTATCGACGAAGACCAGCCGCTTCTCGCCCCGGTGTAGCCGGGAGATGACCACCGCCGCGTTCTCCAGCGAGCCGACGTAGTCCAGCTTGACCTCGGCATGCGCGGCCGCGGGTTCCGCCGGCTGAAACACAACGCGATCTCCCTTGCAGGAGCCGGCCAGCCAGTCGATGAGCATCTTCGGGTTGCCGACCGTCGCCGACAGGCCGATCCGTTGAAGATCCCGGCCGGCAAGCCGCGTAATTCGCTGGAGGACGGAGAGCAGATGCCAGCCGCGGTCGTCGCCCGCGAAGGCATGGATTTCATCCACGACCACCACCCGCAGGTTTGAGAACAGGCCACGGGCATCGACGTTCGGCGAGACCAGCATCAACTCCAGCGACTCGGGCGTCGTGAGCAGGCAGTCAGGTGGGTCGCGGAGCACGTGCCGTCGGGCCGTGGTGGTCACGTCGCCGTGCCAGAGGGCCGAACGCCGGCCCAGGAGCGTGCAGTATCGCTGGAGCCGCACGTCGAGGTTGTTGAGCAGTGCCTTGATCGGGCAAATGTAGAGGACGCTCAGACCCCTCCAGCCCTCCGAGAGCATGCGGGAGGCGATGGGCAGGAAGGCGGCCTCGGTCTTGCCGCCCGCCGTGGGCGCCAAGACGATCATGTGCTGCCCGGCCAGGATGCCGGGGATGACCTCCTCCTGGAACGGCCGCAACTGCCGCCAACCCAGGCTGTTGACGACGTGGTGCTGGACCGCAGGATGGAGAAGGTCGAAGTTACTCAAGGTCTAGCTCGATTTCATCGACGTCGGTCGCGCCCATCACCTGCCGCTCCACCGGCTTCAGCTCGTTTTCGGCGATGGTCAGGGCGTAGTGATGCCGCGGCTGGAAGTCCGGAAACTGATCGACGCGGTCCAGAACGTCGGCCACGAGTTTCTTGAGAAAGATCCGTGGGGCCACGCCGACCTTGCCGCCCAGCCGGCCGGTCACGGCCTCAGCCAATTCCCCGATATATGCGGTGTCGCAGGCCGCGGCGATCCGCTCCGGGGCCTGGGCGTGCTGCTGGAAAATGTCGCGGACCTTGCAGCCGACCTGGCAGAGCCGATCGAGGTCGAAGCCCGGCAGCCGGATCTGCACCGCCCGGGGATTGTCGAAGCGGGCCTCGGTCTGGAAATCGACGTGCAGCCGCTGGGCCAGGGGTTCCAGCCGCTGGGCGCCCTGGGGGCCATCGTAGAACGAAGGCGTGCCCGTGACGAGCAGGTACAGTCCCGGGAAGCGGCCGGCATCGACCTCGTCGATGAGCTGGCGTAGGGCGTTAAGGCTCTTGTCGCGGACGTCGCCGCGGACCCGCTGGATGGTCTCCACCTCGTCGAGGATCAAGAGCAGCCCCGGGTGCCCGGAGTCCCGCATGACGATCAGCACGCCCTGGAGGAAGCTCAGGGCGCCGAAATGGTCGATGTCCCCCTTCACGCCGGCAGCACGTTTTGCTCCGGCCGCCACGTTCGGCTGACCGGCCAGCCAGGCCAAGATGCCCTCGGCGGTGGGCTTGTCGCTTGCGGCCTGGGCCTCACGGTAGCCCCGCAGGGCGGCGCTGAACATGGGGGCGGTGTTGGTGACCTTGGCCAGCCGTTGCTCCAACAGCTCGCCCGTACGCTTCACCAGGGCCTGTTGGTTGTCAGGGCCAACCGTGCCCTCGGCCAGCACGTCTTCCTCCAGGGCGTAGAACCAGCCATCCACGACGTTGCGGAGCGCCCCCTGGGGCGTGTCGGCCGTCGAAAGCCGTTCCATGAGCCGGCGGTAGACGGTCTCCAAGCGGTGCAACGGCGTCTCGGTTTCCGAGACCTGGACCTCGGAGCTTGCGAAACCCAGCTTGCGGGCACGATCGGCCAGCCAGCGGGCGAAGAAGGTCTTGCCGCAGCCGTACTCGCCCCGCACCGCCTTGAAGACGCTGCCCCCGGCCCCGACCTTGCGCAAATCCTCGTCGATCGCTCCCTCGAAGCGTTCCAGGCCGACTGCAAACGCATCGAGGCTACTCCGCGGTACGGTGCCGCGCCGCAGGGCGTCAATGACTTCTTCCCGACGTTGGGGGCTTAGCGACATCACGTACTCCTACACCAGGTCGAACTGCTTCAAGAGCAGTTCTCGGTTCAGTTCCACGGTATCCGAGGCTTCATCGCGGCTCAAGACCGCGTAGCCGTCGATGTTAAGCACCCGCTGCACCTTCGCCAGGAGCCCCGGCAGACGCAAGGCGGGGAACTCCAGTGCACGGGCCAGGGCCACCGACGTCATCTTGCCGCCCCGGCGGTCGAGCATGCCCAGGAGCTTGTTAAATAACTCGTCGGCCGGCAGGCCACGGCCGCCGAGTTGCTTCTGCTGCTCGAAGACAGCCGAGGCCAGGAGCCGCGGCACCCATGCCGGGCACGGCTCGTCGGCCTTCTTCGGCTCCTCGGTCTGCCTCGGTTCGTCGGCCTTCTTCGGCTCCTGGGGCGTCTCCTCGCCGCCGTGGAGGTCGAAGAGCGTCCCCGGGGCGGCCTTGGCCGGCTTGAGCGCCGGGGCCGGCTGCGCCACGACAGGTTCGATCCGCGAGGGTTCGTCCCACCAGGCGGGCGTGTCCACCGGCTGCTCGCGCCACCCGGCCGGAAACTTGTCGCCGCTGGCGAGCACGACGATCGGCACGACCATCTCCTGGGGCGTCAAGCCGCCATGGTAGCCGTTCTTCGCCATGCCGTAGCGGACCCGCTCGCTCCACGGCGCGATCAGGCGGTGCCCCTCGACGGCCACCCGCTGGCCCTGGATCAGTAGCTCATCGGCGGCCGGCTCGCCGGACGCCACCCGCCACCGCTCGCCGCCATCGCCAGGCCGGCCCTGCGTCTGACAGTCCAGGACGTGCCCGTGGTCGCTGACCAGCACCACCAACCGCCGGGCCATGCGGGCCTCGTGCAGCAAGGCCGGCAGGACCTTGATCTCGTCCCGCGACCACCGCGTGTCGATCTGGCCGCCTTTGAGCAGGTTGTCGTCCACGGCGTTAATGACCACGCCGACGATCTTCCGGTGTGCGGAACCGATTTCCCGGCGAACGTCGGCCGCCAGGACCGCATCGTCGGATTCCTGGAGCGTTGCCTTGTGGAACAGCACGGGCGGCGAGCCGGTGCGGCAGCGGGCGACCAAGGCCGGGTGTTCCGCGAAGCCGGTCCGCTCTTCGTTGGACGTACCCTGCTGCAAGCATCCCGTCAGCAGGCTCGTGCGGGAAAACTCGGTTACCGAGGGGATCGTGGCGATCCCGGACCGGTTGAAGTTCCTGCCCGGCTCACACAGGGCCACCCACTCGTGCCGCGTCAGGTCGGCCAGGAGTTCGCGGCAGACCGCTACGCTCATACCGTCGATCACGATCACCAGCACCGAACTGTCGACGGCAAAGGGAGCGACGATCTGTTCCAGGAACCGCTCCACGGGAACGAAATCATCGGCCTGCGACCCGGCGGCCGTCCAGTCAACCAGGAGCTGGGCGAAGCCGTGGGCCTGGGCCTCGCGGATCTGGGTCACGGCCTCGAAAAGCCGCACGTAGGCTTCCGAGAGGATCTGGACCGGATCGCCCGACCGCAGGCTGAGCCGGGCCCAGTCCACGAACCCGCCGTCGCGGAGGTGCTCGTCCGCGGCCAAGGCCAGCGACGGATGCTTGACCTCGCCCCGCTGGTCGCGCTCGCCCAACCAGCGTACCAGGCGCACGGCCATGTCCACCCGCTCCAGCCGACGCATCTCACGGGCCGATTGATCGTGGTCGCGGACCGCCTGCCGGGCCTCGATCAAGCCGTCGAGCACATCCCACGCCTTGTTCGCCAGGACGTCGGCCAGGGACTGCCCGAAGCGGCCCAACCGCTGGTCGAAACCGAGGGGCGACACGTCGCTCAGGTAGGCGAAACTCTCGGCCTGCACCTCGGCCAGGATCTCGTCGGTACGCTGGAGCGTCTGCCGGTAGACCCGGGGATCGGTATGCCGCAGGGCCCGGACAACCTCCGTGGCCGCCGTGCTCCAACGCTGGACCAGCGTGGCCTCCGGTGGTTTACCGCTACCCAGGAACCGCTCTTCCATCTTCCCGCTTGCCCGTTCCAACTTGCCGGCGGCGGCCTTGTGGTACACCACACCCACCGCCAGCCCAAGCGGTACGGCATCCGGTCGCTCCAAGCGGGCCACGCACGACAGAATGACTTCGGCCACCGGCCCGGCCTTCTCGGCGAGCCACTCGGTAGCCGCCTCGCGGAAGGCTTGGCCGGCACCGCGAAAACGTGCCGCCGCATCGGCATCGAGTGACCACTTCAAGAGCGATGTCAGGTCGGGGGTTTCCGCCGTTAGCCCGATCCCATATCGCAACAGCAGCGGCCAGACGGTGTCCGCGTCGAGGAAGCCACCCCGGGCCGCGGGGTAGCCCTCGACCGGGACGAGATCCAAGAGCATATCCGCGATCCAGCCGAAGCGGGTCAGTCGAGGATCGACGGTCGGGGCCTGGAACAACGAGCGGACGATCTGCCACGTGTCGATGGGAAACAGCCGCCGCTTCGCCAGCCGCAGGAGGATGTCGTCGCTCAGGTCCTTTTCCTCTAGCGGCGTGATGAGGATCTTCGTCGTGGCCTCGTCCACCGTTTCGCGCAGGGCTTGCCGCATCGCCAGGGGCGAATCGCACTGCTGGATCAGGTACGATTGCTCACCCTCCCGCTTCCGCCGCTCGGCGGTCCAGCGCCCGGCGGTGCGGATGCCGATCACCCGGGCCTGCGGCACCTTCTGGTGGATAGCCGCCACCTGGGCCTTGAGCTGACTGAAGGTCGGGCTGGCCGTGCTCACGGTGCGCCTCCCTCTTCGATGACCCAGCTCACGTTGACCCGTGCGGTCTGCCCCGGCTTGACGTTTCCGCCTAAGTCGGTCAGCACCTGCCGGGCGTCGGCGAGTGCCAGGTCTTGCTTGGCCCCCTCGCCAACGACCTTCTTACCCTTGGGTGCGGGCGGCGCGATCGTAGGCTGCGGAATGGGAGGAGTTATGACCGGCGGTAGCCCGGCCGGCGGTTGCGGAACTGACGGTACGGGTTTCGTCAACACCCGGACCGCCCGGGCATGCGTGCCCTTGAGCGCCGGCGCTAGCGCCGTAACGTGTTCGTCGGCGGCCAGGGCCTGCCGCACGTCGGCGAGGATCTCCGCGGCGGTGGCCTTCCGCTCGTCGTCGAGCTTGCCGATGGCCTCGAAAATCTCCCATCCGGCGGTCTCCAGATTTCCCTCCAGCTCCGCGGCCTTGCTACGGCACTCACCCATCGCCGCCTCGCTCGTGGCGACATCGGCACGGGCCAACAGGCCGACGATGTTGGCCGCCTCGGCCGCCACGACGAGGCCCACGAGCTTCTGCGTGGCCAGGGCCGTTTTCATCCGGTCGGTGGTATCGGGCGTAAGCCCCATGCAGGCCATGCGGTCGTGGAGCTTCTGGCGGTAGGTATCGCATGGCCGCCGGGCCTGGTCAGCGATCTTCTTGACCTCGGCCGAGAGGTTGCTCACGTTGCCGGCGCTCAACAACTTATGGCCCGCCACCCCGAAAATGCTCCCCGCCCGCTTGACGGCCGCGTCCCAGATGCCCGCGTCCGGTAGATTCACCTTCCGTAGCTCGCAGTCGTCGGGCAGCGTCTGGAGCGTCGGCTCGTAGGGGCCGCCGTGGCGATAGAACGTGTAGCCGGTCTGCGCGGCGAACAACAGGATCACCAGGTTCTGCGCGTCTTGCGGCAGGCCCATGGGCCGCGGATCGTCGATCCACCGTCTCAGGTGCTTGACGTCCATCGGGCTGCCGGTCTCAGTGGCCTTGCGGCTGAAGTGCGTTCTCCAATGCTGTCCCAGCACGAAATACGTGGCGTCCATGCCCATATCGCCCAACAACAGCGGGTTGGCGATCTTCCGCAGCAAGGGCCGCTGGGTATTCTCAATGAGCGTCCGACCATCCGCGCTCTCCGTGGCCGGCAAGACCAGCTCGTAGACCTTCTTAAATACACCCGACTTCGCCTCGGTCTCGAAGTGCGGCGCGGCCGGGAACTCGTGCTCCAGAGCCTGGCTCAACAGGTGCTGCATGGCGCCGCCCAGGTTCGCGGCTACCGGCGGTTGCGGCGTGAAGCCTGGGGACAGCGAGGCACAGTGCTCGTTGGGGTCCATGTCGTGGGTCGTATCGAGCGAACCCTGCGCGATGGACTCTAGGCCGTAGGCGGCGTCCAGGTGAATCTTCACCCGCTGCTGGAGCACGCTCCGCTGGTTCTCCAGAAGGGACTTGGCCGCCTGCTTGTCCTGCGCCGAGAGGTGGTTGGCGTACTGGAGGAACCGCTCACCGGTGAGGATGTGCTCCAGGATCACCAGCATCCCCAGGTCTTTCTGCGCATCGACGCTCAGGAACGAGGGCATCCAGCACAGGGTCTTCGCCCCGTCGCGATGCGTCTGCATGAACCGCTGGATGGTGCTCAGGTCGTCGCGCGGGCCGTGCCCGGCTTCGTCGAAGGGGAAGTCGATCACCAGTTTCCAGCTTGCGTCGGTGTTTTCCAGCGACGAGTCGGGTAGCTCGCGGATGTTGCGGAACAGCACGGCGCAGTTTCGCTTCGTGTTCCGCCACCAGAACTCGTGGTACTGCTCGAACTCGCCGTCGCCCTGGATGCCAAACTGCTCGTAGAGCATCTGCCGCACCCGGCGGATGCGGTTGCCCTGGTTGTCCTCGCGGCGGGCCTGCTCGATGATGCCCTCAGTGTCCACACCGGAGAGCTGCACGGTGATCGTCGGGTTGACCTCCTCGCCGATGCGGATCTCGCCCACACTGGCCGCCCAGGCCCGGCAGCGGCTCAAGACTTCCTGGGCCTCGCGGCCGGGGATCGGCGTGCGGATCGTGCCGTGGTTCAATGCGGCCAGCTTCTCCGCGTTCAGGCCCCGAAGCGACTCGACCTCGGGCACCAGCGCGGACAGCAAGAGCGTCTTCACCAACCGATCCTCATTGCGGAAGCCGACCCGCTTCGTATCGTCATAGGCCAGCGCCTCGATCTCTTCGCGGCGGCCGTATTTCTTCTCCAAGACCGGCAACAGCTTCTGGTGGTAAAGCCGCTTGGCGTTGTCGAAGTGGATCGCCATGTCCTTGCTGAACGCCTCGTCGCCGTGGGCCACGACATCGAACAGATCCCCCACGGGCACCACGTCGCCCACCTTGAGCGTCTCGCGGTGGTCCACCAGGAGCTGCATCATCACCTTCAAGGCCGTCCGTTCCCGCTGGAGCACGCTCGACACGGCAATGAGCGTCTGTACCAACGCCGGGCTGAACGGATAGACCTGGCGGAACATCTTGCGGTCGCCCTCTTGGGTGAGCAGGATGCTCATCACGCTGTCCTTCATCCGCGCCACCTGCTCGAAGGCCGCGTCGAGTTCGATCTTGGCTGCCCCGTCCTTGCACTTCAGGACCCGCTTCTCGGCGATCGCCGGCAAGTTCCGGTCCTCCAACGTGATCGTGTCGAACCGCCCCTGCTGGTAGTCCAGCGAGTCCCCGAAGCTCAGCCGCTCGGCCCCGGGCACATGCTCCCCTATCAGCTCGCGCAGATCCCGCTGCCGGGCCACGAAGCTCACGATCGGTATCGGCCGTTCCACCGCTTGGGCCTCCACCAGGTTCGTCAGCTTGGCCGCCTCGTGGTTCACGAACGCCAGGTCGGCCGAGTTCATGGCCAACCAGAGGATCAACTCGTCGAGGAACAGGATCAAGGCGTCGTAGCCCAGGCCGGCCGCGTGCTGGCTGATGATCGAGAGGCCCTTGTCGAAGCGCACGAAGTTCCCGCCGCGGTGGCTGATGACCTCGGCGTGGGCGGTGGCGATCGTCTTGAGCAGGGTGCTCACCAGGCGCAGGTGGGGCTCCGAATCCGGGGCCGCCGCCGCGGCTGCCTCGAACGACGCCATGTCCCAGGTCGCCTCCAGCTCGCCCCAGCCGCTTCCGCCGCCCTGGCCGGCGTTGAGTCGCCTGAAAAACGCCTCGTCGCCGTAGTTGGCCCGCTCGGCCTCCGCCTGGTTGATGATCGCCGCCGACATGTAGACCGGCGGGATCGGCTTGTCGGCGTGCTTGCGGCGCATGAAATCCACGTAGCCGCCCAGGATGCCCGACTCCATGTCGTGGGCGTTGATCATGTGGTAGGGCACCAGCAGGAACTTCTTGCCCTTCAGCCACTCGTTGTGCTTCTGGATCACCCAGGCCAGCTCGGGGATGGCTCGGGCCGCCGGGTTGCCTTGCAGGATCAGGTGGAGCACGGCCATGAAGTGGCTCTTGCCGCTACCGAAGCTCCCGTGCAGGTAGGTTGCCTTGCTGGTCCTGCCCTGGATGGCGCTGCGGATGAAGGTCAACGCCGCGTCGAAATCCTTGGCCAGCTCAGGCGTGACGACGTAGTTGGACAGCACCACGTCCGGGTGCTCGATGTCTTCGGACAGCCGGAGGACGAAGTCGCCCTTCTGCACGCGGTCGGGAATGTCGATCAGGTCTTTAATCAGGGTCATGGTCACTGTCCCACATCGTCATGTTGTTGTTTTTCGTCGCGCACGGCCGCTTGCACGTTGCGGCGGCTGCCAGGCTTTGATTTCGGGGACCGTCTTGCCATGCTGCCGGGCCTCTTCGTTGATGAAACCCTCGAAGTAGTCACCCATGCGCAGGCCGTCGAAGGCGGCGTCTGGCTCGTTGTGCCACTGCTTGACCCAGGGAAGCAACTCCAGTAGGCAGGCCAGCAGCGGCACGAGCCGCGGATCGTCACGGCCGCCGAGGCGTTCCTGGATGTCCACGTAGTAGGCGCTGACAGCTCGGGCGAGTTGCAGGTGGTCGTAGCCGGCCCAGGCGATCACGGGCGTGCCGTCCGGGCCTTCGCAGTACGGGAAGCTCACCCAGCGTTCCTTGGGCACGTCGAGCTTGCCGCGGAGCCGCCAGCAGTCGCTCTTGAGGAAGTCGGCGCTGGTGTATTTCGGCGGGACAGGGATGTCGAGCCGCTGCCCCGTGCGGTCTTCCTCACGCTGGAGTTCCCACGTCTGCTCCCACTCGGTCCGCTTGCGGAGCCCGGTGGGCTTGTAACGGAGCACTGGCAGTAGAGGCACGCTCTCGGCCTCGACCAGATCCGCCACGAGCCGCTGAACGTCGAAGGCCGGGTCGTCGCGGTATAACTCGCCGACCTGCATGAAGTCCGGGTCCTGCCGGGCCGCGTCGGCCACCTTGGAAATGGAGATCAGGGAAATCTCGCGCAAAGGCGCCAAGGCGCAAAGGTCATTTTGAATTGGTTGTGTCTTCCCCTCTTCCTTTGCGCCTTCGCGCCTTGGCGCGCCATCTTTCTTCATTCTCCCGTCGAAGTCGAAGTAGCTCTCCAGGCGGTCGAGGAGCCAGCTTCGCAACGCCCGTTCAAGCTGGGACTCCCACGATTCGGTATTCCAGCGGCGCTTGTATTCCGGTTGCTCGATCAGACCGATATTGTGGTCGGTCTCGATCAGCTCAATGCGCCGTTCCACGAGCCGCTTGTAGTCCTCCGGCCAGTCAGCCGGAAGCTCGGTAATGGGTGTCGAACCGTGCCGCTCGAACCAGGTGGTCTGTACTTCGCCGGCGGCCACCTTGCGGGCAAGCACGATCTCGAAAGCCCGTTGGCCCAGTTGGACGAAGAACGGATCGCCGCGGTAGCAAAGATCCTCGTCCGTAATCCCGTAGGCGCGGTAGCACCACCAGTCGAGTTCCTCTTGCAGCATAATCATCTGCCGGATAGCGCCTTCGCGGAGGGCACGCCTCGCAAGGAGCTTTTCGCGGTCCAGCGGTAGGTCGCGTTCCACCAGTTCGCGTCCCTCGAAACCGGAGCGAATGATCGCGCGGGCGTCCAGTGCCCTAGCAAGCTCCGTAGGGCGGCTTGCCGGCAGAGGAAACTGCTGGAGCTTCGTCGCGTTGAAGGCGTAGAAGTCCTCGAAGGGATCGGTACGTTGCCTTGCGCCATGCTGGTCCACGGTGCTGCCCTTGTTATGGCATACGGCCTTGAGCCAGAAGCCGGCGATGGAGCTGTTGAGGAGGCCAAGCAAACTGAGATAGTCACCTTCGGTGGCGTCGGAAGGTAGCGTGACGACCGGTGCGGTACGACCGAAAACCTTACCGCCCCGATCAAGTGCGAAGTGATTGTGTGTGGCTACTTCGGCCTGCGCGATCCGATACGTCCCCCTCAAGCGGTTCCTGAAGAACATGGAATACTCGAACCATGTCTTGCCATGTTCTAACTGAGTCTTCCCGAAAGCAACTCTCCCAGCAAGACCGCTACGGTAAGGCCAGAGAAATCGTTCTATGGATTCCGTAATCAGGGCCTCGAATGTCCTGGGGTCGTAAGGCCAGACGCCAGACTCGAAATCCGCAATGATCCAATCCCGGACGTGTTCACCGTCAATCAGGGGCCGGATCTGACTGCTCGGGATCTTTTGGCGTCTGGCAGTGGCCTGACCTACTTGGTAGACCTCGTCTTCGCGCGTCACAATGCTCGCGCCGACCTCCTCCAGGAACAGCGAGAGCTGATGCTCCGACTGTTGTTCGAGTACTTCTTTAAGTTCGGCAGCGCCGCCGCCGCCGATTGACCAAGGGTGATTATGAAACAACTCCCGCGACGAATCGGCCACGCTGACGAACTCGCTTTGTGACCCAGGTTGGTCAATCTGCGTCACGATCGCCGACCACACAAGCCCGCGGGCCGGATCGTCCGGCGTGCTGGGTTCACCCCGGATGCCCATGACAGCTCGGATCGTTTTGGCGACCGGGGCGCGGTTACGACCGAAGAGTATTACGGTAGGCGTGCCGTGCCCCGGAATGTACGCCCCCGCGGTGTCGATGACGTGGGTCAGGTCCACGCCAGCAGTGCCGTTGCGTCCGGCGAAGTATTCCTCGATGACCTTCTTGCCAAACTCCCGCTTCATAAAGCTGTTAGCGGTGATCTGCCCGACGAACCCGGCCTGCTGCGCACCGCCGTAGCCGCTAACGGCCAGTTGGAACAACCGCTGCATGAAGGGTACTGCCAGGGAATATGATCGGTGGCAGGCCGTGTAGCGTTCGCGGTAGGCATCGTTCAGTGCCTTGTCCTTGGGCGTGATATAGGGCGGGTTGGCCACGACCGCATGGTAGTGACCTGGCTTCAGGATGCGGGCAAGCTCCGCGGGGTTCTCGGTCTGGTAGGCGTGATCGAAGTCGTGCCAGCCGAAACTCCCCTGGGCACCGGTGCCGTGTAGCAACGAGTCGCCGCACACCAGGTTGAAATGAAAGGCCGGGGCGTCGGCCAGTCGCGTCACGCCGCACGCCTTCATCGCCACCAGCAGCAACCGGAAGCGGGCGATGGCCACGGCGTAGGGGTTGATGTCCACGCCGTGGATGCTGTCGAGCGTCCGCTGCACCAGTTCGCGGATGTTGGCTCCCGGCTCGTTTCGCTGCCAGCGGTCCAGTATCCGGCGAAAGCTGCCCAGCAGGAAGTGTCCGCTGCCGCAGGCTGGGTCGATCATTCTAAAAAAGGTCTCGCGCAAAGGCGCTAAGGCGCAAAGGGAGAAAGATTGATCTTCTTTATCTTCTTCGCGCCTTTGCGCCTTTGCGCGAGGCCCCAGTCCGAACTCGTTCAAGGCCAACTCCAGCGTGCGATCAAGGATGAACTCCTCGACGAACTCCGGCGTCTGGAGCAGGGCATATTTCTTGCGGGCTGCCTCCGACAGGTCCTGGTAGAGGTCGCCCAGGAACCGCGTCTCCCATGCCGGGTCGGTGAAGTCGTGGATGAGCTTGTTGCTCTCCTCGGAATTGGCGTCGATCTTCTGGAAGAACCCCAGCATGTCCCTCGCCCCGTCGCCGGAAAGCCAGTTGGGCAGCTCGCGGATCGGATTATGTTCGCCGAAGACCTCCTTGGTGCCCGGCAGCCGGGCCAGCTCGTCGAAGACGCTCAGCAGGTAATCGCGCTCGTTGGGTTGCTTCGCTTGGCCCAGGTACAATTCCCACTCGTCCCGTGCCTGCTGGAGCCGTTTGCCGGGACCGGCGATCTTGGGCGGGTCGATGAGCCGGTTGTCCTCCAGAAACCGCACGAAGACGCAGGAGAGCACCCAGGCCGCTGCTGCCTGGGTGATGGCATCGCTCCGCCAGTCCTCATAGTTCTGCGCCGTCCGTTCGGCCTTCTTTGCCCGCTCGTACTCCTCGCGCAGCCGCTGGCCCACCTCCGGCATATCGGCTGATTCGCTACGGGACAACAGATCGGCTTCGAGCCGCTGGAGGAGCTTCTGAAGGTCAGAGAGTAATGCCTGTCGGTTAATCATGGTGGAAAGGCCTTGCGCAAAGGCGCAAAGCTCGCAAAGGGGATAAGACCTGTGTTCTTTGCGCCTTGTCGCCTTTGCGCGAAATCTCCTTGTTCATTCCTCAAGGTGGTTTACGAGCCGTGTAATGCCGTTCTTGATCAGTTCGACGCCGAAGTTGATCAATAGTCCCAGTCGTTTGTCGGCCAGCCGCAGATAAGTCAGCACCACTTTCTTGTGTACTGGAGCCACAGCTTCGATGGACTTCAACTCAACGATGACGCAATGCTCGACGACCAAGTCCGCACGGAAGCCCACTTCCAGCCGGACGCCGTCCCACACCACGGGGATCGGCACCTGGTTCTCGACGTGCAGCCCTCGCTTGCGCAGTTCGTACATCATCACCGCCTCGTACACCGATTCCAACAGGCCGGGGCCGAGTTTCGTATGGATCTGATACGCCACGTCCACAATGATTTTTGCCACTTCGTTCTCGTGCATCAGTTTTCTTCCTTTGCGCCTTTGCGCCTTTGCGCGAGGCCCTCCCCATGTCCGCGGTGGACGTTCTGGACCCAGCTCTCCGGGATGCAGGCACGCTGGCCGGGGCCGAGCAACGGCACCGCCTTGCCGTCGATCAAGGCCTGATGATCGCCCGGCAGAAGCAGCCACAGGCCCGGGATGCCGTCGCGGCGGCCGACCTTCTGCGACAGGCGGCTGAGCAGGTCCATTTGGTCGTAGCGGGCCAGGAGGCCGGGGTAGATCATCAGCATCGTCCGCTCGGCCGCCAGCAGCCGCTCCTCGACTACGGGCATGGCCCGGTTCACCAAGAGCATCAGCCTATCCCAGTCGGCACCCTTTGGGGTGGCGTCGGTCTTGAGGACTACCTCCCAGTCAACCCCGGCCTTCCCGGCGACGGCCTGCAAGGCATCGAGGAAGACACCTTCCATGTCCACAAGCTCGACGGGAAACCGCCGGCAGATTTCCTGCCGGGCGAGGTCGTAGTCCTTCTTGCGCACCAGAAGGCTAAGAAAAGAACCTTCCGTGATAGCGCGTTGAAGCCGTTCCTCGAACTGGCGGGCGTCGGCCTCTTCAGGCGTGACTTCACCGGCCGGCGAAAGGCCCGGGGCGGTCGGAGACCGTATCGAGGGTTCGCTGGCCGTGCTGATCTCGCGTATGTTGCTGACGTAGCGGCCCTGGCCGTCCTTGTCGCCCGTCTCCCAGCGGAAGTCGAAGCCGGCTTCCCGCAGCAGATCATCGAGCGCGGGACGGTCGGGCAGCGGAGTGGCCTCGGGGTAACGGCCGGCAACCCGCTCGCGGACCTGGGCCACGGAAAGCATCCGCAACCCGTTCAAGGCGCCATGCGATAGCCGGATCACGCGGGCAGCCGGCATGCCGCGGGGGTAGAGTTCCTGGCGGCTGGAGACGGCGGCATGCTGGGAGACCACGGAGGCCAGGCGGACGAGCCGTGCGTCGGAGATGATCGTCTCGGGCGGGGCCGGGACCTCCCGCAGCCGTTCCACGACGCGGGCCGGGGCCACCAGGGGGTCTTCGTTGGCCAACTGGTCGGCCAACTCGCCCAGGTTGCGGGCATAGCCTGCCAAGGCGGCGCTGCGGGCGACGAGGATGCAGTCGCCGTCCCGCCGCACGACAAGCCGCGGATCGCTCATTAAGCGTTCCACTTCCACCGCGGCACGGACTACGGCCACGCCGAATTGAGTGCGCCGGGGTTCATCCTGGGATGAGCCGCGGGCCAGCAGCACGGCCTCGACCAGTTCCGGCACGGTCATCACCCCGCCCTGACCGGCCACGATGTCCACCATGTCGGCGCGGAGCTGCGTGATGGCGGGGTCCCTGGCCCAGCGATCCCGGAGCTTACCGAGGATCTGGCCGACTCTCGCCCGGGTCACCTCAAGCAGACGGGCCACGTCGGTCTGGCTGGGCCAGCGATCGGCGATCTGCGGATCGAGCCCGAGGAACACCTGTAGTGTTCGGTGGACTGTTTCGCTCTCGCGGGCGCCGATACTTTGCAAGCGGTCGGCCAGGAGGTCCACGCCCAGCGCAGCGAGGTCTAGCATTTCGGGCGGCGGCTCAGGCTGGTCCGCGGTGCGGGTTGCCCGCGACGGAGTACCTAGCCGCTCGCGGAGGATTTTCACCGCTGCGGAAATCTCCCGCCGTGTGAGGTTGCCGACGCCCCGCAGCCGCAAGAGTACGCGGATCGGCACGGTGAGCAGATCCTCGACGGTGAGGATGTTGGCCCGATCGAGGGCGTTCGTGGCCCGGGTGCCCAGGCCCAGCTCGGCGATCGACGTATCGGGGGTCGCGGCGGCCAGCAGCTCACGGAGCCGGGCCTCGTCGGCCTGGTCGGAAACCGGACCCGGCTCGTCGATGTCCTTGAAGCAGTCCCGCCAGGCCGTGAGCATCGCCTCGGCGTTGTCGAACCGCTCGGTGACGTTCCGGCGGAAGGCTTTCTGGAAGAAGGGCAGCAGCGCCTCGCGGAGGCCCGGGTCGAACGCCTCGGCGTTGATGGTGATCTCGGTGCCGGGCGGCAGGTGCGAGGGTTCGGTGGCTCCGTCGCCCCACTGCGGCAACGTGCCCGTGGCCAGCTCGTAGAGCGTCATGGCGGCGGCGTAACGCTCGGCGTGCAGATCCCACCGCGGCGGCTTCCGTAGGGGTAAGAGCGGGTCAAGGTAGCCGGTGGTCCCGGCGCGGATGTTCTCGGCCGGTGCACGGGAGAGCGAGAAATCGAAGAGCACGACGTGCAGCTTGTCGCCCCGGCCCACCATGCCGACCGCGATGTTGTCCGGCTTGATGTCGCGGTGCGGGATGCCTTGCTCCTCCAGGTGGTTGACCACGTCCAGCAGGTCTTCGCCGAAGCGCTGCAAGAGGTCGATGTGCAAGCGGCCTTCCTTGCGCCGCCGCTGGCCGAGCGTCTCGATGAGCTTCTTGTCCTTCTCGGCGAAGACCGGCCACATGAGGAACCCCACGCGGTCGCCAACCTGCACGTTATCGGCGAACTCGATGATGTGCGGATGGCGGAGCTTCTGGAGCACATCGGCCTCGTCTTTGAGCCGGGCATTGTGCTGCGGGTCGCTGGCCACCTTGAGCACATACTCCTTGCTGTCCCTCTCCACGAGCAGGACGATCGAGCAGGCCCCCTGACCGATGCGGCGAATGACCTTGTAGCCGCCAGGGATCAACTCGCCGGTTTTGGCCTGCGCCGGGTCGTCCACGTAGTCGCGGTCGGGGGAGGTCAGCTCGTTCTCGACGTCGTCCAGCTCGCTCAGGAAATCGACGACCGTACCCGTGCGATTGAAGACCTCCGGGTGGGTGCTGTACTGGACCAGGTACTGGAGTGCATCCTTGGCACCATTGATTACGGAACTGATCTGGAGGCCCTTGGTCTCGCGGAGCTTGTTGCTCAATTCCAGGCCGTTGGCGGCCGGCGCCACGCCCGAGAAGATGTGGTAGGCGATCGCGCCCAGCGAGAAGACGTCGAGGTGCTCGCCCAGGTTGTCGTCGGTGAGGGCCTCGGGGGCCATGTAGGCGGTGCTGGCGTCTTCCACCAGCCGGTCCACGTGCGAGGTGGCCGAGACGATGCGGGACGCGCCCGTGGTGCTCGTCGCTTCCCGGTAACCCACCTGCCAGTTGAAGACCTTGATCTTCGGTCGTTCACTGCCGGCCTGGGTGACGAGGATGCTCTGCGGGCAGAGAGCACGGTGGACGACCTTCTTGTCGTGGGCGTAGCGGACGACCTCGGCGATCTGGCGGACCAGGTCAAGCCGCGTGTCGATGCTCAGCTTGTCTTGCTGCTGGGCCAGGAAGTGATCGAGACGGATGGCCAGCGGGTCGTGCTCGAAGATCAGGGCTGGGCCAAGTTCGTGCTCGGTGAAGTTGTAGGCCCGCAGGATACCCGGGTGCTGGAGGGTTTCCAGGAGCTGGAACTCCCGCAGGGCGGCCCGTTCGATCGTCTTGCGGTCATCGACCGTGGCCCCGGAGCGGACCAGGTAGAGGCGGACGCGGCGGCGGGAGTCGGCAACTTGGGAGTGCACGGCCTGCCAGTCCTGGTAGCCGGGGCCTTCGCACACGAGCTGCTCGAGGACGTAGTCGCTGACCTTGCGGTGCCGCTGTGATGGGCGGATGCCGGCCTGCTCCATGGCCTGGCTGACGATCCGGGCCGTGGGGCTGTTATGGAGGCCCTTGGGCGTGGGATCGAGGCCGGGGCACTCACGACGCATCATCGCGGCGAGGATTCCGGGCCGGGCCGGCTTGTCGCCTTCGGCCGCACGATCTCGCAGGCATACCCGTAGGCGGCCGTTGCCTTGCAACTCGCACGACAGGTCGGGGGCGGAACAGAAGACGAGGGCCTCGATGAACGGGGCGCGGCCCTTCTTCTGGAACGCCCTCTGCCGCTGAAGCAGCGAGGCGAGCTTCTTGGCCTTGAGGTTGGCGGCGATCAGCGGGCTATCGACCGTAGAGAGCCTGCCATCGGTGTCCCATGTCCACGTACCCGCATCCCCTAGCAGTCGGCCCAGGCGGCTCTTGATCTCGATGAGGAAGAAGCCCTGGGGCGTGAAAATCAACAGGTCCACCTCATTGATGCTGCCATCGTCCGCGATGAACTCGAAGTTGGCCCAGGCACGGTAAGGTTCGTACGGCGGGAACTGGAGGCGGATGAACTCCAGCGCATCCCGCTCCCAGGGATACTTCGACTCGGTCACGGTGGTCCAGTTACCAGTGCTCATCGTGGGCTCGCTGCCGGCGTCGGATATAGGTATCGTGTCAACGAGGACGTTTTGGACGATTGGGTGCCGCAGGCTTAGCGACCGACTGTTCGATCTGCTGGTTCACCTGTTCCAGCTCTTCCTGCTTGTACATCCGGTAACGGTTGGCCGGGTGCCGGTATTCGATGATCTTCCCGGCGGCTCCCCAGGCCCGGACGGTATTCGGCGACACGCCCAGGAGTGCCGCGGCTTCCTTCACCCGTAAATAACCTTGCGTTCTCAGCATAAACGTGATCCTCCAGCTCCAGGGGCAGACGGTTGCCAATACCAAGAACATTACCAATAGTTACAGTCGTTCGCAATCCCCCCGAAAATCGGATTTCCGGGGTGACCGGCGAGTCTGCCGGTTTGGCCGTGATTACGCTGAAAACAGGCGCTATGCCGCTGTGGCAGGCGCAAGACACGAGAACCGCAAGACGCTCAGTGGCTGTCGTCGATGGCGAGGATCGGGCATTGAAGCAGAGGAAATGTAGTGTTGGGCCGGAACTTGCCGCGGTTGTATCGCCCGTTGCGCGGAGCAAGTATAATCGCAACCATACCGTCCGACGCGCACCCTTGGCGTGCGCCAAGGATTGGACGGCTACCGATTAACGGCAGAAGGGACAACCACCATGATGAAGCCAATCTTGCTGGGCACGGCCCTGCTTGCGCTGTTCCTGCAAACAGTTTCTGCCCAATACCCGGGCTGGCGGCATTCGGGCTCGCTTTGCATCTTGACCACGCCCGAGGGGGCCAACCTTCCGGCCACGGCGTCGGAAGAGAACTTCCCCTTGCTGGTGCGGCTGAACGGGAGAAATTTTGATTTCAGCCAAGCACGTTACAAAGGCGACGATATCCGCTTCTCGGCGGACGGAAAGCCGCTGGCCTACCAGATCGAGGAGTGGGACGCGGCCACCGGGCGGGCAAGCGTCTGGGTCCGTATTCCGCTGATAAGAGGCAATGCCCGCCAGGAAATCAAGATGCACTGGGGCAAGGCCGAGCTGGTCCGAATTCGCCCGTCTCTTGCAGCCCTTGATCGAGAGGGATCTCTATGGAAAGGCGCTGACCGCATCCATTACGGCGCCGAACCTGAAGCGGGCGTATTATACGAGCAGCGCGAAGGACACGATCGCCCTGGAGTTCGACCAGCCGGTCGTCTGGAAAGACTCGCTGTCGAGCCAGTTCTATCTCGACGGGGTGGCCGACAAGGGAATTGTCGGCCAGGCCGCCGGGAGTATAGTCACGCTCAAGCTGAAAGAGAGTTCGGCGGCCAGGACGATCACGTATCTTAAAGAGATGACCTGGAGTCAAGAGAATTTGTTGATGGGGGCCAATGGCATCGCCGCGCTCACGTTCTGCAACGTGCCGATTGAACCCGTGAAAGTTGAAAGAAGATGAGGACCGCCGTGTGTTCAACAAGCATTAAGGCAGTAGCGGTGTTTTCCCTTCTTGCCGGGGCCGTCGTTTGCCAAGCCGGCAGTTATTACGTTGCCCCAGGTGGGAGTGACGCGAATCCGGGCACCTTGGAGCGGCCCTTTGCGACCATCAAGCGGGCCCAGGAGGAAGTGCGAAAGTCGGCTGGCCGCGAAGCGTCTTCAGTTTTCATCCGCGCAGGCGTCTATTACCTGTCGGAAACGCTCGTCTTCACTAACGCAGATTCCGGAACCAAGTCTGCACCGGTCGTTTACCGGGCCTATGAGAATGAGCAGCCAGTAATCAGCGGTGGTATCCTTCTCAAAGGCCTCAAGTGGGAACCATACAAGGATGGGATCATGCAGGCCAAGGCGCCCACCGGCTTGACCACAGACCAGCTATTCGTCAATGGCCAGCGGCAGATCATGGCCCGCTATCCGAACTTCACCAAGGAGCGGATCTTCAATGGATACGCGGCCGACGCGATCAGTCCCCAGCGGGCGGCGCGTTGGAAGGATCCGGCCGGCGGATTCATCCACGCCATGCACAGCCGCGGGTGGGGCGGCATGCATTACATCATTACGGCCAAGGGATCGGATAACAGGCTCGCCTACGAGGGCGGCTGGCAGAACAACCGCCCGATGGGCATGGACGGCGACCAGCGTTTCGTGGAGAACATCTTCGAGGAATTGGACGCGCCCGGCGAGTGGTTCCTCAATACTAAGACAGGCACGCTCTATTACTATCCGCCGCCGGGCGTGGACCTGCCGCGAGCGACGGTCGAAGCGGTCCGACTCAAGCACCTCATCGAGTTCAAGGGTTCGGAGGAAGCCCCGGTTCGGTTCGTCACCCTGAACGGGCTGACCCTCCGCCACGCATCCCGGACCTTCATGGAAAACAAGGAGCCGCTGGTCCGCAGCGACTGGACCACCTACCGTGGCGGCGCGCTTTTCCTCAGCGGCGCGGAAGACTGCGCGATTGAAGACTGCTTTATCGACCAAGTGGGCGGTAACGCAATTTTCATCAACAACTACAACCGCCGGGTCACGGTCCGCGGCTGCCACATTGCCAAGGCCGGCGGGAACGGCGTGGCGATGGTCGGTGATCGCGACGCCGCCCGGGTGCCGCGCGATTGGAACGACCATTCCCAGTCGCTCGCCAACCTCGACCGCACCCCCGGGCCCAAGACCCATAACTACCCGGCCGACTGCCTCGTGGACGATTGCCTGATCTACCAGACGGGCCGCGTCGAAAAGCAAACGGCGCCGGTCGAGATCGAGTTGGCCCAAGACATCACGGTCCGCCACTGCTCGATCTACGACGTGCCCCGGGCCGGTATCAACATCGGCGACGGCTGCTGGGGCGGCCACGTGATCGAATACTGCGACGTCTTCGACACGGTCAAGGAGACGGGCGACCACGGCTCCTTCAACGTTCGTCGATCCGCCATCCGGCGACTACCGCGTGAAGGACGGTTCGCCGGCACTGAAACTGGGATTCAAGAATTTCTCCATGGACCAGTTTGGCGTACAGAAGCCGCAATTGAGGGCCATCGCCCGAAATCCCTTTAGCAATCCCAGCGTAACTCCGTAACCAATGAAAGGAAGAGACCACATGAAGAAGATAAGCGTAAATGCACTTGCTTTGCTCCTTGCCGCGACCTTCACCACCCTAACGCCTCTGTACGCTGCAACGGCAGACTTTGCCATCCGCGATGGCGACCGGGTTGTGCTGCTCGGCGACAGCATCACCGAACAACGCCTCTATACGACTGCCATTGAAGCCTACACGCTCGCACGCTTCCCGCAGTGGAAGCTGACCTTCCGCAATATCGGCTGGAGCGGCGACACGGCGCATGGCGGACTGGAACGCACCCCGCGTGACATGCTGCCGCTCAAGCCGACCTTCGTCACCATCGACTTCGGCATGAACGACCACGGCTACAGGGCTTTCGACGAAAACATCTTCAAGAACTATGTTGCGAAGCAGACGGGGTTGGTCCGCCTGCTCAAGAGCCATGGCGCACGCGTCGCGTTGGTGACGCCGCAGCCGATCGAAGAGAGACGTTCGGATCCGGACAAGGATGTCCGCAATCTATCGTTGCGCAAAATGTCCGACGGCCTGCGCAAGGTGGCCACCGACGAGAGCGTCCTCTTCGCCGACCAGTTCGATCCGTATATGGCCGTGATGCTCAAGGCCCGGCAAGCCGATCCCGCAGTGGTCATTGGCGGGGGCGACTCGGTGCATCCCGGCCCGGTCGGCCAGATGATCATGGCCTGGGCCATCCTGAAATATCTCGGGGCGCCCGCCGCGGTGTCGAGCGCGGAGTTGGACGGCGGTACCGGCAAAGTCGTTGCCGCGGCCGGTTGCCAGATCACCGATGCGAAAGGCGCCGCGGGCGTGATCACCTTCACGCGCAGGGATCAGTCGCTGCCCATGCCGGTCAATCCGCAGGGCGAAGCGGTTACCAAACTGATTCCGCTGCTGGCGGACTTGAGTCGCTACGAATTGAAGGTCACCGGTCTGACGGCCCCAAAGTATCAACTTCTGGTCGATGGCAAACCGGCGGCCACGCTCACCGGGGAGGAATTGTCTCAGGGTTGCAATCTCACGTTGACCGCGGGGCCGATCACCGAACAGGCCCGTCAGTTATGGTCGTTGGTGGTGGAGAAGAACAACGTGTTCTTTCGTCGCTGGCGCGAAGTGCAATTGTACGGTCTGCCGGACTGGGCCAAGACGCCGTCGTTCGAGACCGCCCGCGAGAAGGAACTGGCGCGGCTCGACGGGCAAATCGAGCAACTGGAAGCCAAGATCAACACTGCCCGCCAACCGCAGCCGCACACCTTCGTCCTGAAACCTTTTTCGCCAAACGGCGCGAAGTAGCATGAAAACCAACATCGTTGTTCTGCTCTTGCTCGTTTGTCGAGCCGCAGCCGGTGCGACACCGGCATTCGACCCCTTGGCGGCGATCGACCGCTGCAACGTCGTCTGGGACAGCCCAAGCGAGAACGCCCACGGCTCCATGCCACTAGGCAATGGCGATGTGGGCGTCAACGCCTGGATGGAATCGACCGGCAATCTGGTGTTCTACGTCAGCAAGACCGATGCTTGGGACGAGAACGCGCGGCTATGCAAGATCGGCCGGGTGCGCGTAAAATTCGATCCGCCGCTCGACACCAAGGGCAAGTTCCGCCAGGAACTCAAGCTCCGCGATGGCGTCATCCAAATCGACGCCAGGATCGGCGGCCAGCCCGCGAAAACCCTGATCTGGCTCGACGCCGACCAACCGGTCGTGCGCGTCGAAGTGGAATCCGCGGTGCCGACGAGTTGCCGCGCCGAAGTGGAGTTGTGGCGCACGCGCAAGCTCCCGATGAATACCCAGGACGAATATGGGCTCGGCAACGGCCCAAATCCCAAGGCGGATTCCTACCACCTGACAGCGTTGCCGGACGTGGTTGCGGCCTCCGCCGAGGGACAGGTCGTCTGGTATCACCGCAACACGCAATCCGTCTTTCCGGTGTGCCTGGAGGTACAACATCTGGATTCGCTCAAGGGGCGTTTCGTCGATCCGCTTCTCAATCGCACGTTCGGCGCGAGCCTTCGCGGTGCGGACATGGTTCGCGATGGCGACAAGGCGGTCAAATCCCGAAAACCAAGCAAGCGTCATCAGTTGACGGTCTCCGTTCTGGCCGAGCAGTCCAATACGCCCGAAGCCTGGCTCCGCGACCTGGAGCGGACCGAGCGGGCGGCGCTCAAGGTAAGTTTCGACGAGTCGCGGCGGACGACCGCGGCCTGGTGGCAGGCTTTCTGGAGCCGAAGTTGGGTGTTTGTTGGAACGTCCACCGGCGCAGCCAGTCTATCGCCGCCGGCAGAACTGACGCAGGGCTACGTGTTGCAGCGATATATGAATGCCTGCTCGGGCCGGGGCGGCTCGCCGATCAAATTCAACGGATCGATCTTCACGGTCGAGAAGCAGCCGGGCGCGTCGCCGGAGACGCCCGACGGGAACCCCGATTGGCGCTGTTGGGGCGGTCCCTATTGGTTCCAGAACACGCGGCTCTGTTATTGGCCGATGCTGGCGTCAGGTGACTTCGAGATGATGGAGCCGTGGTTCCGCATGTATCGCGAGGCGTTACCGCTGGCCAAGGCCCGCATGCAGGCGATCTACAAGTTCAAGGACGCGGCGTCGTTCCAGGAAACCATGCATTTCTGGGGGATGCCGGACAATCGCGACTACGGCTGGGGCCACCCGGGACCCGAGCCGGGCAACGTCTGCATCCATCGCTATTGGAGCGGCGGCATCGAGCTAACCGCGTACATGCTCGACCGCTATGACTACGCTCCAGACAACGACTTCGCCCGTGAGACGCTTGTGCCGCTGGCCGACGCGATCATCGCCTTCTTCGACCAATACTGGCCCAAGCGAGACGCCCAGGGAAAGAGAATCTTCGATCCGGCGCAGTCGCTGGAAGCATTGCCCTGGACGGTCAATCCGATGCCGGAGATCGCCGGCCTGCGATTTGTCCTGCCTCGGCTGCTGGCGTTGCCGCAGAACGTCGCCACCGAGGCACAGCGCTCGCGCTGGAAGCGAGTTTTGGACGAACTTCCGCCGCTGCCCGTGGCCGAGGTCAAGGGGGTGAAGCTGCTTCGCCCGTCGGCGGCCTATGTCCCGGGCTCGGGTAACTTCTCCGAGAATCCTGAGCTTTATGCCGTGTTTCCCTACCGGCTGTTCGGCGTGGGAAGGCCCGGGCTGGAGATGGCCCGCGAGAGCTATCGACAGCGGGTTAACCACACCAACTACGGCTGGTGCCAGGACAGCATCCAGGCCGCGTGCCTCGGCCTGGGCGACGAGGCGGGGTCGCAGGTGATTGCCCGCGCGACCAGCCATCGAGCCTATCGCTTCCAGGCGATGTGGATCGGCTTCGACTGGATCCCCGACCAGAACCACGGCGACAACATCGCGACCACGCTGCAATGCATGCTGCTACAGCACGACGGCAAGAAGCTCTATATCCTGCCGGCATGGCCCAAGAAATGGGATGTTTCCTTCAAGCTGCACGCACCTTACGACACCACGGTCGAGGGTGTTTACAAATCGGGCAAGTTGGAGCAACTGAAGGTCTCGCCCCCGGCGCGGATGAAGGACGTGATACTCGGTTGCGGCGTCGAAAGCCGGCCGACGGCTGCGAATGCTCCGGACCTGGGTTATGAGTTTATCAAGAACGCGAAGTTCGGCGTCTTCGTCCACTACACCGTGGAATACGCCCACCTTCCGCCGGGAAAGCGTGAGCCGGCGGTCTGGGACCTGGATGCCAAGGCCGACGCCTTCGACGTCAAGGCCTTCGCCGACGCGATCGAGGGCATGGGTGCCCAATATGTGACCCTGACATCGTTCCACGCGGCGATGTACCTCTTGGCGCCAAGCAAGGTGATGGTCGAATCCGGCTTGGGCAAACATCAGGCCAAACGCGATCTGATAGGCGAACTGGCCGACGAACTGAACCGGCGCGGCATCGCGCTATGCCTCTACGTCCATCCGACCGATCAACACGATCTGTCGCGGGAAGAGCGGGCGCTGTTCGGCTGGGGGCCCGAGGTCAACGGCCTGCCCGGCCCCAAACTCGGTTTGTGGCCCAACCCAAAATGGGATGCGTTCGTGTTGGGGCTCTTCAAGGAGATCAGCCTGCGATACGGGAAGCGGGTTTCCGGCTACTGGATCGACCGGCACACGCCCAAGCGCTTCGCGCACGCCGAGCGGATCGCAGCGGCGCTTCGCGCCGGCAATCCCGAGGCCGTGATCTGGCAGAGCGGGCCCGACTATGTCCAGGATGGACTGTCTCTGGAAAGCGCGTGGCCAGCCGCCGAGGGCGGGGATCCCAGTCACGGCGAAAAGGACCAGTGCTGCATCCTGCCGACAGACAACGCGTGGTTCCTGGGCAAAGAAGTGCGGATCCCGGCGGCCGAAGTATTCCGTGGCGTGGTCCGTTGCGCCGGTTGCCCAGGCCAGAAAGGCGGCGTCCATATCGCGCTGACGCCTTATGCGGACGGCTATCCTCCCAAAGTAAAGCAAATGATGGATGAGTTCGGCCAGCTTTGGCGCGAAAGGAAAGTGTCGCTGCTCAATACCCGGCCCAGCGCGATCCTGCCGATCGAGCACAAGACCGTTCCTTGGGAAGTCGTGGCCACGGATTCCGCCGACAACTCGATCGTGTACGTACACGTGACCATTCCTCCGGATGGTAAAACGCTCCGCGTGCCGTCATTGAGAGATGGCCGGAAGGTCCTTGTCGCTTCGCTTTTGCTCGGCGGCAGGGAGGTGGAGACCAGGCAGTCTGACGAGGAATTGGAGTTGTCGCTCCCCGCGGATGCGAACTGGGATCCGGTCGACACCGTGATTGCCCTGAAGGTCGGTCCGGCGTTCGATCCGGGCGTGATTCTCAGCGAATCTGCCACGCTCCAGATCAGCTCGGCCAGCGGTTGGGATCGTCCGGAAAACCATCCACGGCTTTTTTCGGGCGAGAGGCTCGAATACGCATTCCATACGGCCCCCGAGAAGAACCCTTGGGCAAAAATCGATCTCGGCGCCGTTCGGTCGGTGCGTGTCGTCGAGATCGAGAACCGCCCTGGCGAGGAGCAACGGATCAAAGGTTTCAGGATGTCGATTTCCGAGGACGGACAGACGTGGCGGGAAGTCTGGCAGGCGAAGCGTTGGGCCTCGTCCTGGCGAGTGCGGTTGACCCGTTCGCCTGCCGGCGTCGACGTACCGGGGCCCAAGGCTCGATTCATCAAGCTGGAAACGCGAGGTGAATCGCCGAGGGAGTTGGTGCTCACGCGGGTGACCGTGTTCGGCCAGAAGTAGTACAAACGAAACAACCAACACAAGGACCAAACGCATGGCAAATCGATTCGCAATCTTGTGCGGTGTCATTGCGATGTCGCTGCTATCGCAGCCGGGTGTCGCCCAAGAGACGGGCGACGTGGTTTCAGTCGGCGCCGGCGCCTATCTTCTTACCCGACCCAAGCCCTGCAAGCCGTTGCCCAAGGCAGTCCACAAGACCGGGAACTTCCAGAAACCGGTAATCACCGGCCAGTGGTGGAGTTCGCTGCTGTGGCAGCAGCAGAAGAAGTTTTCTCAGCCGCTGTTCGCCCATCCGCTGGCCGCGACCTGCACCGAGAGCGGGCTGGCGGTCAGCTACCCGGGCGCACACGTCCATGGCAATCCGGCGGGCATCTTCGGCGGCGGTGGCGGGAAGGACGGCGATCTGAAGTTGGGCCACTCCGCCGCCGAGATCTTCCGGCAGGCCGATTGCGACGGCTACAGCGACTGGTTCCTCTCCGCGGTTTTCACCGACGGCAAGGCGCGAATGCGAGTCAGCCTTGGCCACGGCTCGCCGTTCATCTACTGCCTCTATGCCGGCGGCAACCCGACCGTGAACTTCACGCGCACGCCGCAGATATGGTCGGGCAGCGCGGAGGAACCGGTCTTGGGCATCACGGCCGGCGGCAATCACTATGGCCTGTTCGGGCCGACCGGGTCGACATGGACGGGAATCGGCGAGACCAGGCTGACCAACAACGCCCACGGCAAGCCCTACTTCTCGGTCGCCCTGCTGCCCGACAACCGGCCGGCAACGCTTGCCCTGTTCCGCAAGTATGCCTACAACCACGTGGTCGACACGATGGTCGACTGCCGCATCGAGGGAGGGTTCGTGAAAGCCTCCTACCGTGCGGCGGTCAAACCCTATGAAGGCGACGGGGCCGGCACGATATTCGCGCTCTATCCGCACCAATGGAAATACGCGGCCACGAAACTCACCGACATGACGTACGGCTCCATCCGTGGCACAATGAAGGTGGCCGTGGGCCAGGCATTCGCCACCGAGGCGCCGATCCAGGGCGTGTTGCCGATGTTTCCGGCCGCAGGCGTCCAGGACAAATCTCGCATGCTGGGCTATTTGAGGGCCGAGGCTGGCCAGAAACCCCGCAACGGCTTCGCCGACACCTACTGGGAAGGCAAACTTCTCGGCCGTCTGGCCACGCTCAGTGGCATTGCCGAAGCAACCGGCGACGCCGAACTTCAGCAGACCTTCATCGCCGAGATCAAGCGGCGGCTGGAGAATTGGTTCGCTGCCGCACCGGGAAAAGAGCAACCGGTGTTCTATTACGACACCACGTGGAACACGCTCATCGGCAGCAGGCCTTCCTATGGAAGCGACAGCTCCTTGAACGACCATCACTTCCACTACGGCTACTTCATCCGGGCAGCGGCGGAAGTGGCGCGGCACGACCAGGCCTGGGCTGCCAAGTGGGGCCCGATGGTCAACATGCTCATCCGCGACATCGCCTCGCCCGATCGCAGCGATCCGAAGTTCGCCTATTTGCGGTGCTTCGACAAATACGCCGGCCACTCCTGGGCTTCGGGCGACGCCAATTTCGGCGACGGCAACAATCAGGAATCATCGTCCGAGTCGATGAACGCCTGGTACGGCATGATCCTCTGGGGCCAGGCCACCGGCGACACGGCAACTCGCGACGCGGGCCTGTTCCTCTTCAATACCGAGCGAACCGCGGTCGAGGAGTACTGGTTCGACATTTCAGGAACGAACTATCCGAAGGACTATCCCAACGTGGCTCTGGGCATGGTGTGGGGCGGCAAGGGCGCCTTCGGTACATGGTTTTCCGGAGACATCGACTGCATCCACGGCATCAACTGGCTGCCATTTACTCCGGCGTCGATCTACATGGGGCGGCATCCCGATTACGTCAAGAGGAACCACGATCGGATCGTCGAGAAGCGCAAGGGCGGTCGCGATTACGGCGTCGGCTGGGGCGACCTGGTCGTCATGTTCGGCGCCCTGAGCGATCCGGCCGCCGCTGCGCGGTATATCGACGCCAATCCCGACTGTAAGCTGGAAGGCGGAAACTCCCACGCCTTCATGTATCACTGGATTCACACGCTCAATGACCTTGGCCGCAACGATGCGAATGTGACGGCCGATTACCCGATTGCCAGCGTGTTTAAGAAGGATGGTGTCAAGAGCTACGCGGTCTACAACTACCAGGCGACGCCGCTGACGGTCGGTTTCTCCGATGGCGTCAAAGTGGTCGCCCAGCCCAAGGCGCTCACGCTCCAGCGAGGTCGACAGCCATGACATTCCGCCCTATGGGACCTTTTGCACGGACGGGTGGGACAAATTCACCTTTCCGGTGGACACCGTGATTGCGGTCAAGGTGGGGCGGCAAGTGAAGTGGGACATTGGAGAATTGCAACCTAGTGGACCCGATTGGAATGAATTGTCGAAAGGAACCGAAGCTATGAAAACAAGACAAGACCTGGCTCGCTTGGTAGTCATCATGGTGGCCGCTGCGATGTTGGCGCCAAATTCGTTTGCGGCCGTGCCCCGTCCCGAGCATCCACGCCCCGACCTCTGCCGCGACAACTGGATGTCGCTCAATGGCCAATGGCAGTTCGAGATTGACAAGGCCGCGGATGGCGAAACCCGCAGCCTGACCTATGGCACGGATCTTAATGCCAGGATCATCGTCCCGTTCTGCCCCGAAAGCAAGCTATCGGGCCTAGGCTTGGGCAACACCGAGAAGCTCAAGAACGTCTGGTATCGCCGTACCTTCGAGGTGCCGCCCGCCATGAAAGGCAAGCGGCTGCGCATTCACTTCGGCGGCGTGGATTACAAAGCCTGGGTCTATATCAACGGCCAGCTTGCAGGGGAGCACGTCGGCGGGAGCGTCGCCTTCGCCTTCGACGTCACGAAATTCATCAAGGACGGCCGGAACGAGGTCGTGGTCAAGGTCCTGGACGACATGTGGAGCGGCCTTCAGCCTTGCGGCAAGCAGTGTTTCGACAAGAGCTGGAGTTGCTTCTATACCCGCACCACGGGCATCTGGCAGCCGGTATGGCTGGAAGCGGTCGGCTCGTCGTTCGTCGAGAGCATTTGCGTCGTTCCCGACCCTGACAATTCGCGGGTGCTGATCGAGGCCGCCATTAACGGCGCCGACAGGGACCTCTCGCTCAAGGCGGAGGCCTTTGCCGACAGCGAGCTGGTGGGGTCGGACACTGCCAGCGGTCCCTGGCAGAACCGGCTGGTGCTCAAGCTCTCGAAGAAAAGGCTCTGGGAACCCGGTTCGCCTTTCCTGTACGACTTGAAATTCACGCTCTACAGCGGCACGGAGAAGATCGACGAAATGCGGAGCTACTTCGGCCTGCGCAAGATCACCATCCAAGGCCGCAAGATCCTCGTCAACGGCAAACCGGTCTTCCAGCGGCTGATCTTGGACCAGGGCTTCTATCCCGAGGGACTCTGGACGGCGCCTTCCGACGAGGCCCTGCGGAAGGATATCGAGATGTCGATGGCCTGCGGCTATAACGGCGCGCGGCTGCATCAGAAGGTCTTCGAGCCGCGGTTCCTCTACTGGGCCGACCGGCTCGGCTACCTGGTCTGGGGCGAATATCCCAATGCCGGTTACGGCAACCAGCGCGAGGGTTACTCCAACGTCGTTAACGAATGGACCGAGATCCTCCTGCGGGACAGGAATCATCCCGCGATTGTCGGATGGTGCGCGTTCAACGAGAATTTCGAGTCGGGCGAATTGCAGCAGATGATCTGGCACATCACCAAGGCCGTCGACCCGACGCGTCCCGCGCTGGAGGCCAGCGGCTGGGCGCACACGCTGCCCCACCCGGAGGTCCGCGACGCGCACGACTACACCGGCAACCCAGGGCAATTGCGCAAGAGGTGGATGGACTACTTCAGCGTCCCCGTGGAAGGGCCGTTGCCTCCGCCGCGTTACCAGAGCCAGGCGGCTTTCCAGTCCGACCGCGGCGTCCCGTTCATGGTCAGCGAGATCGGCGGCATCGGCTGGGCCACCGAGGGCGGCTGGAGCTACGGTTCGGGCCCCAAGACGCTCGACGAGTTCTACGTCCGCTACAAGGGCACGGTCGACGCCATGCTCGATAACCCGAACCTGTTCGGCTTCTGCTACACCCAGTTGACCGACATTGAACAGGAGCGAAATGGGCTGTACTTCTACGATCGCAAGCCCAAGTTCGACCCGAAGAGGCTTCGTGAAATCACCGCCCGGCAGGCGGCCTATGAACGCGGCGAGCCGGCGGCGCCGCCGCCGCGCATGAAGGTCCTTGATGCCAAATGGAAGGTGCTTGTCGGCGCCGTGCAGGACGGCCCCCTGGGCACGCCTTACAAGTACACCGAGACCAGGCCCGCGGAAGGCTGGACGGCGGAAGGCTTCGACGACGCGGCGTGGAAGACCGCGCCGGCGCCTTTCGGCCACGGGCCGCCGACCGTCCGGACGCAGTGGACCACGGCCGATATCTATCTTCGCAAGACGTTCGACTACGACGGGGGCGATCTGAAGCATGGCGCCATTGTCATCTCCTACGACGAGGACACGAAGGTCTATGTCAACGGCCAGAAGATTCTCGCCGTCAAGGGCTTCATCGGCCACTACGAGCTGCACGATGTGACCGAGCAGTTGAAGAAGGTCTTGAAGAAGGGCCCCAACACTCTTGCGGTGCATACGCACCTGACTTGGGGCGGACAGTACATCGACCTGGCGATCCTGGTGGACCAGGACGTTCGCTGAATAGCCCGTGGTGGGCATATCGAAGTGGTCCGAAGAGAATCGAGGATGACCAAGAGAAGCTCTCAATCCAAGGAGACGACAATGTCGCATCAAACGAACCGCGTGTCGCGGCGGAGATTCTTGGCTACGGCGGCCCAGGCAGCCGGGGTTGTGGCCCTGCCAACCTTCCTTCCTGGCAAGCTGCTGGGCAAGGATGGCGCCACCCTGCCGAGCGAGCAGATCGTTGTCGGCGGCATCGGCATCGGCAACCGCGGCAGCTACGACCTGGGCTGTTTTCTGGAACAGCCCGACGTGCGGTTCGTGGCCGTGTGCGACGTGAAGGCGGAGCGTCGCCAGGCGGTCAAGGCGGGAGTCGATGGCCGATACCACAATTCGGACTGCGCGACGTACCACGATCTTCGCGAACTCCTGGCCCGGAAGGACATCGACGCCGTGCTGATCGCCACGGGCCCCAACTGGCACGCCACGGCCACGATGCTGGCGGCCAACGCCGGCAAGGACGTCTATTGCGAAAAGCCGTGTACGAAGAACATCGCCCAAAGCTTGATTTTGGCCGAGACCTTCCGCCGCACGGGCCAGATCTTCCAGGCCGGCACGCAGCGCCGCAACTTGCCGCACGTGCAGTTTGCCGTCGAGCTTGCCCAGCGCGGGAAACTCGGCAAACTTCGGGCCGTCCATGCCCATCCCGGCGGCATGACGGCCATGCAGAGCGGATGTCCTCGCCGATCTTCCCGGCAAAGAAATCGACGTCTTGCTGGCCGCGCGGTTGCGTAAAGCAACGGGTGGCGGCCGATCCGTGCTGGCCGCTCTCGCCGGGCGGCGGCATATCGAGTCGGCCACGCCCGACTTGTTCAAGCTAGCCGACGACGCCGATGCGAACGAGCGATCGGCCGCGCTGGCCGCGTTGGGATCGACCATCGCCGTGGGCGACCTGCCGGTGTTGATTGCCCGGGCCGTTGACCCCGGCAAGCCGGACGAGGCCCAGGTGGCCCTCGTGGCGTTGCGGATCGCGTGCGGAAGAATGCCGGATCGCGACGCGGCGACGGCCCACCTGGTGAAGGCACTCGGCACGGTGCAGGTTCCGGCGAAGTGCAAGCTCATTGACGTGCTCGTCCCGCTCGGCGGCGACAAGGCCCTGAAAGTCGTTGCTGACGCGGCGAAGGACGCCAATGGCGACGTCCGCCGCGCCGCCTACAAGGCTCTGGGCCAGTGGACTAGCACGGGCGCCGGCCCCGTGCTCCTGGACCTCGTCAAGCGCGGCGATCCGGAACTCAAGATCGGCGCCACCCGGGCGTATAACCGCATCGCGCGGCAGTTCAGCATCCCCAACGACCGGCGAATGGCCATGTTCCGCGAGATCATGGCCCTGGCCCAGCGGGACGACGAGCGCCGGCTTGCCTTGGACATCCTGAAACAGATCCGGACAGCCGAAGCGTTGTCCGTTGCTGTTGGGTACCTCGACCAGCCGGCCTTGGGCGACGCGGCGGCCCGTGTTGCCGTGACGATGTCGGGCAAAATGGTCGATCCAGCGGACGCCGAGGCGGTGGCCGCGGCCATGCGCCGGGTGTTGCGGACAACGAAAGACAAAGAAGTGATCAACAAGGCCCGCGAGATGCTGAACCGGGCCGGAAAGAAGTAGTCGTTGATGGTCCTCCGTATCAATTCCCGCCCAGGTGCTGTTGTCCGAGCATAACACTCGCGATCGTCGGGTGGGAGAATCTCACAACGATAGCGGGAGTGTGCAAATCGCCCCTGCTGCGACCGAAGACCGACCAGAACTCCGCTTTGCCTGCCACGCCCTGCTTTCCGAAACAGAAACAGAGTATTGCGCGGCAGGCTTGTGCGCTTCATCGAACACGATACGGTCCCAACCTGTGACTGGGAGTCGAACTGTAGCGAGCTGCGTATTTGCACAGTCTCAGGCGTAACCACAAAGGTCGAAGAGAGCGTAGGCCTGTGGGTCATAAATCTTCAATCCCGTCGGTCCATCTGCCGGCTTTTCGCCCTTCATGCCCAGATCGCCGTGCGTGCTCCAGTACCACATCGAGAGTTCGGCAAAGTACTCCTGCTCGTTGGTGCCCGCATAGGAATCGATCCATTTTCCGGCAGCCCGTGAGTCCTTCCACTGTTTGCAGAACTTATCCCGCTGGGCATCGGTCATGCCATAGTCCTGAATGCAATGGGCGAACTCATGCACGCAGATATCACGACCGCGATAACGGTCGTCTTCCAGCCGCAAGAGGTTCTCCTCGCCACACGAAGTCAAGAGTCCGCCCATTCCACGGGTCCGCTCATCGCGCGTCAGGCCATCGTACTCCGCAAGTCGCTTGCCCTTGTCCTGTTGCCACTCCGGCAAGTCCGTTGTGACCTGATGGCGTCCGATGATTCGTCAGTTGCCGCGCAGGTCTTTCGCGAACCCAGCCGTTTCGCCGGAGTAACATTGTACGTAGTCCTTCACCCGGACCTTGCGCGCAGTGTTCTCCGAACTCATATATCGGACGGTTCCGAAGATCGGTCGCTCGGGCCCCCACGGACGGTCGTAGCGGCCGAGAATCCAGAAAATGCCCGAGTACGAGTTTGGATCCTGGCCATCCAACGCATAGCGGTTGTTCAATTCGATGATGATTTCCAGGGCTTCCTGCGGACTGGCCGTCCACTCCAGGATTTTCTTGCCCCAGAGCATCCGCAAATAGTTGTGGATGTGTCCTTCGGCCATGAGTTGTCGCTGAGCGGCATTCCACAGTTGATCGTGAGTCGCAGCCGCTGTGAACTGATCGAGGGAGTACAGTTGGGCACGATTGTCTGCCGTGTGTTTGGACAGCGTTGCCTTGGCCCACGGGGGCAGCGACTGGTAGTCATCGTAATCCGACCGGTACGCACAGAAGTTGAAACCCACTTCGCGCCAGGTGACCAATTGGTCCAGGAATGCCTCGGCCGCCGCGCTCATCCCCCACCAGCCTTCGCGCGAGCCAGTGGCTTTTTCAGCCAGCCTTCCCGGCGACCATCCTTCCTGTCGGGCAAGGCCCTGAAAGATCTCGTGGACTGAGATATGGCCAACGTGGAGATAGGGCGCCAGGCCGCTGGTTGTTTCGAACTCAGGCTGATTGCGAAGTTCGGAGTAGGACGCCAGTTTCGTCTCTACAAATCTTTTCCACCGCGCATGGGCAGCCGTGGGACCGCCAACCATCTTTACGGCCGGCACATCATGGTCGATCGGCAGCTTAGCCAGGGCTGTCGGCTCACAAGACAGCAGACGAGCCGCAGCGGCCGGCCAACGCCGCCCGATCTCGGTTGGCAAGGATTTCAGACGCGGAAGTTCAACTCTCGCGAATGGATCCGACTTGGGCGTATCGAGCAAGTGCTCGCGCAAGGAACGTTGCAGGAACCGCCGAAAGGCGTAGGCCGTCGGAAATGCCGAATCGGCTGCCTTCAGTGGCAATAGGCCGTTCCCGTCGATTTTTTCTACGCGCACAGGCAACTCGGCGTCAACCGTCCTTACCGAGGGCAGTGGAATCGGATAATCGTCCGTCACAACCACACAGGCGCGAGAACATACGGATTCGAAGAGCCTGCGACACTCTCCCGCCTGCGGCTCGACGTAGGGATAGTACAAGGCAGGAGCGTTCGCCAACTGTTGGGCATTCTCCTTCATGCCCTGCAAAACGAAGCTGTGATGGCGGTCGGAGTCCCACCGGCCGCCCGCGGAGAGAATTTCAAAGATCACCAGGGGTCGCTTCAACTCCCGGGCCCAGCCGACCGCCCGCTGGATGGCAAAGTTCCATCGCGTCCGCCGAGCTGCCGTCATCCAGTAGACTACGAACTCACCCTCCACCTTCGATGGTCGGTCGCTCAAAACGCTCAGGCGGAGTACTGGGATCGCTCCAATTTCGTTGTCGGGTTGCTCGGGCGTCGTATCAGGCATTGAGCCTCCAATTGGTCTGGATGACAATCGAGATTTTCATGGTCAAACTCTCAAACGGCCGAGGTTTATGGCGTCCGCCGTCTCAGACAGTGATCTACCGGACGCTGGCAGGACAGTGCTCTACCAAACGTCGATTGTACACCATCCAGTCTCTCCGAGTATAGATATCGGCCTGGTCGCCGTGGGCTCGTATAGCTGTGCAGGCCCGAAGCTGGTCTGCATCGACCTACAGCCGTACACGACCACCCAGGCCCCGGATCGCAGTGACATCCTGAACGTCGGCGGCTTCAGTGACGCCGTTTTCAGCGTCGTGGCGGCCTTCCTGGGCGACGACAACGGCCGGTTCGTGGCCGAGGTCGAAAAGGTCGAGTTGTAGCTAGAACGCCCCCGGCTCACGACATGTGGGCCGGGGGCGCCTTGCGCGCTCACACGTCACTGGGATCGAGAGACCGGTTGACTGGACAGTCAAGAATGGCGATTGACGTAGCAAGCTGGGTGAATCACATTTCTGCCAATGGGGGTGTTGCAACCGCTGGCGAACTCTATGTGGACTGTATCATCGCTAAAGCATCCTCTTGTTCCATTGATGAATGCGGCATTCCATGCCCAGGCTTGTTGGCGTAGAGAAGCCAGTAGGCTACGGGAATCACGAACAGCGTGAAGACGGTCGAGGCAAGCAGTCCGAAGATCAGCGACCAAGCCAGACCGGAGAAGATCGGGTCGATGATGATTGGCACGGCACCGAGCATCGCCGCGGACGCGGTTAGCAAGATCGGCCGCAGACGCACCACGCGGCTTTCCATGATCGCGTCGAAGAGCGAACGGCCGCGCGAAAGCGACAGGTGGATAAAATCGACCAGGATGATTGAATCTCGAGTCACGATGCCTGCCAGGGCAATCATGCCGATCATGCCGGTGGCTGTGAAGTAAACCGGATCAAGGAATCCGCCCACCTGCTGGGCGTTCAGGGCGTTGAGCAGCCAGAAGCCTGGCATGACGCCCAGGATCGTCAGCGGGATAGCAAGCATGACGACGAGCGGAACAGTGAACGAACGCATCTGAGCTACCAGCAGAACGTAGATCGCAATCATTGCCGCACCGAAGGCCAATCCAAGGTCGCGAAATACGTCGAGTGTAATCTTCCACTCTCCTTCGCCGGCAAAGGCCACGTCAAAGCCGGCGGGCAGGCCCCAGGCGATATGGCTGCCGTTGGAG
>Ga0073936_10000447_pt1 | contig 62985 bp, 50 predicted proteins | sample AliMusrvi5mmetaG_FD_87041 | JGI IMG/M metagenome (GOLD analysis project Ga0073936, IMG submission 87041) | Freshwater lake bacterial and archeal communities from Alinen Mustajarvi, Finland, to study Microbial Dark Matter (Phase II) - Alinen... | ecosystem: Environmental > Aquatic > Freshwater >... | reverse complement strand
TGAGTTTTTGTAAGGCAGCAAGTCTTTTGGCATAAGTCGTTTAAAAAATCATCCTGAAATGAAACGTCTATTTAGAAATTTGTCTTTCAAAGCTTTATTGGCGGTTCTAATTCGGAGTTCGGGAAATATGTGCTAACGACATGTAATATCCCTGTGATTGGGAATATCCAGAAAAGGGCACTCCGCTCAAAGACTTAAAAATACTGCCCCAGCCCAAAAGAAGCGACACTACAACAAACAGAACCAGTATAATTTTATTAAATATTCTTTTCATTTTCGTACCTCCTAAAATACTTTTACTCCTGTTTCCATCATCCTGCCCACTTCAGCGAATCCTGACAGGTACCAATCTCTGATATATCTTAAGAACCTTCCCATACCCGCCTCCTTGATGTATCAATGGTTGATTGGTCAACCATATAAGCAAAAAAAACACCTCAATCTTTCAAATCATGAAACCACCTGAGCATCAAATTCGACAACATCTTTTGTTCTGCCTGAGAAAGCTTATCCATTAAACTTTTCATAGTTTTTATATACCCCGGCCAAGCATCATCCAGAATCTGTGAACCTCTGTTTGAAACCCGGATCACTTTTACTCTCTTGTCCCCTGCGCGGCTAGTACGCTCTATAAGCTTTTCCCGCTCAAGCTTCTCTAACATGCGAGTCATATTCGACGCCGTGACCATCAAACGCTTACCGATTTCACGTTGGCTTAAGCCATTCTCCCCGCCTTGATGTTTAATGACCATCAAAACATTCATTTTGGCAGGCGTTAGATCATATGTATCCAAATATTGGGCAACTTTATCAAAAAGAACCGTATAAACAAGAACAAGCCCATAAAAAGCTTCTTCATAATGTCTTCCTTTGCCCGCTTCTATTCCGAATGCCTGCAAGTCATCCATAACCATCCTCCATTTCTGCTTTAAGCATAGCATGTGATAGTTGACCTGTCAAGTATCAAAATTTATAAGGGCATGCCCGCTAAAGAACAGCAGGGGATCTTCGATTGGGATCAATAATTTCGCCAAATATTTGCCTATCCAACCGCTCACCAACCCCATGATGGGTATCGGGCAGGATGTGGCCGTAGCGGTCGATGGTGGTTTGGATGGAAGCGTGGCCGAGCTGGGATTGGATGAATTTGATATTTTCGTTTTGGGCGATCAGAAATGTGGCATAGGTGTGGCGCAGGTCGTGAAAACGAATATGGCGAAGGCCGGCCCGGGTAAGTGCGGGATGGAATTCTCGTTGGATAAAATTGTTCGGGTCTATGGGATTGCCCATTTTATTACAAAAGACCAGATCATGAACGCCAACCGGTGCAGTTATGCGGTGGATTTCTAAAATCTTCTTTAACGCCGGTGACATGACCACCGAGCGCGCTGAACGCTTGGTCTTGGGAGATAAGAAACACCACAACGGCTCATCCTCCCGGCCAATCATGGCCCGCTTTGTGTGCCAGTAAAGATTGCGCCTTACATGAATTGTGTTGTTAAACCAGTCAATGTCGCCCCACTGCAGGCCAAATATTTCGCCACGGCGCATGCCGGTCATCACCGCCATATGGATCACAGTCCTGCATGGCTCATCCGCATATTTGATCAATAACCGCACTTCTTCAGGCGTGATAAAATCCATCTCCTGATGCTCATCACGCACATGCTCGATGTCCCATGCCGGGTTCTCGCGCACATAGCCCCAGCGTTTGGCGTGTTTGAACATGGTCTTAAGCATGACCAGAAAATTATTGACGGTCTTGGGCTTGCGATTCTGTAGGATCTTGGCGATAAAGCCGCGAATATCTGTTTCGTGGATCCTCGCCAGCGGCATATGTCCAAAGGCCGGGATAAAATGACAGCGCACGGCGTCCCCGTAATTGCGAAGCGTAGAGGGCTTGACACTCATGGCCGCATAAGTCTCCAGCCATTTTTGTGAAAACTCCTCAAAGGCAATCGGCTTTAAATCACAATACGAGCCTTGATTGACCTCGCGCATGACCTCCTCTAGGCGGCGCTCGGCGTCTTTTTTATTAGGCCCGACCGTCTTAAAGACCGGCTTCTTGCCTACCCGATAAAAGATGCCGTACATGCGCTCGGGATGATTGCAAGGCAGGGATTGTTTCTTCCCCTCCCGCCGGCACACTGCGCAACGTTTGACGATACATCCACGAGCCATATTTCATACCCTTACTTAACAACAGCAAACACCATTAAAGAACTTATGAAACCACCTGCCCGTATTAGGCCATAACGTGCCTAATTGGCAAGGCCTTTTGAGATTCACTCTAACTGCTCATGCTTTCTAAAAAACTCCACCACCTCATCGGGATTAAAGCGAATATACTTACCCATTCTCACATGCGGAATTGCTTTTGCCCCAAGCCGAGTGCGCTGATATATCCAGCTGATCGGAACATTGATCTTGTCCGCTAATTCTTCAACCGTTATTAATTTCTCCGTCAACATACCAAACTCCTTTGCCTTAATATTTATAATTTCTGCCGGATCGCCTTGCCCTGTTTGAGCGCCATTCGCAGATTTGTAAAATATCGAAATTACCCATGGGGGTTTTAGGACAGCCCTCGGCGATCCATTTATCAACAGCGCGCGTGCTGACGCTAAAATACCTCGCCACCTGCGCAATGGTCGAAAGCAGGCAAACCGCCCGGGTACCGGCTTCAAATATCTCCAATTCCTTGACCTCTGCTTTAGTCAGAAACTGTCCCTTTTGCTGCAACTTGCCTAGAAGATACTGATGCCTTCGCATTTCAGCCAGTTTAATAAGTTTACTGATTTTCGTAGCAGACATTTTGTCTCCTCGTCGATAGGGCGTCTAAAACCCCCACAAATAACACGAACGAACACATGAAAAATAATTTTTCGTGGACGGACAGCGAGCGCGCTTGACGACCCGCTTGGCCCCACCCCGGTCGGAAGTACCTTTAGGCGGTCTCCTTAACGATTGCCGGCTCGCGATGGAGATTAAGCAACCCCTCCATAACCTCCTCAACCTTGAAGTTCTTAAGGTCGTATTCCTTGCGCGCTAACTCACTGGCTTTGTCCGCGCAATTAGGCTTGCCAAGACCTTCCAGATACTCCTTGCGTTCTGCTCTTTCAATGTCTTTGATCTCATCCTCGCTCAAGGTGCCGCGGCCAATACAATCTCCAAAGAGATCTCTTAACACGGCAACCCTCGCGTTAAACTTGATCAGATCAGTCATGAATTTTCTGTCCTCTTCAAAAAGCGCTCTGGCATCTGCTCGCCACTGCTCCCAGTCTTGCCTGTTCTGCTCCTCGATAATGTCCGCCAGTTTAGCGGTCAGTTTATCAAGGCTGTCGCTAAACACAACCTGATCCACCTGAACCTCGGCCAGCTTTTCCTTGATGCCGCGTATGTCTGAGGCGCTGACAGCCTCTCCACATAATTGCTTGGCCCGTAAGTCATGGCTTTCTTTAACCAAGCGTTCCTCCTCGGACTTAGCCTCGGCAATTTTGTTTTCCAATAACACAATTTCGCCTGCCACCTGCTCTTTTGAGCCTCCATCCTTGCTTAGAAGATTTAAAAAATTGAATTTCATCCCACTCCTCCTTTTGTTAAGTAGTTCATTTATTTACGGCCATGGCCGTTTCATTCAACGAATTGGCAGACCCATCTGCCAAATTCTTGATACATACAAAACAATCAACATGTTTACCTGAGCCGGGCGAATAGATCTTGCCCGTTCCATAGCACTCCCGACAATTAGGATCAAACTTGATTACTTGGATGACATCATCGGAAAGATAGTCAAAAACCTTCCCTGCTGGCTTAAAGAAATTATTGGCTTGGTTGCGGTATTTATCCTCGATGCCCTCTTTATTGATCTGCTCTTTATATTTGTTAATGGCCTTGATTAACCGCTCTTTCGAATGTCCGGACTTTAATAATTCGACGATATTGGCCACAGCCTCCAGTTGGCCGCCGTTTCTAATCAGCTTTTTGTAATAGGCGTAAATGAAATTGGCATTATTTACTTCTTTATTTTCATTATTATCTTTATTGTCTGTGGTTGCTGCTTGGTTGGCTGTTGGTTGATTTTTGAGAGACTGTTGGTGAGGTTTCTGGTTGATGTAGCTTTCTTTGTTTTGATAAAGGTCGTAGTTACAAATAGTTATGAGTGAGAATTTCTTGGTTGATTTGATGGTTAAAAATCCGACCATCTGAAGCTTTTTTAAGGCGGTTCTGATTTGTTGCTCGCTTAAACCTGTTTGAGCACTTAAAGCTTCCCGCCCGGCGATCAATTGTCCCCTGCTAAGACTCAAAGGATGCCCGGAAACGATGATCTCTTTTGTCGTATAGTTAGCCCGAAGCAATAGATGAATCGCCAAATGAGCAACCAGAGGTTGATTATAAAAGGAGGTTTCCAAAATCTTTCTCCACAGATAAATATAACCTTTATGCATTACGGCCGGCCCCTCAAAAATAAAAAATCCCGCGTAACAATAACCATCACGCAGGACAATAACATAAAACCAGATAATCCGTAGGAAGGGATAAGCCGTTATCTTATTTCTCTAAAACCTCCGTCGATATGCCACTTGGCCTGTAAATAATGCTCGTCGACCCTCTTGACTAAACTCTCAATATCAACCTTGGGATCCTTGACTCCCCATGCCTCATCATACTCTTTCGAATACAGCCTTTTGGCAATCCTATCAAACGTCCATTTTGTATCTTCCTTCAAGGTGTAAACGTTCAAATACATTTTCAACTTATCGACTCTATTTCTAATTTTCACGGGGCTCGGTCGAATGTTGAAAAGCTGCTCTCTCCATATCTCATCTTTGACCGCTTCGACGATATTATTTAACGGCGCATTGCCATCAACCAAGAGCTTGATGAAAAACTTCCGGTTTCCCTCTCTGCTTTTAACAATGGCCTCAAGATCATCCGCGCTTAAGCCCTTGCTCAAATCTTTATTAACAGCATCGAGCCGATACACACCAGATGCCCAGAATTTGATTTGATTATAAATGTCCTCAAATTCCACCATATCTTTTAGCGACTCATCAAACTTGGCTCTTTCAATCTTATATTCTTCTGTGCCCATTTTATTAGCCCTCTCCAAACGCAATATGTTCTTCCAGTGCTTACGGCGTTTTGAAACTTTCTGGGGCAGGAATAATTCGTCTAACGATTTAAAAAATGACAACTCCGGACTTAGCGGATTAAAAAGCTGGTAGGTTTTGAGGAAGAATTTTGTTACTTCTTTTTGTTTGGCAAGTTGCTTTAACTTCCCATCCCGCTGAAAATATTTGTAATAATCGGCAACGTATTGCGGATTCCTCCGCATGAACTCCCATTTCAAGCCGAAGAGCTGAAATTCATCGCTGTAGTATAAATTTTTGGGCTTCTTCATAACGCGCCTATCATATCAAGAACAAACACCAAAAAACAATAGAAAAGACAATGCCGGGATCATGCGGGAAAAACTATTTTGCTAGCACGGTGCTAGCACGGGGCAATCCGGCGGAAAAAAGCAAAAGGAGCCAATGACCTAAGTCACTGACTCCTAATGCGTTGTGAAAATTGCGGGGACGAGATTTGAACTCATGACCTCCAGGTTATGAGAGGTATCAACCCCTTTGATGTTCTTTGAAATTCTTTGCTAATGCTTAGGGTTACAAGGGCTTGTGAAAAATTGAACTGTTCGTTGTTTTTGCCTGTTTGACGCCCTTTGGGCTTATTCTGCTAGCACAGTGCTAGCACGGAAAAATTAATGATTCTCAACCTTCGCCTCGCTGATCCATAAATCATATTTAAGAATTTTTAGTCCAATCGAGCAACTTACGTTTTAACTCTTCTTTTGACGGCAGATACAAACGATATTCCTTAGCATGAATATTGGCATCTTTAGGCAGGGTTATTTCGACCAAAGCCTCTTTTTTCTTACTGCAAAGAATAATTCCAATAGTTGGCCCCTCTTCTTTGGCCTTAACATACCGGTCAAAATAGTTTACATACATCTGCATCTGACCTAAATCTTGATGGGTCAGTTTCCCAATCTTAAGGTCGATCAGGACATAGCATCTGAGCAAACGATTATAAAAGACCAAATCCACAAAAAAATGATCCTCATCAAAGGTAAACCGCTTTTGACGCGCCTCAAATAAAAAGCCTTTGCCAAGCTCCAACAGAAAATGCTCAAGTTTATCAATGATCGCAGATTCAAGATCGGATTCCGAATACCCTGCCTTTTCATCAATCCCAAGAAACTCTAAAACAAGTGGCTCTTTTAGCAAATCACTCTGTTTAACAATGACTTGCCCTTCTTTGGCAAGCTTGCGAATCCCCTCTTTATCTCTGCTAAGCGCTAATCTTTCGTATAACCCAGAATTAAACTGACGGGTCAATTCCGGCAGTATCCAATTATTATTTACAGCCTCTATTTCATAGAAGCTCCGTATGTTTTCATCTTTTATGCCCATCAGGAAAACGTATTGCGACCAGCCCAAGCTGAATGCTGATTTCCCAAATTTCGCAGATTGCGTCTGCGATATTCCGGAGGCCTGAAAATCCATGGATTTGTCAGGCCCCATCTGGCTTTTTGAGCCATCGTTCAATTTCGCAGATGCCATCTGCGAAATCTTAGTAAGGCGGTCTTTGTACAATAAATAAAATTTCCGCATATACTCCAAGTTTCTCTCAGAATAACCTCTCCCAAACTCATCAGTCAGCTTCCTGGCCAACTCCTTTAATGTCTGCTTTCCATATTCTGCTCGGCTTAGGCCCTTTTGTTCGTGTTCTACAATCTTCCGGCCAATATGAAAACATGTGTGGACTTGTATATAATCAACACTCTGAACAACCGCGCTTCGCGCTGCTATGATTAATTGACGAATCTCTTTCAATAGAGTCAAATTACCAGTTATTTCCTTTTTCATTCATCACCTCAAATTTATGTCGCAACCTGCGACAGAATTTAAACCTCACCAGTAATTGTCGCACGACCTGTGCGACAATTGAATCACGCGCGACCAATAAGGCCTGGTTGACAAAAATTGCACTGCTAAAAACCACGTTTCTCATGCTTATCGACGACAAATAACTTCCCGCTGACCTTAATCATGCTTTTATCGTGTAAACGTAAACCGCGATTTTTAGATTATGTGGACGTACTGCGAGCGCGCTTGCCGACCCGCTAAGCCCAGCCCCATCCGAAGGACCCGTGTGCCTAATATTGGCATAATATACCATGATCAGCCGCATTTAAACATCGTTTTTAGAAACCTCCCCAAACTTAACCAAGTTAAGTCGCAGTTAATTAATCTTATGAATGAAATGAATAGCAGCGACTATGATATGAATGGCAGGTATTACTCACTTAACTTAACTGCTGTTAAGAAATGACGTGGACGTGCTACATGCGCGCTTGCCGACCCGCTACACTTCAAGAGAGCATGTAACATGACAATGTCACATTTTGGATTGCTACAAACATAAATAAAATCTATCTCTCCGACGATAAAGATACGTCCATTTTGAGCGTTTCACACCAATGTTGTAACATCACAAAAAGTAATTATTCGCGGACGGGGCAAGTGCACGCTTGCCGACCCGCCTCCCCGGCTTCATTTGCTATCCCATAGCTCACGATAGGCCAAAATATACTCTGAGGTAGATTGCGGATTGATGTTGTAATAATATTTGCAAAGTTTCCTAAACAATTCAAGCATCGTCTTGTCCCAGCAAAAATCCAACATCCCATCCAATGCAGCTTCAATATGGCGCCTATCTTTACAGCCAGAAACGATAATATCATCAACTACTGGGGCATAAGAAACTGTAGCTTTTGATGTGATACGAAGCATTTCCTGAGCCATTATCTTCATTCCACTGTCTAACGCATGCTTTGATGATTTTTTAATCTTCTTTTTATTCAATGTCTGTTCCTTATTCAATAAAACACTCAATTCTTTTTAGAGCCTCATCAAATACTTGTTCCTTGGCCATCCGATCGGTTTTGATACTAAAATGAGCAGGAACCACTTTAAAACTAGAATACATCTTTCTTACAAACTCGTACTTGTCCTCAAATTGGCTATAAAGCCACTTCCCGCCTTGCTCACTTTTCTTCTTCAGCCCTATCCTCTCCAAAAGCACTTTACGTGAAGCCTCTAGCTTAACAACAATCATCTTATCAAACGGCAGGGCTGCCGACAAAAAACTTTCCCGAATATTTAAACCGGTTGTTTCCAAAATACAATTTTTCCAACCACGTTTGGAAAGATCACGGAATAAGGCCAGCCATGCATCTGCCTCCCCAATGGCAGTCATTGGAAAGCGCACCCTATAACATCCAATGCCATATATGGGAACCTTTAACTTCTTACTTAAACGCCTGGCAAGAGTTGTTTTGCCAGCTCCCGGTAATCCGATAATGTGAATGATTGGTAATTTCATACGTCGATGACAATTGATTTGGTCACTGATCAGTTTTCAGTAAGAATTCTGGGTTAATAGATTTAAAAGAAACCCTGCCGATGACCGGATCAATACACTCTACCAACGGCCGTATGACAATCCCCTCCGCCCATGCATTGGGACAAATAAGACTTTTTCTTGTCGCCATCTTGACCAGAGCATTGATATCATTGTCCAACTTATACCCAACAGCAATGATGGGGACCGTTTCCAATGATAAAGTTCGCATAAAATCTATAAATTGGTCAAATGACAGATACGTATACCGGTCAATATCCACCACATTAAAAAATCTTATACTTTGTCCCCGCAATTTTAATGGGTTTCCCTGAACCCCTTCACCAATCACTTCACCTTGAATAGCTACATTAATCCCGGTTGATCGTAATTTCTTTTCAATGTCCAATTCCCGCGCAATCTTCCAAATAGTATTCTCGGGATCTTCCATGAGTTCGAAATTACGTGTACACACACCAAACTGTTGGTTGTGGACATAAAACGTTGCTGAACTGCCGTCGATTTTCTCGCTTATATAACAATCTTGGCCTTTATACCGATCAAGCATCTCCTGTAAAATCTGAACGCGAGGCTCATCAGTCTTTGGAATAAATGAAGGAAACGGGCCTTTGGCAATACCACTCAGGCATGCTGGGATCGGCGGTTCATATTTTTGAATTCCTAAGACTTCTGTGCAATCAACATCTTCCTGAATATTGAAACTAACCGGCAAGATTGACAAGGGAAAGCATATCCCTTGTGAAATTTGACCGCGCAATCTAATTGTCTTTATACGCATACCCCTGGGTTTAAGAAACTCAAACCTTGGATCATCTGGCATCAGACAATCAACTTCACAATAAACACACAGTTCTCCTACTTTAAATTCACCTTTCTTGACCACTAGCTGCCAACCTAAGATGGTAGCCCGCTCAATAGCATCTGCCCCTTCAATGGGATCTAAGGCTTTAATCTTTTGAATGCTTGCTAATTTTCTCATAGAAACTCCATCTACTTCTCATGAAACTCGACGTCATTATCGCAACACCACTGTTTTGCAATTTCTATATAAGAACTGTCTCGGTACTGATACCAGTCTTGCTCTAAACCATGCTCATGTATTTTTTCTTTGAACCTTTGAAACGCTCCACGTCCTTTAATCGCACTGAATAAACTATCCGCCAACCTCTGATCCTTAACAGATAAACAAAACCTCTCCATCATTTCATATTCGTTAATGTCAAACTGAGAAGGCAATGCGATATAATCGTCTGTGTCCAATATATCCCGTGCGGTCTTAATGCCTTCCTCCTGCCACTCCGGAGCATCTTCAGCCAACTCATCATCTTCCGCCGCGTCCATTTCTTCTTCGGTGATAGGAACCACCTCACCGGTTTTTCTATTCAAGTAGCAGGACATGGTTTCTGATTGCATCTGCATAGCATCAACAATTTCACTAAGTTTAACAGACATTTTGTCCTTCCTTAAGGCCTCTAGTTAGATCGCAAGTCGTTGACATTTTTGTTTCCTTCAAATGAATCATTTGTCTTTTCAAGCACCTTGTCCTTCCAATGTTGCTGTGCCCGCGTCAGGAATGATGGTTTCTTTTTAGGTTCCTCACCGTTGACCATGGCCTTAAAGCCAGGCATAAAAGCGGACTTTTTAAAATGCTGTTCAAAAATATATTCCACCAAAGAGAGCCATTCCCGCTCTTGCCCTGCCCGCAAATATAGCTCCTGGACTTTCTTAAAATAATCCCTTGCGTATCCATAACACTTGGACTTTTTCGCGTTAAGAATGTTCATCCCTAAAACACGGTAGATTTTCGCGGCAGCGATCGGATAATCTGATGACAATTTTTGGGCGGCGTCTTGTAGGCGGCCATAAAAAACACCTTCCAGGGTGGAAGATTGCGCACCCAGAATCGCCTCCTCCAATTTTTTTAATTCATTGGTCTCAACACACAGATCAATGATATCGCCCAAATCCCCTTTTTTGTATGTTAATTCCATCGCCCTTAAATGCCACTGGTCTTTTTCAGTGGCTGGAACATATTGCATTAGCTTCTGATAATAATATTCCCCCGGGCATTTCCCAAAACTATCCCATGCCATCTTTAGCGCTTCATCGGACTGTCCAGTCTTCTTTAACAATTCACATTTCATTGACGAAAGTTCATAAGCGGCATCATAACCACAACCTCGCATCTTTTCCAATTCCAGCCCTTGGTTAACATACTCAAGAGCTTCGCTCCACTGGCTTCTTTTCATATAAATACGGGCCAACTCCTCGCAATCTTTGGGGGTAAAACCAACCTTTTGGGCAACGTCACGGTACATCTTAACACTTCCCTTAACCAAGGCGATGGCCTTGAGAATCTCCGCGTTCTTTCTTATTGCCCATGAATGATGAGACTCCTTGACATTTTTATTCTTAGCCAACAATGCCTCATCGAGAAGGGCATGAACCTTATCTACAAATAATAAAAACTCCTCTCCTTTAATATGCCGCGCGATTTCTTCTTCAATGCCGTCACATAAGCCATAATCATCATGCTCCATCATACGAAGGGCTTGGGATATTGTCTCTTGAGGATCAAGCCCTGCCTTCTGCCTGGCATGAATCCAAGAAATAAACAGCTCATGGAAAAATTCCGTTATTGCCAAGCATTCCCCACCCATCTCATCCATTTTTTCTTCACAGCCAGCCAGAAAAACCTCATATAATTCCACCGCACGCGTTGCTTCCTTATTTTTAACAAGAGCATCCAGATGCTTTTTGGTGCTTCGCAGCCCTTCAACAAACACGTCTTCCTCATTCCAGGCAATAAACTCTCCGCAACAAAGACATCGTTCAATATCAACCAATATTTTGTCCTTTGTTATTCCCATGATTTTCCTTATTCCTTCTCACTTCTGAAAATTATTCTTAACAAATTCTTTCAAGTCTTTACACTCCTGCACATTTTGACTTCCTTTCTCCCATTCGATAAACACATACGAAAAACTGTCTCCTACACCATCCCCCGCCCATTCTTTAAACTGCGACTTTGATTCTTTCTCATATCGGCCGATCCCTTTTAAAATCCCCATACAATAAAGCTTTGCCTCTTTAGGCTTGTCCAACTTCTGATATTTTTTCATATCAGCTAAATATGGTTCTAAAACCTCCTCTACCATCTCATAAGCCATTTCACCGGGTTCTGAATAGCCATCATGGTGAGGGCCAGAGCGATCCCATAAATCCTCAACCTGAAGATCATCCAAATCTGCATAAACATTCTCCGCAATCTCCTCAACATCGACTCCGCTCAAATACTCATTAGCAATCTTTTCAATCCTGGCGGCAATCTTTGAATCCTCCGCGTAAAGAATCTTTAAAATCTGAGATGCGTCTTGGGCGTCTAGAGTGTCAAATAAAAACTGCTTCTGATTTTTCATTTTATCCATATTCTATGCTCAAACCCGTAATCTATTTAAAACTACAGGTTATTAAGCTCAACCGAACAGACGTTCAAATGCCCCCCCCTTCTCAAATATAATATTTTGAAATGTTTCTCTGCCCTTGATTAGCATACCTACCTAAATCCGTATCCTCATCAGCCTTATACGGTATCTTCCGTGTTATCCCCAACTGACGAAGCTCTTGACGTATTCGCATAACATCTTCTTCATCTGTCCAGTCATAGGTATACACGCAAATGACCTTGATATTTGAGTTTGCTGCGTTGGAATTAGATTTAGCCGTAGCAACTTTTGATTGTTCCCCCAGCTTTCCAGATTCTGTTGCTAATTTAATCTTTGACCATATTTTATCGACACGCCCTACAGGAACAAATATCAGCCACTTACCTCCATTTCGCGAATGTGGCGGATATGTTCCTTGTTTGCGATTAGCAAAAAGCCAATATTCACTAGTTTCCTGAGATGGATTCATTTACACCCATGTCAAACAAATCTTTATTATCTACCGTTTCATTGCTTTCTTGGATTTCATATCCAAGCATTTTATAGGTCTTTATCCGACGATTATACATCCGTTCAAGAACCGACAAGCGGTTATCTACATAGTCATAAATTCGAACATCCTGTTTAGCATGATGAAACCTATGCAAACGGCCGGCGTATTGGACGATCTTTCCTTTAAATGAACCTGGCATAGTAAGAAAAAGTGTGTCCAACCGAGGCTCATCAAATCCCTCACCAATATAGGATCCAGTAGCTAATATAGCTCGCCGTGAATTCTCAGCGCTCCCTCTAATTTTCTCGAATATCTCCTGCTGACTTTTTCGCTTCATCCCACCATATAACAATGCAAGAAGATCTATCTTCCCCTGCAACATTTCAGCCAAAATCTCCAAGTGCTGTCTGCGTTCTGTTAAAACCAAAGGAAACCTTCCTTCATCTACTACTGATAAAATATCTGCAACAATCATGGCATTTCGGTCAGAATCTTCAATCAGCCTAGCCCAAAGATCAGATATTCGAGAATTGTCATCCCAAGGATGATTAAAATCCGTAGGCCTCACAATGACATTAGAACTTGTAATGTGCGCCGGCATTTCTTTATGGCTAATCCTATGACAGATAGGCCCGCACTGCATATGAATGATCGGCTGATGACCATCCCGGCGATACGGAGTTGCTGTCAATCCCAAAACATATTTAGCTTTTACCTGAGCCAAGACTTTCTCGAACGAAACCGCTCCTACATGATGGCATTCATCAATAATCACAAAACCATAGTCCGCAATACGATCATCTACTCCATCGTTAAGATCCATACTCTGAACCATGGCAATATCAATGATCCCGTTCGATTTGTTTTTGCCCCCTCCAATTTGTCCGACTTCCTTTTTATCAATATCGAATAAGAAAGAAACCTGTAACCTCCACTGATCCATCAATGGTTTTCGATGAACAAGGATCAAGACATTGGTCTTGCGCTTGGCAATCGCAGCCAGAGCTAAAACTGTCTTGCCAGTACCTGGTGGAGCCACAAAAACACCAAAATCCGATTCAAGCACTCCTTCCAAAGCTTCTTCCTGTTCTTGATTAAGCGTCCCATTAAATACAAAATCAGCATCCTTACCAACAAATCGCTTATCCTCGATATTGAGCTTTACTCCATATTCATTCAAAAGAGCTTTCATGTCCTCCAGGCATCCTCGCGGCAGTGAAAGATAATCATCAACTATTTCTGCACAACAAATAACCCTAGGCGTTGCGTGGGTAGAAAAACGCATTCTTTGCTTCTTATAGAACTCAGGATTTTGGAAGGCAGCCAGATGTTTGAGTTGGTTGTATAAAACCGAAGGGCCTTGTCCTGTTCTGATATAAATACGATTGGCTAAAATAGACTCTATCGATTGAGGCAACTCTGTAATATCTACCTTAAATCGTCTTTTCCCAGAAGGCAGACGCATCCATGGCTCATCACTCTCCTCAGTTGGGCTTTTGCGAGCGGCAATCACTTGTCCTGTCTTGTTAGCTTGTTCGGTTATTATTTGAACTTGTTTATAGGATAACTTTTTTATCGATGCTAAAAATCCCCACTGGTCAGGATATGGATGGCCATTCTCATCAATAAACAAACTGTTACCTTTAAGCATTGCTTCTTTTTGAAAGGGCAAAGCAATTAAATTGCCAAAACCGCCTTTGGGCAATGTGTCCTGACTTGGAAACAGACGGTCATAACTTTTCATGTCTATCTGATACCGTCTTGCCATTGTTTTTGTGATTAACGAGCTCCCTAACTGCCTGGCCAAGACGGCCGGAACCTCTTCATCGAAGAATACCCATATATGACCGCCTTTGCCTGAGCGCGAACGTTCAGCAGCCGCCGGGATATCTTCCTCTCTACATGTTTGCATAATTGCCTGCACATCTTCTAACCAGTGTTCTTTGTCGAAGTCTATCGCTAAAAAACAACAATGCTCATTTTTAAACATTGGATAAATTCCCATGACTTCAACACCAGTTAGATGTTTCTTTATAGCAGCCTCATCCACTGGCATAAAACCTTGATTCGGACATTCCGAGCATTTAATGACTGGCTTGCGACACAAAGACCTGTTCCATTCATGTTTACAAACTGGACTATACCCCCGCTTACCTGTTTTGTTATTTATCCAGAGTTTCGCGTAAACATCCTGACGGCCACGAAAATACTCTTTAAAAAGAAATATCTTTTGATCTAAGTCAAAGCTGTTTTCATTAGGAATTGGTGTCTGAAAAGAATTGGAAGAATTTAATTGGGCAAGGTATCGTGATTTAAGATCAGTTAATATCGCCATTTGCTCATTGATCTTTTTTATTTTTGCTTCAACAACATCTTTATTGCCTGTTTCCAAGTGAACCTCCAGGTCAAAATGGCTGCCTTTTTTTATTCTTTAGAAAAATCCTAACTAAACGCAATTCTTCATAAGAAAAATCATCACCCAGCATGGTTTTAACCGGCGATAAGGTCAAATCACCATGGTGATCAAAAGCAGCTTTAATAAGATCATACCGCTGCCTGGCAGGACGCAAATGTTCAATATCAATTCCTGGATACTCGTCGACTATCTTTTCTAAATGGGCAATAACAGTCCCAAGGACAAGCCCACGGCTTTCCGCGATAGCATCAAGCGAAAACCTTTGAGCAAGCAATTGACGCGTCTCTTCGTGGGTCGTCGTCTTAAGGGGCTTGCGAATAGCCGGAGATATTTTCTCTATGGGTGAATTCTTGTGTGGAAAAAGATTATGTTTATGACAATAATCAGTAATTTCCTCAATAAAAATCGGTCCAAAGGCTTTAAGTTTCTGATCTCCGACGCCTGTAATATCAAGAAAGCTCTGCGAGTCTGTTGGAAAATCCCGAGCCATTTGTCTTAGTGAAGTATCCGCAAAGATGACAAATGGCGGAACCCCCCTTTGGTCAGCTAATTGTTTACGCAAACGCCTTAATTGCTCAAATAATCCTTCATCATAAGATTCCCCTCCATCACTTCGATCACCCGATTTCTTCGTTTGGCCTTTTAATACGGTCCGTAACGCAGGCAACATCAAACGCTCTTCTCCCTTTAAGAATTCTCTACCCTGATCCGTTAATTCGATAACCGGATATTCACCCATACTTTTTGCCAACAGCCCCTTTTCAATGACACGAGTGATGATTTCTTTAAGCTGTCCTTCATTAAAACTATTGCCCTTCCCATAGCAATTGAGACGATCATGACCGAATTTGAGAATCCTTTCGCTGCGAGAACCTCGGAGGATGTCAGCAATATACTGAGCCCCAAATCGACTACCAGTTAAACGCACACAGTCTAAAACCATGCGCCCGATATCATTGGCATCAAACTCATCCTTGGGACGCACACAAGAATCGCAATGCCCACAATTGGCCCTCTCAAATCTTTCGCCAAAGTATTCCAACAGGAATTTCCTGCGGCATCCAAAGCCTTCACAAAAAGAAATCATTTTATTTAATTTGTCCGTGGCTCGTTGACGCTCAAAATCATCCTCGATTTTATTAATAAAGAATTCTTGCTTGAATCTGTCAGCATAGGAATAAAACAGAACACATCTGGCTGGCAATCCATCTCGTCCAGCTCTGCCGGTCTCTTGATAATATCCTTCTATAGAAGAAGGCAAAGCATAATGCACAACAAGCCGGATATCTGATTTATCAATCCCCATACCAAAAGCAATGGTCGCCGTAATGATAGGGGTTTCATCTTTGATAAATCTATCTTGAATAGCATGCCGGTCACCTGCCTCCAGGCCGGCATGATAAGCCTCCACCTTCAATCCTCTAGCGCAAAGATCCGTGGCCAAATCTTCAGTGTCTTTACGGGAAAAACAGTAAATAATCGCAGAACGATCTTTGTACTCGGAAGAACGTAAAATTCCTAACAGCTCTTTAAACGCATCATTTCTGGGGATAATGTCGTAATGAAGGTTGGGGCGATTAAAGCTAGAAATAAAAATACGCGGAGTTCTAAGATTCAGATGTTCAACAATATCACGCCGCACGCGCTCGGTTGCGGTAGCCGTGAGAGCTACAATTCCAACTTCTGGAAAGTCTTCTCGCAGATGTTTAAGGTTCAGATAATCCGGACGGAAATCATGCCCCCATTGAGAAATGCAATGCGCTTCATCAACAGCAATACAATTGACTTTTAAGCCACGCAAAAACTCACGAAACCCTTCAATGGCCAACCGTTCAGGGGCCACATAAAGGATCTTAACCTTACCTTCTTTCAGGCGAGCTTTAATGCTGTAGGCTTCTTGGGACTTAAGACTGCTATTGATAAATTCCGCTGCCACTCCATTGGCCTTGAGTCCATCTACCTGATCCTTCATTAAGGCTATAAGTGGCGAGACAACCAGCGTTAATCCGTCAAATACCAATGCCGGCAACTGATAGCACAGTGATTTGCCTCCACCGGTCGGCATGAGAACCAAAGCATCTTTGGCCGTCAAGACATGGCCAATGATTTCTTCCTGCATGGGAAGAAATTGGTCGTAGCCGAAATGGATTTTTAATGATTCATGTAGTCTTTTTGTCATTCGTTCTTAACAGTGGTTTAACCTTTTAAACATTGATCTTTTCTTTGAAGATCCTGTAATGGCTCTTAATACGTTCAATATAATCATGGTCACAAAGCAATTTATTCTTGACCAATTCTAAAATTTCTGGAGCAAATTCTGATTGAGGACTCCCTATATTAAGAGAAGGGCCTTTGAGTTCAGAAATATCAAAAGATTCACCTTCCTTAAACCAATCTCTATAAAAAGATGCCGATTCCCATCCATAGGCGATGACCGCAACCACATCTTTTTTTAAAGAAGATACCACATAAAAGAATACCCGCCGACAGTCACATCCCTGCTCGATGCAAAACATTTCATGGAAAGTATACACCGCATCCGGTAGGTTCGTATTCTGACCATCGAATACCACTATACTACGGGTTTCCCGTCTGGCCATATCCGGGAAGAATTGATCAAAGAGGGCATAGCCCCAATCATCAGGATCAGGCGCCTTTATCAATTCTGTATTGATGTCATGACGTTTTTCATCTTTGGGCAGACAGCATTTTTTATATTTTTTCCCGCTTCCACACGGGCAAGAAACGTTACGACCAACACTCCCCATCATCTTTATCCTCTGCTTGATGAACGATCTCTTAAAAATATTTCTTTTGAATAGTCCATAGAAATAAATTTATCTTCACTGATTCTTTCACCTTCTTTCAATTTTTCGACAACTGTACGATTGCTGATAGCTGGCGCGTAAGAGGGTTCAATAGCCAAGGCCATATCCAGCGCTTTAAGTGATTCTTCTTTGCGCCCGAGCATAGCCAAGCATAGTCCCATATTTCCGTAGCTCTGATGATGATTTTTATTTATTTCCAGACATTTCTTAAACCCTTCAAACGCCTTTTCCCATTCTCTTTTTTCCATGCGTAAAAAAGCTTTATCAAAAATTTCATGGCCTTTGATATAAGCATCCAGATCAATCCCCTCTTGCCCTTGGATATCCTTTGCCATTTTCTTCAAGAAATCTTTAGCATTAACAACAACCTCGTCATCCAGCCGCCCTCTTTTGACAACCTCTTGAAAAGTTTTAATCGCATTTTTTACATCAAGAAGTTCTTTGAAAGCTACCGCTTTATTAAAATAAGCCTCAATATAATTGGGCGACAAACGGATGGCTTCGTCAAATGAACCAATGGCCGCATCATAATCTTCTTGCAAGGCGAACATTGTCCCCCTGGCAAAATGTGTGTACGGGCTGCAGGGATAGCGCTTTGATAGCTCCTCTATCCTGTCCTTCCCTTCTTCAAAATTTCCAGACGTCAATAAATAAAGAGCCTCATCAAAGGCTGTTTCAAAATTTACCTGACTATCAAACTCACCGGCATCATCAGGCAATTCCCCAAAACAGCATCGTTTGTACTTCTTCCCGCTGCCACAGGGGCAGGGGGCATTGCGGCTGATGGATGACATTATTTTTCCTACCTTTTTTATATTCTCATTTTGTCTGATAAGACTTCCCATCTGCCGCAGTTGTCAAGAATCTCTTGACAACTGCCTTTTCCAATAACTCCTCTTCATCAAAAATATTCTTAATATGAAGGGGCTCTCACAGCACCTCTTTCCATTCCGCAATAATACGAAAATCATCACCCGACGCATTCTCAATAACAATATCCTTATAGTCTTTGTTATCTGGCGACAAGACAATCCGCTTATGCTTCCACTGATCATCCCCTAGATCTTCCTTCTCGCTGTGATACCATTTAACCGTATAGCTTTGATCTGTTTCCGGATCCTTAATTCTTTTTGATTCAGCAAGAACTATAAGTCCATTTCTTGTGCCGCCCTTATCAAATCTAAACAAACACCAACTGCCATCCTTAATTTTAGGCTCCATGGATTTCCCAACAACTTGAGCTATAAAATAGTCATTACCCAATTTGCGACCATCCATTGGCTTCCAGCCAATCACTTCAGGCATTGTTTGATCCTTAAATGAAGTCGCAACTGCCTGAAGGTCGTACACCGGCACATAGCCCTCTTCAAAACTGCCTTCTGAAATGACATCGTTAAAGAACAACGGTTTTTCATCTTTGGACTCCTTCAGCCGTCCATAAACCCTCTTCAAAAGGTAGTCTTTGACTACGGAAGCAAACGCCTTGTCATCGGTGATCTTATTGAAGATGTCCTGATTCTGGTCCATGCGCTCGACCAGCTTGTCCATAAAGACATCTTCAAAACCGTATTTGAAATTGTCGATGTTGTTACTCCGTGCTTGAAGTCCAAGCTTTTCATCCAATACCATTTCCTGCTCGATCTGATCAAAGAAGAGTTTGTCAGCTTCGGTAAAGTCTGTACCAAACCTGTCATTGAGGAGATTGATGATCTCGGAGAGGTGAGCGTATTCGTCTTTATCTTTCCTTGTGCCTGCTTCTGACATTGGCTTGATGGCTGCACCTGATTCCTTCTGCAAGGCGATCTGACCCTCGGATATCTTCTGAAGCCGATAGTACTCAAGGGCAACATCATCACCAAGATCGTAACGAGGCCCGTGATGTGGTCCCGGCAGTTTCTTTAAAAGGAACCGGCTATAAGCGTAGAACTTCTCCAGCTCTACATCCTGAAACGGCATGATCTGCGACAAGAATGCGTAAAGCCGGACAAACACGCCCAGCGTGTTCACAAAATCATCTTTTTGCTCGTCCTTTTCAATTGTCTCAAAACGAGCAACTGTAACATCGATCAAAGCGTTCAACTGGCCATGCTCGCGCTTATTATGCAGATCCTTGTTTTTGAAAAACACGCCACAAAAGGCTTCCACATCCGCCGGAGCAATAACCTTGAAAGAATCCAACTTGGTCTTGAGGTCGTAAAGCTTATTTGGATCCGTGGTTTCCGTTAACTGTGTTTGCTCATAATACGGCTGAAACGCGGCAAGGATGTCTTCTCGCTTATTAACAAAATCCAGAATGAACGTATCTTCTTTGCCCGGGCATGTACGATTTAACCGGCTTAAGGTTTGAACTGCCTTGACGCCATCCAAACGCTTGTCTACATACATAGTATGCAAAAGAGGCTCGTCGTAACCGGTCTGGTACTTTTCCGCAACGAGAAGGATCTGATATTCGGATCCAGCAAATCTCTCCGGTAATTCCTTCTCTCCGAAACCATTCATGTTGGGTTCGGTGTATTCCGGCGGAACCCCATCCAAAAGCACCGTTCCAGAGAAAGCAACCAGCGCCTTGATCTCGCTATAACCTTTTTCTTTGAGATAACGATCAAATTCCTGCTTGTAGCGGACCACATGTTCGCGCGAAGCAGTAACAACCATGGCCTTGGCCTTACCACCGATCTTCTTCATTGTGACCTGACGGAAATGCTCAATGATAACCTCGGTCTTTTGAGCCAAGACATACGGATGGATTGTGGCAAACCGAGCGATCGCGGAAGCGGCCTTCTTTTTATTCAACTCCGGATCATCTTCGATTTTTTTATTGAGTTGATAAAAGGACTGATACGTCGTGTAATTAGCGAGGACATCCCAAATGAAGCCCTCTTCGATCGCCTGACGCATTGAATACAAATGGAACGGCTCCGGCTTGCCATCTGGCCCGGGCTGACCAAACGCCTCAAGCGTTTTGGCCTTGGGTGTAGCGGTAAACGCAAAGAAGCTCAAATTCTTTTGAGGACCGCGGGCTTTCATCATTTCCCGGAGACCATCTTCAACCTCTCCGTCGTCCGGAACCATGAGTGCGCGCTTAAGATCACCAGCCATTTCACCACCCTGCGAACTGTGCGCCTCATCAACAATAACTGCATAGCTTCTTGCCGGGAGACCTTTAACCTTATCGAGAACAAATCCAAACTTTTGCAACGTCGTAATAATGATATTCGTGCCACTGGTGAGGGATTGTGCCAGCTGATTAGAATCTTTATCGATCTTCTCAACAACACCGGTCTTGTGTTCAAACTGATAGATGGTATCCTGCAACTGCTGGTCTAGAACAAGCCGGTCGGTGATAACAATAACTCCATCAAAGATCCTCTTATCAGATGCGTCATGAATGCCTGCCAGCCGGTAAGCCAGCCATGCAATCGAGTTACTTTTGCCGCTCCCGGCGCTATGTTGAATCAGGTAGTTCTTCCCGGATCCACTCTTAAGCGCATCCTCCGCGAGCTTTCTTACCGCATCCAGCTGATGATAGCGCGGGAAGATCACGGTTTCTTTGCGAACATTGCGCCCGTCAACCGGGATCTCCTTGGTTTCCAAATGAGCAAACCGGCCGAGAATATCCATCCAGCTATCTTTAACAAGCACCTCTTCCCAAAGATAAGCCGTCTTGTGCCCGCCTTTTGGATTAACCGGATTGCCTTTGCCCTTATTGCATCCCTTGTTAAACGGCAGATACTTCGTCCTACTGCCTTGTAAGCGGGTGGTCATAAAGACTTCGTTGGTATCTACCGCAAAATGAACAAGGGCCCGATTCTTAAACTGGAAAAGAAGATCCCGTTCGTCCCGGTCATACTTGTACTGACGCTTGGCATTATCTACGTTCTGACCGGTAAATTGATTCTTGAGCTCAATCGTGGCCACCGGAAGGCCATTTACCGACAACACGATATCAACGGAACGTTCGTCATTCACACAAAAGTGAACTTGACGGGTGACAGTAAGGATATTCTGATCATAAAGTTTCTGGGTAGTGGGATTAAGCCCACTGACCGGCTTGAAATAGGCGAGGGAGAACTTTTTACCGTAGTCTGTTATGCCATAACGAAGACAATCCAACATGCCGCGCGTTTCAAGCTCCTGATTAAGCCGATAGAAGAATTTCTTCTCAACCTCCGCACCATGAATTCCAGCCAAAGCATCCCAAACATCCTTTTGAGTAGTCTTAAGGAAACGGAACAATATATCCCGGTCAATGGCAAGGGACTTGTCAAACTTCGCAGGATCGCCTTTTTCATACCCGCCGTGATCAATCAGGCTTTGTTCAATGGCTTCTTCAAAGGCTTTTTCATTGGTTATAGAGCTCATCTTGCCTCATCCACTTTTTTCTACTTTTTCCTACTTAATATGTTAAAATGTGTTATATTTTAAATAGCTCATCTACCATGTGTAGAAGGAGTATCGGGGTCGTCAGAAATGGCGTCCCCTGTTTTTTTGCTCTCTTCATATTCCCGCCATAACTTTTTCTTCTTATGCTCTTCAGTTACCGGATAAGCCGTCCAAAAAAGAATCCCATTCTTTCTGATACGCAATATCACTAAATACTCGTGTTCTTGAAGCCATAAACAAATATTTCGTTGAACTCCAGCCTTGGTATGTCGCACATTTCGCCACGCGCAAATAGAAACCTCGTGACCATGCTCAATGACCGGACGCGGCCAACGGATTCGTTCACAACGTCTTAAATTAGGAATTCGATCATCCTCTTCCCTGCCTTCTTGAATCAGATGCCAAAATCCTGCTTCTTTCCCCCTTTCAATCGGTAACCGCTTTACTCCCACTAATGTCCCTCGATAAGTTGGACGACTATCTAAAAAATCCGCTTTATAAATAGAATAAACAGCGTCCAAATACCGATCCCAATTATTCCCGGAATCTTCTAAAGTTACAAGGCCAGGAAGCCAATTGACATTATTCGTCATGACTAAAGCCTTTCCTTGGAGTCCAAAAGAACAAGTTTAATTTATCTTCCTTCAACAAAGTGTTGGCATTCAAACTGTATCCAGAACGACTCCGCATATATTGGACAAGTTCCAGTTTGCCAGAATTCGTGTTCAAACCTTTATTTGCATACCCTATCGCCCCGATCAACAAATCTGCCATCTGAAGCAGTTCTATCTCATGGGAATGCACGGACTGAACCGTCTGAATAATATCCCTTGAAAAATCATACTTGCTATTACATAGGACATCATGCAACTTTTTGATCTTTTCGCCACTTTTTGTGTCTTTTTTATCCAGATAGATTTTATAACCAGCAGATGGATCAAGAATCACATTCAAAAGAACAAAGAACATTTTATAATACCAAACATCATGATCTTGCCCATCAAATTTTCCATGCTCCAGCAAATCCTTGCCCCCAATGACAACTGCTCGAAAATGAAGATCTTTTTCATCAAAAAATATCTTTAACAAATCAATGTAAAAAGCCGTCTTGGCTTGAGAGACTTTCGTCCATTTCACCTCAAAATCAGCCGCAAGCCCATGCTTTGTTTTAACAGCCCTCATCTTCGAGAACATTTCTTGCGTTCTCTCTGCCGGACACCAAAGAGCTCCCAGAGTCATCACTTTTTCCCTATCATTCTCAAGATGACAACTTTCATCGCAGTAAACATTAAAAAGCTCTTGCATTTGCCCCCTCCTTATGACTAATCAATCTTTGATCGATAGCTTCTTCAAAAGTTTCTTCATTTACGATTGATGACAAAGCCCTCATTATCATTTTTCAATCTTAAATTCTTCCCAATACTTAATACGATTACGAATTAATTCAATAACCTCATCAGCAATCTTTGATATTTGTTCAGCATTAGCTTTGGCTTTTTCCCAATACTGCGCATCAAAATCTCTCCCTCTATCTGAACTATGCCTGTATTGCACCACTTCGTTCCACACAATATAATCTAACTTTTTAATACCAGCATAGATGCCATCTGGATAAAAAGGTTTTCTCGTTTCATATAATTTATAAAATTCAAGTGCAGCCGTATGATATTGTTTTAAACGCTCTTGCTTTCGTTCATCCTCTGTCTGCCCTGGATTAATCTGGTCTATTATTGGTCTCAGTCGTAATGCAGAATCTCTTAATTCAATAAGCTTCTCAGATAAGTCCATCAAAATATTAAATTCATTCTGATAACGTGTTTGATGCACAAAAAGCTGAGACCCCATTGAAGCTTTAATGCCTTCCATTTTCTTGGTGATTTCTTCTATATCCTCTTTAGTCGCAAGATTTTCACCCTTCTTCTTAAAATAAGAAGGAAAAAATTCTCTCAAAAGTAAAACAACAACCCCTATAAAAACCAATACAACAATATCCATGATTAATTCCTCACATCAATCTTCCCCGTCACCACCTCAGATATCAGGGCAGTGCGGTATTCTTTTAAAAGCTCAATAGATTCCTGCTCTCGAGAGGTCTGCTCATGAATCTGTTTTATTCTCCTCTCCAAAAAAGTTGCTATTTCTTTCTGCTCTTTATGCGGAGGCACTGGTACAGAAAGATTTTGAATACTGTCTACAGCCAATCCCGGCTGCGCGGCCGATTGAGAGTATTGATTTAAATTCATCGATCGAAGCAATTCCCCCAGCCAAATAACATCATACCCAACATTAAGCGTCACAACTACAGCGTGTTCTGATGCCCAGAATCTCCCATTAGCATAGTTAACATTACCGCAAAGCGCGCCCTGCCTGCCAATAAGGACAAAATTGCCGTCGTGAGTAAATGCCGAGGTGTAACCCCTAATCCCATTCCCACCAAAGACTGGATATTGATCCTCGCCCTTAATTAAGTCCGTATCAATTCCATCTCCACTCTTAAGGCAGGCGACAAACTTTAATTTCTTAATTCCCCAATGCTTTGGGACTTTTCCCAACCACTCAACCCCGGAGTCTTTCATCTCAACATTTGAATCAAGCCCCTTAGTCACAGCCTGATTGATGACCACCTCGCACTCCTCCTTGAGAAGCTCGATCATTCGCTCTTTCTTGGTAATCAGATCATCAATCTGAGAAACTTTTGAATCAATAAAAGTTACGATTACTGTTTGCTCCTTTTGAGGAACGATTACAAGCATAAAGTTAGCCAGTTTATCCCGAGACAACTCTTTGAAAGTGCTTCCATCGCCAAACGAAGCCAAAACTGAAGAGAATGCCGAGATAAAATAATAATAAAATCGTTCACTTGTGTTGCAGTCTCGTTTCATCAAAATACGGCACCCCTGATTACAACACATGTCTTTTCCTAAGACAGCAACATACCCAATCGGAGCTCGCGTCGAAATAATAATGCTCCTTTGAGGAGCTATCGTCGTTCCGCAATTTTGGTAACCAGAAATTGTTATCCGCCTTCGCGTCGCATTCAACACGCCATCAGAACGAACACTGCTAAAATCATCCGGGGTAGCCCAAGAAATATCCCCATCCCAATAATCTGATTCGGAACTTTGAGGGGTTGCCCCATTGACAATCTTAAAAATAATCTTTAATTTCTTTTTCTCCCAATGCTTGGGAATCTCCCTCAACCACTCAATCCCTAAATCTTTATAAACTGGATACTGTTTCATTCTGGAACCTTTCCTGTCCAACTTTGCATGGCCAGCTTAATTTCATCCGGGCTCATTCTCCGCAATCTAAAAATTTCAGCAATCATTTCTTCAGCAACCCTCAATGATTCCCAGGCAATATCCCTATCCAGATTTTCATAGGAAGAAATATCCGCTACACCTTGAATCTGCATGCCAGGCAAATCAACCGTTTCATATGAACTCTTGAAATGCATGAGATTATTACGTAACTTTTTTAAAGCCATGAACCTCTGCCCTATACCACAACTAAAATCCATTTCATGACTAAAAAATCTTTTAGGCCAAACTTTAATCTTCAAATCTAAAGGAGCAGTTTCGTCTAACTCTCTCAGTATTTGCTTTCGATAAATTTTATACTCCGCTTCTTCGATAAGCTGTCTAAAATATACATTTAGGAAAGTTTCAATGATAGCAATACCCATAAAGATACACGGAAGAGCTTTCCGTTGATCTTGCTCCAGTCCATTAGACTCCTGGATGTCTCTAACCATATTCCTGAGACATTCGCAATATTCCCAAATAATTTTATTTGGAGACCCAAGGACTTTGGAATTTATTGTTTCTCCCTTATTCACTCAATACCTCCCCTAATAAACCCTCAGTCTCCTTTTCAAGCACCAGAATATCATTGCGAATATCCTCAAGACTGCGAAGCGGTACGTATTTGTAAAATTCTTTCGTAAAATTAATCTCGTAGCCAACCTTGTCCTTGCTCCGGTCCATCCATGCATCCGTCACATGGGGAAGAACTTCGCGTTTGAAATAGTCATCAATATTGTCCGAGAGAGGCACATTCTCTGCGTCACGCAATTCAGCATCAGACTCCGGCTTGCCATCTTTGTCTTTACAGATGTCCGCTTCCTCATCCCTCTCCGAAAGGGCTTCAAGAATCGACTTCTCGACCGGCGCTTTGATCTTAAGACCAGCCTTGTCTGTGGCCGCGTCCATAACCGCTACAAACTTCTCCCGGTTCTTATAAATTTTTGAACCATCCATTCCTGCAAGTATCGCTTTAATAGCTTTCTGCAGGGCCTCACCCTCTTCGACCTCATTAACGCCTTCCTTGCCCTTTTTCTTGGACTTGGCGAGGTTAACAAAACCAGACTGCTGGCCAAGCCGGGCAATCCTCTCCGGTGAAGCCTGAAAGTTTAACCGCAATGGTCTCTCGACAATCACACGGGTATAACCAAAATACTCATTCGAGAAGATCTTGCAGTATTCGGCATTCTTGAACGCGCCGTAAATTTTTGTGACCTCCGCAATATGCTCATCACTGATCTCATTGCGCTTGTTGCCAAGGCTCCGGGCCATCTTCTTAAAGAAGCCGACTGCGTTGACAAGTTGAACCTTGCCTTCACGGTCTTTGGCTTTGCGATTAGTGACGATCCAGATATATGTTGAAATTCCCGTGTTATAAAAAAGTTGATCAGGGAGGGCGATGATCGCCTCCAACATATCGTTTTCAATGATCCATTTGCGAATCTCACTTTCGCCACTACCGGCGCCACCGGAAAAAAGAGGCGAACCGTTAAAGACAATCCCGAGCCGCGCCCCGCTGTTCTCCAGACGCATCTTGGAAATCATGTGCTGAAGGAAAAGAAACGAACCGTCGCTAATACGCGGTAATCCTGCGCCAAACCTTCCGGATGTCCCCAGCTTCTCATGCTCTTTGACAATCTCCTCCTCGATCTTCTTCCACTCAACACCAAAGGGAGGATTAGAAAGCATGTAATCAAACTTCTCATCTTTTAGCCCGTCCTGCGTGAAGGAATTTCCGAATTTGATATGATCTGTATTCTGCCCTTTGATAAGCATGTCAGAATTGCAGATAGCATACGATTCCGGATTAAGCTCTTGCCCGAATACCCGAAGGCTCGCGTCCGGGTTCAATTCCCGCAAATATTCCTCGGCGATGGACAGCATACCGCCGGTCCCACAGGCCGGATCGTAAAGCGTCTTGACGATCCCTTTCTTGGTCAGGACATCTTTATCATTCAGAAAGAGAATGTTGACCATGAGCCGGATGACTTCGCGCGGTGTGAAGTGTTCTCCAGCGGTTTCATTGGAGAGGTCCGCGAATTTTCGGATCAACTCTTCAAAAATGTAACCCATCTCAATATTGGGGACAACTTCTGGGTGAAGATCAACCTCGGCAAACCGTTTAATGATCAGGAAAAGAAGGTTAGACTTGTCGAGCCGCTCGATATGATCTTCAAAATTAAAATGTTCCAGAATATCCCGGGCATTCTTTGAAAAACCCGTGATGTAATTGCGGAGGTTCGCGGCAATATCACTTGGGTCCGCGATTAGCTTCTGGAAATCAAATTTACTTTTGTTGTAGAAGGAAAGTTTGGCCTTACGTTTAAGGACGGTCTCGATCGCGTCCGGCGACAAGCCTTTAGTCTGAGGGAGATAATCCAAGACTGCCTGCTTGGACGGCTCCAGCACACAATCCAACCGTCGAAGGACGGTAAGCGGCAGAATCACCTTGCCGTATTCGGACTGCTTATAATCGCCTCTGAGCAAATCCGCAATGCTCCAGATAAAATTTGCACGTTCTTTGAAATTATTGGCCACCAGTACCCCCATCTTCAACTTTTTCTTTAATCAAATTATTCAAATAATTTTCATTCTTGATCTTATCAATGATCTTCATCAAAATAGCGATTCTAAACAATTGGGAATGAAGCATGACTTTCCCTGATTCAGAATCAATCTTAATACTTCCCCGTTTTTCTAATTCAGGCAAATATTGATAAATATTTTTTATTTCGGCGTATCGGGAAATTTCCTGTTTTGATAACGGCTGCCATGCCACAGCCAGAACATCCAGAATTTTCTCTTTAGCGCTTATCCTCCCATGGAAATCATACATCTCAGCGAAATCTTTTCGTTGAAGTTCAGCGGCAGTGTGATGTATGGCCTTATCCCAGTCGACGTTATCAATGACATTGTCCATATCATATTCGATTAAACTATGCCCAAGCAATTGGATGGAATGAGGATATCCGCCAGTTGCAAGAATATATTTGTCCAAAGATGGCTTATCCCAAGAAACACCTGCCTCTTTAAACCCCTTTATCAATACTTCCTTTGCCTCTTCTATAGGCATCACACCAAGACTTATCGAATCAAACTGCCTTCTGGCTGATGGATCACCGCCAAAGAAATCATTCAAAGCGCTTTCATAACCTATAAGAAGAAAGGATATAGTTCCAAGATTCTTAACATCCAATGTGGTTATGATTCCCCTAAAAAGCTGCGCGCATAATTCAATGTCACCAATATTCTGCGCCTCATCAATAACAATCACGACACCGTCCTTCTTCTTATCTTCCTCAATATTTTTTATTGCTTCAATAAGATTAGAAAGGATTGAAATAAGTTGATCTCTAACCGCAATTGTTTTTTCTTCCGCAGATTTTAATTCCACAGAAAATGCGCCAATACTAAATTTACCGTTCTTGAGCAAAGACCCCAATCTTTTCCCCAGCATGTCCAATGCCTTGGGCGGAATCTTATCGGTCAACTCATTTAAACTTGACTGAAGAATGGTATTAATTGACTGGTCTTTATCAGCACTATAGTATGATAAAAGAAAATTTAAATTCCCTAATTGAGGATCGTTCTTTTCTGCTATAGACATAATTAGTTTAGCCAAAGCGGTCTTTCCAATCCCTCTTTCTCCAAAAAGAAAAAAACTTGACGGCATACCTTTCTTAACCTGTTCAAGTTTCCTTATAATTCTCAATACATAATCGCTTCTTCCAGCAAATAAATTGGTAGAGACCACAGAATTAGGATTAAAAGGATTATATTTCATTTATAGATACCCCCACTTTTTCTATATATGGCCTATATATGAAGGCCAAATTCCTATATATTAAGCATATAAACAGGCCCATTATATGACTAAAGGTATATTAAGCCAATAGTTATTATTGGTACCGAACCACCAGCTCTAGTTCCCCAAAAATAAGCTTGTCCAGCCGCTCGCCAACGCCATGGTGGGTATTGGGCAGGATGTGGCCGTAGCGGTCGATGGTGGTTTGGATGAAGGGGTGGCACAGCTGGGATTGGATGAATTTGATGTTTTCGTTTTAGACGAGAAAATGAAGCGCAGAATAATGCCTTTCGTGGTGAGCGAAAGTTGAACCATCAAAGCTCTTTTAATCTCTTCAAATTACCTTCCATTAAGGCCAACTTCTTTGCTCGTGTCCAACCTTGAATTTGCCTTTCACGTTTTAAAGCGCTTGACTTGTCAGGATGTTCTTCGGAAAAAAGCAAACATTTAAATTTAAACAACCGGGTTAAATGCCGCCTTTACCGTCTTTATGTTCAGACATCCGACGGGGAATGTCATTGGTCGTTCCCGTATAGAAACTACCGTCTTGTGTTTCGAGGATATAAACGTACCACATATAAGGAATTATAGCATGATTTATGCTTCGACTCAGTCGCTTCGCTCCTTCGCTCAGCATGCTTCTCCTCGCCCTAAAACAAAACGCTCAGCACAAGAAAAGCACTTGTGCTGAGCGAGCCCGTTAGGGCGAGTCGAAGCATTGCGGGGACAGGATTTGAACCTATGACCTCCAGGTTATGAGCTGTATCGACGATGTTGCTGATGATTGCGGTTGTTGGCTAATGCTCAGGGGTGTTAGGAGTTATGGAAATATGAACTGTTTACTGATTGACCGCTTTTGACGCTGTTTCGGCCTATTATGCTATCACCATGCTAGCACGGTCATCCTTTGGCTTCTCTTTCTTCAAGGATTCTGACAAGCTCGTCTTCCCAGCCAAAGCAAGTTTGTTTACCAACAAGCTGAGTAAAAGTATTAACGCAACGAGGATCCAACTTGGCATATTCAATGAGCATTCGCACAATCTCACTCATAAAGCCACCCACAATACCATTAGAGTCATCCACGCCACCGGTCAACAACTTTTTATCCAGCCGCAATAACAGCTTCACTAAAAGATCTGCGGTTTGTTCATTAACCGGGAGATTAGAGACAACAGCCCTTAGACGGGCGCAACCTTCACCCAAGGAATCCTGATTCGCGAACCAAGTGCGTGATGGCCCCCGATATGGTTTGATATATCTCATGGCTTCGGTAATAGCTGCCTTGACCTCGACCAATTCTTCACTACCCAATATTTCTCTTCGGTCACTGCTCTTAACTTCACCTGGCTGCCGCTTATCCTCACAGTTCAACGGCTTTCCATCGAGAACTGCATAAAGGGCCAAGGCAACCATATGTTTGCACAGCGTTCCTTTTTGTCCAAGATAACAAGCACAGTGACCCTGTTTATAATTCCGACCGGAGACGGAAACATGATAGGACTGAGTCCCTTGGACAACAGCTATAAAACCGCCAAATGCCTCCTCGACTTGGGTCACCTTGCCGCTTTCATACAATTCAATCGCGCGCTGAAACGTCCCCTCATCGGTGGCGAATTTGATCTTACTAAGATCGAATGCTGGTATCATTTTAGATAATTTTCTTTCTTAATCTTCAATAAATCAAACGCCGTACCATTTTGCTGACGTCAGCAAAATGGTACCCACCTTTGTCTGGGCCGATGCGCCCGACACTTTTCTCCACAGCCATCTCCACAGTTTTCTCCACAGCTTTGATCCGAGATAGCTAATAATTTCCTTAAAGAACGTAGATCTGCGAAAAATCAAAGCACTTCTGACTTGTACGGTACTTCTATCGTCACCCTATCATCACCCTATCATCACCCTGTACTTAGCCCATATTTTATTGTGGACTCACTGACTTCACAAAGGCCTCAAGAACCATCATTTGCAAGTAAACAGCGCCACAAAAACCAGTCAAATAAAAATTAGTCAACAACTTCCCAGTATCCGCCTTTGTCTGGGCCCATTCTTTTAATCTTCCTCTTAACTTTTAATTTGGAAATATTATCTTCAATCTTCCTTTGAGAAATTCCGACTATTTCAGCTAATTGCCCAGCTGAAATTGAAGCATCTTTCTTAATTGCTTCAATAATCTTCTTCTGATTAGTCGACAATCTTTCTCCGACCTTTTCTCCGACCTTTTCTCCGACCTTATCACCGCCCCTATTCGGGTCTCCACTACCGGCTGTCTTTGGCTCCAAATAAAACACAATCTTATAATAATCAAAATCCCCCGACACCTTTGGCTTATTCTTGTAATATGACGTCCAGCCTTTAAACATCTTGTCGAAACCGGATCCAATGTTCTCGGACAATTTAATATGCCGGAAGATTCTGGCCACCGTTGGATTACGAGGCATGGAAAATTCTTCCTGAACAATATATTTGATGTCCTTAGGGAGAGAGCCAGGATTAAAGAACTCAATCCGATCAGAAAAAACCCTGATGCGCGGCTTGGCATTACTAAAATAATCCGAATGCATCAATAGGTTTACCAATGCCTCTCTAATAGCTCTAACCTGCGGCTGATCATTAGTGCCCATTGACCACTTATCATCCTGCTTAAACGGAATATCAATCTTCTTTTGTAAGCGATCATAAATACCGAAATAAAAATCAAACAAATTTTTCTCATCTGAAAGACGGTACTGATATTTAGTCGGAGCATCGCTGTACGATGTTCCCGCAATTTCCAAATAATCAATCCGGAAATCTCCATTTATCGAACCAATTGTATCCTCGTTTCCAAACACCAATAACCCACCTACCGTCACCTTGCCCTGGCGAATCACATGAAGCTTTTCCATCAACTCAGCTACGGACAGCTTATTATACCGATGCCCAGAATCGACATTTTCCATGTAGGTGCGATACCCTTGAATAGTCTTCTGATCCAAATCTTTTAAAGTGAACTCCGTTAACTCTTCATCCTTCTTATCAAAAGACGAATTTCGATAAAGCGCATCAATCTCTTCCTGAGTTGCCCGCTGATCACCGCTACCAGTCCTAATGAACGTATTCTTTACAGAGTTAAAATACAGCGGCTTGTCCTTGCCATCGAGCGATGGAATATAAAACCCAAGAACATGCTTCCCATCAAAGACATATTTCTTGGCTTTAACGGTGATCTTTTTATTAAATTTATCACCGCGCAGGGTCGTCAAAAAATCCTGTTCAATTTTTTCCGAATTTTGCACACCAATGACTTCATAATCGCGGCCGGTTTTCTCAATACCAAAAATAAGCCATCCACCCGCCGTGTTGGCAAACGCGCTCACAGTCTCCCATGAATTCTTGGGAACTTCGGTTTTAGCCTCCTTGACCTCAAAATCTTCCCATTCAATGTCCTGAAGTTTTAAAATTAATTCTTTCTTATTCATATTCTTTTACCTTTCAAATCTCTCCCTACACATTCATTCAGATTTCGCAGATACAATCTGCGAAATTGGATTTACGCCTCTACTCCGCCACACTCTACTCATCCTCACCATCAAAAAATTCCTCTTCCTCATCAATATGCTTCAAGTCATCGTTGATACCTTCCAAATCAAATTCCTCCGGGTCAAACTCACCACCAATCCATTCCAGCATGGATTCATGCTCAGGATGCTTAAAATTCTTAATCGCCTCAAGAAAATCCTCATACCCATGGGGCCCGCCGCAATCATCGGGCGGGCAACTGCGCGCGCCTTCAAGGCATACAGGATACTTTACACCCTTCTGCGGCTCCAACACCTTTTCCAAGACAACCGTATGCTCCCAGCCATCACCAAAGTCATATTCATAAATAAAGCCGTTAAGGTCACCCTGTGGCATATCCTTTAAAATAATCTCGCGCTCATCTTCCGGCATGTTATCTTCCTCATAATCTTCATGAGGGATACCGTAATCTACTCCTTGAATACAAAACTGATGCAAATGCCCGCCATCCCAGTCCATAACCAAAAGAATCGTCGTTGATAATCGGTGTAACGAAATATCACTGCGCACCTGAAACCTGCGCCAGATTGGTGGAGTTACGTGGTTAAGGGTGATCTTGAACTGATAAATGGAAACCGGCTTATTATTATTCTTCATAGGTTCAATCCTAATTCGTTGACCAAACTAAAATTAGGAATATTAAGCGTGAAAAACAAAAGATTTTTAAGATTTAATTGGTCGTCAACATATTCAGGCGTTTTCAACAGATTAAGAAAATGAAAAAACTTTATTATTTGTAAAAATTATTAACTTCTTACATGCCCTTGTAATAGCAACATAAAAATTCTTAGGGCATTTAAACTTATGCGCATCTAAAATGGCGACGACATCAAACTCTAATCCCTTGGTAAGCAAAGTAGTTCCGATACACTTTCCCTCTACATTTCGTCCCACTCGACGTTTCACATTTCGTATTTGCTTCATCGCTTCATATACTGAAACGCCCTTATGTTCAGCCTGCTCAAGCGCTTTGCATAAATCCCAAAAAAGCTCTGTCCGCCAACATCTAATATCTGGTAATTTCTTAATTTCCTTCAAAACTTTAGCAATCAATTTAAAGGAAATCTTCTGTTTTAATAAATTTATATCCTCGCCTATCGGTGCGATTGAAGCAGCGTCATTCTTGTCATTCTTTCTTTTGACACCTAATTGATTAAACCATTTATCTCTACTAGTCGTACCATTAAAAAGATCTGGGATTAAATCATAAAGAACGCTATAAACATTAGCGCCGTTAATTGAGTCCAACTTTCGAGAAAATTCATAAAAATTCTTACTGTCTATAGCCTCTACCAAACTAAAAGCATTATTAAAACGACTCACAAAATCTTTTCTAACTGCAAGATTAGTACTGTCCGGGTGAATTATTAAAACATTATTTTCCCGAGTTAAATCCCAAATCCTTTTATTGTAATTTGAGTTATATGTAAATTTGTCCTGTTCATTTATTTGCATTACCTCAATATGACTTTCATGCAAATTCAAATCAATATTTCTATTTCCTTCCAAATTCTCCCTGATTTTCTTTAATTCATTTCCAAGCCCTGGGTTTGAATTTTTCCATCGCCAAGGATCAGATAAATCCGGAAAACGCTCAAATCCTCCTAAATCAGCATTAAGATCAACAAGGGATTGCCCCTTAAAGTCAAATATCCCCTGAAGATAATCCCCTAAAATACGAGTTGGTAGTATGTCGATTAATGCAACAATAAGATTATGCTGATTCTTAGTACAATCCTGATACTCATCGACAAATAACCCAGAATATGTTTCCTTAATAACGTTGCGCACTGGAACCATTCTGAATATGCTCTGGGCTTTTTCAATCAAGAATGGGTAATACGCTTCTGAATTCTCTTGATCTGGGACATCTTGACCACAATAAAATGCCTTAACGTATTTCTGGGCAAAACTGGTAATGGTTTCAACCCGATACTTTTCACTTTGTACGCCAAGTTCTTGTATTTTATCCTTTAAAGAAGCAACCCCGGCATGAGTATGCGTTAAAACAAGTTGTCTTCCCTCAGTATATTTCAAACATTCAGCAATGGCATGCGTCTTACCGTAACCAGCTGGAGCAACTACCATGCTTTTAAGCTTAGAAACAAACGCTGCATAATCCATTATGTATCTATCCAATTTGAAAGATTCTCTAATTGCTCCTTTATCTTTTTATTATTCATACCACCTAAATTTCTTAAAATAACTGAACCCAAAAATTCACCCCTATCAATACGCTTAAACCATTTGCCATCTTTTGCAGCTTTTCCAATGGCCAGACGCGTATTTACAGCATCTACATCCTTCCAATTATCTGGCAAACCGTTCTTATAAATATTTTTTATACTATTTAGGACGCTTGCCACTGAGGTTTCTTTCTCTTTGTACAAAAGAAGCTCTCCAACGCCATCCCATGGCAAATCATTAAACGCCTGCTCTTCAATAGAATTATTGGCCTCACAGTCGAATATCTTAATCGCCTTAGCAGTTAAATCGCTCTTGGAAGGATTTAAATTACTGTCATCTGAATCGCAAAGAACGGCGACATCCTTTCCAAAATCTTTTAGTCTTAGAGCTCTATCAGTAAAACTACTCCCATCCCCATCAACATACACACAGTCCTTTACTGACAAGTATTCCTTACCAGTATCTTTACGGTAACTATCTAACGCCCGACAAATTCCTATTTCTGTTTTTCCTTCACAAACAATGACTTTTTTTGCGAATCCAGCTTCGGGACAAGCCCTAACAACATTCTGAAAATCTTTACTTGGAGCAGATGCTGTAATAGCCCCCTCCTGATTGTTTAAAATAATCAAATCCTCAATATCCAATTCTGTTATGGCTTCACTTGAATGAGTAGTGATAAATATTTGTCCGGGGTTGTCTTTCTTTAATGATCTAACCAAATGTTTAACTCTGTCTGGTTCCAGCCCTTGCTCCACTTCATCAATCAGCATAATCCCACCTTGCTGAACAAGGATCGTTTGTATCGCTATTGAAATTAATCTCTTCGTCCCTTTACCTTTTAATCTTAATGGGACATCCCCATCATGAAGACAAACTCTACCATCCTTTATGGTTACGTCCCTAAAATCAATGGTTGTTTTTGCTCCAGTCAAATTAATGCCAAGATTTGAAGAAACTTTCTTTATGCGATCCGTGACATCATTGAACTGACTAAAACTTTCTTGATCTATTTTTGCTTTAGCTTCACGTAACGCCTCAATAATAACATCGTTCTTCTTATCATCGGTAGATGGCAATTCTTTTAAAATCGAATATAAAGGATTTCCCTTGCTCCAAGAAAAATGTCGATCAATATAATCGGAAACCATAAATACATTTAATTTTGCCCTATCTGCTGATGGCATTCTCATCGGGTCTTGTCTATTACTGATCACGTGCCACTGGGGTTCTAAATCTTTTCCGACTTCAAGTCTTACTGTCATTATCTTTTCATGATCAGTTTGTACTTCATCTTGTATATTGCCGCTACTATCAAGTCCCCTGATATAAAGCCCGTACTTATCTTCATTTATCAATTCATGCGGAACAGTAACCAATGAAGCCTCTATCACTATAGGGTCATTTGGATTTCCACCATAAAAATCACTGTCATAAAAAGAAGGGTTCCAACTCGGAGATAACACATAAGAAATGGCATCTAAAATTGTTGTCTTACAGGAATCTCCACGGCCTAATATGCAATTAAAATGCTTATTAAATTTCTGAGAAAAACTTTTAACTCCTCTAAAATTATTTATTTTTAGTTCGTAAACTCTTGCCATCTAATATTCCCAAATTGGCATCCGGATCCCTTATTAAAACAATGTTTCCACCCGCTCCGCCACAATATGAAATTCATCTTCGCGGACATCTTCTAGAACGATATCCTTAAATTCCTTATTATCTGGAGACAAAGTTATTTTTTTATGAATCCAGGTCTCATCTTTGAAATATTTCTTATCACTATGATATCGTTTGATAGTGTATTGAAGCCCCGTTTCCGGATCTATTACCTTGCGTGACTCAACCAAAACAATCTTACCATTACGTGACATTCCTTGATCTGGACGAAATAAACACCAACTACCGTCTTTAATCGTGGGCTCCATTGATTTCCCCACAACTTGAGCTATAAAATACCCTTCTTTAAACTTTTTATTCATTGGCTTCCAACACTTAACTGCTGGAGTTCTCTGCTCACGAAATGACGTTGCCACGGCCTGCAGGTCATAAATGGGGAGATACCCCTGCTCCAAGGTTGCTTCCGGAATAACATCACTAAAAAATAAATCCGATTTCTTTTGATCTTCACCACTTACGGAAACAGATTTTATGATCCGTTCAAATTCTTTCGCAAACTCCTGTTTCTTGCCTTCATTATAAAATGGCAACCCAATAAGCCTGTATTGGTCGTTTTCGAACAAATCAACAATCTCAAACTGACCTTCAATCTCTTTTAAAAAATCCTCTTTCCATTGATCAGTTTGAATAAGATGTTCACCTTTGGGCTCAACAAATACCTGTAAAGACAGCGGCTTCTTAGTCTTTTTTTCAGTCAAAAATAACATAAAGTCCGGCTCCATCGCTTTACCATCCGAGAACCGAAAAATCCTTAGCCCTTCATTACGCAACAAATAAATATCCTTGTAGTACTTTTTCAGGTCATTCATCGCATACCGAATAAATTGAATAAAATATTTCTCCTCGGAGGTTCCATAATTCTCATCATACATATACCAATCTTGGGATTGTATATCCAATCGGAGAGCAGGTTCCATTGTTTCGCTCATAGCAACGCCAAATTCCTTGTCCTGACCGCCGAGCAAAACCTCACTCTTTTTATACGGGACTACCCTGTCACAAATCTTATGCCCTTTAAATTCCTTTGTCCCAATGTATTCCGTCGTGCTTGCTTCAATTCTTTCAGCTAATTCCTTGAGCGTTTCTAAAGAGATGTAGTACTTAACACGATTATTAAAATCATCTAGCTTTTGCTTCGGAGCGTAAACCTCCACCTCAACTTGCCCAAAATATTTGTCCGAAGTAATAAACTCCTCAACTGATTTCAATGCTGGGAAATAATTCCTTAGATTGGAAAACCTATAAAAATCAACCTTATCAAGGGCCTTGCGGTTAATATTCTTTTCAATTTCATTTAACCTAATCTTCTTTTGCTCTCTTTGACCGCTAAAATCGGCACTACCATTTTGACTGTTATCAAAAACACCTGTTTCCACCGCTTTGCCGAAGCGCAAATTACGTTTAAACAAAGTTTCAGACAGAATATCTTTTAATGCCATCACCGTCTTATGGTCATTCTTTCTTTTTTCATTAAGAAAAAGCCGTCTGTTCTTCCAAAATTCAGTCTTTTTTATATCCTCTTTAATTGCAACGCTAATTTCTCTGCGCTTCCCTTGATCAGGAGCAATGCCAGTTTTTACCAATTCATTTTTTATCTCCGCAATATATCGGGAATCATTAAGGCTGTGGTAATGCAATTCTTCCAGCACTCTTAATTCATTATCTAAATCGCCATCATATTTTCGCTTAAATCGATCCTGATCATCCTCAACAACAAAAGGATAATACCTTGCCCCTCTGCCTATAAGCTGTGCTTCTGATATAGTGGCACCCCCGCCATGCCGGGAGCCTCGGATTTCATATAACCGAACAATATCAAATAGGTTCAAGACATCCCAACCCTCATTTAACATATTGACCGTAAAGATGACTCTTATTTCGTTATGCTCATCTTCAAGGGTATTGACCAGAATTTGCTTCCCTTCGCTATCTTCTTTAGAATTAATACCAACACACTTTTCCTCCGAGAAGTCCTTTTGAATTTCTTTAACAAGATTGGCGAATGTGACGCCGTTTTCTTTAAAGAAGTGAAAGGCTTTCGTCATGATGCCGTTTGAATTACCTAATTGGATCTTTTTAATGTCCTCAACCTTTAGACTCTTGATTTTTTCTTTAAATTTCTTTTCTGCCTGTTGAGATTGAGCGATTGTCTTTTGTGACTTAATAAGGACAACTGGTTTTAACGACAGCTTATGTTTTTCTGCCACTTTCCTTCTATACTGGCTTAAAATGACCGCTTGTATGGCCCTGTCCATCATGTCAAAGTCCGATTGCATAATCTGGACATCCTTAGAGAATTTATCCTCCCTAAATTCCCTCAATGTGTATTGATAGATAATCTTATCTTTATATTTCTCTTTTATAGCATTGTGCGACAGGTCAACTGTCGCTGTATATTCAAGCATGATGTTTTTGAAATGACTCCTCAATATTTTATCAACCGTCTTCTCCCAACTGGCGCATTCTTCCTGTTCTTCTTTAGAAAGCGTATCTTTACGCTTTGTTAAAGCGTTGATATGGTGAGCCTCATCTGAAAGAAAAACCACCTTCCTATTATTGAAATCCTCGAACGTGATCGCATTTTCCTGTGGTGTCCACATCCGGGAATGAAGCCCTTGAATCGTTGTAAAAAGAATATTGATATTTTCATCGCTAACACCTTCAAAATTGTCCACTTCATGAATAAAAACTTCTTTGTCATCAAAAACGATTCGATCAGCAAAGAGATATTTCGATGATCCTTTGTCCAAGAAATTCGCCTTTGTTTTCTTTATAATATTTGTGCTGTTGACAAAAAATACAAAATCCCTATATCCCTGTTTATATAGATAAAGGATGTTGGCTGCCATTAAGAGCGTCTTCCCACAACCGGTTGCCATATGGAATAATAAATGAGGAGGACTGTTGCGCTGAGGATAATCCGACAGGTAATAAATAAACCGCCCTATCCCTTCCCGCTGATAATCCCGTATCGCAAACTTGGGGTTTAAATTCTTAATAATGAAATCCCCAAGCTGTTTATAAGGATTTAAAAACTCTGCTTTTGAAGCAAAATTCATGCCTTCCACTAATGCCTGTGCACCATTTGCCATGATTATATTGTCTTTCGGTAAAATTCTTTGTTGAGCTTTTTATCTTCCGCACTGACATTGTAAGAAGCATCGTCAATTTCACTCAAATTCACATAAAGATGGTTCTTATCGAGGCACTCACATAACACCTGCTTTTGATTCTCGAGTGACAATTTCTCAAATTCCTTTTCATCAAATTTTGACAGATCAATTTCATAGCGAAAGAATGCTTCTTTTTTCATCTTCTCATAAATGTTTAAAAGCTTGCGGGCGGTGTCGGCTTCTTGTATTTCTGTTATATACTGTTCATTCCATTTCAAGAGCTCCACATACACGAATGATCCGCCACCTTGCCATTCAATATCTCTTGAAATTCCTGTGGAATCCCCCGCAACAACGTTTTTCAACCGGACAAATGAATCGTTTCCTTTATAGTCCAATTGCTCAATTCCTATATATTTTCTTTTAAGTTTATGAGCAACGGCAATGGTTGTTCCGCTTCCTGCATGGTAATCCATTATGTAATCATCTTCTTTTGTAAGCATATCAATTATGCGTTGCATCAATTTTTCTGGTTTCTTACCATTCTTTAGCGTAACCATACCTTCGTTTGCAATTCCTGTCCAAGAAATATCCGTCCAAACATCTGTAATAACTGACCCTGTTAAAGGCGTACCATTGAAATTAAATACTTTCGTTTTATAAAAAACAATTCCTTCACCATTCAGGATATAAAACTCCGCGACATCATCGTTTGGATGAACAAATATTTTGCCTTTATTATTCTTTGACTTCTCAATAGTTTTAATTCTTTTTATCCTTGCGCCACCACCAATGGCGGCAGTCCGGAAAACTTTATCAGCATTTTTTACAGCAAATTCTTCAATTAAAACATCGAACTCGTCGCCTAGTGCTTTCTTTGCTTCTTTACCATCATTGAAACCATTTTCTTTAGCAACCACCTCTTTTATATTTACCCATTCCCACTGCGTATATGGCTTATCCTTATTCAATAAAACATTGCTATACATTGAATCATACGAAGTCTCGATATAGGTTTTCTCAATCTTGCCCTTAACTTCTCCTTTAGAATAAATCAAAATATAATTTGCTGTTGAAAAAATTGAATCACCTGTAGCCTTGAAACCAGAAGGATCGTTAGTTTTTAAGGTAATCGTGTTTCTATAGCTAGCCTTCCCAAATATCTCATCCATTAAAATCTTGCAATATGCCATCTCAATATCATCGAGATGAACACATATGAACCCGTCACTTTTCAGAAAATCTTTTGCGACTTCTAATCTATTCCTCATGAATGTTAGCCAGGTAGAATGTTTAAATTTGTCATTATAAAAAGCATCCGCATCACGATTAAAAGGCGGATCAATATATATAAGCTTGATCCGGTTCCTAAATTTCTGTTTAACACAATGTAACGCAAGGAGATTATTCCCCTTAATAATCAAATTATCATCGGCATTAATCTCAGCAACTTTATGATCACCCTTACTGTCACATTTTTTAAAATTCGTTAAAACCTTGGCCTCGAATAAGCGATCAATTTCATCTGGAGACAGGGTTTCATTATAAAAAATTTCATCCCTCTTTTGATCTTCCTTGTCCTGCCCGCCCTCAAGCACACAATCTTTATAGGCCCATGCAAGGACAACGTCGTTTTTTTCTTTCAAATAATCGCCATTTGTCATTAAACCAACCTTGTTCTTGAAACTGGTAAACGAATCTGGCAAAAATTCTTTATTGTTCACAAAAGCGATAAATTTATCCTTATCAAAAACAAGAACTTTGTCTTTCTTAACGGCATTCTCTATAAAAAAATGTTCTTTTGTCTTATTATCAGATAAAAGCAATTCAATAAGTTGATGGTCAAGTTTGAAAGCTAATTCTGTGAGCTTATTTTTAAGCAATTTCCCATCAGCAAATACACGTTCGTCTTTTTGAAACAACTTGGTTAAATCATTCATCAAATTTTGCATTCTATAAACCCTTCTTCTTTAAGAAATTCTCTATATGGTACTGCTGAATTTTATTTGGCTTTGTTTTACCGTTCAGCCACCGACTGACAGTCGAAAAAACAACGCCGATTTCCTCCGCAAGTTGTTGCTGTGGAATACGATTTTTCAAACGATATTGCTCTAATTTTTTGATATGGCGGTCTATCGGAGAGGAAGTCTTTTGGGATATTTGCATATCTTGCATATTACTGCACAAGACTTTTGCTTGCAATGAAGGATTGATAAATTTTGTTATGCGCACGTTAGGTCAGAAACGGTTATTTCCCCAAACACCTGCTTATCCAGCCGCTCGCCTACTCCATGGTGGGTATTGGGCAGGATGTGGCCGTAGCGGTCGATGGTGGTTTGGATGGAGGCGTGGCCAAGCTGGGACTGGATGAATTTGATATTTTCGTTTTGGGCGATCAGAAACGTTGCATAGGTGTGGCGCAGGTCGTGGAAGCGAATTTTGCGTAAGCCTGCGCAGGTAAGCGCGGGATGGAATTCCCGCTGAATAAAATTGTTTGGATCTATTGGATTGCCCATCTTATTGCAAAAGACCAAATCATGAACGCCAACTGGCGCAGTTATGCGGTGGATTTCTAAAATCTTCTTCAAGGCGGGGGACATGACCACTGACCGCGCTGAACGCCTAGTCTTGGGCGATAAGAAACACCATAGCGGTTCATCTTCACGGCCAATCATTGCCCGCTTGGAATGCCAGTAGAGATTACGCCTTACATGGATTGTGTTGTTAAACCAGTCAATATCGCCCCACTGAAGGCCAAATATCTCACCACGGCGCATGCCGGTCATCACCGCCATCTGAATCACTGTCCGGCAAGGCTCATCCGCGTGCTTGAGCAATAGCCGCACCTCTTCGGGCGTGATAAAGTCCATTTCCTGATGCTCATCACGCACATGCTCAATATCCCATGCCGGATTCTCCCGCACATAGCCCCAGCGTTTGGCATGTTTGAACATGGTCTTGAGCATGACCAAAAAATTATTGACGGTCTTGGGCTTGCGGTTCTGCAGGGTCTTGGCGATAAAGCCGCGGATATCTGTTTCGTGAATCTTCGCCAACGGCATATGCCCAAAGGCCGGGATAAAATGACAACGCGCGGCATCGCCGTAATTGCGAAGCGTTGAAGGCTTAACGCTCATGGCCGCGTAATTGGCCAACCATTTGTTGGCAAATTCTTCAAAGGCAATCGGCTTTAGACCACAATACGATCCCTGATTGACCTCGCGCATGACTTCCTCGAGACGGCGCTCGGCGTCTTTTTTATTGGGGCCAACCGTCTTAAAGACCGGCTTCTTGCCAACCCGGTAAAAAATGCCATACATGCGCTCGGGATGATTGCAGGCTATAGACTGCTTTCTTCCCTCCCGTCGGCATACTGCGCATCGTTTAACCACACACCCACGAGCCATATTTCATACCCTTAATTAACAACAGCAAACACCATTAAAGAACTTATGAAACCACATGCCCGTATTAGGCCATAACGCGCCTAATTGGCAAGGCATTTTGGCGTTCACTCAGCGCACTCATTCTTTCTAAAAAACTCCACTACCTCTTCGGGATTAAAACGAATATACTTGCCCATCCTCACATGCGGAATAGCTTTTGCCCCAAGCCGCGTGCGCTGATATATCCAGCTAATCGGAACATTGATCTTGTCCGCTAATTCCTCAACCGTTATTAATTTCTCCGTCAACATACGAAACTCCTTTGCCTTAATATTTATAGTTTCTGCCGGATCGCCTCGCCCTGTTTGAGCGCCATTCGCAGATTTGTAAAATATCGAAATTCCCCATGGGGGTTTTAGGACAACCTTCAGCGATCCATTTATCAACAGCGCGCGTGCTAACGCTAAAATACCTCGCCACCTGTACTATGGTCGAAAGAAGGCAAACTGCCCGGGAACCGGCTTCAAATATCTCCAATTCCTTGACCTCTGCTTTTGTCAGAAACTGTCCCTTCTGCTGCAGTTTGGTTAGAAGATACTGATGCCTTCGCATTTCAGCCAGTTTAATGAGTTTACTGATTTTCGTAGCAGACATTTTGTCTCCTCGTCGATAGGGGGTCTAAAAACCCTACAAAAAACACGAACGAACACATGAAAAATAATTTTTTATGGACGGACAGCGAGCGCGCTTGCCGACCCGCTTAGCCCCACCCCCATCCGAAGTACCTTTAAATCTAATGCGGGGAGGAGGAGAGGACGTCCTCCTTCGCGTCCATCGTGCGAAAAGCCCTTCAGCTATGGATACTGTCAGGCTTCCCCCGCATAATGCCATGCGCATGCTCTAAACCAATGCCTCTTTTTCTTGCTCAATAACTGTTGGTTGACGGTATTGCTCTAACAACGCGGTCATGGCTTCTTGAACTTTAAAGTTCTTAAGAGTATGTTCCTTGATCACTAATTGATTTGATTTATCCAAGCAAGTCGGCTTAGGCAGGCTGTCCATGAATTCTTTACGTTCCACCGCGCTGATACGGTTCGATTCCTCCTCGGATATATTGCCCCGACCGATGAAATCTCCTAACAATCCCCTCAACACCGCGATACGGGCGTAAAGTTTGACGATCTCGGTCGCATGTTCTCTGTCCTCTGCCAAAAGATCTCCCCTGCCTTTTCGCCATAACTCCCATTCACGCTTATTTTGCTCCTCAAGCATGACCAACAGTTTGGCGGTCAATTTATCAATGTTTTCACCAAACACAATCATGTCCTCCTCGATTTGCGACAGATTTTCCTTATTGTCGCGCATTTCAGAAGCGCTTACCGCCTCGCCACATAGCTGTCTGGAGCGCATGTTACGGCCATCCTCCTGAAGTTTTAACCTTTGGGCTTTGACTTCGATTACTTTGTTTTCCAAAAGCACGATTTCCTGCGCCACCTGCTCTGGCGTCCCTTCGTTCTGTGTTAAAAGTTTGACAAAATTGAGTTTCATTTGTTCCTCCATTTTTGATTTATTTTTTCCCTGTGTTTGACCTTTGTGAATGTTGTGAACATCTGTTTCTGCCTTCTCTTGGGACTATGTGTTATTAACATTCCCTTGTGTGTTTTATGACATTCCTTTTCTTTTCCTCCTTTCTTCAAACAGTAGAAGTCAACATTCACAATGTTCACAAAATCTTGTAACCCGCTTAAACCTCAACCATTTAACCCTGTGACCATTGTTGTGAACGTCGTGAACATCGGATAGTATGTTCACACCTCTCAAAACGGTCGAGGGGCGATAAAGGCTTCAACCTGTTCACAATGGTCACAGACGTTCACGCCAACGTTCACAGCCACCAATTTGCTTAAAACAAACTTTTTGCGGCCTGTGCCTGGCTCGCGGCTCTGACTTCTTTTGATGTCTATACCTGTGTTACGCAACACCGGCGCTATGCGCATCAGCTCTGATGATAGCGCTCGCGGGTTTGCCGGGACACTCTTGTCAAAACCTGTCTCAGGCGTCACTCTTTTAAGCAGCTCTGAAGCGGATCCTTCCCAATAACCGCCGCTGGACTCAACCAAATACCTAAGACGATTGACCAAGACGTTCTCCTCTGCTGAATCCTGCCATTTATGCGCCACGGATTCCTCATACTTGGCCAGAAACTCCTCTTTACTAAATCCCAGCGCCTGCGCTAAAGCGGCACCCCATCGGGCAAAATCCGCCATACGAAACTGCTCATAACCGCCGATGTCTTGCAGGGCTCCCATAGATTGGGATAGCGCCGTAAAAATCCCGCCTAAAATCCCCGGCAATGCTTTTGTCCATTCTTGCTCGATTAAACTCTCTGGACGGCGCTCTGACAGCACAGGAATGTCAAAAACAATCGACCTGTCCAATAAATCCGGTCTCCACGCGTTCATACCAATGCCGTTGATGACGAAACACCTGCGGTATGAGCGGATAAATTCGTCGTCATCCGTGTATAAACTGCGTTTCATGTCGCCTTCTCCGGTCACGCCCCGGCATAAAAAATCGCTGAACCATTCCGATATCCTCGAGAGGTTATCAAACGTCGATAGCCAGTGCTTGTCCGCGATCATCTGGGCTTGTTCCAAGTCTTTGGGATTTGAAATGAGCATCACCTTGGAGGGATCGACCAAAGCCTTGATTTTGCGACTATTGTTGGATTTGCCTGTTCCTTGCTCGCCGTTTTGAGTGATGATCACATGGGGAATATTAGGGATAAAGAATGTCGCCAGCGCCACCATGAATAAACAATGATCATCAGAGCTAATATTGCAGAATTTTAATACCTGTACCGGGTCGCCACCAAAAACAGGCGCTACTTGCTGGCTTTGATGATTGTAGCGGCGGAATATCGGAGGCAAAAACACGATCTCCCAGCCATGGGAGGCAATTTTAACGCCTTTCCAGTCGGGAGTGGTCAAGTCATAATAAAATGCATCCTCGTAAAACCCGACTCGATTAAACAATTCCACCTGCGGGGCGCTTTCGCATTTGGCTTGAATTTGCGTAGTGGCTTGATTGAGCGCTTCGCTATTGGGCGGCACACCGTACTTTTCCCGAAACCGCCTTGCCATCCAATGCCGGAACCTACTGCCTTCAACCGCCACGACCTCCTCATGCTCATCACACGGCAAAACCACAAAGGCCTTGCCCTGCTGATCCCGAAAGATTGCCTTTATTCCTTGCTCGCAATCGCGGGTGATGATTTCGCCTTGGGTGATGTCTTCCTCAATAGCGCAACCATAAACTTCCATACAGCCGGCAAGGGCATGATCAATGACACCCTGACCATACGTTTTTCCATCCGCGTAATGACGCTCATCCCATTTAGGGCGGTAAAGCTTGGAGGCGCGAAAAAATTCGTCAATGAGCCGGGCATCTTTCTTAGTCCAGAATGCCAACTTCGCACAAAGGGCCAAGTCCGCTTCACTTTGAGAAGGATATTCATCCTGCCATTGTCCCTCATAAAGCTTTATAAACTTATCCGCGCCCCGGCCTTGACGGATGCGGTCAAACAAACGGGTTATGTCGATGCGATTATGTCTTGCCTCGCCTTCTGCTTCAACACGAACATATCGGCTATAAATTTCCTTTAAAGCCGCTGTTCGCTCCTTTACCTCGGCAGGATATTCTGCGAGACGAAGCCCGGTAAAAGTGAAGTATCTGCCCTGCGTGTAAACTTCAAGCCCGATGCTGGACACTTTGCAGGCTTTGGCAATATCTCCCTTGCAGATAATGTGGATGCCCGTTTTGCTGGGCGATAGCTCGGCATAGCTGTCCAGAACGGCTAAAATCTCTTTGGCCAAATCTGATATAGCGCCGTCCTTGACGCAATGATCAATATCAACACCAACGTATGGCGGTTGAAACATAAAACCAATGCCGTCATACCCGCGCTGCATTGAATAATCCAAGGCCGTCTGAAAATCTGTCCATGTCCCCGGGCTGTTGCTTCGCGCATTTGTGGCCTTTAAAACATCCTTGGGGATTTTGGTCATGCGCCCAGCCTTAGGCTCAGTCACGTAACCGACCCAGTTTTTCAAACATCGTAATTCTTCAGGAATATTATCGGCAAGCCGATGACAGTCTATTTGGCTCATGTTTCTCCCTAAAATAAAAAATCCCGCGTAACAACAACCATCACGCAGGAGAATAACATAAAACCAAATAATCCGTCGGAAGGGATAAGCCCCTACCTTATTTCTCTAAAACCTCCGTCGATATACCACTTGGCCTGTAAATAATGCTCATTGACTCTCTTGACTAAACTCTCAATATCAACCTTGGGCTTTGCCAAGGCCAAAGCTTGATCGTATTCCTTAGGATAGATTTTCTTGGCGATGCGGTCAAACGTCCATTTTGTCTCTTCCCTTAACAAATAAACATCCAAATACGATCTTAACTTGGGAACTCTATTGCGCGACCGATCAGGAAATGGTCGAATTTTAAGCATCTCTTCTTTCCACAATTCATGTTTAACTGCTTCAACGATATTTTTTAAAGGAGCGGTGCCGTCAATTAAGACCTTGATGAAAAATTTTGATTTTTCTTTATTCTCATTGCCTGAGCGTTGTCTAACAATGTCTTCGATTTCATCAGCGCTTAAAACCCTGTCTAAATTATTGCCAACAGTATCAATCCTATAGACTCCAGAGGCCCAAAAGTTGATTTGTTTGTAAATATCTTCGAATTCTATAATATCTTTTATTGAATCTTCGAACAGGGCGTTTTCAATTTTATATGCTTTGGTGTTCATTTGATCGGCTTTTTCCATCCGTCGTACATTGTCCAAATGCTTACGCCGCCTTGCAACTTTCTCAGGCAGATACAGTTCTTTGAACATGTCAAGAAACGACAGATCCGGCCTTAACGGGTTAAAAAGCTGGTACGTCCTGGCGAAATACTTCACCACTTCTTTTTTATTCGCCGACGGCTTTAATTCTCCGTCTCGACCAAAATATTTGCGATAGTCGGCAACGTATTGCGGATTCCTCCGCATAAACTCCCATTTCAATCCGTAAACCTGAAATTCATCGCTGGAATATAAATTTTTTGGTTTCTTCATAGCGCGCCTATCATACCAAGAACAAACACCAAAAAACAATAGAAAAAACAATGGCGGGCTCATGCGGGAAAAACTATTTTGCTAGCACGGTGCTATCACGGGGCATTTTAGCGGGTAACAAGCAAAAGGAGCCAATGACCTAAGTCACTGACTCCTAATGTGTTGCATTGGTTGCGGGGACAGGATTTGAACCTATGACCTCCAGGTTATGAGCCTGGCGAGCTACCGGGCTGCTCCACCCCGCGATATCTAACCAACCGGTATTAAACTTCTAAATTTATTGTTTCTGCTTACTCTCCGGCACGATTTTATAAACCGTTTCTCCCTCTCGAATCAATCCCATCTTCTCTCGCGCCACCTTCTCTAAATACGCCGGATTATTCTGCAGGAATTGCCGTTCTTCTTCTAATTTCTTATTCCTTGCCGTCAATTCTTCAATGCGTTCAACAAAATCTTGATTCTTTTGTTTTAACTCCTGCATCTTCGTGTAGGACGGCAAGAATACAATCACAATAATGACTGTAATTATAAAGAGCGATAAAGCGTTTTTAACCATGCCTTAATAAATCTTGGACCAATTAGTTCCGGCGTACACAGCCTTTTTCCCTAATTCTTCCTCGATACGTAAAAGTTCATTATATTTACACAAACGATCTGTGCGTGAAAGTGAACCTGTCTTGATTTGACCAATGTTGGTCGCCACCACCAAATGCGCAATAGTTGTGTCTTCTGTTTCACCAGAACGATGCGACATAATCGAATGGTATTTGTTCTTCTTGGCTAGATGAATCGTATCCAAAGTTTCCGATAAAGAGCCGATTTGATTAACCTTAATCAAAATGGCATTAGCGGTATTGTTGTCAATCCCCTGCTTTAACTTCTTTACATTGGTGACAAATAAATCATCCCCGACAATCTGTATCTTCTTGCCTAAACGCTCTGTCAAAGTCTTCCAACCAGACCAATCATTTTCATAAAGGCCGTCCTCAATAGAAAGTATCGGATATTTGCTAATCATTTTTGCGTAGGCTGCAATCATGTCATTGGAAGAAATCTTTTTGCCATCATAATCATATTTCCCATCTTCATAAAATGAAGTCGATGCTGGATCCAAAGCGATAAATACATCCTTACCTGGTTTATACCCTGCTTTTTCAATGGCTGCGATAATCACATCCAACCCTTCTTCATTACTGCCTAAATTCGGAGCAAAGCCACCTTCATCTCCAACCGATGTGGCCAAATGTTTGTCATGTAAAATAGCTTTTAAACTATGAAACACTTCGCAGGCCATCTGAATAGCTCTGGTAAATGTCGGCGCGCCAACAGGCATAATCATAAATTCTTGAACATCCAAATTATTATCCGCATGCAAACCGCCGTTAATAATATTCATCAAAGGGACAGGTAGAATATTAGCCTTGGCACCCCCGATATAACGATAAAGAGGTTGTTTCTTTTCACAAGCAGCAGCTTTGGCCACGGCTAAAGAAACACCCAAAATGGCATTGGCCCCTAAACGGCCTTTATTTTCCGTACCATCTAGTTTAATATTTAATTGATCAATTGCTTTGTAGTCAGCTTCCTTACCCTTAATAGCTTTAGCAATTTCTGTGTTCACATTGTTGACAGCCTTAAGAACACCTTTACCCTTAAAACGATTTCTGTCACCATCACGAAGTTCAATGGCCTCATGCTCACCGGTGGATGCACCTGAGGGAACCGCCGCGCGGCCTAATACTCCCGATGACAACACAACATCAACCTCAACAGTTGGATTCCCACGGGAATCAATAATTTCACGCGCTTTGACTGATTTAATTTTAGACATATCTTTTCCTTTTCTATATTTAAAACGAGTCCCTCGGTACAGGAGGAAAACCAAATCTTCTTTTATTGAAGTGCGTAATCTAACATAGTTTATTTAAGGCGTCAAGAAGTTATCGGTCGAGGTTGACTTAACCTAAACGATGTGTTACTCTTGCTAAGTGAAAATTATATTAAACAAAGTGAGGTCTCTATGTTCCGTAAGATATTAATTTTTCTTCGTTTGTATTGGATTAGGATTCTTATCGCCTTGATCATAGGCGGCATGATTTCCTGGATGATCCAATTCATGATTGTCTCTAATGGCAATTATGACCAATTGGAGTCTTTCTCCCGCCGCGCCATCTCCGCCCAAATGGGACAGAGTTTAATCATGTTCATTTTCGTCAGTATCGTCCAAATGCCCATGATGTTCTGGATGTATTATTTATTCTATTCCGGCGCGTTTTTCAATATCGGCAGAAGCAAAATGAAACCCGCCTCTGTCAATGTCAAATGGGATGAAGTTATCGGTATGGAAGGCGCTAAGAAAGAGGCCTGGGAAGTGGTCAAACTTCTCAAAGATAGACACCTTGTCAAATCCATCGGCGGGAAAATCATTAAAGGCGTCATGATGATTGGACCTCCCGGATGCGGTAAAACTTATTTAGCCAAGGCCATTGCCACCGAGTGCGGTCTTCCTTTATTACCCGCCACGGGTAGTGACTTTATTGGAATGTTCGTCGGCCAAGGCGTTTCCCAGATGAAATCCTTATTCAAACAAGCCCGGGCCCAAGCTCAAATGCATGGCGGCTGTATTATTTTCATCGATGAAATTGATTCCTTCGCTCGTCCAAGGACGGCAGATATGGGTTTTGGTGGCACCATGAGTAATAATGCCACCATCAACCAATTCCTCACCGAGATGGACGGTCTGCGCGGAAATGAAAACAATATCGTCGTCATTGCCGCCACCAACGTCGGTGAAGGAGAACTGGATTCTGCGGTCATGCGCGCGGGACGTTTCGATAGAAAGATTTACGTAACACGTCCTAATCTAAAAGAACGTAAGGAAGTATTTGAATTTTATTTAAAAAAGATCGCCCATGAAGATTCGATGGACTCAACGATATTGGCCCGAAAAACTCTGTGGTTCTCGCCAGCCGATATCGAAAACATGTTGCGCGAATCAAGCCTAATTGCCAGTCGGGACAGCCGCGATAAAATCAACATGAAAGACCTCTCAGAAGCCTATGACCGAATTGTATTCGGTATGAAATCTAATCTGATAATCACAGACAAAGAAAAACAATGGACCGCTTATCACGAAACTGGACACGCCATCATTGCTTATCTTCATCTTCCTGATGACGATATCATTAAAGCAACCATCATCCCAAGGCGCGGTAGTTTAGGTATGGTTGCTCCCCGTCCTAAGGAAGAGCTTTATTGCCTAAACAAAAACCAACTCTTGTCTAATATTAAAGTCTCCGTGGCTTCTTACGCCGCAGAGAAAATTAAATTTGGCACCACAAGCCAAGGAGTTGGCGGTGCCCCAGGCAGCGACTTCTATGAAGCCATGAGAACAGCCTCCTACATGGTCAAAAGCCTCGGTATGGGTAAATCTGGCCTATTGGGAGACTTTAATTTTCAAGATAGTTCCGCCTATTTTGGTGGTGAATTTAAAGTATCTGAAAAAACAAAAGAAATCATTGATAGCGACATCCAAGATATTTTTAATACCTGTATCAAAGATGTCGAATCGACCTTACTCGCCCATCTTGATTTATTTGAATATTTTGCCAACGAATTATTAAGGAAAGAAGAACTGGAATACGATGAAATTGAAGCTATTTTCCAAAAGTTTGGGATCAAACCAGCGGTTCATCCCACGGTATAAAATTCTTACAATTTTTATTTTGGCAGCCTTGGTCTTTTCTGGTTGCAGCAAAAAAATAGAAATCGCAAAGTTTACCGTCACTGAAGGGCAAAAGAAGTTTGAAGATAAATGCCTTAAAGACTACAACCTGCACGTGAGAACACGTCAGGTTGGCCGTACCTTTTGGATTTACCTGCCCATCAAAACTCCTATCTTTGATTATGAGGTGCAAAAGAACCAAGCCCCTGCCAGCGCCAGCGACTCATCCAATGGTGCTAAATATTCCCTCAATTTCGTCGATGGCAAGTTTCAAAACAATATCTTTTCTTTCGAATATGATATTGTCGATAAAAAGAAAACCAAGGAAGAGGATTACGGATTTAACAGTTCCTACACCGATAGTTACAGCAAAATCAAATACAATCTCTATACCTCTATCTATGAAGTGTTCCTTAACATCAAGCCCAAGGAAGGTGAGCTGACCCCGCAATTCTTTGTGGCCATCATCAGCGATATTAATAAAGGCATCGAGACTCGCTCAACCTTCTTTTTGCAGGATTTTATGCGCGCCATGTCCGGCGAAATTCCCAACGATGAGTATGTCAAACGGTTTATCGAAGACCGCAAAGGGTCGACCTCTATCATTGGTGATGAAACAGGCTCACACATCAAATATTCCGATATAACTATGGGAGAATTCCTGACCAAACAAGTCCTCAATCGTATCCGTTTCAAATTTCAGTACAGTGACTTTGCTCCCAAAGCTGACAACGACCATACGATCATCGGTCTTGTGGCCGACACTTTAAGGTATTATCATTTTGAAAACTTTACGAATATAAGGCTTAATAATCTTCGGTTAGGTAAAAAATATCTGTTCGACAAACCACTACTGGTCAACTTTGGGGATGATAAGCCAAAAGAGAACAAAGGACGGTTAGTGCATATCCGTTTTGAAGACGGTAAGCCGGAATTTAACGAAGAACCGTCTTCCGACCAGACAGATTCGCCTTCCCCCGTAAAAGACAGTCAATAACTTCCGGATAAAGCTTATGTTCCACTCTATGGATTTTTCTGCCTAAACTCTCAAGCGTATCTCGAGGAGAAATCTTGACTGTTTCCTGGGCAATAATGGCTCCCGCATCCATCTGTTCATTAACAAAATGGACAGTGACTCCTGTGACTTTAACACCATAAGCAAAAGCATCCTCTATGCCTCGGACACCTTTAAAAGAAGGCAAAAGGGCGGGATGAATATTGACAATTTTGTTAGGATACTGCTGGATAAAATGCGCGCTTAAAAGCCTCATATATCCTGCTAAAACTACAAAATCAATATCAAACTCTTTTAAATATTCAAGTGTTTTACGGTCAAAGGATTCCCTGTTCGAATAATCTTTAGGATTAATATAAACGCCAGGAATCTTCGCCTTTTGAGCCCTCGTCAGGGCAAAGGCATCAGCCTTATCACTGATAACTACTTTTAAGTTAGCTTTGATCTTTTTAGATTTAACGGCATTGATAATGGCCTGTAAATTGCCTCCATAACCCGAAGCTAAAACCGCAAAGTTCATACCTTTCTCCTCTGTGATAATCCAGAAATTCCAACTCCCATAAATATCGCCCCTACTCCAAATAAAACCCATGCACAGCTTAAATGTTCCGCTAAAATTGAACTGACAAACATAGCTACCAAAAAAGCTAGATGCATCACAAACTCAAGAGCGCTAAACACCTTGCCGCTCATCGTCTGTGAACAGACCTCCTGAACCACGGTATTAGCTGCTATGACGATGGGTCCCGTTACAAATCCTAAAATCAACGCCAAAGCCATAGCAATCCATCGTTCGTGCGTACTCGCCACGCAAAGAGAAAAAAAGCCAATCATCGCTCCGCCTAAAATTAAACACCAAAACATTGTTTTAAAACGATCCGCTTTTTGACCCCATCGCGCATACGCCATGCTTCCTAAAAAAAGACCAATCCCTAAAGGAACCGCCAAGAATCCTAGGTCTTTTGTTACGCTATTAAATGTTTGCTGGATAAAAATAATAATCAGTACATAAATAGCCCCGGCCGCAGCAAACAATATTGCCATCATATAAATAATAGAACGAATTTCTTTTTGAGATTGAATATATTGAATCCCTTCTTTAATCTCATGAAAAATATTTTTCTCAATGGATATCATTTCTCGACTGGTGTCTATAAATTTCGCCGTACTCAAACGGAACTTAGATATCCGGCCAATAGAAAACACCAGGGTTGCGGAAACAAAGAAAGTAATTGCTCCGCTAATAAATCCTCCCTTAGAACCAGTATACTCTACAACCAACCCACCCAATAACGCCCCCGCAACCAAGGCTATCATCCCTGTTGTTGAAACTAGAGAATTAGCGATATGAAGATCTTTTTGGTCAACAATTTCCGGAATGAACGACATTTTCGCTGGCACATAAAATCTGCTTAAGGTAAAAATCAAAAATACGACCACATAAATAGGAATAATATTATGGCTAGATAGAAACATAAAAGGGATGGAAAGGGCCAGGAATCCTCGAATGAAATCACATACCATAAGAGTTGTTCTACGGTCCCAGCGGTCAACGAATACACCCGCGATGGGCCCTACGACAAACACAGGAATAATGGTAAAGGAAAGTAATTTAGCTAACTCAAAGGCAGATCCTGGCTGGTGGGAGGAAACAAGCCCCACCAGAGCCATCTGATTAAGCCTGTCTCCGAATTGTGACACTAGCTGGGCCAGCCAAAAAGAAAAGAAACCACGGTTCTCTTTATTTCGAAAGAAGTTGAGCATGTTGTTGAATTAAACGTAAGGTTACTTGTTTGTTTTCATTTAATAATTTCTCAAAAGGGCCTGGATTAGAAATCTGATTATATAAATCCAGACATTCCTGGTAACGCCCCTGGTCACATACCGTTTTTGCGAAAGATATGCGATATCGCGCATTCCAGGGGTCTCCTGTAATGGCCGCCATAAAATGCTTTTGGGCATTTTCTATTTGACCTTTAGAAGCATAAATAAGCCCGACATTTGACTGAAGCCTGGCATTCTCAGGCTGAATTTGTAAAGATCTCTCCATCATAGCTAATTCATTGCCGGCATAAATATTTTGTTCGATATTTATTAGGAACAAAAAAACAAAGAAACCAATGGCCACCATTTTCAGAATTCTTAAAGATATCCATTGTCTAAGCTTATTTAATTCCCAAAAGGCCATCATAAGATCAACTACTATAATAAAGAATGGTACCGAAGCTAAATATAGAAAATGATCTGCTGTAGAAATAATACCAGGAGAAATGCCAATAGTTGTAATTATTTGTGAAACCGGAAGAAGCTCTAAAGCTACCCACACAAAACAAAACCAAATCATTGGTTTAATACGTCGATAGCTCATCATCAGCCAAATTAAAGCTATCAACCAAAAGAAAACAGTCGTCAAGAATTCTGGGTCATTAAAACTTAAAAATAACCTTTGGCTTCGATCATAATGCAAATTTAAAGGAAATATTAAAAGGCCCGTATCGGTAATGATCGAACGCAAGAAGGTCACAAATCCTAAAATATGCTCACTGACACAGCGCCAGGGAAAGGTTTGAGTTATCCCAAGATGTTGTCTCAAAAGCACATACAGCACAACTATCACAACAAACGGCCATACACCACGCATGGATTTATTCTTGACCCATAAATAAATCACCATGACTCCTGGAAGAACCGCGGTAGATTCTTTACACAATAGTCCTAAAATAAAAGCAATCCCTGACAGCCATAAAAACTTCCCTTTGTTATGCTGCCGGTAAAGTATAAAAAATATAAACGTACTCAAAGAAAAACACGCACTTAAAAGTATCGCACGGCCCGAAATATTCGCTACCGCTTCAGCATGAATTGGATGAAGCACAAATAACAGTCCAACTAAGAACCCCATGGTAGAATTTGTAGTCATGACACTCACCAAAGCCCATACCAAAAAAGCGTTAAGGACATGAAGCAGCAGATTATCAAGATTATAAAAAAAAGAATTTAAGCCAAAAACCTGATACTCAGCCATAAAACTCACATTAACCAAAGGTCGATAATAAGAACTATCATTAAAATACCCTCGAGTAAATATGTCTTTAATATGCTTGCTGTCATGGATCAAAGGATTAGCGACAATGGAGTATTGGTCATCAAGGGTCTTAAACGGCGAGGAAAGCATAAATGAATATGCGCTAAAACCGATACTAAGAATTAATATCACTCGAAACAAAAATGAATGAAACATAAATAATATTTTAAGTTTTTTAAAAAGCTGGCGAGAGGTTTCGAACCCCCGGCCTGCGCATTACGAATGCGCTGCTCTACCAACTGAGCTACGCCAGCATGAACTTAAAACCATTATATATAAGAAGAAGGTCTCGTCTAGAGCCTGAAAGGAAAATTCTTTTGAAGTTTTAAAAGAGACCCCGGACAAAAAAACAAATCTCAGCGTTATTTAAGGGCGTATACTACCATATAGTTTAAATATTTTCATTACCTATTTTGGACATCCTAAAGATTAATACTTTTCTTAACTGAATTACTATTCACTTCGCTTTTTACACCTACTATCCCGATCTTCACATTTCCTGAGGAAGAAGAAACCGTCACTCCTACCGCCTTCGATATCGCACTCGCACCTAAATTGTCTGTCGCCCTTGCTGTTAAATTGTATGTCCCTTTGGGCACCTTCGTCCATACATACTTCCATATGCCATCAGCATCCTTACTCCCCGTCCATTTCAAAGCCCTTTCGTCCGCCCAATTACATTGATTACAAAATTCTACCTTCATTACGCTCCCATCACTATCCGATACGGTCGCTGTCAAAATAAGATTCGCTGGTTCAACAGGAGTTGCCTTACCATCCGCTGAAGCGATACTTAAATTTACCGTTGGTGGAATATTTGCTTTAACTGTTACATTCACTGGCGCCGATGTCACAACTGCCCCAGTACTGTCCAGCGCTGTTGCTGTAAATGAATAGGCCCCAACTGGAACATTTTTTATAGTCACTGAATAAGGCGCATTGGAAAGAGACAAAGTAGACGTTTTAGCGACCATTATTAATGGCTGCACAGGATTTAATATTAACTGGCCATTATTAAAGAATTTCACATTCGTAATTGAAGTAGAAGCCGCAGCTGTCAAAGTTATACTTGATTTCCCATCTAATCCTGCAGTATAGACTGTACTATCAGTACTGAGACTCATCGTAGTATTTTTTTTAAAAGGACCAATTTTCTCAAAAGGAATACGTTTAAAACCAATAGCATTCGACGGATCATACGCAGGAGAATCGTCCTTGAGCTGAAAATTATTCTTAGCTAAATCAACAAAATGCGGATCCGTGTTAATGAGATTATTATTCTGAATGTCTATATACGGCTGCCATACTTGATTTGGGTTGTTCATAAACCACGAACCGGTGACATTATAAAAAATATTAGAATTGATAACTGATCCTTCAGGATTCATCCCCGAGCCAGTAGTAAGCGTCGTCTCTTCAGGGTAGTACGTGCTGTACGGTGGGGATTTATAATCATAAGCAGTTAAAGTAGCCATACGTTGGGCTACATTAGACCAAACACCCATATTAATTACCGGGTCAGCCGTCACCACAATATTATTTTGGATAATATTATTCCTGCCCCCTCCGACCTGAAAAGAACCTGCCGATAAAAAAGACCGATGCGGAGTAATATTGTATACAACATTCCCATAAACCAAATTCCCTGGACTCCCCTCATCTAGATAAATTCCATCTGCTGAAGCATTTCCAGGCACACCAAAAATATCGTGAACATAATTGTATTTGATCACATTGCCTCTCTCAAGCAAAGTATCGGGCCAAGTATATATACCGCCCCCGTCATTTGCCATATGCATACCGTCATAAACATTATTAAACTCAACAATATTGTTATTACCGCTAAAACTTATTCCACCATAGGGAAGATTGAATATTTCATTATGCGCTACATAGTTACCTGTACCTATCATCGAAAAACCAGATGCAGTTGCATCCCAAATCGCGGTGTTATGGATACTATTGCTCAGTTCAAAGTTATTCCCACTAGTTAATGTCTTTTTATCCCCTCCTCTTAAAAACACTCCCGAAGCCCCTATATCATAGATCTGCGAATGATAAATACCGCTATTGGTTATGGCGTTAATATTCAACCCATATGCCCCACCATTATGAATTACTGAATTAGTGATCCAAATCTTATCGGCGAGATACAGCGAAATAGCAGTCATCCTGTATTCTTCAAATGTCAAATTATCCAGAATTATATTTGAAACTCCTTTGCCCCATCCATTCATATCTATCAAATCATTAGCCATCGAAACTTCAGCCTTACCTGAATTTGGGTCAAATCCCGCGGGGGGCCAGAAATACAACATGCCCGTATTGCGATCCAGATAATATTCTCCTGGCGCAAGTTCTTCCAAAATATTCAGAAAGTAAAACCACCCCGCACACGCAGGCCAGCTTTTTGCTTTAACATAACCATATTGACTCAAGGGGGCAATGAGCGTAAGGGTATGATTATTTGTATCTATTGATTTAATTGATTCATAATCGTCATACCAAGTATAGGTAAACTGTCCATGGGCCCAGATATCTTTGAGATTCCATTTCCATTTTGCGGGCTCACTCTCATTATTATCATAACCGATTGTTGCAGTTGATACTTTTGAAGAAATAGTTGGCTTAACAGCGACAGAAGACGAAGTAAAGTTTGCTGTCAGCGTTTGGTTAGAATTGAGCTTAACCACACATGTCCCTGTTCCGCTGCAACCCGCACCTGACCAGCCCGTAAAATTAGCCCCAGAAACCGGCGCAGCGGTCAATGTGACGCTCGTACCTGAGTTAAAAAAGCCTATGCATGTGCTTTGATTTGGACAATTAATTCCATCCAGATTACTAGTGATTGTCCCTGATCCAGCAATTGACACAGTAAGCATAAAACCATTGACGGAAGTGATATTTATATTACCAAAGTGCAGTAAAATATTCTTAATTGTCTGGTACTCTGTTGGCCACTTATTCTGTATTGCATTCAAAACTACCGTTGAAGTCAAGTCGCCGATCACCCAACCATTGCCGCTGAGAATGTTATTGGTCAAAAGCCAACTATAAATGGCGTCCCCATTATTAGGAAAAGCGTTTTCAAAAGTCGTTTGGGCCGCATCTCCCAAACCTTTCGGGTACCTTGAAAGTGTCATTCTTTTACCGTTTAAAAAAAGTTCTAAAGGAGGGTTGGAGTTTGAAGCCATGTGCGAATAAAAATTACCATAATTTGTTCCCTGAGGTAAGCTGACTTTATAAACATTTTGTTGTTGAGCCGGAGCTGGTACAGAGGTCAAAGAATTCCATACTGCATCACTGCTATTTACCTTACTGAATCCCGTGATGGCCTTGCCTCCACTGATAACAACGGATTCATTAGGATTACCGCTAAAGATCGTTGGACATGCCGCAGTACCGCTATCCTTGCTATCAAATAACAAAGGACTACTAAGACGGTATGTGCCCCCTTGCAGCCAGACCATAACTGGGGAATTGCATCTAGATTGATTTGTCTGTGCCCCATTGGATAAAGGCGCCTGTCTCCAATTTCTAACAGCGGCAATAGCATTAGCCAATGTCATCGCTGGCTGGCCGTTCTTGGTATTACTGCCATCCACGGTAACATAAAATACTTTGGCGTAATTATTAGACAGAGTGGTGAAACTGTTAATATCAGAGACCACTTTATGATTACTTTTATCTCTGCAGGTTACTCTATAATAATATTTGGTGCCAGGCTTCAATCCGTTAAGCGTGACCGCGTGTGGTATAGCCAAAGAATAATCAGGTTCAGTTGGTGTCCAAACTCCAACTGTAGTCCCATACTCAACCAAGGTGTCAGAGGGCTTTGTGGTATTCCATTGGATGATCGCAGTATCGTAGTAAGCAAAGGGTGCTGATAGACCAACGATCTGTGGCAAGACAGTGTCTGTATCTACGCTAAAATCAACATGAGATATCGGACTTTGATTTCCGTTACTATCCTGACAATACACATAGTATGTATAACTTTTCCCAGGCACAAGAGCAGTGACCGGGAATGAATGAGAGGTGCCAAAGGCATCAGCAGTTACATCTTTAATGCCTGCATAGGTTGTCGAGGAATTTGTTGATATTTTACAACTGACGCTTACATCAGTTGTAAAACTAATGTTCGTATAATACGCCCATGAAGGAAGGCTACCCCGTGGAGAAACATTAAAAAGATTACCATTAGAGGCTCCAGAAGAGCTGCTAATTACGCCTGCGGAAACAAAACTGGATGACACAATACAAATAAAAAGAGGAAAAAATAATAAAAACTCCAACCCTTTATTAAAAAAGTTGGGTTTTAAAATATAAAAAACTTGTCCTTTACTCATGGCAGTCAGGCTATCCTCTCTAAAATGGACCCTCTAACTTTGCGTCACCACCTTCCGGTGGCTTTGCCCTTGTCTTAATCTAAGTATGCCATATATTCTTACCAATTACAAATATATATGCCTTAAATGTCATCTTAAATGTCATCTAACTTTACGAGACTGAAATCTTATGTCGTTTTTTGTGGGAAACAAGTAGTCTCAGGCTATTGAAGACAACAATGACCGTGCTTCCCTCATGGCAAATGACCCCTAAGGTCAGAGGAATAGCCCCGCCAAGAGCACTGATAACCAAGACCACAATGACCCCTAAGGAAATAACCAAATTCTGACAGATGATATTTTTGGCCCTACGGCTTAATATAAACGCACTGTAAAAATTCTCGAGCTTGTCCTGCATCAAGATAATATCTGATTGCTCTAAGGCCGCATCAGATCCTCGCATTCCCATACCCACAGCCACATGGGCCGCGGCCAGGCAAGGAGCATCATTAACCCCGTCGCCAATCATGGCGACCTTTTGCCCTCTATCCTTCCATTGCTTAATCTGCTCAACCTTCCCTTCAGGTTTAAGCCCCGCATAAACATCCTTGATCCCCAGTTGACCGGCAATGAGATCCGCAGCTTCCTTGCGATCTCCCGTCAACATTGCCACATGAATTCCCTGCCTTTCAAGTTGACGCAATAATGGAGCACTTGATTCTCGTATTTTATCCTCAAGCAATACATATCCTTTAAGTTCCCCACAAGAAAAAATGACCTCTGTGGCACCCAGGCTTGGTTGAGGAATAGAAATAAGCCAAGCGGCCCCTTTCAAAAATTCTCGTCGAACTAGCAAAGCCTTGTCAGAGGATTTCATGAAACCTTCCACACCAGCTCCAACAGTAGCCTTAAATTGCTTAACTTCCAATAACGACAATTCTTTCTGTTCACGAAATTTGCGAACAATCGCCCTTGAAACAGGATGGGTCGAATGATGCGCCAAGGAAGCGGCTGCTTGCAAAATTTCTTTTTCTCTTCCTGAAGGAACAGATTGAATGTTCGTAACATCCAATTCCCCCGTCGTTAACGTCCCCGTCTTATCCATGGCAACCCGATTAATCTCAGCAAGTTTCTCAATGGCAAAACCGCCTCTAAACAGAACTCCATTTTTGGCTCCTGCCGCGATACCTGTCAAAACAGCTGAAGGAATAGATAATACCAGCGCGCATGGAGAAGCAACGACAAGTAAGGTCATTGCTTTATAAAAGGCGGAAGGTTCTCCATGAAGACTTACAAAAGGGGGAGACCCCATTACCTTCCACCAAACAAAAAACATTCCCACACTCATGCTAAGAATCACATAGGTATATCCCGTACTAAATCTGTCGGTAAATCTTTGGGAAGGGGCCTTGCTCTCCTGAGCCTGTTGAATAAGAGTAATAATCTTAGACAGAACACTGTCTTTGGGCAAGCGCATCACCTGGCAATCAACACTTCCCCAGAGATTCATGGTCCCACTAAAGACATTATCTGAAACGACTTTGTCCACGGGATTCGCCTCACCTGTCAGGTTCGATTCATCGACAGCACTTGATCCGTTAATAATCTTTGCGTCAACAGGAAACTGTTCCCCCGGCCTTACCCTTAAGACCATATCTACTTTAAGCTCATCTATATTGACCTTGCTCTCATGTCCTTTGTCATCTAACACCACCGCGGTTTTTGGCGCTTCTTTAAAAAGACTTTTAATTTCCCTTTCTGTATTGGCCATAGCCATCTCTTCCATGGCTCCACTTAAGGAAAATAAAAACAAAAGTCCCGCCCCTTCGCACCAGTGGTCGATGAAGGCCGCTCCAAGAGCTACACAAATCATCAAAAAGTGAACATCCAATACCCTTTGACGCAACAACTGCCAACTTGCCTTGGCCGGATACCAAGCTCCTGCCACATAGGCGAACATATAAAGAATGACATGCGCATAATCCGGGAATGGGACCTTAGTGACATCAATGAGAAATCCTGCCAAGGCCATCACTCCACAGATAACGGCAAAAAATAATTGTTTCTTCCATTCGGTTAGCTTGACAATTTCCGAGGGAAGAGTAAATTGACGAGGCTTAAGATGGACCCAGTGAACTTCATGCCAATGCCAAGAGCCAAGGTGAGGTTGGTTTTTCCTCTCAATCAAAACTCCCGCGTCAGGGATGGCAAAAAGACGAACATTAGAGGGCATGGGCTGACTAATGCCCCTTTCACACAACTGACAATCAATACGCCAGAGCTCTTGCACGCAGCCTGAATCTTCTTCAGGCCTATAGCGCTCAACAATTTCTTCGAGACGTTTTCTATATTTATCGGAATATTCTTTTTGGGTAAAGGCAAAGGATATTTTTTTATGTGCCGCATCAACCCATACCGCTTTAAATCCTTTTTCTTCAGAAATGATCTGGGCTAATTCGTTGAGGATGCATTTGCCTTTTTTCATAACTTTAGTTTGGTAAAAAAATATTTTTTTACACGTATTTTAAAAAACAGTTTTTACGTAAATTTCGCGGCTCAATAACTTACGCAATTTCAATGCGTTGCGTCAAAATTCTCCACTTTCTTAT